>Ga0073934_10000800_pt1 | contig 83200 bp, 68 predicted proteins | sample LarsenN4metaG_FD_76834 | JGI IMG/M metagenome (GOLD analysis project Ga0073934, IMG submission 76834) | Hot spring sediment bacterial and archeal communities from British Columbia, Canada, to study Microbial Dark Matter (Phase II) - Larsen... ...
CGGGAAAAGGTGGCTTGCCCCAGGGACGATCTCCAATGCTTTTGGCGCGCGCAGCCGCGCAAGTGCCTGCTCGTTGAGCTCGATCACGCCGAAGTCGGCGCCGCCCACGATAAGGAGCGTCGGCGCCTTTACCCGCGCCAGCGCGTCGCCAGCGAGATCGGGTCGACCGCCGCGCGAGACCACGGCCCCAACGCGCTCGGGAAGCGCCGCCGCGGCAACGAGCGCTGCGGCGGCGCCGGTGCTGGCGCCAAACAGACCCAGGGGAAGCCTTGCAACCGACGGCTCGGTCTCGACCCAGCGAATGGCATCGACGAGCCGTTCGGCAAGCTTGGGGATGTCAAACACGTTCGCGCGATCCGCTTCCTCGCGCGGCGTCAACAGGTCGAACAGCAAGGTCGCCATGCCGCGCGCATTCAGTGCGTCGGCGACGGCGCGATTGCGCGGGCTGAATCGGCTCGATCCGCTCCCGTGTGCAAACACGACAAGCGCCTCGGCCGCTGCCGGTAGGTGCAGCGTGCCGGCTAGCCCGACCGGCGGAATGACGACTTCGCGATCCTGCCGACCGGAAGAGCGCTCTTCTGGGCGCGCAATCATGCGATCATCTTGGAGGTTGCTCCCGCGACGTTCTTGATTCAAGTCAATCGGGGTCTTTGCGGTTACGAGCTGGGCGGGCGGGGGGCGCCGGTGGCGGCGGTTCGCCGCCGCACGCGCGCGGGTCTCCGGGTTTGATCCGGGTCAACACCGGCGCTTTCCATGCCGCTAGTCAATTCGTTCGATGGCCACCGAAACGCAAGACGCGGGCGCACGGGGGCCCCCGCGCGACGCCGATCTGATCGCGCTGATCGCCGAGCTGGTGCGCGAAATGCGCGGCGAGCGCGGCGAACGGATCGAAGTGCGCCCGGCAAGCCGGTTGGATCGCGACCTCGGGATCGACAGCCTGGGGCGTACCGAACTCATTCTGCGCATTGAACGACGGTTTCAGATCCAGCTTCCGCTGCGGCTCATGGGCGAGGTCGACACCGTGGCCGACCTGTTGGCCGCGCTGCGTGCCACGGGACCGGCGCCGACCAAAGAAGTCCCCTCGGCGCCGACCCCGCTGCCGCCCGTTGCCGCTGCGGCCGACGCCAGGACGCTGATCGAAGCGCTCGATTGGCATGTCGCCCGGCATCCGGATCGGCTGCACGCGACCGTCTTGCAGGACGACCGCACGGTGCTTGCCGAGCTGAGCTATGGCGAGCTTGCAGGGGCGGCGCGATCGGTGGCCGCGGGGCTGCTGGCGCGCGGCATCGTGTCCGGCGATCGCGTGGCGCTCATGCTGCCGACCGGATTTGATTTCTTCGTCGCCTTTTTTGGCGTCCTTTACGGCGGCGGAATTCCGGTCCCGATCTATCCGCCGATGCAGCTCACCCAGATCGAGGACTATGCGCGGCGGCAGGCCGGCATCCTGCGCAACGCACAGGCGCGCGTCCTGATCACGGTCCCCGAAGGGCTTCGCCTCGGTTCGCTGCTGCGCGCGCTCGTTCCCAGCATCGAGTCGGTGGAAAGCGTGGCAAGCCTGTCTGCCGCCGCAGATGTGGCCGTGTCATCGCCCCGTATCGATTCCGCGGCCGTCGCCCTGATCCAGTATACGTCGGGCAGCACCGGCGACCCCAAGGGCGTGGTGCTCAGCCACAACAATGTGCTCGCCAACATCCGTGCGATCGGCAAGGTGATCGAAGCAAGTTCGGACGATGTGATGGTGAGCTGGCTTCCGCTCTACCATGACATGGGCCTGATCGGCTCCTGGCTCGGGTCGCTCTACTTCGGCGCGCGGTTCTGTGTCATGTCGCCGCTCGCCTTTCTGGCCCGCCCGCAGACCTGGCTCTGGGCCATCCATCGCTTCCGCGGCACGATCTCGGCGGCACCCAATTTTGCCTTCGAGCTCTGCCTCGACAAGATCGACGACGCCGCGCTTGCGGGCCTCGACCTGAGCTCGCTGCGCATGCTGGCCAACGGCGCCGAGCCGGTGAGCGCCGCGACTTTGCGGCGCTTCACCGAGCGCTTTCGGCCCTATGGCTTTCGCCCCGAGGCGATGGCGCCGGTCTACGGGCTGGCCGAGAACGCCGTTGCCGTGACGCTGCCGCCACCGGGCCGCCTGCCACGGATCGAGCGCATCAGCCGCAGCGCGCTGAGCGAACGCGGGCTCGCCGAGCCGCCGCGCGACGAGGCGGATACGATGGAAATCGTCGGCTGCGGCATGGTGATTCCCGGGCATGAGGTCCGCATCGTGGACGAACGCGGCCGCGAGCTTGCCGAACGGCACGAGGGCCGGCTTGAATTCCGCGGACCGTCAGCGACGGCGGGCTACTTCCGCAACGAAGCAAAGACGCGCGCCTTGTTCGACGGCGACTGGCTTGACAGCGGCGACCGCGGCTACCTGAGCGAGGGCGAGGTCTTCATCACCGGTCGGATCAAGGACATCGTCATCCGGGCCGGTCAGCACATCTATCCGCACGAGGTGGAAGACGCCGTGGGCCAAGTGCCCGGCATCCGCAAGGGGGCGGCGGCAATGTTCGGCGTCTCCGATCCGAGCAGCGGCACCGAGCGCATCATCGTGCTGGCCGAAACCGAGCTGTGCGAGCCGGATGTGCGCAGCGCCCTGCAGGCGCGCGCGCGACAAGCTGTTTTCGACGCCGTGGGCGTTGCGCCCGACGAGATCGTGTTGCTGCGGCCGGGAAGCGTACCAAAAACACTCAGCGGCAAAGTGCGGCGCGCGGCGGCCAAGGAGCTTTACCTGCGCGGGCAGCTTGAGGCACCCCCACGCGCAATCCGTTGGCAAATCCTGCGTTTGTCATTGGCCGGGATGACGGCGCAGCTCGCGCACCTGGCCAATGTCGCGCGCGAGGCGGCCTACGCCGTCTGGTGGTGGCTGGTCGTCGGCGCAAGCGTCGGCACGGGCGCACTCGCCGTGCTGCTGCTGCCGCGGCTCGATTGGCGCTGGGCGGCGGTTCGCGGTCTCGCACGCTTGACCCTCGCCGCGGTCGGGGCGTCGCCCTCGGTCAGGGCACGCGACCGCATCCCCGATCGCGGCGCCGTCCTGATGGTCAATCATGCAAGCTACGTGGACGCGCTCGTTCTGGCTGCGGTCCTCCCCGGCGAGCCGGCCTTTCTAGCGAAGAAGGAGTTCGTGACGAAGCCCCTGGTCGGGACATTGCTTCGCCGCCTCGGCGCACTGTTCGTGCAGCGCTTCGATCTTGTCGAAAGCCTTGCTGATCTGACGGCGGCGGTCGCCGCGGCCGGTCGCGATCGGCTGCTGGTGGTTTTTCCCGAGGGCACGTTCACCCGGCGGCCGGGCCTGTCCGGATTCTTTCTCGGCGGGTTCATGATCGCGAGCGAAGCGGGACTGCCGGTCGTCCCCGGTGTGCTGCGCGGCACGCGCTCGATGCTGCGAAGCGACCAGTGGTTTCCGCGCCGAGCGGCGCTCAGCTTTGAAATTGCGGAGCCGGTGCTGCCCGACGGCAAGGATTTCGCAGCCGTGGTCCGGCTGCGCGATCGCGTGCGGTCGATCATGCTGGCGCGCTGCGGCGAGCCTGACCTGAACGAATTGATCAAGCCGCCCGACCGGCGATCGAATGGAGCCAATCATGAGCAGCAGCATGGCAGCAGGTGCGAGGCTTGCGGGCCCCAAACGCGAGAGCCACCATTCCTTCGATGAGAGCGTGGACGAACCGGCAAGTCTGATCGAGAGCGAGACGGTCGACGTCGAGGAAGCCAATCCGTCCGACGGCAACGAGTCGGTGCAGAACGTCCAGGATCAGCCGCAAGGCCGACCGCCCGCATTCGAAGAATGATAACGGCGCGCCGTTGCTCATTGTCGTCGCGCCCGTACAGGCGAAACCGTGGCTGCGATCGATCGGCAATGCGTGCAAGTGGCGCAAGTACTTCCGCCGCGTGACATCGTGCGAAGACCAGTGCCGGTTTGATTCACATCAATGAATGAAATGTCGGCGCTGCAGCATGATGCGCATCCGCGCCGGGATCCGGTCATGAACGTCAAGGACACTGTCGGGGAGGACATGACCCCCATCCGATTCGACGCACCGGATCGGAGAATCGCCGCGCGGATGTGCGGACGCGACCTCGGCGCATCCGCGCGCAATGGCAACGGGAACACGATCGACGCCGACCGCGTCGACATCGTTGCCGCATGCCGTGTCGCCTCCCGCGCCTTTGCAACAGGATAACGAAATCATGGAGCGGAAATTCCTCAAGCACCTGGATGTGGGGCAGGCGCGCTTTCTCGCCCTTCTGGCGAAGGTCGCGCGGGAGCAGCGAGATGCATTGCTCGGCGACTTCGATGAACGCGTCTTGGAGGAGTTCGTGCCGGCGCATGGCGAGCGAAATCCGGCCGCGACTCTCGCTTTCGAACCGCTGCCGCCGGATGACCTGCAGCGAAAATCGTTGCAAGAGGCCGTTGGGGAGCTGTCGGAAGCAGCGCGGAGAGAAGTCTACGCGCTGATGCTCATCGGCCAGGGGCAACTGGCCCCGAACCAATGGCATCGCGGACTGGCGGATGCCGAAGCACTGGGGGACGAGGCGGTGACGACGGCGATCCTGGAGGATGTGGACCTGCACGATCACATCGCCAAGGGCCTCTATGAGATCAAGCTTGCCGCCTGAGCGGGCCGCACGCCGGCGATAAGCCGGCCTCGTACGCGGGGCTGATCGAGGGCCGCGCCGCGCGACGTGTGCGGGAGGGGAGTCTGGGGTCTGTGCCAAGGCTTGATCGTCGACATTTGCGGACGGATCGGCTGACCCATCGGTTCGATCAATCGATAAATCCCGCGCAGCGACGGAGGGCGAACGCATGACGAGCTATCCACTGGATGTCGAGCCGAAACAGGTCGTTCGCTGGCTCATCGACGAGCAGCGTCTGGCGCCGTCGCGCTTTCGCATTTCGGCGCGCCGCAGCGTGCAGATGCGCGACATTCCGGTTCGTCCCGAATTTCACCTCGGCGACGAGGAACGCGAGGACCTTTCCGAGGTCGATACGGTGGCGACGCTGGAGATCAGTCCGGCGCATGCGGACGAGGGCTGGACGCTGACCGTCGTTGTCGAGGATGAAGCCGGCCCGCGGCTGCCCGACAAGGGCGATTTGGTCGAGGAGGACGAGGCGATCGACCTGCAGACCTTCTACAACGAGTTCATCCGTCCCGGGCGCGGCATCGCCAATGTCACGGCGGAGGTCGCGGACGAGGAAGCCGAACGGCGCGTCGAACAGCTCGTCAGCAACATCGAGCGTAATCTCCACAGTCCGGGTTAGAGCGTTGCGTCGTGGGCAGCGTGCGGGTTTTGCTGCAACGCGGCCGAGGCCAGCACGCGGTAGCCGCTTTCGCCGGCGCGCGGGGATTGAAACAGCTCGACCGACGTGACCGGCTGCACGAGCGACAGCGACCGATCGATGGGGTGATTTCGCGCAATCCTCGCCCCGCCGTGCCGAATGCGGGCAAGCGTGACGTGCGGCCGGAACGGACGATCATCCTCCTGTCCGAAGGCGGAAAGCAGCGCGGTCCGCAGCGCGGCGAGCCTCGCACCGGGAACGCAGTCGGCCCACAGAAACCGCGGGCGTCGGGGGTCCGGGGCGTAGCCGACGTGCTGAATGATCAGTTCGGTGGCGGGGCAGCCGGCGACGGCGGCTTGCATGGTCGCGATTGCGCGTGGGAGGGAAGCCTCTTCCCACGGAGCCACCAGCGTCAGGTGAAGATCGGCCGCCGCCACAAGCCGCACGCCGGGCGCCTCCAACTCGCTTGCAATGCGGCTCAATTCGCGGGCGATTTCATCAATCAGCCTCACGCCGACGAACACCCGTTCCGTATCGTTGTTGACCATCGGGACATCGACGGGAAAGCGTGATGGCTATTCGATTGGCGTTCCGCAGACAGCGAAACAGACTGTCACCGACCGGCGCGGAAGAGATTGACACGGGTCAATACCGCAGCCGCTGCAAATGGCAAGAAGCATCGGGTGCGGGGCCGTGCCGCGCATGCAGCCAGGCACGGTGCGGAGCTATGATGGGGCGACATCGTTCCATTTGCCGATTGCCATGAGATGCGACCCCTGCTGCATCCCAGTCTGGTCAACGGGCGGTCCGGAGATCCCGCCCTCTATGTTGAAACGCTGTTCGAGCGGCATGCGATCCTGCTCGACGTCGGCGATATTTCCAATCTTTCGCCGCGGAAGATCCATCGGATCGATCAGGTCTTCGTTTCGCACGCGCACATCGATCATTTCATCGGATTCGACTGGCTGCTGCGAGTGCTGGTTGGGCGCACCAAGTCGGTCGCGCTTTACGGGCCGGCCGGCTTCATCGATCACGTCGCTCACAAGCTTGCAGGCTATCGTTGGAACCTGGTCGATCGCTATGCCTCGGACCTGGTGTTCATCGTGACCGAAGTCGACGCCGCCTTCGCCGCGCGTCGCGCACGTTTTCGTCTCAAGGAGGCGTTTGCGTGCGAAATGATCGATGAACCGCGTTTCGATGCCGGCGTACTCCACAGCGCGCCGGGCTTCAGGGTCTCGATGACGGTCTTGGAGCATCGGACGCCCTGTCTCGGCTTCGCCATCGAGGAAACCGCACACGTCAATGTCTGGAAGAACCGGCTGACGGAACTGGGGTTGCCGGTCGGACCGTGGCTGCGCGAGCTCAAGCGCGCAGTGGTCGAAGGCAGACCCGACGAGCATCCGATCCGCATCGATCCGCGGGGCGCCGACTTGCACGGGCGCACCATGCCCTTGCGGGCGCTGCGCTCGGCTGTGACTGTGACGCGCGGCCAGAAGATCGCCTATGTCACCGACGTTGCCGATACGCCCGCCAACCGGGCCGCGATCGTGCGGCTCGCCGAGGACGCGGACGTGCTCTTCATCGAGGCCGCCTTTGCGGAGGCGGACGCGACGCTGGCGCGCGAGCGTGCGCACCTGACCACAGCCGCGGCTGGCGCGATCGCGCGTCAGGCTCGGGTGCGCCGTATCGAGCCGTTTCACTTTTCGCCGCGCTATGCAGGGGAGGAGTCTCGGCTGATGAACGAAGTCATGGCCGCGTTCTGCGGCGCCTCACAACATAGGCCCGTGTCGTGAAAGATTGGAATGTTGTCGTGACCATCTACCAGCAGGGGTTTCGTCGGGCGCTGCATGCCTTACGGCAGGTCGGTGCGGCCGAACGCAGCCCCCATCACAACGTACTCGTGATGAAGGTGGCCGACGCGGCTGTCGCTTTGACCGCCATCGAGCATCGAACCGAGCTCAACCCCGCGCTTTACGACGCGATTGCCCGCGTCGCTCCGGCCATGCGGGCGTTCGATTTTCGCAACGCTGAGGACTTCAAGGACAAGGCGAAATCCGCCGTCCTCGAATGGACGCCTGCGCTCGCCGGCCGTTCCTTTCACGTCCGCCTGCATCGGCGTGGCCCGGCGCTCGACATGCACTCGCTCGATGTCGAGCGCTTCCTGAACGACGCCATCGTGGCAGCGACGGCGAAGATCGGGAACCCGGCACGGATTTCGTTTCGCGACCCCGACGCGGTGGTCGTGATCGATACGGTGGATGACCGCGCCGGGGTCGCAATCTGGACTCGCGCCGATCTGCAAAGTCACCGTCTGTTGCGACCGGACTAGCGAGCCGCGGCCCGGCCGCATTCTCCCGCGCGTGGCGCGCATCGGCGGGGTCTTGTGATCTCGCGCAGGAGAGATCCAAACGCTTCAGTCCGCCTCGCGTTCGAGCGTGCAGCAATGCGGGGCCTCGGCGGCATCCACCTCGGCGCTCAGCACCACGCCGGTGATCGGATTCGGACGAAATGTCGTGCAGCCCTTCAAGCCCATGTCATAGGCCAGATCATAGATCTCCTTGAAACGGTCAAACGGGCAATCCGCCGGCACGTTGATGGTCTTGGAAATGGAATTATCGACAAAGGGCTGAAGCGCGGCCTGCATTTCCAGATGGGCGCGGACCGGCAGCTCGGCGGCCGCGACGAAAGCCTCCGGCATCCCGGTGGCGACAGGATTTTCCGCGCGCCACAGCGCAAGTGCGTAATCGGTCAAGGCGAACTCCCGCGGCATTCCGTCTTCGCCCAGGACCTTGCGGACATGGGAGCCGGCAAAGATCGGTTCGATGCCGCTCGAGACGTTGCCGGCAAGCAAGCTGATCGTTCCGGTCGGTGCAATGGCGGTGAGATGGCTGTTGCGGATGCCATGTTCGGCGATGCCGGCCCGGATGTCCTCGGGCAGGCTGCGAATGAACGGCCCCTGCAGGTACTTGTCGCGCTGAAAGTGCGGAAAGCTCGCCTTCTCGCGGGCAAGCGCGATCGATGTGCGGTAGGCCGTGTGGCAGATCAGGCGCATGGTCTCGGCAGCCGCCTGCAACGAGGCCTCGCTGCCGTAGCGAAGCCCCAGCATCAAAAGGGTGTCGGCAAGCCCGGTGATCCCAAGCCCGATCCGTCGCGAACCGCGTGCGCACTCAGCCTGTTGCGGCAGGGGGAACAGGGACGCGTCGATCGCATTGTCGAGCATGCGTACGGCGACCTCCACGGTCTTCGCAAGCTGCTCGTAATCGATCCGCGCCTGCGGCCGGAACGGCGAGATCACGAAGCGCGTCAAGTTGAGGGAGCCGAGATCGCAGGCGCCGTAGGGCGGCAGCGGGATCTCCCCGCAGGGATTGGTCGCACAGATGCTTTCTCGGTACCACAGATTGTTCAGGCGGTTGATGCGGTCCATGAAGAGGACGCCGGGCTCGGCGTAATCGTAGGCCGCGCGAAGAATTCGCTCCCACAGGCCGCGCGCCGACACCCGGCGCAGGATGCGGCAAGGCACCGGCCCGCTGGACCCGGGCCATTCGCGGTGCACCAATTCGGCCTCGCCCTCGAAAGCGGCGTTGGGAAAAACCAGCGCCCATTCCGCATCGTTGCGGACGGCCGTCATGAAGGCATCGGTGATAACGACCGAGAGATTGAAGCGGCGCAGCTGGCCCGCCTGCTGCTTGGCGACGATGAACTCCTCGACATCCGGATGGTCGCAGCGCAGCGTCGCCATCATGGCGCCGCGACGTGCTCCGGTGGACAGGATGGTGCCGCACATCGCGTCCCAGATATGCATGAAGGACACCGGCCCGGACGCGATGTTGCCGGCACCTTTGGCGCGCGTACCGCGCGGGCGCAGCGTCGAAAAGTCGATGCCGATTCCGCCTCCCTGCTGCATGGTGATCGCGCTCTCGTGCAGGGCGCGAAAGATCCCGGGCATGGAGTCCTCGATCGTGCCCATGACGAAGCAATTGAACAGCGTGACGTGTCGCGTCGTCCCCGCCCCGGCCTGAATGCGGCCCCCGGGCAGGAAGCGGAAGTCACGCAGCACGTCGAAGAAGCGCTCCTCCCAGGTGCCGGCCTGCTGCGGTTCGACCGCCGCAAGTGCGCGCGCGATCCGTCGCCAGGTGTCCGCAATAGAGCGCTCCTCCCCCGCGGCATCGGCATAGCGATACTTTGTTTGCCAGACATGGCGAGATATGTCCGCCATGAATTCGTTCATGGTCCTGCCTCAATCCGCTTTGCGATCCCGTCGTTTCGGCGTCGCGCACCAACGCGCCGGGCGGAAGGTTTCAAGGCGGGTGATGCCGCTGTGTTTGCGAAAACGCCGCAGCATGTCTGCAAAGATGATATTCCCCTCCTCGCTCGGCGGCACGCGATATTCGCGCCGGTGCGATCGTCGGTGATCTGCTCAAGACCGTGCCCATGTCGGCGCTCGGCAGGAGCGAGGTTTCGAGCAACATGGCGAGAAGCGAAAGGGGGAGGGCATCGGTTGCACCTCCGACCGCGGGATCGCGATGTTCGGAACCCGATTGGTCCTCTCCGCATCGGGACTGGCATAGTTTCCAACTATCGGAAACTGTGACGAATTCCTCTGATCTGAATCAAAGCCGGACGATCGGCGCCGTGCCTAGCTTGCCTCGCCGCCGGTCCGACCGGTGATGGGGACGCCCCATGCCTGTGCAGAACGCGGAGATCGCGGCCATGTTCGATCAGGCCGCCGATCTTCTCGAAATCAAGGGGGAGAATGCGTTTCGCGTGCGCGCCTATCGCCGCGCCGCCCGCACCATCGAGGGCCTGCCGGAAAGCGTCCGCAGCCTGCTGGCGGCGGGAGCCGACCTTTCGGAACTGCCCGGAATCGGCAAGGACCTGGCCGGCAAGATCGCCGGCATCGTCGAGACGGGCCGCTTCGACCTGCTCGACGCGTTGAAGAAGGAGCTTCCCGGCGAGCTTGGCGACATGGCGGCGCTTCCGGGGCTTGGGCCCAAGCGGGTCAAGCTCCTCTACGACAAGCTCAAGATACGCACGCTCGATGATCTGCGCCGGGCCATCCGCAGCGGCCGGCTGCAGGGCCTGCGCGGCTTTGGACCGGTGATCGAGCAGAAGCTCGCCGCCGCGCTTGAAAAGCCCCGCATCGAGAAGCGTTTCAAGCTCGCCGTGGCGGAAGCCGAGGCCGAAGCATTGGTGAAGTTCCTGAGCGATGTCGGCCGCCCGGTCGTCGCCGGCAGCTATCGCCGCCGCCGCGACACGGTCGGCGATCTCGACGTGCTGGTGACCGCCGCCGACGGGGCCGCGGTCGGCGACAAGCTTGTGCGTTATGAGAACGTCGCGGAGGTGCTGGCGCACGGCGCGACGCGGACCACGGTCGTCTTGCGCTCCGGCCTGCAGGTCGATGTCCGCGCCGTTCCGGAGGAAAGCTACGGAGCGGCGCTGCTCTATTTCACCGGTTCGAAGGCGCACAACATCGCGCTGCGCGCCCTTGCCAATGAACGCAAGTGGAAACTCAACGAATACGGGCTGTTTGCCGGCCGGCGGCGTATCGCCGGAGCGACCGAGGAGGAAATCTATGCCAAGCTCGGCCTGGCCTTCATTCCTCCCGAATTGCGCGAGGATCGCGGCGAAGTCGCCCTCGCCAAGGCCAACAAGCTGCCGCAGCTCCTCACCGTGGAGGACATTCGCGGCGATTTGCACGTTCACTCCGACTGGACGGACGGCACCGAGCCGATCGAAGCCATGGCCGCCGCGGCGCAGGCGCGCGGCTACGAATACATGGCGCTGACCGACCACAGCCGCCGCGTTGCCATGGCGCACGGCCTCGATCCGACCCGGCTTTCGCGACAGATGCGCGAGATCGACCGATTGAACGCGCGCCTACGCGGCTTCACCATCCTCAAGGGCATCGAGGTCGATATCCTCAAGGACGGCCGCCTCGATCTGCCGGACTCGATCCTGTCGCGACTCGACATCGTTGTCGCGGCGGTGCATTCGCATTTCGATCTGCCGCGCGACGAGCAGACCGATCGGATCATTCGCGCAATGAGCAACCCATACGTGAACATCATCGCGCATCCGACCGGCCGGCTGATCGGGCAACGCGAGCCCTATCCCGTGGACATGGATCGTGTGATCGCGGCGGCGCATGACCTCGGATGTCATCTCGAGATCAACGCCGAGCCCGACCGGCTCGATCTCAACGACATTCACGCGCATGCGGCCAGGAGCCGGGGCGTCAAGGTCAGCGTTGCCACCGACGCGCACTCCGCCAATGCGTTTCAGTACATACGGTTCGGCGTCGACCAGGCGCGGCGCGGCTGGCTCACGGCCGACGACGTGATCAACACGCGCGCACTCACCGATCTTCGGGCGCTGCTGCGACGGGAAAGGCCATCCCCGCTCCGCGCCCGCACCGCGGCGGCTGCACGGTAGTGAGAGGGTCGAACCATGAACGCACCCCGCGCAAGGAACACGGCATTCGACCCCGTCGCACTCAAGCGCGAGTTTCCGGGTCTTGCCGCAGCGGATCTTCACTATCTCGACAACGCTGCGACCGCGCAGATGCCGCAGGTGGTGCTCGACGTTCTTTACCGCTTTGAAATCGAGGCGCGTGCCAACGTCCACGAGGGGCTGCATCGACGGGCGCGCGCCGCGACGGACGCCTACAGCCGGGCGCGGGCGTCCGCCGCCCGCTTCCTGAATGCCCGCTCGGTCGACGAAGTCGTGTTCACCTCCGGCGCCACGTCCGCGATCAATTTGCTGGCGCATTCGTTCGGCAGCCGGTTGGCGCGCGGCGACGAGGTGCTGCTGTCCGTGCTCGAACACCACAGCAACCTCGTGCCCTGGCAGCAACTCGCCGAACGCACGGGCATCGTCCTGCGGTTCCTGCCGATGACGCCCGAAGGACGGCTCGATCTGAGCGAACTCGATCGGCATCTCACGGCGCGCTGCCGGCTCGTCGCCCTGACCCATTGCTCGAACGTGACCGGGGCGTTGACGGCGGTCACCCCGGTGGTGGAGGCCGCGCGCGCGGTCGGCGCCAAGGTCATGCTGGACTGTGCCCAGAGCGCGCCGCACGGTCCGCTCGACGTGCAGGCGCTCGGCATCGACTTTCTCGCCTTCTCCGGCCACAAGGCCTACGGACCAACCGGCATCGGCGTGTTATGGGGCCGGCGCGAATGGCTGGAATGGATGCCGCCGTTCATGACCGGCGGGCAGATGATTGCCGAGGTCGGGCTCGCGCGCGCCACGTTTCGATCCCCTCCGCGGCGGTTCGAGGCGGGGACCCCGCCCATCGCCGGAGCCGTCGGGCTCGGTGCGGCACTCGACTGGATGCAGGCGCTCGATTGGCCCGCCATTCGCGAACACGAGTTGCGCTTGACCGGTCGGCTGCTTCAGGGGCTGCGCGGCATCGCCGGCGTGCGGGTGCTGGGGCCCGAGAACCTGGAGAACCGTCGTGGTGTGGTTACGTTCGTCGTGCCCGGGTTCTCCGCCGAGCAAATTTGCCGGCACCTTGACAGGCACGGCGTCGCCTTGCGCGGCGGGCACCATTGCGCGCAGCCGCTCATGCGGGAATTCGGGGTCGAGGGCGCCGCGCGCGCAAGCCTTGCGCCCTACAGCCAGGATGAGGACATAGACGCGCTTCTGGAAGGCCTTGAGAAACTGGCGCACCCGGGGCGCTCGGCGGCTCGCGGCGATGCTTGATCCTCACGTGCTGGGCTTCAGACCTGTCGCAGGGGCGTGGCAAGCCGATCGACGGCGTTCGCCAGGATCAATGATCGTGCGTCCCGACGCGCTGGTGCGACGTGCCGGTGCCATGTCGTGCGCGGCAGCGGCTGAATTGAGTGGGTATTTCGGTGTCGCGCCAGTTCGTTCAGTCTGCCGCTGCCCGCAAGCGGCCGGCATTGGATTTGGGGTGTGTCGACTGCTTCGGCTCCTGGCTCAGGAAGTTGACCAGTTCCTGTTCCATCGCCCGGTACTGGGCGACCTTGATTCGCAGTGACAGCAACTGGAACCGGCGCGCCTCGTGCCTGCGGCCCGGATGGGAGACGATCCGGGCTTCCGTCGCCTCCATATAGGCGCGCTCGCGGCGGATACGCTCGAGATAGGCTTCGAGCTCGCGGCGGATCGTGGCCTTGCTCGCGAAGTTGCCGAAGAAGATGCGCAGCAGCACCTCGTCGCGGGTGACCGAAGTGCGTATCGGCTCGCTCATGAATTGCTTCAGTACCGACCTGCCGCGGGCGGTGATCGTGTGCACCTGTTTGTCGGGCCGCCCCTTCTGCGCGCGCGCCTCGCTGGTGATGTAGCCTTCTTCGCGCAGCTTGTGCAGCGTGTTGTAGATTTGCGGGCCGGTCGCGTTCCAGATGAAATAGGTCGAGCGATCGATGGCGCGTTTGAGGTCGTATCCCGACCGTGGCTCGACTGCGAGCAGCCCGAGCAGTGCAAAGCGCAGCGACATGTCAGACGAGGCCTTGCGACTTGGTGCGGCCGGCGATCGTGTCGCCGTCGTACGCCTGATCACGCCATCGGCCGCCGCGGAACTCAGTCATAGGCATCCGCCCCCTTGCGCAGGCCGGCCCATTGGCGCGCATCGTGGCTGCACAAGATTGTCGCGCCCGCACGTTCGATGCGGCGAACCTCGTCGAGCGATTTTGCCAGTGCCTCGGCGTTCCAGGTGTTGCGCGGGATGATGCCCGTATCCAGCGTCTCACGCAGGCTGACCGTGTCGCCGGCGAGCAGGAACGAACCGCTGCGATCGAGCCGGGCAAGCGCGGCGATCGAACCCGGTGTGTGACCGGGCAGCGGCACCAGCACGATGCGGCCGTCGCCGAACACGTCCCGCTGGCCGGTGACCGCGTCAGTCGGCATGGGATGGTCCCAGTCGGCCGCGAGATAGCCGGCCGTCTCGCTGCCCGGGGCGCGCGCCGCGGCAAGCTCGTCCGCGTGCACCAGAAAGGTCGCCTTGCGAAAGAAGGCGTTGCAGCCGCAGTGGTCGGGATGCAGATGCGAGTTGACCACCACATCGATGTCGTCGGGGCCGAGCCCGAGTTCGGCAAGCCCGGTCAGCACGTGATCGCCGGGCTGCATGATTGGAACCATGAGCTTGGCGAGCCCGCCCCACCGCGCCGCCGGATTCTCCGGTACCGAAGGATGGCAGCCGGTGTCGAACAGGACGTTGGCCTGACGATGCCGAAGAAGCGCACTGGAGACCGGCAGCTCGATCGCTTCGCTCTTGTCGGCATCAGGCAGAAAGATGTTCCTGCGCATGCGGAGCCGGCCGCCGGACAAGAGGTGCATCTTCATGGCGTCCGGTCCCCGTCCACCGTCGTATGAGGCCAGGCGTAGCGGCCGGTACGGGGTGCTTCTTGAAGCGTCATGGGCGTTGCATCTTGACGGTGCCGAGCGTCTTGTTCGTACCGTCGCTCTTGAAGCGCGGCCGATCGGGCTGCACCGCCCGCAGCGGCTCGACCGGCCGTTGGCTTGCGAGACTGCGGGCGGTGAGCTCCTGGTATTGCCGCGTGCCCATTCGTTTCCAGGCCATCTCTTCGTCGGTGAGCTGGCGCACCACGCGCGCCGGGATTCCGAGCGCCAATGTTCGCGGTGGAATGATCGTCCCCTCCCGCACGAAGGCCATGGCGCCGACGATCGCCGATTCGCCAATCTCGGAACGGTCCATGATCACCGCATTCATGCCGACCATGGCATTCAAGCCGATGTGGGCGCCGTGAACGACCGCGCCGTGCCCGATATGTCCATCGCGTTCGATGATCGTGTCGGTGTCCGGAAAGCCGTGCAGCACGCAGGTGTCCTGCACATTGGCGCCCTCGTGCAGCGTGATGCGTCCGAAATCGCCGCGCAAGCACGCGGCCGGACCGACATAGCAGCGGGGGCCGACAATCACGTCTCCGATCAGCACCGCGGTCGGGTGCACGTATGCGGTTGGATCGACGACCGGGATTAGGTCCTCTATGGCAAAGCAGTTTTTCATGTCGCCGCTTATACCATGCAGTAGCCGCCGCTGATGCTGATCACCTGACCCGTGATCCAGCCGCTGCGCGGCGAGGCGAGCAGCGTCACCATCGGGGCGATGTCGTCGGGCTGGCCGAGCCTGCGCACCGGATAGAGCTGCACCAGCCGTTCGCGATTGGCATTGAGCCAGACCGGATCGTGCGCGGTCTCGACCAGACCGAGTGAGACGGTATTGGCGGTGACGCCGGCGCGACCCATCTCCCGCGCCAGCGATTTCATCAGGGCAATGACGCCGGCGCGGGCGGCGCCAACGATCGAGAGGCCGGATTCGCCGACGCGCGACGAATCGCCGACGATCGCGATGATCCGTCCCTGGCCGCTCTTCTCCAGGTGCGGCATGGCTGCATGGCAGAGCTGGATGGCGCCGAGCAGGTTGACTTCGATCTGCCGGCGCCAGTCCTCGGGCGTGGTCTGCTTGAACGGTTTGCGGATGGCGAGGCCTGCGTTGTTCACCACGACGTCGAGGCGTCCGAAGTCAGCGACGACGCTCTCGACCATGCTGCGCACGGCCGCCCCGTCGGCAAGATCGGCCTGGTATGGCCGTGCCTCGCCACCCTGCGCGCGGATCTGGGCCACCACGCTTTCGGCCTCGTCGGCCGAATCGCGGTGGTTGATGGCCACCGAGGCACCTTCCGCGGCGAGCGAGAGGGCGATCTGACGTCCAACGTCGCGCGTGCCGCCGGTGACGAGCGCCACGCGTTGCTTGAGCTGCATTTCCACCTTCGTTGCCTTCCCATCTTGCGCGCGGCCCTGCGCGCATGTCCGATCCCGACCGCATCGGGCAACCCGGATTCGCCGCGAGCCGCTCATTCCGGCGCACCGACCGATCCCTGTTGACAGCGTCGCCGACCTCATCATTATAGTAAAGAGCTTACATAATAAAGACCTGACCTATGTGGCGGGATCGCCGGTGCGGCGCCTTTGGGCGCGCGGCAAGGCGGCGCGCGCGGCGGTCCGGGTCGCGCGGCGCGGCGTCCAATTCGGCGCTGGCGGCAAGATTGAGGTTGCGACGCCCGTGAAACCCGCCTGGTTCGACTACTACGCGCCGCGCAGCGTCGATGAAGCCCTGCGCATTCTCGATGATGCCGGACGCGACGGCCGGGTGCTTGCCGGCGGCCAGAGCCTCATGCCGATGCTCAACTTGCGCGTCGTCAGTCCGGCCGCCCTTGTCGATATCAATCGCATAGAAGCGCTCGATCGCCTGCACGTTGGCTCCGATGGCCTGATCGTCGGGGCACTGGTGCGGCACGCCGACATCCTGCGCAATGCGGCGCTGCGCGAAGGCTGGCCGCTGCTCGCCGAGGCCACGAGCCTGGTCGCGCATCCGGCGATCCGAAATCGCGGGACGGTCTGCGGCAGTCTTGCGCACAACGATCCCGCCGCCGAACATCCGAGCGTGCTGGTGACGCTGGACGGCACCGTGGTGGTCGCGGGGCGTGGCGGCCGGCGGGAGGTGCCGGCCGAGACATTCTTCACCGGCATGCTGTCGACCGCGCTGGAGCCGGGCGAAATGGTGGTCGAGGTGCGCTATCCACGCCCTCCCGCCGGCACCGGGACGGCCTTCGTGGAATTTGCACGGCGACTTGGCGATTTCGCCATCGCCGGCGCCGCCGCCATGCTGACGGTGCGCGACGGCGTCTGCGAGAGGGCGAGACTGACCATCGTCGGCATGGGCGAGGGGCCCTTCCGCGCGCGGGCGGCGGAACTGGCACTGACCGGGCGACGCCTCGCCCGCAATGGACACGAGGACGCCTTCGCCGAGGCTGTGGCCAAGGTGGTCGAGGCCGTCAATCCGTCGAACGACGTCCATGCATCCGCGGCCTATCGCCGGCATCTTGCCGGAGTGATGGCACGACGCGCGCTGGACGCGGCGCTGGCACGCGCCGGAGGAGTATGACTTGGCGAGAGAGCAGCGCATCAAGGTCACCGTGAACGGTCAAGGCCATGACAAGGTCGTGCCCGTACGCCTGTCGCTTGCCGACTTCATTCGCGAACACCTGCATCTCACCGGGACGCATCTGGGTTGTGAACATGGCGTGTGCGGTGCTTGCACGGTGTCGATGAACGGACGCAGCGTGCGCGCGTGCCTGACGCTGGCCGTGCAGGCCGACGGCGCCGAGATCGTCACCATCGAGGGGCTGCGACAGGCCGACGGCACGCGGCACCCGCTGCAGCAGGCGTTCCACGAGAACTTCGCCCTGCAGTGCGGCTATTGCACGCCCGGCATGCTCATCACCGCGCTCGAGCTCCTGCGGGACAACCCCAATCCCAGTGAGCAGGAGGTGCGCGAGGCCCTCTCCGGCAATCTCTGCCGCTGCACCGGCTATCAGGCCATTGTCGACGCGGTGATGGACGCAGCGCGCAGGATGCAGCCAGCCGCAACTTGAGGCCAAGCCCGCGTGCGCGGCGCGCCCGCGCGGATCACAGGGAGTTCATCTGATGTCGGATACGCGCTTCGTCAATCTGCGGGCGGTGGGATCGCCGGTCTTGCCGGACGAAGCCATTCCGCTGGTTGAAGGCGAGGGCCGCTTCCTCAACGACATTCGCCTGCCGGGCATGTACCACGTGGCGTTCCTGCGCAGCCAGCATGCGCACGCGCGGCTTCGCTCCGTCGACGTGCGTCGTGCGCGCGAACTGCCCGGCGTCGTCAAAGTGCTGACCGGCAAGGACCTGCTTGGGCAGGTCGAGCCGTTTCGCAGCATGCCGAATCGCTTTTCCGGCGGCGAGTCGGTCCAGCATTGGCTTGCAGTCGACAAGGTGCGTTTCTGCGGCGAGGCGATCTGTGCGGTCGTGGCCGAGGATCGCGCCACCGCCGAGGATGCGCTCGAACTCTTCGAGGTCGACTATGAGCCGCTTGCGGCGGTCACCGATCCACGGTTGGGTGAGCGCGACGACGCGCCACTCATCCATGACAGTTGTCCGAACAATTATCTGATCAAGCGCGAATACGCGCGCGGCGACGTCGACGATGCGTTCCGCAACGCCCATCTCGTGGTCAAGCGCGATTTCCGCATCGGCCGCAAACAGGCGCTCTGCCTGGAAAGCCGGGGCTGCGTCGCGGCCTATCGCGAAAGCACGTTCGTGCTCACGCTTTGGATCAGCCATCAGCTCCCCTATGTCGTGCGGCATTATCTGGCCAAGCATCTGCATCTGCCGGAGAACGAGGTTCGCGTCATCGCCCCGCACACCGGCGGCGGCTTCGGCCAGAAGGCTTCGGTCTATCCCGAGGAATTCGTCTGCGCCTATCTCGCGCTCGGGCTGCGCCGCCCGGTAAAATGGGTCGAGGACCGCCTCGAGAACATGGTGGCCTCGACGCATGCGCGCGACCAGTACATCGAGGTCTCGGTGGCGGTGGACCGGGACGGTCGCATTCTCGGCCTCAGCTCCGACGTCTGGGTCGATGTGGGCGCCTACTCCACCTATCTGTGGTCGGCCGGCATGGAGCCGCTGCAGACCGCGGGCCTCATGCCAGGTCCCTACCGCGTTCCGGCCATGCGCTACCGCACCCGCGGCGTCGCCACCAACAAGACGCCGGTCGGGCCATACCGTGCCGTCGGGCGGCCGTCGGCTTCGGCCTCGCTCGAACTGCTGTTGGACGAGGTGGCGCGGCGGCTCGACCTCGACCCGGTGGAACTGCGTCGCCGCAATCTCATCCCCAATGAGGCGATGCCCTATCGCAACGCCAACAATCTCATGCATGACAACGTCAACTACGTGCCTTGCCTGAATCTTTCCCTGGCCAAGGCCGGCTACGAGCGGCTGCGTGCCGAGCAGCGCGCGGCCGCTGCCAGCGGCAAGCTGCGGGGCATCGGCGTCGTCTGCTTTGCCGAGCTCACCGGTCTCGGGACCAGCACGGCGGTAGGCCCCGGAACGCTGCTGCAGCCCGGCCGGGATGCGGTGACGCTGCGCCTGGAAACGAGCGGCGTGCTCACCATCGCCGCGGCGCTGCCCTCGCAGGGCCAGCGCATCATGACGGCGATGCGTCAGGTCGCCTCTGACGAGCTCGGCATCAAGCTCTCCGATATCGTGGGCCTGACCAACGACACCGCGACGGCGCCCTATGGCTTTGGCACCTTTGCGTCGCGCACCGCCGTGTTCGGCAGCGGGGCGGTGATTCAGGCCGCCAAGGAACTGCGCCGCCGCATGCTCGCGCTCGGCGCGCACTTTCTGCAGGTCCCGGCGGACGAGCTCACCATCGTGGACAGCATCATCCAGACGCTCGATCGCTCCAAGCGCCTGCCGATCCGGGAGATGGCGGAGAAGAGCTACTTCTCGGCCAAGGACATTCCGCCGGAACTCAATCCGGGCTTTGAAGTCACCGCCTTCTACGATCCCAAGTTCGGCAGTTTCGCCGCTGGCGCCCATGTCGCCGTGGTCGACGTCGACCCGCAGACCGGGGGTGTCTCCATCCTGCGCTATGTGGCAACCGAGGATGTCGGCACCGTCATCAATCCGGCGGTGGTCGAGGGACAGATCATCGGCGGCATTGCCCAGGGCATCGGCGAAGTGCTGATGGAGGAACTGGTCTACGACGACACCGGTCAGCCCCGTACGGTGACGCTCGCCGACTACATCGTGCCCTCGGCGCTGGAAATTCCCCGCATCGAGCTGCACCATGCCAACACGCCCTCCGCCGCGCTCGGCGGCTTCAAAGGGTGCGGCGAGGGATCGATCATCGGTGCGGTCGGAGCCGTGGCCTGTGCGATTGCCGACGCCCTGAGCCGGCGCGGCGGCGATATCCGCGCGTTTCCGGCAACGCCGGAGCGCGTCTTGCGAGGCCTTGGCGTGCTGCCTGCGGAGGTGTGAGGCGGCCAAGCAGAGGCCGGCGGTTCGTGTGCCTGTGACCGCCGGTCAGGCATACCCGTCAGGGATCCGGTTTGGGATGGGAGTGACTTCGCATGCACGTCGATGCCCGCGGACTGGAGCTCAGCACCGGCAGCGCCGAGGCCGCCCGGCATATCGATCAGGCGGTTGCGGACTATCTCGACTACCGCACCACGGCGTCCGCGCAGGTGAAGGCCGCGCTCGAGGCCGATCCGGCGTTTGCGCTGGCCCTGTGCTTTCGCGGCTACTTCCTGCTGATGCTGGAGAACAAGGCGATCCTGCCGAAGGTGCAGGAGACGCTCGACCAGGCGCGTCGCGTTCTCGACGGCGTCACCCGGCGCGAACGCTTGCATGCCGGCGCGCTGGAGGCCTGGGCGGCGGGCGACATCCTGCGGGCGTGCTTTCACTGGGAGGAGATCCTGACCGAGTGGCCGCGCGATCTCCTGGCGCTCAAGCTCCATCACACGATGAGCTTCTATGCCGGGCGCAGCCAGGTGATGCGCTCGGTCGTGGCAAGCGTGCTCGGCGCGTGGGACGACAGCGTGCCCGGCTATGGCTGCGTGCAGGGCATGTATGCCTATGCGCTCGAAGAATGCGGCGACTACGTCCAAGCGGAGCGATGGGGACGCGAAGCGGTCGAGCGCAATCCGGGTGATCTGTGGGCGATCCACGCGGTTGCGCATGTGCTGGAAATGCAGGGCCGGTCGGCCGAGGGAATCAAGTGGCTGAGCTACACGCCGGAGCAGTGGGCGCACAAGAATCCGTTCAAGGCCCATGTGTGGTGGCACGCCGCCCTGTTCTTTCTGGCGCAGGGCGAATACGAGCGTGCCCTCGATCTCTATGATCACGAGCTCTGTTCGGTCAATTCCGAAAGTTATGTCGACGTCTCCAACCAGGCGGCACTGCTCAAGCGCCTGCAGCTCCACGGCGTGGACGTGGGCGACCGCTGGAAGGCGCTGGCCGAGCACTCCGAAAGGCGCATCCACGACCACATGCTGCCGTTCCGGGATGCGCATTTCTGCCTTGCGCTCGCCGCGAACAGGAATTTCGACGCGGCGCGCCGCCACGTCGAATCCATGGCCGACTTTGCCGGCCAGGGCCAGGACTGGCGTGCCCAGGCGACGCGAAACATCCTGATCCCGCTGTGCGAAGGGATGATCGCCTACGAGCAGGGCGAATACGACCGGGCGTGCGACTTGCTGTGGGCGGTACGCCACGAGATTGTTTCAATCGGCGGCAGTCACGCTCAACGCGATCTGTTCGCGCAGATCGCTTGCGATGCCGCGGTCCGCGCCCATCGCCTGCCGGTGGCCCGCAGCCTGTTGTCGGAGCGCGTGCTGAGCCGCGCGTCCCGCCGCAGGAACTGGCTGACCTATGCCGACGTATTGGCCGCGCTCGGCGAGACCGAGCGAGCTGCCGCGGCGCGCAAGAACGCCGAAATGGCGGCGGAGCCCGGCGCCTGAGGGCAGAGGATTCGATCGTCCGAATCCCGCCCGACCATTCCTTGCAGCGTGCGCGAACACCGCGGCGCGCGTGGCGGCGTCCGTGGCAGTCTCAACCCGATGCAAGCTCGGCCACTTGGCCCGCCGCCGGGACGTCCTGATCGAGCGTCTTCAGTTCGCGCCGCATGATCTTCCCCGACGAGGTGGTCGGCAGCGCGGCAACGAACTGTACCTCGCGCGGCACCTTGTAGGCTGCGAGATGCCGACGGCAATGCTCAATGATGCCGGCCGCGTCCGCCTTTGCGCCCGCCTTCAGCACGATGTAGGCCTTGGCGATCTCGCCCTTCTGCGGATCGGGCTTGGCCCCGACTCCGACCATGGCGACGGCCGGGTGTGCGGCGACCACACGCTCGATCTCGGCCGGGTAGATGTTGTAGCCCGCGGTCAGGATCATGTCCTTCTTGCGGTCGACGATGTAGAAATAACCGTCCGCGTCCATCTTGCAGAGGTCGCCGGAATGCAGCCAGCCGTCGGGTTCGATCGTCTCGGCGGTGGCCTTGTCGTTTCCGTAGTAGCCGAGCATGTTGAACGGTCCCTTGACCATCAACTCGCCCACTTCGCCGACCGGCAGCGTCCTGGACGGATCGGCGGGGTCGACAATGCGGCCCTGCATGAACGGCATCATGATGCCCACGGACCCCAGCCGGTTCTCGCAATAGGAATGCTGCATGATGCCCGGGCCGGCGAGCTCGGTCATGCCCCACAGTTCGAGGATCGGTGCGCCGACGCGCTGCTGCCATTCGGTGGACTTGGCGGGCGGCATGGCCTGGCCGCCGACCACGGCGACCCGCATCGACGAAAGATCGTATTTGTCGAAATCGGGATGCGCCAGCATGTAAAGGTACATGGTCGGCACCCCGTCCATGATCGTCACCTTGTGGCGCTCAATCGCCTCGAGCGCCTGCTGGGCATCGAATTTCTCCAGCATCACGAACGTGAGGCCGTAGAGAAAACTCAGATTCATCACGACCGTGCCGTAGACGTGCGCGAGCGGCAGGCCGGTGAGCTGAACATCGTGCTGCGTGCGCACGTTCATTGCCGCGGTCATGGCCGCGTTCAGCACCACATTGCGCTGGCTCAGCATTGCTCCCTTGGGAAATCCGGTCGTCCCCGACGTGTAGCAGATGGTGGACAGATCGTCGGGCGTGTTGCCGGGCGGCGCGATCGTATCGGCTCGTCCGGCGAGCAGTTCGCTGAACGACATCGTGCCGTCGATCGGATCGCCGATCACGACAATGGCGTTCAGGGTGCCCTCGTCCTTGAGGTGAAGCACCGCCTTGGCGCGGTCGGGCGTGGTGATCAGGACCCTCGCGCCGCAATCCTTGACCACGTAGGCGAGTTCGTCGGCGGTCAGCATGGCATTGACCGGATTGAGAACGCCGCCGGCCTTGGCGATGGCGTGGTAGCTGATCATCCATTCCGGGCTGTTTTGCGCGAACAGCGTCACCCGGTCGCCCTTCTTGACGCCGAGGCCCTTGAGCCCGTTGGCCGCCTGGTTGGTCAGCGCCTCGAGCTGACGATAGGTCAACGTCCGGCCACCAAAGATCAGCGCGGCCTTGTCGGGCAACCGACGCGCGGTATCCGGCAAGATCTGATCGATGGTCTTCGTCAACATGGTCTCACCTCCCGAAAACCTGCCGTTCGACGTGATCGTGTCTATCGCAACGATAACAATGACGCCCCATGACGGCCGGCCCTGACGGGTGCCCAATGCCGACGCGAAGGGCAGCCATGCACTTGCGAGAGGAGCGGCGCTTCCAGCGAAGCGCCGCTCCCGCGAGCGTTGAGTGAACGGCGTCCGCTACTTGGCGACGTTCACGAACTTGCCGTTCACCACCTTCAGCACTGCGCTCGAGCCGGCGCCGTCGCGGTTCTCATCCATCGTGATCTCGCCGGCGACGCCCGGGAATCCCTTCAGATTCTGCAGACAGCCGCGGATGCGATCGCGATCGGCATCGAGGTCGCTCGGCTTGTTGGTCACGCCGGACTGCTCGATGCAGTGCTTGTACGAGTAGATGATGTCGTAGGCACGGGGGCCGCCGTAGGGCGGCGCCTTGCCGTTGTTCCGGGCCAGGAACTTCTTCAGATAGGATTGCACCTCGGGCCGCGGGTCTTCGAGCCAGGCCGCGGTCGACATGTAGGCGCCCTCGGCCGCCTTGCCGGCGATCTCGATGAAGCCGGGCGCGCCGGCGCAGGCGCCGCCCACGATCGGCACATTCAGACCTTGCTTCTGCATCTCCTTGGCGATGGCCGCGGCGTTCTGATAGCAGGAGCCGAGGCCGATGCCCTCGGCGCCGAGCGACTTGGCTTTCGTCACCTGCGCCGAATAGTCGGTGTCCTTGGTGCGGTAGGTGAGCAGGTCGAGCACCTCGATCCCGTGCTGCTTGAACAGGGCGGGCAGGACCACGGCGCCTTCACCCTTGGAGACCGCGTCCTCGGCGTCGTAGATGATCACGACCTTCTTCGGCTTGTACTCCTTGACCCAGGCCTCGACCACCGGCTTGAGCTGCTTGTCGCTGGTGAGCGTGTTGCGGAACGCCCACTTGCTCATGGCGGAAAGGCCGGGTTTGGCCGAACAGTAGGAGTTGATGACCGTCTTGAGCCGCGTGTCGAGCTGCGGTGCAATCGTTTCGAACTCCGAGCTGAAGCACGGGCCCGAAATCGCCAACACCTTGTCCCGCTCCACCAGGCGGCTCACCACCTTGAGCGCTTCGGCTTCGAGCGTCTGGGTGTCATAGCAGATGAGCTCGATCGGCACGCCGCCGACGCCGCCCTTGGCGTTGATTTCCTCGACGGCGATCTCCATGGAAATCTTGGCGGTCTGACCCCATTCGGCGCCCTTTCCGGTCAGCGACGCCATGCAGCCGATCTTGACATTGCGGCCTGCGAGCTTGGCCGCTTCGGCATCGTGCGTCGATGCCGCAAGTGCCGCCGCGGCAGTGATCGCCGCCGCGGTCATCACGTGACTGAAAACTCTCATGGTCGATATCCTCCGGACTCGGTTTGACGAACCAACGGATCGCGCTGCGTCGGTCGGCAGCGCGACATTCTCCCACCTGCATTCATGCTAACAGCGGTAGGGGAATTTGCCATCCTGGTCTCGCTCCCGGCGGGTAGGGCGGTCACGCCGCCTGCTGCCCGAGATACGTGCGTTGGACCTCCGGATTGTGCAGCAGCTCCTCGCCCGTGCCCGTGAGCGTGATCCTGCCTCGCTCCATGACGTAGGCGCGGTCCGCGACCTGCAAGGCCTGGCGGGCATTCTGCTCGACCAGAAGAATCGTCTTGCCCTCTTTCTGCAGTTCACGCAGCGTATGAAAGATGCGCGTGATGAACTTGGGCGCCAGCCCGAGCGAAGGCTCGTCCAGCAGCAGCAGGCTCGGCCGTGCGACCAGCGCCCGGCCGATTGCCAGCATCTGCTGCTCGCCGCCGCTCAAGGTGCCGGCAAGTTGGTTTCGGCGTTCGGCCAGCGCCGGGAAGCGGGCAAGGACCGCCTCGATGTCGCTGTTGATCTCTCCGTCCGACCGCGTGAATGCGCCCATGCGAAGATTGTCGAGCACCGTCATGCGGCGCAGAATGGCCCGCCCCTCGGGGACTTGGCTCAGGCCGAGCGCCACGATCTTGTGTGGCGGCCGGCGGACGATGCTGCTGCCGTTGAATTCGATCGTGCCGGCAGTCGGCCGGATCAGCCCGGATATGGTCTTGAGCAGCGTGGTCTTGCCCGCACCGTTGGCGCCGATCAGGGTGACGATCTGACCCTGCTCGATCGTCGCGCTGATGTCGTGCAGCACTTCGATCTTGCCGTAGCCCGACCGCAGATTGCGCACCGCCAGCATCGTCATAGCTGCACGTCCTCGCCGAGATAGGCCTCGATCACGGCCGGGTCGCCCTGAATCTCCTCCGGGGTGCCCTCGGCGATCTTGGTGCCGAAATTGAGAACCGTGACGCGGTCGGAAATGCCCATGACGAGCTTCATGTCATGCTCGACGAGAATGATGGTCACGCCGCGGTCGCGAATGCGGGTGATCACCTCGTCGAGTTCCTCGGTCTCGCGCGGGTTCATGCCGGCGGCCGGCTCGTCGAGCAGCAGAAGCTGCGGCCGTGTCGCCAGCGCGCGCGCCAGCTCGAGCTTGCGCTGCTCGCCGTAGGGCAGGTCGGATGCCTTTTCGTCGCACTTGCCGGCGAGGCCCAGGAATTCGAGCAGATCCATCGCGCCCTCGCGGATGGTGCGTTCAGTTGACGAGTCGCCGAAGGGCGGGTGCAGCACGGCATCGCCCAACGCCTTCCAGATCGAGGAATAGGCGCGGCAGTGCTCGCCGATCATGACCGTGTCTAGAACGGTCAGGTGCGGAAACAGCCGGATGTTCTGGAACGTGCGGGCGATGCCCTTCAGCGTGCGCTTGTACGGCCGGGCATCGTCGACAAGCTGGCCGTTGAACACGATGCGGCCGGTGTCGGCGGGCAGCACGCCGGTGACGACGTTGAAAAATGTCGTCTTGCCGGCGCCGTTCGGGCCGATCAGGGCGTGGATATGGCCCTCACGAACCTCCATGCTGAGGTCGTTCAGCGCGGCAAAGCCGTCGAAGCGCTTGCACAATCCTTCGATCTGCAGGCAAACCCTGCTGGCGACCGAGTCACGCATGGCCGACCTTCCATCGCCTGATGCGCAGGCGGCGCAGTGAATCGCGGGTGAGCAGGCCGTCGGGCCGCACGATCATCATGATGATGAGAATGACGCCATATGCGATCAGGCGCTTGGCGTTCTCGAAGTCGAGAAAGCCGTAAAGAAAGTCATAGATGCGGTCCAGCGGATAGGCCTTGGTCCATTCGACCGGCACGAGTTCCAGCCACTCGCGCAGCGCCCGCAGCACCTCGGGAATGGCGTTCAGCGCCAGCGCTCCGACCAATGGCCCCCAGTAGGTGCTGCCGCCGCCGACCACCACGAACATCAGGATCTCGACACCCAGCATGATGTTGAAGGTGGTCGAGTCCATGAAGGTGGCGTGATGGGCGTAAAGCGCGCCGGCGAGCCCCGCGATGAAGGCGCCGAGCCCGAAGGCCAGAAGCTTGACCCGCACCACGTCGATGCCCATCACTTCGGCGGCCGTTTCGTCCTGATGGACGGAATCCATCGCCCGGCCCAGGCTTGATCGCTCGATCCGCGCAAAGAACAGGAGCAGCACGACGATGATGCCGACGACGTAGTCGAGGGTGTAGGGGTTGAAGGAGATGTTGCGGAAGCCCTGGGCGCCGCCGACATATTCCCAGCTCAGCGCGATCACCGAGATGATCTCGGCAAAGCCGAGCGTCAGCAGCAGGAGGTAGATGCCCTTGATGCGCAGTGCCGGAAATCCCACCGCGACCCCGATGATGCCCGCGACCGCACCGCCGAACAAAAGGGCGACCGCGAAGGGCAGGCCGAACTTCTGCGTCAGGATGGCTGCGGCATAGGCGCCGACCGCCATGAAGCCGGCCTGGCCGAGCGAAACCTGCCCGGTCTTGTAGGGGGCGTAGAAGCTGTAGGCGGCGATCACATGGATGCCGGCGAAGGTCAGCAGCGACTGGGTGTATCCGTCGAGCAGGCCAGCGAACATTGGCGGCGCTACCTTTCTTCCGTTGTGCGCGAGCCGAACAGGCCGGTCGGCCGATACAGCAGGATCAGGATGAGGATGGCAAAGGAGAAGAAGTCGCGCTCCGTGGTGCCGATATAGGCCGCCGAGAGGATCTCGATCATGCCGAGCAGGAGGCCGGCGACCATGGCTCCCGGCACGTTGCCGAGACCGCCGAGCAGCATGACGATGAGGCCCTTCACCGCGGCGCCCAGCCCCATGAACGGCGAGACGCCGCTGTTCTTGATGCCGTCAAGAACGCCGGCGATGCCGGCGATGCCGGAGCCGATCATGAAGGTGACCAGCACGACGCGGTTGACGTCGACCCCGAGCAGCGCCGCCGTTTCGTGATTCTCGGCGGTGGCGCGAATGGCGCGCCCCATCTTGGTGCGCTCGATGAAAAGCCACAGCACGACCATCAGCACGGCCGCAACTGCCAGGATGAAAATCTGCACCGAACTGATCGTGATGGGCCCGAACTGATAGAGCTCCTGCTTGATGGTTTCGGGGAATGCGACCTGCTGGCCGCCGAAAATGTAGACGGCGAGATTCTGCAGCACGATCGTCAGCCCGATGGTGCTGATCAGCGGCGCCAGGGGATGGTCCTTGCTCACCGGACGCACGGAGACGTAGACCGCGAGGATGCCGAGCACCGCGCAGGCGATCATCGCGCCGAGAAGCGCAACGTAAATGTTGGCGCCGCCGAGGATGACGAGATAGAGCCCGACGAAGGCGCCGACCATGAAGACCTCGCCGTGGGCGAAGTACAACAGCTTGAGCACCCCGAAGATGAGCGTATAGCCGATGGCGATCAGGGCATAGGAGGCGCCCAGCATCAGGCCGTTGATCAATTGCTGGTAGATCATTCGCCGCTCGATCTCGTCGTGGTGCGCCAGCGGCGCCGCAATCCAGGGTGAGCGCTGCCGCTGGCCGCCGTTCTGCGTAGGCCCGTCCCGGCCGAGGGCGAGATCGTCACAATGGGAACTAGGTGGGTGCGGTCGGCGTCTGTCAAGCGCATGAGAGGTCGCAACCTAATGTGTCGCAGCGGAGAAGTCGCACATGACGCGTGAGACGGCGACGCGCGCCTTGCGCGTCGTGCCGGGCGTGTTCCGGCTGCGGCCCACGAACCGCGGAACGCCGGCGGTCATGACCATGCCGATGGCGGCGATGTCGCCATGCTTGATCGCATCGAGCGCGGTCGACTGGGTGCCGCCGTCCGGCGCGTCGAGCAGGACGATGTCGGCGGCCTTGCCGGCGGCAAGAAAGCCGCAGTCGAGGCCGTAGACGCGCGCGTTGTTGCCGGTGGCGGCACAGACGAAGCGTTCCGGCGGCATGTCGGTAAGGCTGGCGAGATGCGCCATGGTGTAGAGCATGCCGAGCGGCATGATGCCGCTTCCGGTCGGCGTGTCGGTGGCGATGATGAAGCGGTCGAAGGCACCGTGCCGCTCGGCCAGGCGCGCGCAGAGCAGGGTGGTTCGCAGGTTGCCGGCGGTGCAGACCTGCAGCGCGATCTTCGATTCAAGGATGACCCGCTCGAAATCGGCGTCGGGCATGGCGGTGGGCCCGCCGTTGATGTGGAACGATACGTCCGGATGCATCTTCAGCAGGTGATCGCCGGTAATGGCACCGGATCCCGGAATCGACGTGCCGCCGGTGTGGCAGGTCGTCAGCAGCCCGGCTGCCTTGGCCTCCGCGACCAGGGGCACGTAGTCGTAGGCGGTCTTCACTGCACCGAAGCCCGCTTTCGCGAGGCGAACACCCTTCTGCCGGAGCTCCCGAAAGTCCGCTGCGGCAAGACCCGGCTCGAGAATGACGGAGCCGGCGATGACCCGCATGCCGCCGGGCCGCCAGTCGGCGAAGCAGCGCTGCGCGGCAATCGCCAGCGCCTTCACGCCCTCCACGTCGCGCGGCCGGCCCGGAACATGCACTTCGGAAGCCGAGATCGACGTCGTGACGCCGCCGTGCACATAGCTCTCGAGGTAGCCGACGGTGTTCTGGCGCGGCGTGAAGTCGCCGAACGTGATGTGCACGTGCGAATCGATGAGACCGGGGATTGCGGTCATGCCTCCCGCATCGATGACGAGGTCCGCGGCCTCCACCTCCCGCGCCGACGCACTCCCGACCGCGGCGATGCGCTCGCCTTCGACCAGGATCGTGTCGCCCGCCACGAACGGGTTGTGCCAGTCGCCGGAGACGATCCGGCCCAGGTTGACGATCGCGACCTTCATCGTTTCCGCCGCGCCAGTCCTGTCAATTCGAGATCCGGGAAAGCTCGCCCGCCAAGTCGTAGCTTGCGAGCAGCTTGTCGACCAGCCCTGTGGCCTCCTGCCAGTCGAAGGTGCGGTAGCTGTGCCCCGTCGTCACAAACCGCGCCCCCGCGTAAAACATCTCATACTGCGTGTGGCGCGAGCCGAACTCCGAGCCAATTGCGTCCCAGGCAGCCTTGAGGAATTTCACCTTCTCCTCGGGCTTCATGCTGGCCGAACGCTGTGTCAGCCCGATGATCCGCCGCAGGTCGGGATCGCTGAAATCGCGGATCGAGGAGGGCAACATGATGAGGGAGCCGCCCGCCAGTTCGCGCAGCGCATGGATCACGCGCGGATAGAGCTCCTGCGTCAGCACCTGCGCCGAATACATGTAGTGCCGGTTCGGCACCCACCACTCGCCGCGGCTGTGACCCTCCACCTCCATGCCGGCCAGCATCGCGTTCACCATGCTGGCGTTGGCGGCGAGATAGCCGAGCTGCTCGCGGATCGGCGGCATGGCGTTGGTGCCGATCGCCTCGGTGATCCGGTGCGCAAGGCCGATCAGGAACTTGATCTTCACCGAAAGCCGGATCTGCGCCTGATAATTCTGATAGGCGTGGCCCGGCGTGTCATGGAACTGGGCGCGGCACATGTCGGTGTCGCGGTAGACGAACACCCGCTCCCATGGCACCTTCACGTCGTCGAAGTACATGAGCGCATCGTTCTCGTCGTAGCGCGACGAGATCGGGTTGTCGAAGACCGAAACCGCGGATGCCTCGTAGGACTTGCGCGACAAGACGCGCAGCCCCTTGGTGTTCATCGGCAGGGCACAGGAGAACGCCAGGTCCTCCTCCCCCGGCTTCAGCGGCTGCAGATTGGCGACCAGCACCTCGTTGGCCATGATCGAGCTCGTGCCCAGCATCTTGGCGCCGCGAATGGTGATGCCGCCCGTGTCCTCATCGACGACGCGCGCGACCAGGTCCTCGGCCTGCTCGCCCCAGTCCTTGGCCCGCTCCGCCTGCGGGTTGATGATGACGTAGGTGAGGAAATAATCGTTGCGGCTGGCTTCCTCGAAATAGTTCTCCAGCGCCTTGGCCCGCGCCTCGCCGTGCCTGCGGAACACGTCGATGCCCATCCGCTGGCCGACCAGTGCCGAGGCCAGATGGTCGGGTGAACGGCCCAGGAAACCCCACGACAGCTCGGCCCAGGCCTGCAAGGCCTTGCGCCGCTGCACCATCTCCGCGTGGTTGCGCGGCATCTGCCAGGCGCGGTTGACCCTTCGGTTCGAACCGTTCGGTTCGAACGTCATCAGCTCGATGTTTTCCGGCCGGGCCTGAAAGTCGTACAGCATGGCCGCCGATTGCACCGCGTTGCGAAATGCCGGGTGCGTGGTCACATCATCGACTAGCTTGCCGTCGATGTATACCGTGCGGCCATCCCTGAGCGATTTGATATGGTCGGCGCCGGTCTTGCAGGTCGTCATGGTTGCTCCATCCCGTATGGCAGATGCGGTCGTCGGACCCGTCAGGTCAGGCCGTCGACGCCCTTGATCGCCTCAGCCGACAGTCCGCCGACGCGATGGTTGGGGCGGCCGCGGTTGGCGAATGCGCCAATGATCGCAATCTCGTTCGGCAGCGGCGCATCGGGCAGCGTCACGGTGATGCCGTCGTAGTGCGAGCGCACATAAAGCGCGTCCTTGTGTGCCAGCGGAATATCGATGGTCGCCCCGGGCGCGGCGCGCTTGGTGAAGGACGAAATCCAGGCCTTGCCGCCGCCGGCGGCCTCGCGCATCACATTGCCGAAGACGGTGGTGAGCATGGCCACTCCGTGTTCCTGCTCGCCGTTGCTGCCGATCACGGCGCCCTTGCCGTAGCTGGCCGGCTTGTGCGGGGCGAGGCAGGCGGTCGCCAGGGCGCAGATGTGCCGTCCGATTGCCGCGCTTGCATCAATCAGCGGGGTGAGGTCGCGTTCAAAGCGGCCTGCGAACGGATTATCGACGATGGCCACGACCGCCACCTTGCGCAGCGGCGGGTCGATGCTCTGGCCGGCCTCGATCGTTACTTCGTCGATGAACGTCAGCGTGCGCTTGATACGCATGGCGCGGTCCCAGGCGTTCCGGCCGTTTGCGGCCCGGTTCGCTGGGGATGTTACCTAGGTTACAAAGCTTTTCAAGCTCGTTATCCGGTGTTAGGCTTGCGTGCAGCCGCTCGGAATTGCCATTTTCCGCGCGCAACTCCGGCGGATAGGCTGTCCCCCGCTGCGATTCGCCGAGCAGTCCCGAATGGACGGAGCAGACGCGACCCCATGAATCGGACGGTCAACAGGGCTGGTGCGGTGCCGGCGCGGCCGCGGCAACGGCCGACGAGCCGGCGCGCAACGGACCCAACCGAGCCGCTGCCGCTCACCATCTCGCGACCCGAGCTTCTCCCCGACGGTCGCGACCGGCAGTTCCGCCATCTCGTGCATGCTTTGTTCGGATTTGCCGCCCACCACGAACGCATTCGGACCGGACACGGCAAGGTGATCGGTCTTGCCGGGATCGAGTACACGGTGCTGATCGCCATCGCGCATCTGTCGCTCGACGGCGACGTCAACGTGAAGACGGTGGCCGATCATCTGTATCTTTCCGGCGCGTTCATCACCTCGGTGACGCAGCGGCTGCTCAAGCTCGGCCTCATTCACAAGAAGGTCGATGCAGGCGATCGTCGCCGCGTGACGCTGACGGTGTCGAACAAGGGTCGGGCGGCGCTGGAGCGGCTCGCGCCGATCCAGCGCCAGGTGAACGACGTGGAATTCGGCTGCCTGAGCCAGCAGGAATTCGAACTGCTGACCAACATCGTCGACCGCCTGATCGAAAGCGGCGCGCGCGCGGTCGCCTTGCAGAGCTATCTGTTGGCGGAGCTGGCACGCAAGGAGCCGGATCGCCGTTGAGGCGGCAGCGACGGATCGCTCGCCCTCGAGGCCGAAAATCGCGGATCGGGTCGGACATCGTCGGTCCGCAGTCATGAACCGCGTGCCGTGCACATTCTGCAGGCGCAGGCGCGCGTTCGCATGGCGGTGGATGGTGGAAGAGATCGAGCACGATGAAGTCGGACTGCTGCAAGGCCTTGAGGAGCTTGGCGCACGCCGACCGGCCGCCGCCGCCGTTAGCGGTCTGGATGCAAGCCGTCTTGATCGGGACTTGCCGCTGCATGGCTTGCCCGAGCACGGCCGATCGAGGCTTGCGCCGCCGCGGCCCAGCGGGCACCGGTCCGCCGCTGCGCGGATAATCGCAATCGACATTCCCGATTTTCTCAGGTTATTTACTGCGGCATGGCGTTTGCAAAGCGACGTCCGCCCGTCTTCCGTGCAGCCATCTCACCGCGAGGATCTGTCATGCTTGCAGAAAACCGTTCACGCCGGCTTGTCTCCGCCATGGTGGCCGCCGGCATCGCCGCTGCTCTCGGTGGCAGCCCCGTCTTCGCACAGGACGTCGTCAAGGTCGGCGCGCCGTTGCCGTTGACGGGTCCGCTTTCGCCCGAGGGGCTGAAGCAAAAGCGCGGCTACGATCTTTGGGCCGAAGTCGCCAACAGCAAGGGCGGCATCAAGGCCGGGGGCAAGACCTACAAGGTCGAGATCGTCTACACCGACTATGCCTCGAACACGCCGCGCGCCGTGCAATCGGCGGAGCGGATGATCACCGAGGACAAGGTCAGCTTCCTGTTCGCGCCGTTCGGATCGGGCGCGACCAAGGCATCAAGTGCCGTGGCGGAGAAGTATGGCATTCCGATGCTGGCGCCGACCGCCTCCTCCGCCGAGGTCTATGACCAGAACTACAAGTTCCTGTTCGGCACGCTGACGCCGAACAACACCGTGTCCGAGCCGATCGCGCGGCTCGTGACCGAAAAGAACAAGGACGTCAAGCGGGTGGCAATTCTCGCGCGCAATGATCTGTTTCCGCTCGCGGTTGCGCAGGCGTTCGAGAAGGCGGCCAAGGAGCGCGGGCTCGAAGTCGTCACCTTCGAGCGCTACGCCATCGGCACGATGGATCATTCCGCGGCGATCACCCAGATGCGCGCCGCGCGGCCGGATTGGGTCTATGCCTCCGGCTACATCAACGATCTCATCCTGATCCGCAAGCAGATGAACGATCTCGGGCTGCGGCCGCTGGTGCTGACCATGATCGCCGGCCCGGCCTATCAGGAGTTTGCCAAGGCGGTCGGCCCGCTGGCCGAGAACATCACCAGCATGTCGTGGTGGCATCCGGCCGTGCGCTACAAGGGCAAGGACGTGTTCGGCTCGACCGAAGCGTTCAACGCCGCCTGGGCGAAGAAATACGGCGGCGAAGCCGACTACGTCGAGGCCTCGTCGGCGGCGGACGGCGCGATTCTCCAGCTCGCGATCGAAATGGCGGGCACGATCGAGCCGCGCAAGGTGCGCGACGCCATCGCCGCCTTGGACGTGGAAACCTTCTACGGCCGGGTCAAGTTCGGCCCGAGCGGACAGATCACCTCGCTCGAACCGCCGGTGTTCCAGCTGCAGGGCGGCAAGCCGGTGGTGCTCTGGCCCGACGCCATCAAGCAGGGCGAGTTGCGCTTCCTGTCGCGCTGACCGCTCACCGGGCGGCGTGCTTGCCGCCGCCCGGCCGCCCGGCGGGTCGATTCCAGCCGGCCAAAGCATACGACGATGATCTATCTGCAGATTGCGGCAAACGGCCTCGTCCTCGGCGGGCTGTATGCATGTATCGCCGTTGGTTTCTCGCTGGTGTGGGGCGTGCTCAACGTCATCAACATCCTGCACGGCACGTTCATCGTGCTCGGCTCCTACATCGCCTATTTCGCCTATGTTCACGCCGGCATTCACCCCTTCGTCTCGGTCGTGTTGGCGGGAGCGGCGCTATATCTGCTCGGCCATGCGATCCAGGCCGGCTTCATCAACCGGGTGATCGCGGCGCCCGTGCTCATCACGCTCACGCTGACCTTCGGCCTCGACCTCATCCTGAACAACGCCATGCTGGTGGCGTTCACCGCCGATTACCGCTCGATCAATCTGGCCCGGCCGCTCGGTTCGGTGGAGATCGGACCGGTGTTCCTGCCGGGTGATCGCGTCGCCGCCATGGCGCTCGCATTGCTGCTCACCGTCCTGCTCTACCGGCTGCTGCGCGACAGCCGCATCGGCCGCGCCATCGTCGCCGTGCGCATGGACCGGGAGGCGGCGGCGCTGATGGGCGTCGACGTCAAGCGCATCAACGCGATCACCTTCGCCATCGGCGCGCTGATGGCAGGCGCCGCCGGCGCGCTGCTCAGCATCATCTTCCCGATCTCGCCGCTCAACAGCGCGACGTTCCTGGGCAAGGCCTTCGTCGTCTGCGTGCTCGGCGGCCTCGGCAGCGTGCCCGGCGCGATGGTCGGCGGTCTCGTGCTCGGCATGGTCGAGAGCTTCGGCTCCTACTGGATGGGGCCGGAACACGCGGTCACCATTTCGTTCGCGCTGCTGCTCGTCCTCCTGTTTGTGCGGCCGAGCGGCCTGCTCGGCCGGCGGGGGTACGAATGAGGCACTGGATCGCCCTGGCCATCCTCGCCCTGCTGCTCGCGGCGCTGCCGCTTGCGGGCAACAACTATCTGCTGCGGCTTGCGACCATCGTGTGCATGTACGCGGTGATGGCGCAGTCGTGGAATTTCATCGGCGGACTGGCCGGCTATCCGTCGTTTGCCACCGCGGCGTTCTTCGGCTTCGGCGCCTACACCTCGGCGATCCTGCAGAACCAGGGGGTTCCGATGATCTTCGGCTGGGGCGTGGCCGGCCTTGCCTCGATGGCGTTCGCGGCGCTGATCGGCGGGGCGATCCTGCATCTGCGCGGCCATTACTTCGCGATTGCGAGCCTAATCATCGCCGAGATGCTGCGCGAGATCGTCAACACGACGCCGGATCTGACCGGCGGCGGCATGGGGCTGAACCTGCCGATCCTGCGCCTGTCGGTGACCGCGCAGGCGCAGTTCTTCTTCTATGCCATGCTTGCGCTCGCAGTCCTGTGCATGGCGGTCGCAATCGTCATCCACCACGGCAAGCTCGGCTTTGGCCTGCGCTGCATCCAGCAGAACGAGGACGCCGCCAACATGCTCGGCGTCAACACCTACGCCTACAAGACCGCGGCCTTTTCCCTGTCCGCGGTGTTCGTCGGCATGGCGGGGGCGATCTACGCCTCGTGGGTCAACTACATCGAGCCGCCCGACGTCTTCGACGTCCTGCTTGCGGTCAAGCCGCTGGTCATGGTGCTGCTGGGCGGACTCGGCACGGTCTACGGTCCGGCCATCGGCTCGGTGATCCTGCTCAGCTTCGAGGAATTCGTCTGGCGCAATCTCCTGACCATCCACGCGGCGGCTCTGGGCGTCATCATCGTCGTGCTGGTGCTGTTCCTGCCGAACGGCATTCTCGCGCTCTTGCGCGAACGCTTCGGCCGCAGGGGCGCGTGAGCATGGGCGCGCTGCTCGTCCTCGACCAGGTGTCAAGACGGTTCGGCGGCCTCAATGCCGTCGACCGCGTGAGCCTTTCGGTCGCGCAGGGCGAGATCGTCGGCCTGATCGGGCCGAACGGCGCGGGCAAGACCACGCTGATCAATCTGATCACCGGCGTGCATCCGCCGACCGGCGGGCGCGTGATGTTCGACGGCCGCGACATCACGCGGCTGCGGCCCTACCAGATCGCCCGCATGGGGCTGGCCCGCACCTTCCAGATCGTCCAGCCGTTCCCGAAGATGACCGTGCTCGGCAACGTCGCCGCCGGCGCCCTGTTCTGCGGCCATGCCGCCACCGTGCGCGAGGCGCATGCCGTTGCCCGCGAGCACTTGCAGTTCACCGGCCTTGCCGACATGGCGGAAGCGCCGGCGGCGACGCTGACGCTGGCGCGACGCAAGCGGCTCGAGCTGGCCAAGAGCCTTGCCATGCGACCGCGCCTGCTGATGCTGGACGAGGTCAATGCCGGGCTCAATTCGGCGGAAATCGAAGAGGCGCTGGGCATCATCCGCAAGATCGCCGATCGCGGCGTGACCATCATTATCATCGAACACCTGATGAAGGTCGTCCTGTCGATCTCGCAGCGGCTGGTCGTGCTGCACCACGGCCAGTTGATCGCGCAGGGGCCGCCGCGCGAGGTGATTTCCGACCGCCGCGTGATCGAGGCCTATCTCGGCGCCAAATACGCCGCGATCCGTCAGGGAGCGCCATCATGACATCCGCCGCCAGGCTCTCGGTGTCCGCGCTGCAGGCCGGCTACGGCGACGTGCAGGTGCTCTGGGACGTGAGCCTGGAGGTCGGCGCCGGCGAGCTCGTGTCCATCATCGGCTCCAACGGCGCGGGCAAGACCACGCTGCTGCGCTGCCTGTCCGGTCTGCTCGTTCCCTCCGCCGGACGAATCGAGGTAGACGGACGGGCGATGACGCACGCTCCGCCGGCCGACTTCGTGCGGGCGGGCATCGCCCATGTCCCGGAGGGCCGGCGCCTGTTCTCCGCCATGAGCGTCCACGACAATCTGTTGATGGGCGCCTATCTGCGGCACGACAAGGCCGCCGTTGCCGCGGACCTCGAACGCGTTTACGCCATGTTTCCGGTTCTGGCGGAGCGCAAGCGGCAGGATGCGGGCACGCTGTCCGGCGGCGAGCAGCAGATGTGCGCCATCGCGCGCGGGCTGATGGCTGCACCGCGCTTTTTGTTGATCGACGAATTGTCGCTTGGGCTTGCCCCGCGCGTGGTCGAACTGCTGTCGGAGAGCCTGCGCGAGGTCAACCGGTCGGGGGTCGCGATCCTCCTGGTCGAGCAGGACGTGATGAACGCGCTTGAGCTTGCCGACCGCGCCTATGTGATCGATCACGGCCGCGTCACCAAGTCGGGGCCGGCAAAGAATCTCGCCAACGACCCGGCGATCCGCGAGGCCTACATGGGGCTGGCGTGAGGTCGCTTCGGCAGACGGGAGCAGGCAAATGGCGGTGCTGGCGTTCGAACCCGGCGGCTATCGTTTCCTCGAGGGCGTGTTCCAGTATTCGGCCGCCGTCGCGGCGATGCCCGGCCATCGCATCGTGCGCGTGCGCTTTCGCCGAACCGTTCCGCTGCAGGAAGGCTTTCGCCGCATCGAAGCGCATTTGGCCGCGGCCGGGCGACCGCGGACGGCATTTTGCGCTTGCGAGCTGCGCTCGCCGGCTCCGTTCACCGAAAGCGGATTCGAGGCGTTCAACCGCGTCTATGTCGGAACGCTGCAAGCCTGGGGCCTCTACGACGGCGCCACCAATCCGGTGGCACGCAGCAACGTATGTCCCGCGATCGATCCGCCGAGCGAGCCTGGATTTCATGCCTTTTCCTATACCGAGCCGGCGGACGGCGCGGAGCCTTCGTTCGTCGTGGCCGGCAGCGGTGAGGCGCCGGAGGGCCGCGGCAACTATCGCGACCACATCGTGCGGCGCGGCGATGTGAGCGCCGCGGGGCTGCGCGAGAAGGCGCGCTTCGTGCTCGGCGAAATGGAACGACGGCTCGCTGCGCTCGGCTTTCGCTGGTCCGACGTGTCGGCGACGCAGGTCTACACCGTTCACGACATCCATCCATTCCTTGCCGACGAAATCGTCCGCCGGGGCGCCGCGCCGGCAGGGCTCACTTGGCACTACCACCGGCCGCCGGTGGTCGATCTCGAATACGAGATGGACTGCCGGGGCGTCGCACTCGAACGCGCCCTCTAGGCTCCGGTTCTGGATTCCCGTTCTAGCGCGTGCGGCCGACGAAACGGTCAAGTCCGATATCCGCCGCCCATGCCCGGCGATGAAGCTCCCGCATGAAGGGCAAGGCGCGCTTGCGCGATTGGACCACGGCGTCGTAGTCGGCAAGGAAGTGGCGCATCAATGCGGCCACCTCGCGCCGCAATGCGTCCTCGTCAATGGTCTTGACCTTGCGGTCCTGCACCACCACGCGCCCCTCCACCACCACCGTCTCCACGCCGCGGCCGGATTCCGTGTACACGAGCTGGCGCGCGGCGCTGTTGTAGGGCAGGTATGCCGGATCATCGAGATCGATGAGAACGAGATCGGCCCGGTAACCGGGCTTGATCGCTCCGAGCTTGCCGGCAAGCCCGGCGGTGCGGGCGTTGTCGAGCGTGGCGTGGCGGATGGCTTCGTGAGCCAGCGCGGGGCCGGGCTCCGGATCGCTCACCGCAGCAAGCAGGCAGAACAGCTTCATCGCCTGGAACACGCTTTGCACATCGCTGCCGCTGCAGTTGTCGCAGCCAAGCCCGAGCCGGACGCCGGCCTCGCGCAGGTCGCAGACCGGGGCGATGCCGCTCTTCAGCTTCATGTTGCTCAGGTGGTTGAGCACGATGCCGGCATCGGCTGCCGCCAGCCGTTCCATCTCGGGGCGCGTGATCCAGACGCTGTGAACGATGTTGAGGCGCGGTCCGAGCAAACCGTTGCTGTCGAGATAGCCGATGAGCGACCCCTGGTGGGCGGCGAATTGCTCGCGGGCGATCAGCACCTGGCCGCGCGTTTCGTACACGTGGGTGTAGACCGGCAGGTCGTGCCGCTCGGCGAGCTCGGCGCAGCCTTGCAGCATGGCCGGCGAGCAGCGCTGCGGGGCGAACGGCGCCAGCGCCCAATGCAGCGTGCCGGAGGCAGGGTGCCGCCGCAGTTGCTGTTCGACGAAGCCGAGCTGCTCGCGCACCGGCCGGCCTTGCGTGCCGAGCATGTCCTGCACGTCGGCCGGCAGGCTCGCGCCGTCCCGCACCATGGCGATCGGCGGTATGTCCCAGACCATGGGCGAGAACACGACGCGGATGCCGGCGTCGCGGTAGGCCTGCACGACCACGTCGATGCCGGCCTCATCCAGCGGCACGAGGCCCAGCATGTCTTGCACGGTGGTGATCCCACAGCGCAGAGACTCGATCGCCCCGACCAGCGTGCGCGCGCGCAGTTCCTCCTTGCTGCGGTTGGCGCCCATCGGCAGCGTATAGAGCAGCCACATTTCCAGCGGCAGTTCCTCGAACAGGCCGCGGCACAGCGTATCGTGCGAGTGGTAGTGGGCATTGATCAGGCCCGGCACGATCAGCTTGCCGCGCGCGTCGATGACCGTGTCGACGCCGGCCGCGTCGAGGTCGCGGCCGACGGCAACAATGCCGCCGTCCTCGATCAGGATGTCGGCTGCGGCGGGCTTATGCACGTCGCCGTCGTGGTCGTAGACTTGCCCGCCGCGAACCAGAAGGGTGTGCTTGCTCGCCATCCTCGCTCGCCATCCTTGCTTGCCGCGTGAACGATGCGGCTCCCTGCGCCTGCCCCGAACGATGGCGCGCAACCCAAGCGCGATCCCGGCCTTAAGTGGAAGCGCTCGTCGCGCGGGCCTCGGTTTGACAGCAAATTGGCGCTCCAACACAATGTCAACCATGAAGGCACGCAATTTCCGCTACGTGCGACCGGCATCTCTCCAGCAAGCCTATCGGATCTTGGAAGAAGGCGGCGGCGACGCCGTGCCGCTCGCGGGCGGCCAGAGTCTGCTTGCCGGGCTGAACATGCGGCTGTCCGCGCCGAAGCTTCTCGTCGACATCGGCGAGCTGCGGGAGCTTGGCGGCCAGTCGCACGCCGGCGGCGTCGTCCGGCTCGGCGCGCTCACCCGCCATCGCGAGCTGCTGGAATCGGAGCTGACCAGAACGCGTCTGCCGCTGCTTGCCCGCGCGGCCGAGCACATCGGCCACGCCGCCATCCGCAACCGCGGTACGCTCGGCGGCAGTCTCGCCTATGCCGATCCGGCGGCGGAACTGCCAGCGTGCTGCGTGGCGCTCGGCGCGACGCTCGTGCTCGGCAGCAACGCGGGCGAGCGCAGGGTCCGGGCCGAGGACTTCTTCAAGGGCCTGTTCGAGACCGACCTGAAGCCGGGCGAGTTGATCCTTGCGGTCGAATTTCCAGAGCGCGCCGCAGAGGAAACCATCGGCTTTGGCGAGCTTGCGCGGCGGCACGGGGATTTCGCGCTGGTGGGGCTTGCCGCGGTGGCCACGCTCGTGCGCGATCGGATCGAGCGGGCGCGGCTCGTCTATTTCGGCTGCGTCGAGCGCGCGGCGCTCGCCCGCGCGGTGTCGGCTGCGGTTGCCGGATCGTCGCTGCCGCTGACCGATCAAGCGGCGCTTGCGGCGGCGATCCGGACCGATCTGTCGCCCAACGATACGCCGGGTCTGCGCGCCGACACCAAACTGCACCTTGCGACCGTGCTCACCCGCCGCGTTGTCAACGCATTTGCCGCACGAGCCGCCGCATGAAGGCCGTGGATGCACTCGGCGAAGCCGAGATCGAGATCGAGGTCACGATCAACGGCCGGACGGTGAGGCGGCGCGTCAAGGCGCGCCAGCATCTGGCGGATTTCCTGCGCCAGGAGCTGGAACTGACCGGCACGCATCTGGGCTGCGAACATGGGGTCTGCGGCGCCTGCACGGTTCTGATCGACGGGCGCACCGCACGCGGCTGTCTCACCCTTGCGGCGCAGGTGTCCGGCCGCACGGTGGAGACGATCGAGGGGCTCGCCGAGAGCGGCCGACTGGAAGAGTTGCAGCGCGAATTCATTGCGCGAAACGCCGCGCAATGCGGCTTCTGCTCCTCCGGAATGCTACTCACGGCCTACGAACTCGTGGCGCGCGGGCGCAAGCCGTCGCGCGCCGAGATTCGCCAATACCTGTCGGGCAACATGTGCCGGTGCACCGGCTATCATGCCATCGTCGACGCCGTCGAGGCGGTGGCGGCACGCCAAGCGGAGGGAGAGCGCCCATGAGCGCCGACGCACCGGTAGCCGGCGCGATCGGGGCGCGCGTGCCGCGGCTCGAGCTTCGGCGCCTGCTCAGCGGGAACGGCCGCTACATCGACGACGTGAAGCTGCCGCGCATGCTGCACGCCTGCTTCGTGCGCAGCCCGCATCCGCACGCGAGGATCGTTTCGATCGACACCCAAGCGGCGCGGCAAGCGCCGGGCGTGGCCGCGGTGTTCACGGCGGCCGACATCAATCCGCGCTGCGAACCCTTCGTCGGCGTTGCCCTGCACCGACCGGGCCATCGCTCGCCGCCGCAATCACTGCTCGCCGGCGAACGCGCGCTGTGGCAGGGCCAGCCGGTGGCGATGATCGTGGCGGAAAGCCGGGCCGAGGCGGAGGACGCCGCCGAACTTGTCGCAATCGACTGGCAGCCGCTGCCCACCGTGGGCGACCAGTTGCAGGCGATCGCGCCCGGCGCTGCGCTCGTGCATCCGGAGCTCGGCGACAACGTCGCCTTCGACTTCGCCCTGAAGAAGGGCGATGCGGACCAGGCGTTCGCCGAGGCCGACCTCGTGATCGAGGAAGAATTGCGATTCGAACGGCAGATGGCGACCACGCTCGAGCCGCGCGGGCTGATCGCCGACTTCAATCCGGGCGACGGCTCGCTCACGGTCATCCATGCGCATCAGTCGCCGTTCCAGATGCAGCACGTGTTCAGCCGCCATCTCGGCATTCCCGAGCACAAGGTGCGGGTGGTGGCGCCCGACATCGGCGGCGGCTTCGGCATGAAGCTCAACATCTACGGCGATGAGATCGCCACCGCGGTAGCGAGCATGATCCTCGGCCGACCGGTGAAGTTCTGCGCCGATCGGCTGGAATCCTTCGTCTCCGACGCGCAGGCGCGCGACCATCGCATCCGCTGCCGCATTGCCGTCAAGCGCAGCGGCGAGATCACCGCCATGGAGATGGACGACCTCGGGGCGGTCGGCGCCTACGGCATGCCGCTGCGCTTCAACGTTGCCGAAGGCATGATGGCGATCAGCCTCATGGGCGCGCCCTACGATTTCGAGCACTACCGCGCGCGCACCCGCAGCGTGTACGTGAACAAGAACCTGATCGGCATGTACCGCGGCGTCGGCATGCCGCTCGCCTGCGTCGCCGCCGAGCTTCTGACGGATCTCGCGGCAAGCGAGCTCGGCATCGACACGGTCGCGTTCAAGCGTCGCAACTATCGGCGGCCCGAATCGCTGCCCTGCGTCACGCCGGGCGGACAGAAGCTGGAATCGGTGTCGTTCCACGCCTGTCTCGATCAGCTCGTGCGTCTGATCGACTACCCCGCGCTGCGCCGCGAGCAGGCGGCGCTGCGCGAGCGCGGCATCTACCGTGGCCTCGGCATCGCCACGTTCTGCGAACAGACCGCCTATGGTCCGCCCTATTACGGGCCGTCCGGCGCGGCGATCTCCACCCAGGACGGATGCACGCTCAGGCTTGATCCGTCCGGCGCCGTGCGCTGCGTGACGAGCCTCACCGACCAGGGCCAGGGCACGCTCACCGGGGTCGCCCAGATCGTCGCCGACGCCGTCGGCGTTCCGCTCGAGCAGGTGAGCGTGATCGGCGGGGACAGCGCGATCTCCCCCTACGGCGGCGGCGCCTGGGCCTCGCGCGGCACCGCCATCGGCGGGGAAGCGGCGTGGCGTGCAGGCCGCATGCTCAAGCGCAACATCCTGGCGCTCGCCTCCGCCATCACGCAGACACCGGCCGAGGCGCTCGACATCGTCGGCGGCGAGGTGACGAACGCGCGCACCGGCCAGGCGGTGATCAGCCTCGCCGACGTCGGCCGCATCGGCTATTTCCGGCAGGACACGCTGCCGCCCGACTTCGACGTGCAGCTCTCGGTCAGCGCCAGTTTCGTCGCCAACGACCGCATGTACTACATGGCAAACGGCGTGCAGGCGAGCTACGTCGAGGTCGATTGCGAGACCGGGTTCATCAAGCTGCTCGGCCAATGGGCGGTCGACGACTGCGGCCGCGTCGTCAACCCGCTTCTCGTCGACGAGCAGGTGCGCGGCGGAATCGTGCAGGGGATCGGCGCGGTGCTGTACGAGGAATGCATCTACAGCGAGGACGCAAACCTCCTGAACGGAACCATGGCCGACTACCTCGTGCCGATGGCGGACGAGATGCCGGACATCGTCGTCGCCCATGTGGAGACGCCCGAGCCCTCGACCGCGCTTGGCGCCAAGGGCATCGGCGAGGCGGGCCTGATCGGCGCCATGGGCGCGGTCTGGGTGGCGGTCAACGATGCCCTCAAGCCGTTCGGCGTGCGCATCCTGCATCAGCCGTTCACGCCCGAGCGCGTGCTCGACGCGCTGGCGCGCGGCCGCGCCGCCGGACGCTGAGGCGGCGGGCGCGGCACGTCTCGGGCCGATCTGCAAGCGCACCGCGCCCGCTTTTGCGCCCTGCCCAATCTGCCGCCGCCTGCTGCGAAAACGGCAGGCAACCCATTGAGTTTGCAGAAATAAAGCGGGGTCCGGCAGGTTGGCACGGGCATTGTCGGTGCAACAGCCGATGCTCGGCTTCGTTCTGCAAAGGCGGGTCCTTGCCACGCCGGCATGCCGATATGACAGAAGCAAACGCTGCGCAGCGATCGAGAGTGACCGCATCGCCGTCCGCCGCCGCGGTCGCGGCGCCGTGACCCGCACGATCGCAGGCGTGCTCAGAACAGAAGCACGGCCGCAGTGAAGAAGTAGATGGTGAGCGACAGGACGTCCTGGATCACCGTGGCGATGGGACCGGAGCCGAGAGCGGGGTCGTAACCGAGGCGGGCGAACGTCCACGGCAGCAGGAAGCCCACCGTCGTGGCGATGCTGCTTGCGATCACAAGCGCGACGGCCACCGTCGCCGCGAGTGCAAATTGGCCGAACGAAATCCAGACCAGCGGCAGCGCCAAGCCACCGAGGGTTGCGCCGATCAGAATTCCGGTCCCGAGCTCGCCGCGCAGCAACGGGCCGAAGTCGGCTCCCGTCAGCGAGATGGCGCGCACCGCGACCGCCTCGGACTGGGTGCCGACCGCATCGGCGAGATAGACGATGGCCGGGATGAAGAAGGCAACCGCGATGTGGGCGGTCAGCGCAAGCTCGAAGCGGCTCATCATCACGGTGGCAATCGCGCTTCCCGCCATGCCGACCATGAGCCACGGCATCCGGTAGAGCGCGCGGCGGTGGGGCGGAGCGGTCAGGGCTTCCTTGGCGGCTTCCGACTGGCCGAGGATGCCGGCCATGTGATGCAGGTCCTCCAGATGCTCATCCCGCAGGATCGACATCAGCGCGGTTGCCGGTACCGCGCCGAGGAATCGGCCCTTGGCATCCAGCACCGCGAGCGCGGATATGCCCGAACGTATGGCAAGGGTTGCCGCGAGTTCCCGGTCGCAGTCGGCGGCGACGACCGGGCAGGTATCGACTCGCATCAGCCGGGCCATGGGGATTTCGTCGGCCGCCGCGATCAGTTGCGCCATTTCGACGATCCCGCCCAGCGCACCGCCATCGTGGATGACGAAGACGTAGGAAGCATCGTCGTAATGCTGGCCGGTCATGCGCTGGCGCACCTCCCCCGCGGTCTCGTCCGGCCGGGCCACCGGCACCGCCTTCACGAGATAGCGCGCGATGGTCTCGGGATGCGCTACCGGGCCGATTTTTGCGATTGACACGATGTTCCATCCCCGGGGCTTGCGCGCCGCGCTCCGTCGCACGTCACCGCCCCGATCCGACAGGTTGGCTTCGGGCTGTACCTCGCGGTTCGCGACGACCGGACCTTGCAGCCGCGGCGGCCATCGCGACCGGCGGCGCACGGGCACCCGTCCTCCGGGTCGGCCGAAACCGCTGAAAATTCCGACGGATGGCAGGCGCTCGCCTTGCGACAGATCAAACAAAAATGATGGATGGGATCCGCGTTCGGGGACCGGCAGGGGCGCCGTCAACGCCGGAAAGCGGCCGCGGGTTCGCCCGGGAGGCACCGCTGCGAGCGAGCGGCGGCGGGCCAGCCGGCCGGTTCGGTATCCTTATGCCACCGGCTGCGGCGGCGCTTGGTTAAAAGGCTGCGATGTCCATCTCTTCGCGATGAACGAGGCCGTCGGCGCCGGAGGCGATTGGCACTCCGGAACGTCGCCCAGCGCGACAACCTCGAACCCGTTTGACGGGCGCCGGTCGCGACCCGTGCGGGGCGGCTTCGCTCCGCTCGCCGAGGAGGCACAACAACAATCCTTGGCCGTGCGGCAGGGACGGTGTGAATGGTCAAGAATCGCGATGCAGCGCCAAGCGGTGCGTTGGCGGCTCCGGAGCCTCGCCCGCCTGCGCAGGCCGAAGCACCGCAGAGTCCCCGCGTCGAACGGCGCTCGCCCACACGGCCGCGGTTTGTCAAGGGTTGGCAGAAGGAACTCAAGAGCCGGCTTGCCGATGCGCAGGCTGCCTCGCCGACCACCGCCGCGGCGAGCGGGCGCGTCGACATCTGGGTGGCCAATCCGGACGAGCTCCTGAAGGCGAAGTCATGCCTTCGCGTGCTCAGCGACCTCGACTGGCTTTCCTTGAATCGCATCCAGGATGCGGCGATGCGGCGCAGCGCGATCGCCGCGCGGGTGCTGCTGCGTATCGGCCTTTCGCACGCCGCCGACCACAAGGTCGCCCCGTCCGAATGGCGCTTCGATTCGCCGGCGCTGAGCCGGCCGGTGGTGGCCGCCGACCTGCCGCAGATCAACTTCAGCGTCTCGCACGTGGACGAACTTGCCGTCGTCGCGCTGTCGCCCACGCTCGACGTCGGCATCGATGTGGAGTGCGTCGATCAGAACGTCAGCAAGGAACTGATCGCCGAGTTCAGCCATTTCGATGAGCGCCACGCGGTCGGCGGATTGCCGCGGCCGCAGGAGATCCGCGAATTCATCCGGCTGTGGACGTTGAAGGAGGCCTACTCGAAGATGCTCGGGCGCGGCCACGGGCTCGATTTCAAGATGATCAAGTTTACCCTCGATCCGGTGGAGCTCGAGGTTGCCGGAACGCCGCCGCGGCAGATCGAATCCACGCAATTCGAGAGTTTCTACATCTCCTACGAACATCGGCTCTTTCACGCATCGCTGGCGATCCGCCACCGGGCGGGAACCGCGGGCTCGACGCTGGTGCAGATCATCAGCCTCGCCGATGCGAAGGGTCGGAACGCGGCCCATGCCGCACCGCTCGTTTGAGCGGGCCTGCGGTCGACGTGGCAAGCGGCATGCAGAGCATGGTCAGCGAAGCGCAGGACGAGCAGCGTCCCTTGAGCGGCGAGCGGCTGCAGTTGCTGCACCAGTATTTCGAGCGCCAGGTGCGGCTGCGGCCGGATCATCCCGCGCTCGAATGCGCCGGCCGGGTGCTGACCTACGCCGCGCTGGACGCGCTCGCGGAGCGGATCGCCGCGCTTTTGCGTGCGCGGGGGATCGTGCCGGGCTCTTTGGTTGCGCTGTTCATGGACAAATCGTGCGAGCTGTTCGCCGCCCTGCTCGGCGTGCTCAAGGCCGGCGCGGGCTATGTGCCGCTCGATCCGAAATTTCCGCTCGGGCGCGTGCTCGGCATCCTGGAAGATGCCGACGCCACCATCGTCATCACCGACCGCAAGCTCGGGGCCGAACTGCCGCGGCAGACCGCAGCCGAGGTCATCTTCCTGCAGGAGGACATCGAACTCGACTTCCGCGCGGCGGTGCCACAGGGGCAGCCTGCGATCGCGCCAACTGACATCTGCTATGTGATCTACACCTCGGGCTCCACCGGCCGTCCGAAGGGCGTGGTGATCGAGCACCGCAACGCCGTCAATTTCGTCGAGGCGCTGCGCACGGTCTACCGGCTCACGCCGCAGGATCGCGTCTACCAGGGCTTTTCGCTCGCCTTCGACGCCTCGGTCGAGGAGATCTGGGGAGCCTGGTCGCTCGGCGGAACGCTGGTGGTGCCGCCGAGCGACGTCGCGCGTTCGGCGATCGACGCCGCCGCCTTCATCAATTCCCACGGCATCACCTATTTCTCGACCGTACCCTCGTTCCTGGCGATGATCGCGGACGACCTGCCGACGGTCAGGTTCTTGGTGCTGGGCGGGGAGGCCTGTCCGCAGGAGCTGGTGCAGCGCTGGGCCACGCGCGGCCGCCGGCTGATGAACACCTACGGGCCCACCGAGACCACCGTGGTCGCCACCGCCGCCGATTGCCGGCCCGGGCAGCCGGTCAGCATCGGCAAGGCGCTGCCGGGCTACGTCGTCCACGTGCTGGACGAGAACCTTCGACCGGTCGAGCCGGGCGAGGTCGGCGAATTGTACATCGGCGGGGAAAGCGTCGCGCGCGGATATCTCAATCGCCCCGAGCTGACGGCCGAGCAATTCATCGCAAGCCCGTTCGTCAACGAAGCGGGCGGGCGCGAGCGGCTGTTCCGCACGCGCGACCGCGTGCGGCTTGCTGCCGACGGCAGCCTGCAGTTCGTGGGCCGCGCCGATGCACAAATCAAGATTCGCGGCTTCCGTGTCGAACTGTCGGAGATCGAGGCAGTGCTGATGGAGCACCCGGCAATCCGGGCGGCGGCGGTCAACGCGGTGGAGCTCGGCAATCTCAAGGAGCTCGCGGCCTACGTGGTGCTGAAGTCGCCCGCAGCCGAGCTCGACCGCGACAGCGTCGTCGAGCTTTTGCGCCACCGGCTTCCGGAATACATGGTGCCCCGCTATCTCGACGTGGTCGATGCGCTGCCGCAGATGACGAGCGGCAAGGTCGATCGCAAGGCGCTGCCGCCGCCGCGCACCCTGCTCGGCCGCGCCGGCCGCACCATCGTGCCGCCGACCACCAATCTGGAGCGGACCATCGTCGATATCTGGGAGCAGGCGCTGCACACCGCGCCGATCTCGATCGACGACGACTTCTTCCTCGACCTGCGCGGCCACTCGCTGCTCGCGGCGCACACGGTGACCGAACTGCGGTCGCGGCTGGCGACCGTCAACGTCTCGGTGCCCGATCTCTACGAATGCCGCACCGCGCGGCGGCTCGCGCAGCACCTGCAGTCGGCCGGCGTGTCGCTGCCGTCAGCACAGGCGGTGTCGCCGCCGGAGACTGCGGCCGCGGCGGGGATGGTGGCACGCCCGAGCCGGTTTCGCGTCGCCTGCGCAGTGCTGCAATTCTTCGGGCTGATGGCGTTCTACGCCACCATCTTTGCCCCGCTCGTGCTCGCCATCGTGCTGGTGCTGCAGGTGCGCGACGGCGCCCTCGATATCCTGCAGGCGCTCAACATCGCCACCACCGGGGCGCTGCTGGTGTGGCCCGCATGGCTTTTCACCAGCATCGCGGTGAAGTGGCTGGTGATCGGACGCTACCGGCCGGGGCGCTACCGCGTGTGGGGCTTCTACTACTTCCGCTGGTGGCTCGTGACCCGCTTTCAGGGGTTGAGCTGGTCGGAGATGTTCGTCGGCACGCCGCTGATGAGCCTCTACTACCGGGCGATGGGCGCCAGGGTCGGCCGCAACTGCTCGATCGACACGCCGCATTGCGCCGCCTTCGATCTGGTCGCGATCGGGGACGACACGAGCATCGGCCCGGAAACGCATCTGCTCGGCTACCGCGTCGAGGACGGCTATCTGATCCTCGGCCGCGTCGATATCGGTTCCGAGTGCTTCGTCGGCACCCATTGCTGCCTCGGCCTCAATACGCGCATGGGCAATCGGGCGCGGCTCGACGACCTGTCGCATCTGCCCGACGACGCCGTCGTCGAGGCCGATCAAGGCATGCGCGGGTCGCCGGCGCAGCCGGCCGAAATCGATCTCGACGCCCTGCAGGCGGCCGCCGGGCCGGCGCGCTCGCGGCGCGCCCGCACCGCGCTCTACGGGCTCATTCACCTCGGCCTGATCTATGTGATGGGCTATTTGTTGATCCTCAGCGTCCTGCCTGGGCTCGCGCTGGCCGGTTACGCCCTGTACTACGGCGGTGCATGGTGGGCGATCGGCGCGGCTTTTGCGGCCGTGCCGCTCTCGTTCTTGTGGTACCTCGTCATCGTCGTGGCGGTGAAGCGGATCGCGATCGGCCGCATCGCACCCGGAGTCTATCGGCAGCACAGCAAGGATTATCTGCGCTACTGGTTTCTCGCCTATCTCCTGAGCAACACCAGGGAAATTGCGCTGCCGCTTTACGCGACGTTGTTCCTGCCGGGTTTTCTGCGGTTGCTCGGCGCCAAGATCGGGCGCGGGGTGGAGATTTCCACCGCCATGCGGATCGTGCCCGACCTGCTCGAAATCGGCGACGGCAGCTTTCTCGCCGATGCCTGCATCGTCGGCGGCCACCGCGCCTATCTCGGGATGGTCGAATTGCAACGAAACCGCATCGGCCGGCGAAGCTTCATCGGCAACAGCGCGCTCGTGCCCGCGGGCGTGGACATCGGCGACAATTGCCTGATCGGCGTGATGTCGGTGCCGCCGCGCGGCCTCGGCCGCACGCCGGATGGAACGCGCTGGCTCGGCTCCCCGAGCTTCGAGCTTCCTCACACCGAGGAGGCCAGCCAGTTCGGCGACGAAGAGACCTACAGCCCGCGCCGCGCGCTGGTGCTGCTGCGATCCGCCGTCGAGATCATGCGCCTGCTGCTGCCGGATTTCATTGCCGCCGCCGAGCTTGTGCTGTTCTGCACCGCGGTCGTGATCGCTTACGACCTGTTGCCGCCCTGGACGCTGACCGTGGTGGTGCCGGTCGCCGGCCTGTTGCTGTCGGTGCTGGCGGTCGCGGCCGTCGCCGATCTCAAGACGCTGCTGATGGGGCGGTTCGAGCCCGTGATCAAACCGTTGTGGTGCAGCTATGTGTGGCTCAACGACGTCGTCAACGCGCTGTACGAAACGATCGCTGCCGCGGCCATGGCGCCGCTCATGGGCACGCCGTTCATCGCTCCCTGCCTGGAGCTGATGGGTTGCAAGGTGGGCCGCTGGGTGTTTCTCGAAACCACGCTGTTTTCCGAGTTCGACCTGGTGGAGATCGGTGATGGCGCCGCCCTCAATCTCGGCGCCACCATCCAAACCCATCTGTTCGAGGACCGGGTGATGAAGTCGGGCCGGCTCAAGATCGGCTCGGGCTGTTCGGTCGGCAACATGGCCGTCGTCCTCTACGGCACCGAGATGCAGCCCGGTGCCTCGCTCGATGCCCTGTCGGTGCTGATGAAGGGGGAGGTGCTGCCGGCCGCAACCCGCTGGAGCGGGATCCCGACCCGGCCGGTCGCACCTTCGGCTACGGTGCGGGGCGAGGCCGGGCGCTTGCCGGGCACGCCGCGCGCAGCACTGCCCGCCGCAGTGGAGCAGGCGCTGTCGCGCGATGCCCGCATTCGCGCGCGCGTCGATCAACTGATTGCCTCGATGACGGAGCAGGACCGCGCCCGCCGCGGCGCGAACGACCGGTCCGGCTCCACGGCGTGACCGCCGAGCGACGGCGGGTTGGTCACGCAAGCCTATCGCGGCGTCGGGGCGTCCTCGCCGCTCTCGTCGCGCTTGGGACAGGGCAGGATGTAGGTGAAGCCGCGAAAATCGCGATAGTCGCGCGCGGGGTCGAACACGGCGATCTCGGCGCGGCCGTCGTTGCGCGGCGGGGCGTTGAGCGCGAGCATGCGAACCGGGTCGATCAGGTGGGCGGTCTTGTTGGTCCAGCGCCTTGCGCCGTGGCGATTGGTGCTCCATCGCGTCGCGGATTCATCCTCGATCGCCCACACCTCCCAGTGCACCTCAGGCAGGTAGTGCTCCTTGCCGCCGGGACGGTACACGCTGGCAAGCCGCTCCCCGCGCTCGACCCGCTGGCCGGGTTTGAAGGTGCGGATCTCGCCGTAGCGCAGGTGGTCGAATTCGGAATAGTACTGGTTCGGGCCGTCCTGCAGGCCGAGGTCCTCCTTGCTGTGACGGATCAGCAAAGCCCCCTCCGCGCCCCATCCCCAGTTCGCCCGCCAGGCGGCGACGACCGTGCCGCCCGCGGGCGCAAGAATGGGCTCGCCCAGTCGGCCGCCGTCGACGCCCGAATGCGGCTCGTCACGCTTGGTGCCGTCGACGTCGTCCCAGCTCGAATAGAGCGAAGTCAAGGGCGAGCAGCGCCGATCGGACGGATAGATCGGGATGAGGCCTGCGGTCCGCGCGCTTCGTGAAGGCATGGTCGCCTGTGCCTTGGCGTGAATGCCCTCGACAGGCAAGAGGGAGATGACCGGTGCGACCAACGCCATTGCGCAAAGTGGCCCGATCAGCGCCGTCGTAATCGCACGACATGCCGATGCGCGGCCCGTGCCCGGACGTTCACGTGTGCGGCGACGAGCAAGGAGCAGGCTGCGGAGCATCGAGGCGGAAAACGCTAGAAATCGGTCGACAGGCCGATACTGCCGTAGGCCCCATTGCCGACATTGGTGTCACGGGCAAAGCCTGCGGCGGCTTCGAGCTGAACCTGGCCGATCCGCAACTGGGTAACGTGCATGCCGACTCGCCATTGACGGAAGCGCGAGTTGCCGAGAATGGCAGCCTCGGGCCCGACAAAGACCTGCTGGCCCGCCGTTGCGTCGACGCCGACTTTGGCCTTGGCGAGGTAGGTCTGGAAGGCGGTGGAATATTCGGCTTCGCCGTACATCATGGTTTGCGGCGTGGGATTGATCCAGGCGTCGGCACGTGCTTTTGCGCCAAAGGCGGTTCCCTGGACGCTGTTTGTCGTATCGATGGCGGACAGCATGTGGTTGGCTGCATTGCCGCCTGCCAGCAGGTTGATGACATAGCTGTCACCCGCCAACGCATAGCCTGCCAGAAAGTCGGCGCCCGTGCCGAGTCCCCTGATGAAATCGCCATTTGCGCGGTACTTGTAACCGGAAATATCGCCGAGCAGATAGAGACGGGGTCCCGATTCTTCGATATCGCCGGCCGGCGCAAAGAGCGCCCCGACATATCCGCTGTAGTTGTATTTGGAAACGTCGAAGCCCGAGAAGGCGCTCACTCTTGCGGCGGGGTTGTTGCCCGCCTTTGCCGGCATGGCCGGGGCATCGGCTGCAGGTTGCGGTGCCGCGCCGAAATAGTAATTGACCCCGAGCTTGACCGTATTAATCTTCTGGTGGATTTCCTCGGTGAAGAAGCCGCCTCCGCCATCTTCGAACGGCACCGAACGAGCGCCGAAATCCATGTAGCTGTATTCGAGCTTCAGCGACCAGTGGCGGCCGATGAAGCGCTCGATCCCGGCCCCCACCATCCAGCCGAGCCGCGTCTGGTTGGCGTAGAAGGGCACGCCGCAGGCTGCGGTGACGCCGCCGCTGACGATCGGCTGGGAGCCGGCGCACGTGGCGATGTTGAAGTAGTGGTCGTGCACCCAGGCGGCACCGCCCTTCAGGTAGAACAGGGCCAAGCCGTTGGTGACGCCGATGCGTCCGGCGGCAGTGGCGAACCATTGCGGTTTGGCGGAGCAGAGCTGGTCGCCGAAGTGGAAGCAGGGAAAACGGTCGTTGCCGATGCCGCTCCAGGTGAACTCCACTTCGGCGCCGAGCACCACTCGGCCGATCTGATGATTGTAGCCGGCATGCAGGCCGGCGATGCCGCCGCTGACCCGCGGCTCGGCGTCGATCTCGCCATCGAAGACGGGGAAGTTGTCGACGAATATCTTCTTACCCCAGCCGAAACCGGCGTGAGCGCCGCCGTAGAGACCGGCCCAGCCTTGGGCGACCACGGATGCCGGGATTTTCCGTTCGAGCGCGACATCCGCGCTGCGCGCAGGCGCGTTGGCCGCAACCAAGGCCGTGCCGGCCACGAATGCGCAACGAAGCAGGATGCCCGCATCGCGCCGCCGGCGGCCTGCCGCCGCGCGCTGTCGTTGCGGGTACGACTCGAAATCGGCTTTGACGGCCCTTGTCGTCTGCGCTTGCACGGCCGCTCCCGACTGCGCGTGGTCCGGCGCGTGCGCAGAGACGTGATCGCGCGGATTGACGGGAGGGTACGAGGGAGAGTGCGTGGGCTCCAGGTGAGGGGCGCCCTTGCACTGTGCAAAACCGGCATCGGAACGGGCGATGACCGGGAAAACTTGTGGAATGCTCCGTGGAAACAGGGATCGCAAAGAAACGGATGGATCGTCGGCGCCGACGAATTCATAGATATCCTCAATAGAAAGTATTATATTACTTTAATGTAGTAAAATAGTACTTTTTTAAGAGTACAATATTACTACTGGCGCGAATCGCTTCAGCGCCAATCGCGCCATGGCGACGCTTTGCCCGCCGCTTGGGATTTCGCGTGGCAGTGTTCATCTTGCGGCGACCGCGACGGGCGTGCGCTGGCGCGCCTGCAGCATGTGCAGGTTGTTGGCGATGGTCGGATTGTGCGGATCGCGCGCAAAGGCTTTGCGGAACCTGGCACGGGCCGCGGCAAACTGCCCGCGCAGCATGTAGGAATAGCCCTGGTTGTTGAGGATCTGCGTGGTCTCGCCGACAAGGCCGATGGCCGTCCGGTAGGCGCGATCAGCGAGATCGAAGCGGCGAAGGTGGTCGTAGCTGGCCGCAAGCCCGATCCAGGCAGCGGCATCGGACGGTGCCGCTTCTACCGCTTCGCGGAAATGGCGCTCAGCCAGGCCGTAGTTGCCGCGATGGAAGTGCTCGAGACCCAATCTCATGGCTTCGCTCGAGGGAACGTACTCGGCCGCCTCGGCGGTCGCGGCGGCGCCGTGATCCTGGGGCGGCGGCGCGGCGCCTTCGGTGGTCACACAGGCCGCAAGCATGGCGAAAAGGAGCAGCGGCATCGTCGCGCGCACTTGCAGTGACGCTGCACGCAGCATCGCGCGGATCGGAATGGGGACCCTGCCAGTCATCGGGCGGCCGTACCGCCGCCCGTCGGCGCGGCGCCCGGGGTGGATGGGCCGGCCACGCCGATCGGGACCGGCGCGATCGGTGCCGGCGTCTGCGGCAGCTTGCGCACGTCGCGGTAGCGTTCGATCGCGCCGGTCATGCGCTCGCCGTTGGCGGGGATGCGGCGCTGACCGGCCGACGGTGGCCAGGGGTCGATCACATGGGTGGCTGCGTTCGCGGCGGCGGCGTCGCCGGCATCGCGGGTAACGCCCTCGTTGCGCTGAACGTAGGTCGAGAAGAAATCGTCCAGCACGCGCTCGCCGGCGGATGCGGCGGAACCGCCCAGCAGCAGAGCGATCCCGACGCAGAGTATCGCGCGCCTTGCATCGCACCGCGCCTGCATGGGTCGTTTCATCGTGCATCACCAGGCATGATGTAGCCGTAGGGGCCGTTGACGCGCACGCCGGTCGGCAGCGGCGTAACCGGAGGCTTGCGCAGCGAGGTCTGGCCGAGCAGGAAGAAATCGATGTCATTGCTCGGCAGCGTCCGATCGAGCGGGGAGGCGAGCTTCTGTCCCGGCGCCGCCGGCGCGATGAGATGCGGGGTGACGATGACCACGAGGTCGGTCTCGCGCTGTTGATACGAGCTGCTGCGGAACAGGGCGCCGAGCACCGGCACCGACCCGAGCCAGGGAATCTGGGCGATGTTGCGCAGGCTCTCGGTCTGCAGAAGCCCGGCGATGGCGAAGCTCTGGCCGTCGCGCAGCTCGATGGTGGTGCGCGCTTCGCGCTTGCTCAGCGCCGGAATGGAGAAGCCGGAAACCGTGACGGCGTTGGTGAAATCGAGTTCGCTGACCGAGGGCGTGAGCCGCAGGTTGATGATACCGTTGGCAAGCACGGTCGGCACGAACGTCAGTTGCACGCCGAACGGCTTGTACTCGACCGTGATCAGCGGGGTGTTTCCCGAGGACGGCTGCACCACGGGGACCGGGATTTCGCCACCGGCCAGAAAGCTTGCGGTATCGCCCGACAGCGCCACCAGGTCCGGCTCGGCCAGCCGGCGGACGAGTCCCTTGGTTTCCAGCGCGGTGATCATCAGGTCGATGCTGCCGCTGCTATTGTTGACGAGGGTGGCGAGCGCCACGCCGAACGGCGCCGCCGTCGTACCGCCGGCAAACGTACCGATCGACCGAAACAGCGGAATGGCGCCGGGCGTCGGCGCCGGGCTCTGGCCGATCTGGGTTGGTCCACCGAGCCCGGTGTTGAATCCGGTCGAGCCGCCGCGGCTGGCCACGAACCAGTTGAGGCCGAGATCGCGGCTGGCGTCACGGCTGGCTTCCAGGAAGCGCACGCGCAGCATCACCTGTTGCGAGGAGGCGATGCTCATGGCGTTGATGACCGGGATGTTGGGCGTCGCCGCCTTGGCGATGGAGAGGGCGCGGTCGGCGGTGACAGCATCGCGCGCGACGCCGCCGAGCACCAGCTGGCCGTTGCTGCTCGTCACCGTAATGCCGTCGCCGCGGGTGCTTGAGCGGATCTGGGCGGCAACGCTCGCCGTGTCGATTTGCACGTCGATGTCGAGGACGGCGATCAGGCGCTTGTCGGCGTCGAACACCGAAACATTGGTGGTGCCGATCTTCTTGCCCTGGATGTAGATCACCCGATCGGACATCGGCAGCACATCGGCGATGTCGGTTGCGCCCACCACGGTTGAGGCGAACGGCCGGTCGAGCCGCACGGTGCGCGATTGGTGCTGCACCACCGCGATGCGGCGCGTGGCGGCGTCATCCACCTCGATTCCGACGCGCGGTTGCGCGGCGGCGGAGCCGAAGGACGACGCGAAAGCAATGACAAGCACAAGGATGACGAACGATCGCGCGATGCAACCGCGGCAAGGCGGGGAATGCTGCCGCCGGCAACGTGCCGCACGCAAGACGCCCTCGAACGGACTCCACATGCCGCGCTACTCCGTTCCTCCGCCATTCGAAGCGGCACGCACGATCTTGCCACCGCTCAGCCGGCACAACCCAAACCGTGCACGCCGAGCGGTGTCCGCTCGTGCGCGCTGAAGACCAATCCACGCTGAGGAGTAAGAACGTACCACTCACGCCACTGCCGAGCGTTCGCCAAGCGTCCGCATCGGCCGGGTCGATGTCCCTAGACCTGCATTATTGGCGTCGCGTCATGCGCGGGTCGGCACGATGCTACCACTGAGCCGTTATAGACAGGATTCCCCGTCTTATTGACAGGAATCAACGTGCCTTCCGCTGCATGCGGCATACGAGTGGCGAGCGGACGGCGCAATGGTGCGCTCGTCCGCCTGCGAGTCGAAGCTTCGAGTGTCGGATGTCCGCGCTGGTCGAGCATTTGCGCCGCCGCAACGATGGCAGCGTCGCCATCCAGCTCGCGTTGCTGCTGGTCGTGGTGATCGGCATGGCCGCGCTCGGGGTCGAGATCACGTTTCTCCTGTTCAAGCATCGCCAGATGCAGTCGGCGGCCGACGCGGCCGCGCTCGGTGCTGCGGTCGCGCTCACCAAGGGCTATCCGGTCGACTACGCGGTGGAGGCGCGCGCGATCGCCGCAAGCGCGGGCTTCGTGCACGGCGTCGACGGCGTCGTGGTCACGGTCAACCGACCGCCGACCTTGGGTTCGCTTGCGGGCGATCCGGGGGCGGTGGAGGTGATCGTGAGCCAGCCGCAGTCGCTGGCGATGGTGCGGCTGTTTCGCGGTGGCACGTTCGAGGTCGGTGCGCGTGCGGTGGCCGCCCAGGGCAATCCGGGGCTCTATTGCATCCTTGCGCTCGATCCGAGCGCGAGCGCTGCGGTGCGGGTGCAGAACAATGCCATCGTCACCAATCCCCACTGCGGCGTGGCCGTCAATTCCAGCAGCGAGTCGGCGCTGGTGGTGCGCAACAATGCTGCGATCAACGGCCCGCTGTCGGTGCACGGCAACTGGCTCGTTTACAACAACGGACAACTCAACGGCCATCCGCTGCAGAACCACGCCCCCGCCGTTCCCGATCCCTATGCGGATGTCGCGCTTGAGCCCATGCCTCCCTGCACCTCGCAATCCGGCCGCGCCGGCAACAACGCCACCGTCAATCTCACGCCCGGCCGTTTTTGCAGCGGCTGGGACTTCCAGAACAACGTCACCGTCAACCTGGCACCCGGCGCCTATTACATCGATCGGCAAATGACGATGGGCAGCAACTTCAGACTCAACGCCACCGGCGGCGTGACGCTGATCGTGACCGGCAATTATGGGATCAACATCACCAACAACGCCGCGATCAATATCGTTGCACCGGCAACCGGTCCGTATGCGGGCCTCGCCTTCTTCGGACCGCGCAGCGGCACGCCGAGCATCGTGCATCAGTTCCTCAACAACGCGGTCCTGAACATCACCGGCGCCGTCTACTTTCCGAACCAGATCGTCCAATTCGACAACAATGGCGCGACCACCCCGGGCGGCTGCACCCAGGTGATCGCGCGGATCGTGCGCATCGACAATAATGTCGAGCTCGACCGCAATTGCGAAAACACGGGCGTGCGGCCGATCGCCGTCACCCAGGCGCGGCTCGTGGAATGAGGCTGTGATGGCCGACGTGTGGTTCGAACAGCGGGGCTGCAGCGGCGTGCGACCGCCACGACATGGAGGCGCGGCCGGTACGGCGGCAATCGAATTCGCGCTCGCCATTCCGATCGTTCTTGCCCTGCTCGCGGGCCTGATCGAGGTCGGCTATCTGGTCTATGAGGCGATGCAGGTGGCGAACGCGGCCGAGGCCGGCGTGCATTACGTGGCAAAGCACGGGTTCGACCAGCCCGGAATCGCCGCGGCGGTCGGCAATGCGAGCGGCGTGCCGGGGATCGTCGCCAGCCCTGCGCCGGTGCAGTTCTGCGGCTGTCCGGGGACATCGGGAATCCTGGAAACGGCTTGCGGGGCGACCTGCGCCGATGGAAGCCTGGCCGGCGAATACGTGCGGGTGAGCGCCTCGCTTGTGCACGAGACCATCCTGCCCTATCCCGGCGTGCCGCGACCGCTGACTCTCACCGCGCAAGCGGTCTTTCGATTGAATTAGGCCGATGCGGTCGCGCCGACACGCTGAGACGATTGTGCGCAGCCCGCTCCTTGCATGCGCGTTGCCGCGCGCGACTTGCGGCTGCCCGAACCGGGACGCGCGCGGGCGAAAAGGGCACGTTGTCTGTTCCCGCACCGGGGGAAAGCGCGTGCGACGCCGTCACGGCGAGCGATCTCGCCGCGGCGCGGCGGCGATTGAATATGCCCTGTTGCTGCCCGTGCTCCTGCTCATTGTTCTCGGCATCATCGATGCCGGCCGCCTGTTGTGGGTATACACCACGCTCAACCGGGCCGCGGCCGCCGCGGCGCGCTGCGCTGTCGTCAATGCGTCGGAATGCAGCAGCGAGCCCCAGATCAAGAGCCGCGTCGTCGCCGAAGCTTGGGGCCTCGGCATCAGTCCTGCGGCCGTCGCCGTGACGACAGCCGCTTGCGGTGTGCAGGTGTCCGCAAACTACGACTTCGCCTTCATCATTCCGGGGCTCGGCGCGATCAGCCCGCTCGGCACGATCACGCTTCGCGCCACCGCCTGCTACCCGCAGTAGGCCGACGGCGCGGGCCGGCCTTGCGGCGCGCGCTACCGCAGCAGCGCATCCAGCAGGCGCAACGCCGCAGGGCCGCCGACGATGAGGAAGATGGTCGGCATCATGAACAGGATCACCGGCAGCGTGAGATAGGCCGGAAGGCGGTTCGCACGCTCCTCAAGCTCGATGAGATAGTCGTTGCGCATCTCGGCTGCGACCACGCGCAGCGACTGGGCAAGCGGCGTTCCATAGCGCAGCGTCTGGGCGAGCGTCGTGACCACCGAGCGCACGCTCGGCACATCCACCCGCGCGGCCAGGTTGGCAAGCGCCTGATCACGGTTCGGCAGGATCTTGAGATCAGCGAGCGTCAGGTCGAGCTCGTCGGCCAGCGCCGGCTGCGACCGCCGCAGCTCGTTGACCACGCGGCCAAGCCCATCCTCAAGCGAAAGCCCGGCCTCGACACAGACGACCAAGAGTTCGAGCGCGTCGGGCAGGCCCGAGCGGATCTCCTTGGTGCGTCGTCGCACGCTATGGGCGATGAACATCATCGGCAGAAACCAGCCGATGATGGCGGCCATGGCCATGGTGGCCATCGGCAGGACCGGCTGCGCGGCGGCGATACCCGACCGTCCGATCCACAGAAACGCGATACCGCCCAGGCCGGCAGCCACCGCAAGTCGTACGGCGACGAAAAAGCCGAGTGCGCGATGGGCCCCGACTCCGAGCTTGGCGAAACGGCGGATCACCTCGCGCTGCGACGCCTCACCCATGCCGCGGACCGGAATCCGGAAGGGGTTGCGGGTGGCGGGCGCCGCGTCGCTCTCCGCGGCCTCGATCGCGATGCCGAGCTTGGCCAGCTCGATGCGTCGCGCCAACAGTTGATCGCGCGTTCGGTAGCCTGAGGCGATGAGCGCCAAGCCGCCCACCGTCAGCATCAACGCAGCCATCAGCATGGTCAGGTCGGCTGCGACGTTCACGCCGGGGATGAGCGAAACAGGCATGGCCGCGGTCCGGGATCAGAGAGTGGTCACGCTGCGCATCATCTGCCGCATCGAAAGCACCGCCATCAGCAGCGCCGCGGCTGCCGCGACAAGGATCAGGTGGCCGCGAGGATCGGCAAACAGCGGGGTCAGGTATCCGGGCTGGATGATCGCCAGGATGGCGACAATGACGAACGGAAGGGCGCCGAGAACGTAGGCGGACACGCGAATCTCGGCGGTGGTGGCCTTGGCCTTGAGCCGGATCGCGCGCCGTCGGCGCACGATGTCGGACAGGATCTCCAGCGTCGCGGCCAGATTGCCGCCGGTTGCGTGCTGTAGGATGACGGCCACGGTGAAGAACCGGAAGTCCGGCAACCCGATGTGCCGGCTGCTGACGTCGAGCGCTTCCTCGATCGGCGCGCCGATCGACAGCTGGTCGGCGATCATGGCGAACACCGCATTGACGGGCGGCGGCGCCTCGACGCTGATGGCCCGGACCGCCGATGTGATCGGCAGACCCGCGCGCAGCATTCGGGCGATGGCGTCGACCGCGTCCGGGAACAGGTCGGTGAATTCGCGCTCAGCCTTTGCCTGCTGTTGGTGCAGCACGATGCGCGGGACAAGGAACCCGGCCAGGCCGCTCGCGGGGACGGCAAGCCAGATCGGCAGTCCGAGCGCAAGGTCGCCCATGATCCAGGCGGCGGCCGCCGCCAGCATCGCGATCGCAATCAGACCGGTTGCGCTTGCCTTCATCCCCCAGACGCGGTCGGTGCTTGCGGAGAACAGCCGTTGCAGGCGGATGTCGAGCCTCTGCGAGCGCGCCTTGAGCCACGGACCCACGGCATCGACGGCTGCCGTTCGCGGTGTCGCCTCCACGAGCCTGATGCGCCGCTGCAAATCGCTCCGCATGTGGCCGCGCGCCAGCCAGGCGCCGATCAAAATGACGACGCCAAGGAGCCACAGAGCGAACGCCACTGTGATGGCGGTCTGCATCGCCGTCAGCCTCCTGCCGCCTCGGCGGGGCCGAGCGCGTCGAGAAACGCTGCGCCCAGGCCGAAATATTCCAGGCGCGGCAGAAAGCGCGGGCGCACGCGCGTCGCCTCGAAGCTGCCGCGCAGCGTGCCGTCGAGGTTTTCGCCCTTGTACTGATAGGAGAACAAGGTGCCGAGCGAGATCACGTCGCCTTCCAGCCCGACCACCTGGACCACCTCGGTGACGCGACGCACGCCGTCGCGCATTCGCTCGGTGTGAATGACGAGGTCGATTGCGCTCGCGATCTGTGCGCGGATCGCCCGCGTCGGCAGGTTGACGTTGGCCATCAGGATCATGTTCTCGATCCGCGCCAGCGCATCACGAGCGGAGTTGGCATGGATGGTCGACATCGAGCCGTTGTGGCCGGTGTTCATGGCCTGCATCATGTCGAAGGCCTCAGGCCCGCGCACCTCGCCGACGATGATGCGATCGGGCCGCATGCGCAGCGCGTTGCGCACCAGGTCGCGCTGGGTGATCTGGCCGCGGCCCTCGATATTGGGAGGGCGGGTTTCGAGCTGAATGACGTGCGGCTGCTGCAACTGCAGCTCCGCCGCATCCTCGATCGTGATGATGCGCTCGCCCCGGTCGATCATGCTGGAGAGCGCGTTGAGCAATGTTGTCTTGCCCGAGCCGGTGCCGCCGGAAATGATCATGTTCAGGCGGCAGCGGGCGGCGATTTCGAGCGCGCGCGCAAGCTGCGGCGAGACCGTGCCGATCTCGACGAATTTGGACATCTGCATCATCTGCTTGGAGAACTTGCGAATGGAGATGCACGGCCCCTTGAGGCTGATGGGAGGAATGATGACGTTGACGCGACTGCCGTCGGCCAGACGCGCGTCGAGCATCGGGCTTGATTCGTCGATGCGGCGGCCGATCGAAGAGGCGATGCGCTGCGCCACGTGCATCACATGCGCGTTGTTGCGGAACTGCAGCGGCGTGAGTTCAAGCTTGCCTTGCCGCTCGACATAGGTCATGCGCGGGCCGTTGACCAAGATGTCGTTCACGGTCGGATCGCGCAACAGCGGCTCGAGCGCACCGAGACCGATCATCTCGTCGACCAGGTTGGCGGCGAGCGCCTGTTGCTCGGCCTGGTTCAGCAGCAGCCGCTGCTCGTTGGCAATCTCGGCGATCAATTCGTCGATTCGCGCGGTCAGCTCATTGCGGGTCAGGCGTATGGCGACCGCGGGCTCGATCCGCGCCAGCACCTGATCGCGGATGATGTCGGCGGCGGATGCGGCCGGCAGGCTTTCCGAGCCCTCTCCCCGCGCGACATAGTCGCGTCGCGGCTCGATGGGAACAACCGACGCCAGCGGCGGTACGGCTGTGTCCTTGCGGTCGGTCTTTCGGCCGAAGCGGATCATGCGCTAACCGAACAGACGGCGAAGGAGAGGGCGCGGCGCCTCGACATGCTCGCCGGACAGGTGGCCGAGAAGCGGTGCGAGGCCGCGCTTGAGCGCGGCGCTCTTCTGCATGCCCTTAACGCCGAGGATCGAGCCGTTTCCGATCTCGCGATCATAGGGAACGACGATGTCCGGCGCCCGCCCCGCGGCGCGGGCGAATTCCTGATCCGGCAGGCATCCGGGTCCGCCGTGCTGGTTCAGGAGGTGCAGCGTCGTGCGCTCCGGTGTATTGTCGCCGAGCCATTCGCGCCAGCGCGCCACCTCGCGCGCGCAGCTCAAGGTGCCCGTACTGACCAGCACACAGGTGCTCGGCAGATGCAGCGTCTGCCGCAGCTGCATGGCGCCGAACCAAGGCACGTCGATGAAGATGAAACGGTAACGCTGGAGCAGAGTCTCCAGCAGCGACAGCACCGCGCTGTCGTCGTAGCTGATCGATTCCTCAAGCGGCTCGAGCGAGGCGAGCACGTCGATGCGCTGATCGGCATGGATCACCGCCCGTTCGAGGAAGAGCTTGTCTACCCGCTCCGGATGCTCGAAGGCCTCGCGCAGCGCATGGCTCGGCGTGAGGTCGAGCTGAAGGGCCGCGTCGCCGGTCTGCAGGTCGAGGTCGAGCAGCAGGACCCATCGCTGCCGGCGCTGTGCCAGCAGCCAGGCGCTGTTGACCGCGACCGTGGTGGCACCGACGCCGCCGCGCACGCCGAGAACGAAGACGAGCTTGCCCGCGCGCGCGTTCTGGGGTTCGCCCGTCCCGGTCAGGATGCTGTGGCAGGTGCGCGTGACCAGATCGCTGACGAGCGGCTTGAAGAAGTACTCGGCAACGCCGGCGCGCTTGAGGTCGCGATAGAGCACGATGTCGTTGCGATCGCCGATGACGATCACGCCGGTGTCGGGCTCGCAGACATTGGCGAGCTCATCGACGCGCGCCGCCGGGTCACTGTTGTCGTCGAGCTCCACGATGAGCAGCCGCGGCGACGGCTTCTGCGCGAGCGTCGTGATCGCCGTCTCGATGGTGCCCGAAATGAATTCGGCGTCGCGTACGCCGAGATTGCTGAGGCATTGGCGGATGGTGCCTTCGGCGTTGCGGTCCCGTACGAACACCTGCACGGCGGGCGCTGCCGCACGTGCCGAGGGCAATGCCGCGACGTTCCCGGCTCGGCCGATCATGATGCCTCCGTCGGGTGGGGTCGCGCGGTGCGGCGCCGTTCGGTGTGTTGTTCGATCACGGCACGGTTTCCTATTGCGACAGCACGGGCGGCAGTCGGACCGAGTTCTCGACCGTGCTGCCCGATTGAAGGGGCCTGCGCACCAGATCGCGCAGGGCAGGAGAGACGTCCGACGCCCAGGTGCGCGCAGGGCCGCGCTCGGCGTCGGCTGCGGCGGGTGCCGCCTCAAGCGGCCGCACCGCAAGCTGCAGCCGCCCGAGCTGCGCCGCCACGGCCAGACGTTCGGCCTGGCGCTCGCTCAGTTCGAAGGTGACGGTGCGCGGCGTGCGCGCCTCGGGGGTGAGGGGGCTGCGGCTCGCGCCGCCGGGGCGGACCTGGGTGGTGAGCACCTGATCCACCGCGATCACGCGCACGTCGCGCAGAACGGTCTCGGCCACCGAGCGGCGTCCCGGATCGGCGGTGGCCTCGGGGAAGGTCTGGATCAGGATCACATCGACCTGGTCCCCCGGCAGGATCAGGCCGGCAGCGCTCTGCGGCGCATCGACGGCGATTGCGACGGCGCGGGTCCCCGGCTTGAGCACGGCGGCGAGAAACTGCCGCTCGCTCGGCCGCACGAGATCGGCCGCAACCAGCGGCTCGCCCGCGGCAAAGGCGCGGCGGGCGACGGCCCCGACGAATTCAGCCTCGGCGACCTGCCCGCGCAACAGGCTGCCGGGACGGATCGCCCCGGCCTCGGCCTCCTTCCATTCCATGTCTTCCGGGCGCAACAGCGTGCCGGCGGCGACGGGGCGCGCCGCCACCAGCGCCGCCGGCCGAACCGGTGCTGCGCGTTCGACGCTGACGGTGCCGGCCTGCCGGAGCCAGAGCACGGCCAGCATGCTGCCCGCGATCAGGCAGAGGATTCCGAGGCCGAGCAGGAGATTGCGCACCAGCATCAGGCGACCTCGCTGATCACGAGTGCGAAAAGACCGCCGGCGATTGCGAGCGCGTAGGGAACCGGCTCGCGCGAGGCGATACGGCCGCGCTCGTCCTGCAGGAAGCGCAGGCGATGACGGGCGCCCGCGGCCTGCAGCGGAATCGGCGGCAGCCGCCGCAGCAGATGATATCCGGCAAGATAACTCAGGCTGAGCAGCCCGCCGGCCAGCGCGATCGCGGCAAGCAGCGCGCCGATACGGTCGGGCGCGACCAGGAGCGTGACCGCCGCGATCAGCTTGGCATCGCCGCCGCCGAGGAGATCGCGCATCACCAAAACCCAAAGCGCGCAGAAGCTGGCAAAGGCAATGGCCAGGCTGAGCCACAGGGTTGCCGGCCGCACCAGCAGGATCAGCAGGATCGCCGCAGCCGACAGCGAAAGCACGAGCCGGTTGGGAATGATCCGATGCCGCAGGTCGGTGATGCAGGCGGCAATCAGCATGCCGACACTTGCCGTCCACAGGCCCGCATGAACGATCGAAAGCAGACTCATGACCTCACCGGACGCCGCACGCACCGCGGCGCGATGTGCGCGCAATCGCCCCCGCGGTTGCAGTGACGGATCGCTGCTCGATGATGGCATTGGCGCACCGCAGCCCGGCCGCCGCCGGCCGGGCTCCGCCGCGCGCTGCTCGACTTCGCGTTAGGAGGCCGGCGGTGCGACCTTGCCGGCGATGAAATTGAACAGCGCGTTGAGATTGACCCCGAGCAGGGTGATGCCGACGATGATTGCAAGCGCGACCAGCGAGGCGATCAGACCATACTCGATGGCGGTGACGCCGCGTTCGGATTCGATCGAGAGCCAGGTCGCGACAGACTTGGAGATGCGACGCATGTGCGATTGTCCTTTCCGATGGAGCGCGCCAGGCGCATTGCCGTCATTGTTGAAGTATTCATCGCCCGTGCCGCGCTGAAATTCTTTGATCGGAATCAAATAGAAGCGAAAAAACGAGATCAGTCGGGAGGAATACAATGATACTACCAACAAATACAGAAAGGCCGAACTCGATAGTAAAATGTTACTTCCGTGACATCGAGAACCAATTGCCGAGCGCGCCTCGCGCGGCGAGGCCGGCGGAAGCGGCCTCACTGCCCTGCGCGACGCGGCGGCGCGAGATCAGCCCATGGCTTCGGCGGCAAGAGACGGCGCCTCCGGCCGCGCTGCATCTGCCGCCTCGCCGGACGGCGCCAGCCGGCCGCGGCGCAACAGTTCCTCGGCGCGCTCGGACGGCACCGGCTCGCTGTAGTAGTAGCCCTGCACCTTGGACACCGGCGAGGTCTCGGTGATGAACGCCCACTGCGCCTCGGTCTCGACCCCCTGGGCGACAACCTCGATATTGAGCTCGCGGGCGATGCTCACGATCGCCCGCACGATCGCGGCGCTGTCGGCATCGCGGGTCGCGGCCTCGATCAATGTCTGCGGAATCTTCAGCCGGTTGACGCGATAGGTGCGCAGATAATCGAGGGTGGAATACTTCGTGCCGAAGTCGTCGATGGATATTCGCACGCCGATCCTCTGCAGGCGTTCGAGAACGTCGTTCTGCGCAAAGGTGGCGCGCGCCAGAATCGATTCGGTCACGTCAACCTCCAGGTCGTCCGGAGCGAGTCCCCATTTCTCAAGCGTGCGGCGCACGAATTCGACGAACTCGTCGCCCGACTTGATCTGCGCCGGAGCGATATTCACGGCGAGCGTGCGCGGGGCGATGCCGCTTTCGCGCCAGCGGTGCATCTGCGCGCAGGCGCGATCCAGTACCCATTGGCCGATCGCCACGATGATTCCGGTGCGTTCCGCCACCGGCAGGAACTCGGACGGCCTCATCAGGCCGCGGCGCGGGTGGCGCCAGCGGACCAGCGCTTCCATGCCGGCGATCCGGCCGCTGTGCAGCTCGACCTGCGGTTGATAATAAATTTCCAGCTCATTGCGCTCGAGCGCGCCGCGCAGCTCCTCGGCGATGGCCACCTGCTCGCGCACCTGCAAATCAAGTTCGCGGGTGTGGAAGCGGTATTGGTTGCGGCCTTCCTCCTTGGCGCGATAGAGCGCGATGTCGGCCTGCGCCAAGAGATCCTCGGGCGCCACGATCTCCGGGGCATAAATCGAAATGCCGATGCTCGTGGTGACATGCAGCTCGTTGCCGGCAAGATGCATCGGTTCGGCCAAGGCCCCCTGGATCTTGGCGGCGAGCGTGCCGGCATCGGAGGAATCGGCGACATCGGCCTGCAGCACCGCGAACTCGTCGCCGCCGAGCCGGGCCGCGAGATCGGTCTCGCGGATACACTTCTTGAGCCGTTGGGCGACGGTGACGAGCAGCTGATCGCCGACCGGATGACCGAGCGTGTCGTTGATTTCCTTGAAGCGATCGAGATCGAGATAGATCACGGCGAATGGCGCGGCGCCGCGACGGACCGCCGCAAACAGATGCCGCAGGCGCTCGATGAAGGTCGCGCGGTTGGCAAGCCCGGTCAGCGGGTCGGTGCGGGCGAGCAGCGCGATCTTCTGCTCGGCCACCTTGCGCTCGGTGATGTCGATGAGCAGGCCCTCGATCTCGACCAGCCGGCCCGCGCCGTCGCGCACCGGCGTGTAGCGGTTCTCCACCCAGCGGTATTCGCCCCGCCCGGTCAGGATGCGGAACTCGAACACGCCCGGACGGGCGTCCTTGTCCATCGTCTTGGCAAGCACCTCGTTCACCGCCGGCAGATCGTCCGGATGCACCAGGCTTCGGTAGAGATGGGGTGATGCGACCAGCGCCGCGGGATCGTGGCCGAGCAGCCGGCTGTTCTGCGACACATAGATCATCGGCAGCGAAGGTTCGCCGCGCAGGCGGTAGAGGATGGTCGGCGTGTTCTGTACGATGCGGTTGGCGTCGGCCAGCTCGCGCACATAGCGATCGCGCTGGATCGCCGTGCCGATCAGTTCGGCCAGCGTCTGCAGGATTTCGATCTCGAAATCGGCCCAGTTGCGCTCCGCATCGCAGCTATCGAATCCGATCTGGCCCCAGTATTTCCCGTCGACCATGATCGGGACGATGAGGTTGCGCTTGATCCCGATCTTCTCAAGCAGCCTTTTGACCTCGCCGTGGGCCGTACGCGCGTCGGTGGTGACGATGCGTCCCTTGCGCAGCGGCGCCGACCAGGCGGCGATATCGGGTGACTCCAGCCCGGGATTCTCGAAAAATGACGGGCCCAGATGAAAGCCGATGCGTGAACTCTCCCAGACATAGCGCAGCACCGGCAGGACCGATTGCGCACCGCCGCTTTCAAGCACGACGATGCGATCGACTTGCAAGGCGCCGCTCAGTTGTTCCAGCGACGAGCGGATGGCGTCGTCGAGATTTGCCGCCGTGACAAGCTCGCTTGCGCTCATCGCCGCCGCATGCAGCAGTTCGTCGCGCCGGCGCAGCGCCAGCTCCGCATTCCTGCGCTCGGTGACGTCGCGGAATATCGCCAGCATGTACTCCTGCCCCCCGATCACCACGGGCGCGGAATTGATGTCGGCATAGAACACCGATCCGTCCTTGCGCTTCATCGGGATGTCGAGAACGGTGCGCGGCTCGCCGCGATGGAGCTCGTCGAAGCGGGTCAGCACGCGCGGCAGCTCGTCGGCGGGATGTACATCGGCGATGCTGCGCCCGGTCAGTTCGCCCGGCGCGTAGCCCAGCATCTGGCACAGCCGGTTGTTGACCAGGGAAAAGGTCTTGCTGTCGGGATCGGTCAGGACGATGCCGTCGTGGGCGTTGTCGAAGATCGCGCGGAATCGCAGCTCAGACTGCCGGCGCTGCTCCTCGGCCTGATGCCGCAGCCGGCTGATCACGGCAAGGCCGAGCTTGTCGGCAAGCTGGCAGGCGAACACGATCTCGTCCTGTTCCCAATGGTGCGGCCGATCGACATGCTCGAAGCACAACAGTCCGAACACCTTGCCCGAGGCGTAGATCGCGGCATCGAGCATGGAGGTGATGCGCAGCGGCTTGAGATAGGGCTCGACGTAGCCTGCCGTCCGCGGGTCGGTGAGCGGATCGTCGGCATTGACGAATTTCTCTTCCTTGATGATCGCAAGTTCGCGGCCGAACTCCCGTTCGGTGAGGACCATCCCGGATGAATGGCGCCGGGGCGTGGCTTCGAACAGGTCGATGCAGCGCAGTTCGGTCTCGGCCTCGTTGAACAGCCAGACGTTGACGCGCTCGCAGCCCGTCGCCTGGGACGCAAGCTCGGTAACCAGGCGGGCGAGGGTCTCGACCTCGCCCGCGATGAGCGCCTCCGATCGGCTCACCTCTCCGATGACCTGCAATTGCGCCTGGGTGCGGTGCAGTTCGTCCTCAACCCGCTGCTCGGCCTTCACCTTCTCGGTGACATCGCGGAAGAACCAGACGCGCCCGAGGTAGGTTCCATCGGCGGCGTAGAGTGTCCTGGAGTGGCGATCGATGATACGGCCGTCGGCCAGCTCCAGCCGATCGTCACCGCTGACCTCGGGGTGCTGGTAGAGGTAGCGGACGCGGGCAAGGAATGCATTGGGATCCTTGAGTTGCGTCGTCACCGCGGCAAGCACGGGTTCGTCCATTCCCGCGTCGATCAGCGCCTGCGGGATGCGCCACATCTCGCGGAAATGCCGGTTGCAGGAGACGATCCGTGCGCGCTCATCGACGATCAGGATGGCGTCAGGGGAGCCCTCGGTGGCCGCCGTGAGCACGGTGTTGGCGAAGGCAAGCTCGCGGTCGCGCTGTTGCAGCGCCTCGTGGGCGCGCAGGACTGCGCGCATCGGGATGACCCGCAACGTGATGAACGTTGTCGCCGCAAGCGCGATCCCGAGCAGGAGCATGTAGCCGGTGATGATGATCGACGGTCGCAGCGAGCGCTGGATGTCCACCCGCCCCGCCGCGGCGCCTTGGTGATGGAGGACGGCAGAGCGCACAATGGTCGGCGCAGGCTGATCCGCACCGACGGCGGCAACGAGATTTCCGTCCCGGTCGAACACGGCCAGGCGCTGCCCGGCGTGCTCCTCGGCCGGAAACTGGCGCGACAGCAGGTCTTGCAGACCATCGCGCCGGGTCCAGTTCGGCCCGGATTGTTCGATCAACGGCTCGATCAATCGGCGAGCGAGCCACGCGTCGCTCTGCATGTGCGGGGGAACGCTCCAAACGAAGACAAAGCCGTAGACGGCGGCCGGCAGCACGAGCGAGAGCGCCACCGCAATCATCGAGGCGATGGCATTCAGCGGTGAGAGCTTTGCCTCGGTCGACGGCATGTTTCTGATTGCTTCAAGATCGTCGGTTGGATTGCATCCGCTGGCAATTCGGAATTCCGGCGCAGCGTCGATCGGTCAGCAGGCCTGTGCGTCGGTGCCGAAGCCACCGGCGACCCGTTCGCTGCACCTCAATGCAACGCTCCTTCCCGTTGCGCCGGCGAGGCCGGCGCGATCCGGCCAAGCCGGAGGAGCTCGCCGGTCTGTTTCGCCGACATGGGCCGGCTGAAGTAGTAGCCTTGGACGTAGCGGCAGCCCGCCTCGGTCAGGATATCGAGCTGGTACTGGGTCTCGACGCCTTCGGCGATCACCGCGATGCCGAGCTCGCGGGCGAGACTGATGGCCGCGCGCACGATGGCGATGTCGCCGGAGTCAGGCCGCAGATTCTGGATGAACTCCTGCGCGATCTTGATGTGGTTGACGCGATAGGCGCGCAGGTAGCCGAGCGAGGAATAGCCGGTGCCGAAGTCGTCGATCGCAATGGAGACGCCAAGCTCGCGCAGGCGGTCGATCACTTCGCCGTGTTGCTTGGTCGTCTCCATGAGAACCGATTCGGTAAGCTCGATTTCGAGCGCGCTCGGTTCCAACTGCCAGTTGCGCAGGCATTGCTGCAGCTCGCGATCGAACTCCGGAAATGACTTCAGTTGCGCCGCCGAGACGTTGATCGCAACCAGCGGCGGATCGAGCTGCTCGGCGCGCCAGGCGGCGATCTGGCGACAGACGTTGCGCAGCACCCAGCGACCGAGCCGCAGGATGATGCCGCTCATCTCGGCAACGGGAATGAAGCGCGTCGGGCAGAGCATTCCGTGCCTGGGATGGCGCCAGCGCAGCAGCGCCTCCATGCCGACGATCTTGCCCGTCTGGGTGTCGACCTGCGGCTGGTACTTGAGAAGGAGCTCGCCGCGGTCGAGCGCGCGGCGCAGATCGCCGGCCAGCGTGACGCGTTCGATCACCTCCGTGCCCAGCTCCTCGGAATGAAAATGGTACTGGTTGCGGCCGAGCTCCTTTGCGCGGAACAGTGCCATGTCGGCGTGCTTGAGCAATTCCTCCGGGCCGGCCGCCTCGGGGGTGAAAACGGCGATGCCGATGCTGGCGGTGATGTGAATTTCGCCCACGAGATCGTAGGGCTGGCCGATGTCGCGCAGGATTCGCGCCGCCAGCGCGCCGGCATCGGCCGGATCGGACACATCGGTCTGCAGGATGGCGAACTCGTCGCCGCCCAGCCGGGCAATGACATCGTTGGCGCGGTGCGCGCCGCGCAGCCGGTCGGCGACCAGCTTGAGCAATTCGTCGCCCTTCGAGTGGCCGAACACGTCGTTGACGTCCTTGAACTGGTCGAGATCGAGATAGTGGATGGCAAAGCCCGGCCCGCCGCGCTGCGCACCGGCAAAGGCCTTCGCCACCGCCTGCAGGAACGCCTCGCGATTGTTCAGTCCGGTCAACGGATCGCTGAACGAGTAGCGGGCGATCTGCGCTTCGGCGAGCTTGCGGTCGTTGATGTCGATCAGGAGGCCTTCGATGGCGGTGAGCCGGCCTTCGGCGTCGTAGAGGCCGCGGGTGCGGTCCTCGAACCAGACGTAGCGGCCGTCGGCGGTGCGGATGCGCCGCTCGCGGCTGACCTCGCTCATCCGCCCGGCGACGATCTGGCCGAGATCGCCCATGACCTCGAACAGGTCGTTGGGATGGATCATCTCCAGGTAGCGCGTGGGCGCGGCCATCAGCGCGCCGGCCTCGTAGCCGTAGCGGCTGACGTTGCGTGAAATGTAGATCAACGGGTGCGGCTTGCGCGCATCGAGCCGGTAGAGGATGGCGGGGCTGTTCTCGATGATCCGGCTTGCGTCGGACAGTTCCTCGAGGTCGTGGGCGCGGGCGATGGCCGCGCTCATCAGCTCGGCCATGGTGCGGATCGTGTCGATTTCGATCGGTGACCAGTCCCGCTCCTCCGCGCAATCGGCAAAGATCAGCTCGCCCCAGTGCGAGCCCTCGACCTCAAGCGGCATGACCAGCGCCGAGCGAATGCCGAGCGATTCCAAGTTCTCCTGCGCCGGCTCCGGGGCGGTTCGCGCAAGGAGAATCTCGGGTGCGGCCGCGGGCTCTTGGCCGCCGCCGGCACCCCCGGTTCGGATCGACTCCAGGTGCAGCGTGAAATCGCGTGCGGTTTCCGCGCGCGGCAGGCCGGGTCCGTTCCAGGCGTAACGCAGCAACGCAATCCGGCTGCCGTCCGGCATGCGCCGGTGTTCCGTCACCATGATCCGGCTGAGGCCGGTGGCTTGACCGATCAGTTCGAGCACCTGGCCGATCGACCGCTCCAGCACGAGCGAGCGCAGCAGCACGGTCGCACACTGCATCACGGCGCGCCGGATGTTGTCGGAGCGCGCAAGGTCCCGCAAGCGCTGGGCCAGCTCCGCGGCGAGCTCACGATCGTGGCCGTTGCCGGACTCGCTTCGGTCTTCTGGCTCGCTGCCCATCGTCGATATGTGCCCGGCGGTCTTTCGCCCCTGGCGGTCCTGCCGTTCGCCTATGGCGGTGCCGCACAGGTTCGGCGCAACGCGCGCGGCATGGCATCCCGCCTGCGGCCGCCTTCGAGTTCGTCGTCAAGCGTGCTCATAGCCGCTTCGGCGAGGCGGTGATTGAGCAAGATCAATCGAGATCAATATTCTCAGGCCGCGACCGCAAGACGTGTCAAGTTTCTGCGGGTCGTCGCACCGAGACTCGAAGTATAAATATACCGCCGTCAGCCCATCTAAGTATGAAGATACTACTCGGCAGTTAACGATGTCATGAAACAACGTTTCAAAATACCACCCGGCGAAACGGCCGCCGCCTAGCCTGCGACGGCGCAGGCGCGCGGATCGCGACGGGTTGGCGGCGGCATGCCCCGGGGATCCGCGCCGTCGAAGCGGACAGGCCCGGCCCGTCGCCGGTTCGTCCGGCGGCCCGATCCCGCCACCGGCAAGCCGCGCCGATCCGCTCCTGCCTGCCGTGCGCGACGGCAGCGAGACCGCGCCCCAGAAAGCGCGGCGTGAGGGAGCGAACAGGGATGGGCAAGCGCGTGGCTGCGATGCGAGCGCAAGGCGTCCTGGTGGCGCTTGGGCTGATGATCGCCGGCGCAAGCGTTCACGCCCAGCCGGCTCCCGACCGCCTCAACCTTGTGCCGAGCACCGCCGAGGAGATCGGCCGGGTGCCCAACCATCTGGTCTGGCTGCGTCCGCAGTTGCAGATGGTGCAGGACCCGCTCGACGGCGCGCTCGTGTTCATCGACGACGACGGCCGCGTGGCGGGGCGCGCAGCGTTGCCGGCCGACTTCGATATCGGCGCGGTCGTGGTCGAGGCCGAGCAGGTCCGGCTGATCGACACATCCGACCGCCGGCAGGTGATCGTCGAGCGCAACGTCGACCCGGCCGCGGTGCCGGCGCTGCGCTCCGTTGCGCTGCCTCCAAGCGCACTGCCGCGCGCGCAATTCGCCCGTCGCGATGCAGGACAGATCAGCGTCGAGATGCGTCACCGCACGGGGACCAGCCGGTTCACCGTCCGCTCGGTGACCGGGGGCACGCTGGCACAGGTCTACGAGATCGGTGACACGGCGAGCCCCGATCGTTTCGTCGTGACCGAGGAAATCGTGTCTTCGGGGCCGGAACTGGTGGTGCGCGCGTTCGTGCAGCGCTTCGACCGCGACGGGCGCCTGGTCGGGCTCGCGCACATTCCGCTCGATGGCATGGACGTGGTGCCGCGCGACTTCATTACCGTTACCGACACGGGCGCCGTGCGGGTGCTGGTCCCGAGCGCAGGCGGCGTGCGCATCCGCGAGATTGCGCTGTCGCCGCCTCGCGCCCTGCCGGCACCCGGGAGCGGCGCGCCGGGCGAGCAGGCCTGGCGCAGTCTGGGCACGTCGACGCGCGAGATCCTGGTTGACAGCAACATCATCACGCCGCGCGGATCGGGGGACCTCGAGCCGCCGCGCCGGCGCTTTGTGGTCAAGGCGCCGACGCCCAGGATCACGCGCGAGCGCGTCATCGCCAATGCGCGCGCCTATCTCGCGGTCAACTGGACGATGCAGCGCGACAACTATGCCAAGCCGGGCATCGAAAACATCTGCGATCCGCCGACGGGGCGCTTCTGGCTCCGGCCCACGCGCTTCACCCGCGCCTCGATCGGCAAGACTTTCGGGCCGATGCCCTACCGCTGGGGCGGCGACGACAGCCCGGAGGGCTTTCGCCTGCGCATCAACTGGGGCGCGCTCGCCGGCGACATCTGCACCTGCCGCGAAGCGTTGTTCGACTTCTGCCTGGTGCCGGATGCGGCCGGCGTCGATTGCTCGGGCTTCGTCTCGCAGGCCTGGGGCATTCCCAAGCGCGGCACCGCCGGGCTGATGGATGTCGCGCACGAGCTCGGCAGCCTGGGCGAGATGCGGCCGGGCGATGCGTTCAACCGGCCGGGCCGTCACATCCGCCTGTTCGTGCGGCCGGCGGAGGGGGCGCTGATGGCCTTCACCGTGCTGGAATCGGCCACCCGGCGCGATTGCGAAGGCGTGTGCGAGCGCACCTACCGGCCGAGCGAGCTGCACGGCTACCGGCTGATCCGCTACCGCGGGATCATCGATTGAGCGGGGACCATGAGATACGCCGCCGCCCTTGCGCTCTGGATCCTCGCGGCCTTCGCATGCGAGCGGGCCAAGGCGATTTCCACCTGGGAGGACGTGCTGCGGGACCTGCCCATCATCGTCCGCCCGCCGTCCAGCGTTCCGCCCAACAACGCGAGATTCCGCTCGATCGAGTCGCCGTTCGCACCACCGGCAGCAGGAATCAACGAGATCGACAGCGGTCCCGATGCAGATGCGCGGGCATCCGGCGTGCACTTCAGGGCGCTGCCATTCGTCGTGGCGATCAGCGAGACGCAGAACCTGGCGCGCGACTTCATCTGCACCGGTGTCGTGATTCATCGGGCCTGGGTGCTGACCGCCGCGCACTGCACATACAATCTGGCGCGGCGCTGGCCGGTCGACGCCGAACCCCATGTGTTCAGCGAGACGCTCTCGCTGGCAAATCCCGGCCCGCGCTTTGCGGTCGAAGAAATCATCGAACACCCACACTACGACGCGCGAACGCTGCAACACGACGTGGCGCTCATTCGTATCGCGGCGGAGAGCGAAAAGGAGAGCGTGCCGATCCGCCTTGAAGGCCCTCCGATCGCCGAGCAAGTGGGAGAAATCACGACGGTGATCGGCTGGGGCGTGACCAGGCGGCTCACCCGCTTCACGCACAGGGAGCAGCTTGAGCTGGTACAGTTCGTGATTGAAAACGCCGGCGGCTGCTTCAGCTACGCACGCACCGCGCCATCAAGCCGGGCGGGCCTGTTCTGTGCCCGCTCGCTGCTCCTTCATCACGACGTCTGCTTTCGCTTCGGCGGCAGCCCGCTCCTGAGCTACGACCGCTCCGGCCGCCTCTATGTCGCGGGCCTGGTGTCCTGGCCCGCCGAATGCCCGGCCGAATACGCCAAGCCGAATACGTTTCTGGACGTTCAGCACTATGTGCCGTGGATCAAGAGCGTGATCGGCGCAACGCGGGTCGGCGGATGAAGGCGGGCGGGCTGCATCCCCTGCTGGCGCGCGCGGCTCTGGCCATCCTGCCGCTGATGGGGGCCGACCGTGTGCAGGCGCAGAACGGACTCGACTTGATGCCGCAATACCGGTCGATCTACGAGGAGAGCGTCGCGCGCATGGCGGAAGGGTTGGTGCCGCGCCTGTTTCTGGGCTCCGCGAGTGTTGCGCCGCGCTACGGCTTCCCCTGGATGGCGTCGTTGCAGATCAACGGCGTTCCGCCGTCGGTCGGGCATTTCTGCGGCGGAATCGTCATTCATCCGTCGTGGGTCCTGACCGCGGCGCATTGCGTTGCCACGGCGGTGGCGCAGGATGACGGAAGCCACCGGATCGCACCGCTGAGGCCCGGGCAACTGCGCGTCCTGGTCGAGACCAACACGCTGTCCTACGGCGGCCGACTGCTGCTGATCGATCGGCTGGTGGTACATCCCGATTTCCGGATCGTGCGACGGAAAATTCCGGAAAACGATCTGGCGATGCTGCGCGTCATGGGATCGGGAAAGCTTACGCCACTCGCAATGCCCGCGCCGTCGCAGGCCGAGGAGCTGCTGCAGGACGGCGCCAAGGTGCGCATCTTCGGTTGGGGGACGGCGACGTTCCGAGCCGGCGCGCCGATTTCCCACACCCTGCTCTATGCCATCGTGGATTTGGTGGAGCGATCCCGCTGCAACAGCGCGGCAATCTACGACGGCGCCGTGAGCGAAACCATGTTTTGTGCAGGCATCGGCGTTGCCGATGCCTGCCAGGGTGACAGCGGCGGCCCGGCCATCGGCTACCTCGATGGCGAGAGATATCTCGTCGGCATCATCAGTTGGGGCGTGGGATGCACGAACAAGACCTATCCCGGAGTGTACGTCAATGTCGCAAAGTTCGCCGACTGGATTCGCGCAACGATCGCCGCGCCGCAATGACGCGATCATGCGGGCGGCACGGCCGGCCGCCGTCATCGTGACGAGCCTGATGCTCTGGCCGCTGGCGCCGTGGGCACAGGAGCTCAACGTCGGCCCGCGCAGCCTCTACGGCGGCGACGACTTGGTCACCCAAAGCGAGGTGCCGCTGGTGATGCGGGATGCGCTTCAGCATCTGGTGAACGGCACGCGGCTGGTCGCCACCGGCCCGCGCATCATCGGCGGCATGCCGGCGCCGTCGGGGGCCTATCCGTGGATCGCGTCGATCCAGCTCCGGGGTGCACCGCCGCGCGTCGGACACTTCTGCGGCGGCGCATTCATTTCCCCGAACTGGGTGATCACCGCCGCGCATTGCGTCTATCGGGACGCAGCGACGAAGATCCAGGTGTTTGGCCAGTCGAACAACCTCGATGGGAACGGCTCGGTGTATTTCGTGGACCGCGTCGTCACGCACGAGAAATGGGACACGAGCACGCACGACTACGACGTTGCGCTGCTGCGGCTCGAAAAGCCGTTCAACGGTCGCGGCATTCGCCTGATCACGCCGGCCGAATTCGACCGGCTCGCGGCGCCCGGCACGCTCGCGATCGTCGCCGGCTGGGGCCTGACGGCGGAGGGCGGGCAGGTTTCCAAAATCCTGCGGCACGTGACGGTACAGATCGTCTCCAACAAGGTGTGCAACGGCCTTGCCTCCTACGCCGGGGCGATCACCGACCTCATGCTGTGCGCGGGCTTTCCCGAGGGCGGCAAGGATTCCTGCCAGGGTGACAGCGGTGGCCCGCTCGTGGTGCCGGATCAGAACGGCGGCCATGTGCAGGTCGGTATCGTCAGCTTCGGCGAAGGCTGCGCGCGGCCGAACAAGTACGGCGTCTACACCAACGTGGCACGGGTGCAGCCTTGGGTGGCGCAGAAGACCGGAGTCGCCGGCGGCGCAACCGCATCGAGCAGCCCGTTCCCATTCCTTCCACTCGCTGCCGCGGCGGCCTCGTCGCCCGCCGCGGGAACCACGGTTACGCCTGCAAGCGCGGCCGCCAACGCGAATGCTCCGAACAAGAGCTTTGCAACCGAGAGCCCGTCGGGACGCGCGTCGGCGGCCCGGTCGGCTTCCCCCTACGGCGAGCCCTCCAGTGCCGCCGCGGCCGGCCGCTCGCAACCGCGGAGCGCCGCGCGGCCGGCGCCGCCGCACGCGGGCGGACCGCTGTTTCCGCCGCCGTTCCGGGTGGGGCCCCTGATTGGGCCCAGGCCGCCGATGTAATCCCGCTCCTATCGCCACCGCTGCAGCCACGGGTTCGTCCGAAGCCGGCCCGTGCGCTGTGTCACCCATATCCAGTCAACGGCAATGGGTATGGTAGCATGATGCTACTATTGAGAGTATTATCATTATACCACATTCCAGAGTTGCTATCATGATACCTTCACGGTCAACGACGGCGGCCACCACGGGCGCGCGATGAGCGAAGGTTTCTGCTCGTTCTGATTGTTTTCGTACGATATCGCGCCAAATGATTGTGGCAACCGGCGTCGGCAGTTTGCGAGGGCTCGGACAGAGTCCTCAGCGTCCCAGAGGTGAGCGATGCCTGAGAGTTGGGACAGGGCGCCGCTTCGAGGTCTGGATGCAAGCGGTGCCAAGCGCGAAGCAGGGACCGGTCCCCATGGCGGGGCCGCGTCGGGCCATCTGAAGTCCCGGGTGGTCAAGCGTTCCATCGTGGTCGGCGGCCACAAGACCAGCGTCAGTCTCGAGGACGTGTTCTGGAACGAATTGAGGTCGATCGCCAAGGCCCGCGGGATGCATCTGTCGCAACTGGTCGGCAGCATCGACGCCGAGCGCCAGCACGGCAACCTGTCGTCCGCCATCAGGCTGTTCGTGTTCGAACAGGTGCGCAATTCGTCGAACCGGTCGGAGCGGCAGTAGGCGGCCACGACAGCCGTTCGACTCCTCCGGGCGGGCGGGCCGACGCCCTCAGCGGCCCTTGAACTGCGGCTTGCGCCTTTCGTTGAAGGCGCGCACGCCCTCGCGCCGGTCCTCGGTCGGGATCATGCGCTCGTAGGCCTGCACTTCGATCATGAGCCCGCTGGTCAGATCGGTCTGCAGGCCCTGGTGGATTGCCTTCTTGGCCTGCCGCACGGCGATCGGGGCGTTGGCGGCGATCTCGCGTGCCACTTCGAGCACGCGCGGCATCAGGCGTTCAGGCTCGCAGAGCTCGTTCACCATGCCCCATTCGTAGGCCTGCTGGGCGCTGAACGGCCGGCCGGACAGGATCAGCTCCTTGGCGCGCCGCTCGCCCACCGCCCGCGGCAGGTTCTGGGTGCCGCCGGCGCCCGGCATGATGCCGCGCATCACCTCGGGCTGGGCAAAGCGCGCGCGGGTCGAGGCATAGATGAAATCGCAGCAGAGCGCGATCTCGCAGCCGCCGCCGAAGGCAATCCCGTTGACCGCGGCGATCACCGGCACCGAGCAGTTGAGCACCGCGTAGGCCGCCTCCTCGATGATGGCGTGTTGCAGGCGCCAGGCGTCGTCGCTCATGCCCTCGCGCTCTTTGAGGTCGCCGCCGGCGCTGAAGGCGCGGTCGCCGGCGCCGGTCAGCACGATGCAGCGCAGGTCGCCGGGCGTGAAGGCCAGCGGCCCGAACACGTCGCGCAGGTCTTCGCTGGTTGCGGTGTTGAGGGCGTTGAGCACCTCGGGGCGGTTGAAGGTGACGATCCAGAGGCCCGGTTCCGGCTCCTCAACCTTGAGCGTGCGCAACGGGTGGGGCGGCTTCATGCGGCGGTCGTCCTCGCGGCGAGATTGCGGCGTTGCAGACGCATCGCGCGATCGGCTCGATGCAGTTCCCGCCGCGTCAATCGACTTTCATCCTGGGCGCCGCCCTGTCGTGCAGCACGCCGGCCTTGCCCGACTTCATCACCATGCCGGGAAGCGGGCGGCCGACGGTGTCCTGCGCGAACCGGGCGACCTCCAGCAGCGCATCGAGGTCGATGCCGGTGTCGATTCCCATCTCGTGCGCCATGTGCACGAAATCCTCGGTGCAGATGTTGCCGACCGCGCGCGGGGCGAACGGGCAGCCGCCGAGGCCGCCGATCGAGCTTTCGAAATCGGTGACGCCGAGTTCAAGCCCCGCCAGCGCATTGGCCAGTCCGAGCCCGCGCGTGTTGTGCAGGTGCAGGCCGATCGGCTGATCGGGCCAGCGCGCGCGCAGCGCCTCGAGGGTGCGGCGGATCGAGACCGGATTGGCCATGCCGGTGGTGTCGGCCAGATAGATCACCGGCGATCCGAGCTCGACGAGCTGTCCGAACAGCGCCTGCAGCCGCTCCATCGGCACGCGGCCCTCGTAAGGGCAGCCGAAGGCGGTGGCGATCGCGCCGACCAGACGGCTGCGCGTTCCCTTGGCGATCGCCGCGATCTCGGCCACCGCGCGCATGCCCTGCGCCGTGCTCATCCGGATGTTGAGCTCGTTGAAGGTGTCGCTCGCCGCGATCCCGGTCTTGATGTCGTCCACGTTCGCCGCCACGGCGCGCTCGGCACCCTTGGCATTCATGACCAGGCCGGCATAGCGCACGCCCGGCCGCCGCCGAATGCCGGCGAACACCGCCTCCGCATCCGCCATCTGCGGCACCACCTTGGGATGCACGAACGAGGACACCTCGATGCGCGGAATGCCGGCGGCCGCGAGGCGGTCCACCAAGGCGATCTTCTGCTCGGTCGCCAGCAACCGCGGCTCGATCTGCAGCCCGTCGCGCGGGCCCACTTCGCTGACGGTGATGCGCGGCGGAAACATCGGCATGCGGTCCGGCTCTCGGGTCGCGATCCAGGGCGGGCGCGGATTATGGGCGCTGCGCCGTCAAGCTGCAACGGCGGACCGCTGGAGCGATGCCTACCTCTTCTTCTGGTACACGAGCAGCGTCTTGAACGTCCCGACGCGCCGCACGTGCGCCTTCTTCGCCCATTTCTCGATGATCGGACTGGCTTTGTGGAAGGCCATGGAACGCGTGTAGAAAAGGATGTAACCGCCCGGCCGGGTCTTTGCGGTGAACAGATCGAGAAGCCTCGCGTCGTCAAGACCGCCGTAGGCCTTGCTCGCCGTGTTGGGGAAGAAAAACTCGCACAGGTGAAACAGCGTGACCACGTCGAAGTCCGGCAACAGGCGCGGGTTGGTGAGATAGATGTCGCCGAAATAGGCGAGGTACCGCTTCGAAATCTGCGCTTTGCGGGTGGCAAGCTCGATATAGGACTCGTACTCCTCCTTGGATGCGGTGATCGCGAACACGGCGTTGCCGGCCTTGCTCGCGGCCTGCTTGAGGCCAACGACGTGATGGGTGCCGGTGCCGAAATGGTAGATCAGCTTGTTCTTGAGCTTGCGGCTCGCCACCCAGTCGTTGAAATGCACATCGCAGGGGCACACCTCCACATCCAGATCCCATTTATCGGTCCAGTAATTCATCTTGAGCATCGCGCGTTCTCCGGCGTGTTGCAGAAACTTGGTGCCGCCGTCAGGTGGCGGCGGCGGCGAATTCGGTGCGGCGCTGCGCGCGCACAGGCGGACCAAAGGCGCCGATCTCGAAGATGCGTCGGTGCAAACCGGCGAGCAGCGCCGAGCGTCCGACCGAAACCACGATTGCCGACGGCAATCGCTCCGCCAGCATGAGATAGAGTTCGCGCGCCTCCGCCTCTTCCAGCGTCGATACCGCCTCGTCCAGCAGCACCACATCCGGACGGTGCAGCAGCACGCGGGCAAAGCCGATCCGCTCCTGCTCGCCGCCCGAGAGCACGGTGCTCCACTCGGCGCGCTCGTCGAGCCGGGCCGCGAGCGCGCCGATGCCCGCCGCGTCGAGGGCCGCGCGGATATCCTCGTCGGTGATCGCGTGCGCGGGTGTCGGATAGGCGAGCGCCTGGCGCAGCGTGCCGAGCGGGAAATAGCGGCGCTGCGGCAGTGCCAGGATGCGTGCCCCGCGCGGAAGTCGCACGGCGCCGTCGCCCAGCGGCCAGATGCCGGCAATCGCGCGCAACAGGCATGACTTGCCCGATCCGGAACGCCCGGTGATCAGGAGCCGTTCGCCGGGCCCGACGCTCAGCGCCGGCACGGTGGCGATCGCCTCGTGCGGCGAGACCCGCAGCGCCAGATCGCGGATGCAAAGATCGCCATCGCTTGCGGTCGCAAAGTCGATGGTTCCGAGGGCGGAGCGCTGCTCGTCCACCGCCGCCATCGCCGCCTCGAATTGCGACAGCCGATCCATGATCGCCTTCCATTCGGCGATCTTGCTGTAGGAGCTGAGGCAGAAGGCGAAGGCGCCCTCGACCCGCTGGAACGCGAGCGCCCCCTGCATCAGCACGCCGAGCGGAATGGCGCCGGCGAGAAAGGCGGGCGTGCCGGTGAGTATCGGGAAGGCGGTGGAGATATGGCCGTAGCCGGCGATGAAGCCGGTCAGCCTCGTCTGACGGCGCACCAGATTGGTCCAGTTTTCGACCAGCGTGGCAAAGCGTCGGCGCAGCTCCTGCCGTTCCACCGCTTCGCCGCCCATCAGCGCGACCGGTTCGGCATAGTCGGTCACGCGGGCGATGGCGAAGCGGAAGTCCGACTCAAAGCGCTGCTGGTTGAAATTGAGCGCAATGAGCGGCCGACCGATGAGATGGGCGATCAGCGTGCCGGTGGCGGCATAGGCGAGCGCGATCCAGATCAGATAGCCGGGAAACGACAGATCGACACCGAACAGCGGCAGCGGCGTGATCGCGGAGACCCCCCACAGCACATAGGCGAAGGAGGCGAGCGCCACCACGCTGCCAAGCAGGCCGGTGCCGAGCTCGTGCGTGCGCTGGATGAAGAGAAAAACGTCGTTGGCGATGCGCAGATGAATGTTGTCGATGCTCTGGTCGACGAAATTGATTCGGTAATGCCGGCCATCGGCCATCCACATCCCGACATAGCGCTCGGTCATCCATTGCCGCCAGCGGATGGTGAGTGTCTGGCCGAAGTAGTATTGCGCCATGCCGACGATCACGGCGCCGACGACGAGAAAGCAGAGGATCACCAGTTCGGGCGCGAGCGAGTTCCAGCTCTTCTCTTCGAGCGCATTGAAGAAGCGGGCGTTCCAGTTGATCACCGCCACCGCGACGAAGACGAGTCCGAGTTCGGCTCCGATCACGCCGGCGAGCAGCAGGCTGCCCTTGAGGCGGTCCTCCGAGCGGAAATAGGGCAGCGCCAGGTGCAGGAACGTGCGCAGCGCGAAAATGACGCGAGACATGTCGGCTCCCCCAGTCGGACTGCCCAATATACCCAACCAGGGATGAAGACAGCCGAGATTTCGCGCTCCCGGCACCCGCGCGCTCCAGCCGGCCGTGCGGTCGTGTCAATTCGGTGCAGGCGCGGGCCGGAAGCACGGCCCGGGGCCCGCGGGCAGGCCGAGGGATCAGGAGGCCGCCTGCGCCGCGGCCCGGCCGGCAGGGGGAGGCTCGGAGGCAAGGTATTGCGCACGGGCCAGTTCGGCGAAGCGGCCGTTGGCCCGCATCAATTCGTCAAAGGTCCCGGACTCGACGATCCGGCCCTGGTCGAACACCAGGATCTTGTCGGCGCGCCGGACGGTGGCGAGCCGATGGGCAATGACGAAGGTGGTCCGCCCCTTCATCACCTCCTCCAGTGCCGCCAGAAGCTTGCTCTCGGTGCGTGCATCCAGCGCGCTCGTCGCCTCGTCGAGGATGAGGATCGGCGCGTCCTTGAGCAGCGCGCGGGCGATGGCGAGCCGCTGCCGTTCCCCGCCGGAGAGCAATCGTCCGCGCTCGCCGACGCGGCTGTCGAAGCCGTGGCGCCCGTCCTCGATGAATTCGAGCGCCTGCGCCCGTCTGGCCGCCTCCCGCAGTTCCTCGAGCGTGGCGTCGGGTTTGCCGATGCGCAGGTTCTCCTCAATCGATCGGTTGAACAGCAGACCCTCCTGGAACACGACGCCGATGTTGCGGCGCAGCGCGGCGAGCTTCATGTCGCGGATGTCAATGCCGTCGATGGTGATCGATCCCGATTGCGGATCGAAGGTCCGGTGCAGGAGCGCAAGCGCCGTCGATTTGCCGGCGCCGGTCGGGCCCACCAGCGCGATCATTTCGCCGGGCTTGGCGGTAAAGGTCAGGTCCACGACTGCAGGCTGCCGCTTGTCGTACGAGAAGGTGACGTTGCGGAACTCCACCAGGCCGCGCAGCCGGCCAGGGTCGATCGCGCCGGGGCGGTCGCGCACCGAGGGCACGGTGTCGAGCACGTCGAAGAATTCCTGCAG
>Ga0073934_10000802_pt1 | contig 83117 bp, 76 predicted proteins | sample LarsenN4metaG_FD_76834 | JGI IMG/M metagenome (GOLD analysis project Ga0073934, IMG submission 76834) | Hot spring sediment bacterial and archeal communities from British Columbia, Canada, to study Microbial Dark Matter (Phase II) - Larsen... ...
AGCACGCTGACGTTTTCACCGGGCAGATTGATTCCTATCTGCCCGGGTACTTCCGGCCCACCAAACGGTGGGACCTGATCGTGGTTGCAGACGGCAACCTCCTTGCCTGCATAGAAGTGAAATCTCAGGCTGGGCCTTCCTACGGCAACAATTTCAATAACCGGGTCGAGGAGGCCATCGGCAACGCTCATGATTTCTGGAAGGCGTACCAAGAAAAGGCTTTCCGGACCACCATGAAGCCGTTCCTCGGGTACATCATGCTGCTGGAGCACGACGAGGCTTCGACGCGACCGGTCCGAGAACATGAACCCCACTTCAAAGTCCGTTCCGAATTCAAGAATGCCTCTTACGCAAGACGGTACGAGCTTTTCTGCGAGAAGGCGTTTCGGGAAGGCCTTTACGACGCCACCGCGTTTCTGATGTCCGAGAAAGATAGCGGACTCGATGGTGAGTACATCGAGCCGTCAAAGGAACTTGCCTTTAAGAACCTTGCTGCGGCACTTTATGGTCGCGCCATTGCGTACTGCAGGCAGCGAGGAAACTCCGGTCACATTTAAGGGCCGGTGCTCCGTCCCGTCGCCGGGGGTGGGGGAATTTGACCCGGCCACAGGTGGGGGAGTTTGAGGTGGCCACCGGGGCTATGAGGATAGATTTTACGAGGAAATGCGCAAAATTATTGATAAGCGTCGCGGAGAGGTCGAATAGTTGTCTGAAAAGCGTGCTTGAAATTTCGGTGCGCGCAGTGCCGGATACGATTTTGGAGAATCAAAGAAACGCGCTCAGTTTTCTCGGTTTCACGAGTCCCGGATTTAGTCTTTTTGTCGACTCAACGACGGCGTGCAGCTTCGGAACGGTGCAGAGCGAGTGGCAAACAGTGTTCAATTAACTGGAACCCGGTCACGAGTCACGAGTCACGCCGTTAAAGCAAGGCAGAAGGCAGAAGGCCAGAAGGCAAGGCAACCTGGTGGCGGGGTTTGATTTTTCCTTCCTCCTTCTGCCTTCATCCTTCTTCCTTGGGGCGATTCGAGTGCCGTTTCAACTCGCTTCTCAAAATTCCGGCGGCTGGCGTGGCGCGGACAGTCGGCTCTTGGAGAAACAGTTGGATTGGCGCAAATAGTTGAAACGGCACTAGAATCGGCCCATGTGCGGCCGCTACGCCATCTACGGGCCCGTCTCGCGCAAGGACCGCGATCGAATCGAGTTCCTCGGGCGGGAGATCGAGTTCGGCCCGACGTATAACGCCGCGCCGACGCAGAAGCTGCCCGTTTTCCGGATCCACCGCGAGCGCGGCCGCGAGCTCGCACTGCTCGCCTGGGGCCTCGTCCCGTCCTGGGCCAAGGACTCTTCGATCGGCGCGCGAATGATCAACGCGCGGGCGGAGGGCCTGGCGGAGAAGCCGGCGTTCCGCGCGGCGTTCAGGCGCCGGCGCTGCCTCGTGCCGATGTCGGGTTTCTACGAATGGAAGAAAGCCGGCGGCCGGAAGGTACCCCATTTCGTGCAGCTGCTCGATTCGCCGGTCTTTGCCGCGGCGGGGCTCTACGAGTACTGGCCCGGCAGGGAAGGCGCCGGGCCGATCGAGAGTTACGCGATCATCACGACCGATGCGAACGAGCTGATGCGCGGCATCCACGACCGGATGCCGGCCATCCTGCCGGAGCGCGACTACGATGCCTGGCTCGACCCCAAGAACGAAAACGCCGAAACGCTAGCGAAGCTGCTCAAGCCCTACCCGGCCGGGGAAATGCGCGCGTACGCGATCGGCCCGCGCGTGAACAATGTCGCGAACGATGGGCCGGAGCTCATCGCGCCGGCCGGCGCGGAGGATGAAGGCAGAAGGATGAAGAACGAGGGATGAGCGTCGTCGAGCATTTTTACGACGCTCATCAGGCGTGTTACTGTGTCGGAGGGATCCATCCGATGCGCAGCGCACATTACAGGGTTTGCGCGGCCGCACTGGTCGCGGCGGCGTTGGCTGCGGCCCCGGGCGCCGCCCAGGAATCCCCGGTCTCCGCCGAGGCCCGCTCCTTGTACGAGAGGACCCGCGACAGCGTGGCGCAGATCCGCGTGCTGCTGGGCGGCAGCGATACGCAGTCGGCCACCGGCACGGGGTTCATGGTCGGTCGCGGAGGGTTGATCCTCACCAACTATCACGTCGTCGCCGACAAGGCGCTCGAGCCCGGCACCTATCAGCTGGAATTCGTGCTGCCCGGCGGGCGCCGCGGGCCGCTCCAGATCGTGGCCGTGGACGTGATTCACGATCTCGCCGTCGTGAAGGGAGACACCGGCGACGCGAGGCCGCTCCTCTTCCGCGATGCGCCGCTCGCCAAAGGCGACCGGGGCTTCTCGCTGGGCTATCCGCTGAACCAGGGGCTGACGGTCGTCGAGGGCACCTACAACGGCAGGTCCGAGGAACAATACTACGAGCGGATCCACTTCACCGGCGCCATCAACCCCGGCATGAGCGGCGGGCCGGTCGTGGATGCCCGGGGTGGCGTGTTCGGCGTCAACGTGGCGAACCATCGCCGGGGGCAACTCGTGAGTTTTCTCGTCCCGGTGAAGTTCGCAAGGCAGCTGCTTTCCCGCTCGGCCGCGGGGAGTCCCCCGGACGGCGCCGCTTTCCGCGAGCACGTGGGCGCGCAGCTGCGGGCGCACGACGCGGAGCTGATGGGCGCGCTGCTCAACGCGCCACTGCCCGTCCAGAAGCTCGGCGAATTCAGCCTGCCCGCCAAGATCGGGGATTTCATGCAGTGCGGGGCAGGGACCGAGCGCGAGGCGGGCAAGCCCTACACGGTGGATGTTCACCAGTGCTATACCCTGTCCTCCCTCTACATCGACCAGAGGCTGCACACCGGGATGGTATCTTTCCGTCATCACATCCTGCGCAGCCAGGACCTGGGCGCCTTGCGCTTCGCAGCCCTGCAGGAGAGGTACTTCGCCCCCAGCCGGTCCGGCGGGGTCTTCGACCGCAAGCACCACACGCGCTACGCCTGCCGCGACGAGATCGTCGCGCTGCCGGGCACGCCGGCGAAGCTGGCGATGTGCGTGCGGCGCTACAAGCGCTTCGAGGGGCTGTATGACGTGGTCCTGAGAATCGCCACGCTCGGCGGCTCGGCGCTCGGGCTGCAATCCGAGCTCGAGATGGAAGGGGTGTCCTTCGAGGCCGCGACCAAGCTCGCGCGGCGTTACGTCGAGGCGATCCGGTGGAACCGCTAGCGTTCGTCGAGATCATCGGGCGGCACGGCGACGCGCTGCAACGGCACGCGGTATACCGCTGGCCGGCGCGGGTCGGCCGCGGCTACGACATGGACGTCATCCTCGATGATCCGTTCGTGGCGGCGCGGCACCTGAGCATCGAGCCCGCGGCGGACGGGCGTTTCGCGCTGACGGACCTCGACTCGGTGAACGGCATCTCCCTGCCGCCCTCGGGCAAGCGCATGAGCGCCGCGGAGGCGGGCCCGGACGACGTCGTGCGCCTCGGCCACACCCAGATCCGGGTCCGCGGCCCGTCGTACGCGGTGCGGGCCGAGCTGCCGCTGCGCGCGACCGCGATGTACCGGCGGCCGGCGGCGTTCGCGGCCATGGCCGCGGCGCTGCTCGGGCTCAGCGGCTGGAATTCGTGGGTGGTGGCGACCCAGCAGGAGGAGCGCGCCTTCCTGGCGTTCTGGATCGTGGTGATTTTCATTGCCGCCGCGATCTGGGTATCGATCTGGTCGCTGGTGAGCCGGACGGTCGGCGGCCGGTCGAACTTCTCGGCGCACGGATTCGTCGCCTGCGCGGGGCTGACCGCGCTCGCGCTGTGGGATGCGGTGACCGAGTATCTGTCGTTCGGCTTCGATGCGCAGTGGTTGAAGCACATCGGCACCGTCGGCGCCGCCGCTATCTTCGCGTACATGGTCTACCGGCACCTGAGGCTCAACAGCCGCGCGGCGCGAAGAAAGCTCGGCATTGCCGCCGTGATGGTCTCGGTGACGGCGTACGGCGTTGCCATCGCGTTCCGGATCGCCGGGGAATCGGCGCGGCCGGCCGCGCAGCGCTACAGCCAGGCCCTGAAAGCGCCGTTTTTTCTCATGGTCTCGGGCGTTTCGCCCGAGGCGTTCGTTGCGCAAGGCGAGACGCTCAAGCGCAAGGTGGACGCCATGGCGCGGGCCGAACCGTAGCGCGGAATGATGAATGATGAACGATGAATTGAAGAACAGCGTGTAAAATAGCGCGCGCCGCGGTTTTACCGATCACCGATCACCGTTCACTGTTCACCGTTTGCCGGGAGCCACGACCCCTTGTTGATTGCTGACGCGCAGGTCCACATCTGGGGAGCCAACACGCCCGAGCGCCCGTGGCCGGCCCGGCACAAGGCGCACCGCGATGTCCCCATCGACCAGGACGAGCTGCTGCGCGAAATGAACGCCGCGGGAGTGGACCGCGTCGTGATCGTGCCGCCGTCATGGGAAGGCGACCGCAACGATCTCGCGCTGGCGGCGGCGAGGGCGCACCCCGGGCGCTTCGCCGTCATGGGCCGGCTCGATGCGGAGCGCCCGGAGGCTCGCGGGCAGCTCGCGACATGGCGCGCGCAGCCCGGCATGCTCGGGTTGCGCTTCACGTTCCACCGGCCGGGGCTGCGCGAGCCGCTCACCGAGGGGCGCATCGACTGGGTCTGGCGGGAGGCCGAAAAACAGGGCATCCCGATCATGGTCCTGGTCTCGCACGCGATGGTCCACCTGATCGATGGAATCGCCGAGCGTCACCCGCGGTTGAAGCTCGTCATGGATCACTGCGCGTTGACGAGCGGGGAGAAGGGCGAGGAGGCGTTCCGTGAATTCGACAAGCTGCTCGTGATCGCGAAGCGCCCGAACGTCGCGGTGAAGGTGAGCGCGCTTCCGTGCTGGGCTCCCGACGCCTATCCGTACCGCTGGCTGCACCCGTACATCCGCAAGGTCTACGACGCCTTCGGCGCGAGGCGCATGTTCTGGGGCAGCGATCTCTCGCGGCTCCCGTGCAGCTACCGCCAGTGCGTGACCCTGTTCACCGAGGAGATCCCCTGGCTCACGGCCGAGGACAAGGAGTGGATCATGGGGCGGGGGCTGTGCGAGTGGCTGGGATGGAAAATACAGTGACGAAGTGACGAGGTGACGAGTGACGGAAAAAAAGCGAACCGCCAAGACGCCAGGACGCCAAAGTCAAGGCGGGAGGCGGAAGGCGGAAGGATGAAGGAGTCGACCGTTTGCAGCTGCGCTACAATGCGCGGCTGGCCTTGAACCCGCTGTCGTTTCAATCCAGGAATCGGAGATAAAGCATGATCGCATCGCGTTTTGCGCGCCGGCCTTTTCTCGCCCTGTGCCTGTCGCTGCTGGCCTCTGGCGTGCTCGCGCAGGCGCAGCCGGCGAGGCAGGAATACGTCCCCGAGGTCGGCCAGGAGGGCAAGGACGTCGTCTGGGTCCCGACCCCGGACGCGCTCGTGGGAAAAATGCTCGACCTCGCGAAGGTGACGTCCAAGGACTACGTCATCGATCTCGGCTCCGGCGACGGCCGCACCGTCATCGCCGCGGCGAAGCGCGGCGCCCGGGCGCTCGGCATCGAGTACAACCCGGAAATGGTGGAATTATCGAAGCGCAACGCGGCGAAGGAGGGCGTCGCCGAACGGACACAGTTCGTGAAAGCGGATCTGTTCGCGACCGACTTTTCGCAGGCCACCGTCGTGACCATGTTTCTCCTGCCGGAAATCAATCTCAAGCTTCGCCCCAGGATCCTCGACATGAAGCCCGGCACCCGCATCGTGTCGAACTCCTTCACGATGGGCGAATGGAGGCACGACCGGAGCGTGCAGGCGACCGAGAAGGAAGGCTGCCAGTCCTACTGCACCGCCTATCTGTGGATCGTGCCGGCGAAGGTGCAGGGCAGGTGGACGCTGCCGCAGGGCGAGCTCGCGCTCAAGCAGGAATTCCAGATGATCTCCGGCACGCTCGATTCCGGCGGCGTGAGCGCGCAGATCATCAAGGGCCGCATGCGGGGCGACCAGATCAGCTTTACCGCGGGAGGCGCGGACTACACGGGGCGCGTGAGCGGCAACGCCATCGAGGGCACCGTCAAGGCGGGCGGAACCACCAGCGCCTGGAAGGCCACACGCCGTCCGAGCTAAGGCAGAAGGCAGGAGGATGAAGAAGTTTGCAGTTTGCAGTGGACAGTTTGCAGCATGCAGTGTGCAGTATGCTGTATCGAGTAAGCGGCACCTGGATTACCGGCTACTGACTACTGCCAACCGCCAACTTGCTGATCCGGTCACGAGTTGCGCCTTCCGGCAAAAAAGGCGGCCGCAGCCGCCCTTGTCGCCTGACGCCCCGGTCACGAATCGCTACTTCGCCCCAAGTTCCCGGTAAACCTGCTCCGCCGTGGCGGGGATGGCACCTTCCCGCGGCCACGCTGCGAACTCGCCCAATTCCGCGCGGATGCCCTTCTTGATCTCCTCCACGGACTTTCCCGCATCCTTCATCGCCCTGATCTTGCTGCGCATGGTTTCGAAGTAGCGTTCCAGCTGCAGCAACGGTGTGGCGCCGTTGCCGGGCGCGAAGGCGCCGTGGCCCGGCACCACGGTCACCGGAGACCAGCCGGCGAGTTGTTTCAGAATCCGCTGCCAGTTGACGACATCGGAGCGGTCATCCGCCGTGGGGTGTGCCTCGACGAAGAGCATGTCGTTGACGAACAGGATCTTCTCCTTGGGCAGCCAGGCGATGGTGTTGTCGGGCGTGTGGGCCTTGCCGACGAAGATGAGCTCGATCACGTGGCTGCCGAGGTCGAGGGTGATCTTGTCGTCAAACGTGATGACGGGCAGCGCCATCTCGACCCTCTTGCCTTCCAGGTACTCGCGCTTCGCCTTTCCCCGCTTCAGCTCCTGCTCGGCCCGCTTCGGCCAGTAGGGCAGCAGCTGGCGCGCCAGTTCCTTGGAGCCGACGACCACCGCGCCCTGCTCGGCGAACAGGTGATTGCACATCGTGTCATCGCCCGCGAAATGGCCGTTGGCGACGAAGCGGATCGGCTTGCCGCCCGCCACGCTCTTGATCGCCTGGAGGCGCCGGTCGTAATCGTTGATGTCGCAGCTGTAGACGAAGACGCCGCGCTCACCCACGACGAAGCCGGTGTTGATACCGAACCCCGGGCCCTTGATCCCGTAGACTCCTTCCGCAAGCTTGATGGCGTCGCCCTGACCGAAGGAAACCGTTGCGAACGCAAAACACAGGAAAGAGAAACACCCCGGAATGCAACGCTTCATAAATCCCCTCCGTTCGATGTCGTGAACTTCCTGTCTTCGAGAGGTCTTCTTTGTTCCCGCAGCCGCCCCTTTTTCTGATCGGTCACCGCGCACTCGTCACCCGTCACGCCTCTCAGGCTTCGGGCCCGGCGTACTTGCCCGCGGTGTCGGGGAAGAGCGCCTTCACGATCTTGAACTTCGTGACGTCCACGGTGCCGTCCATGTGCAGGAACATGGAGGCGTCGCGGTAGAGCTTCTCGATCCCGAAATCGAGCATCGTGCCGTTGCCGCCGTGCAGCTCCATCGCGTGCTTGCACACGCGCAGCACCGCTTCCGAGGCATAGAGCTTCACCATGTTGCAGAGCACGTCGGCCTCGGGAGAGTTCTCGTCCACGGCGCGCGAGGCTTCGCGCAGCAGGCCGCGGACGGCGCAGATTTCGGTCGCCATTTCGGCGAGGCGGATGGCGGTCGCCTGGTGCTTGATGAGGATGCGCCCGCCCTGCACGTAGTTCTGCACGTATTCGGCGGTCTTCTCGAACGCGGCGACGCCGACGCCCAGGTTCTTCGAGCCCTGGATGATCTTGCCGGGGCGGAAGTAGATGCCGGCCCTGGAGAGCGCATCACCCTCGGCGAGCAGGTGATCCTTCGGGAGCGCCATGTCCTCGAACACGATCTCGCCGTTGTTCATGAAGCGCCCGCCCAGCGTCTCGTTGCAGCGCTGCACGGTCAAGCCCGGGGTGTCGCGCGGGACGAGGAAGCTCGAGGTGCCCTGCAACATGCCCGCCTTCGGGTTGGTGTTGGCATAGACGACGTAGAGCTTCGCGTCGTAGCCGTTGCTGATGAACTGCTTGCGCCCGTTGATCACCCACTTGTCGCCCTTGAGCACCGCCCGGGTGTTCATCGCCGCTTCCGGCACGTTGTACGGCAGCCAGCGGTCCGAGGCGCCGCGCGGCTCGGTGAGGCAGTGCGCGAGGAGGAAGGTCGGGTCCTTCACGACGCGCGGGAACCAGAGCTCCTGCAGGTGGCGCGGCGCGAGCCTGCGCAGCAGCACCGAGACCTTCCAGATCTGCACCATCTTGTCGGACAGTCCGCAGTCGCCGCGCGAGAGCTCCTCCGAGATCACGGCGAAAGTCTGGACTTCCGTCTTGGGATCGAGCGGCGTGCCGCCGAACTCCTCGGGGATGCCGAGGGTGCGGATGCCGATCTCGTCGGCGACCTCCAGGATCCTGCTCGGCAGCCGGCCTTCCGGCTTCATGCTCCATTCCTGCTGCCAGTTCTGGCGCACGAACGGAATGACGTGCTCGTTCACGAATTTGCGGGTGACGTCCCGCATCATGCGGGTCTCTTCCGGCAGCGCGCGCTCGACCATTTCGTCCAACAACATGTGGAATGACCTCTCTGTGGCGGGGTGACGTGAATGAGGGATGCCACGATAAAGAAATCCGAGCGCGCGCGTCAAGCTTTGCGCGCACCGCGCAGGGCGGCCTGCTCACCATGCGGACCCGGCGAACCGGAGCGACGAAGGACGAGGGATGAGGGGTGCGGGATGCGCGATGCGAGATCCGGGGTGAACAATGCGCGTATCCCGCGACTCGAATCGCGTATCCCGTATCTCGTCACCCGCTCTCCGGTCACGCCTTCAAATAAAAAGGGCGGCCGGAGCCGCCCTCTGTCGCCACTCGCGAAACCGCGCGTCAGTTGGCGGTCAACCCGAGCGACTTCACCAGCTTCGCGTTCTGGACCATGGAGTCTTGCACCACCTTGCGGAATTCGGCCGGCCCTTTGATCACGATTTCCGTGGCCTGGAAGGCCATGCCCTTCTTCACCTCGGGCGTGTCCATGGTCTTCACCACCGCCGCGCGCAGCTTGTCGTTGATCGCCTTCGGCGTGCCTTTCGGCACGAAGAAACCCATCCACCCGCTGTAGTCGAAGCCCGGAATGGTGTCGGCGATCGGCGGAATGTTGGGCAGCAGCGGCGTGGGTCTGGGCAGCGTGTGGGCGAGGGCGCGGAGCCGCCCCGCGCTGACGTGGGTCATCGCCGCCGGAGCGGGTATGAGCGTCCACTGCGATTCATTCGCCACGACCGAAGCCACCGAGGGCCCGCCGCCCTTGTACGGCACGTGCAGCGAGTCGATCTTGGCGGCCTGCTGGAAGTACGCTCCCGACAGGTGGCTCTGCGAGCCGGCGCCCGCGGAGGCCATGTTGAACGGGGTCTTGCCGCTCTTGGCATAAGCGATGAGATCCTTCACCGACTTGATGGGCAGCGAGGGATTGACCGCCAGCACGTTAAGGGTCTCCGCGTATTGCACGACATAGTCATAGTCCGTTGACGGGTCGAAGGCGGCTTTCTTCTGGAGCAGCCTTGCAATGGTCGAGGCCGCCGTGGTCGCGCTGATGAGGGTGTAGCCATCCGGGCTCGCGTTCTTGGCGATTTCCATGGCGATGATGCCGGCTGCGCCGGGACGGTTGTCCATCACGACCTGCTGCCCGATCACGTCGGAGAGCTTGGTGCCGACGATGCGGCTCAAGGTGTCCACCGCGCTGCCCGGCGCGTTCGGCACGATCAACCGTATCGGCCGGCTCGGGTAGTCCTTGGCGGCTTCCGCCGCGAGGGACGGCGCGACGTGAGCGCCTGCGAGCGCGAGGACGAATGTCAGGAACCTGCCGGATCTCATCGGTTTCCTCCGTGTGTTGTTGGCGTATGAGACGTGCTGGACCTCCGGGATGCCTAATTCTGGCCGTTTTGATAGGGAAACGCAACCTTCCGCGCCGCGCGCATCGCAGCGGCTCGCCGGGACCGCGCGGCGGCGCCCTCGCGGCGGGGAGGCGGCAATCGTCCCGTTGAAACCGGAGCGGCGGATCGTCGCGCTTGCGCTGGGCGGCGGCGGCGCGCGCGGGTTCGCGCACGTCGGCGTGATCAAGGCGCTGGAAGAAGCCGGCATCGAGGCCGGCATCGTGATTGCGGTGGACGTCTCCTGGTTTGCGCAGGCGCGCAACGCTCCCGACCCCGGGGCGGCGCAGTACGGCCGCAGCGGCCGCTACGCGCTGCTCGCCGCCGAGCTCGACGCCGCGGACATCGTCATCACGCCGCGCACGACGCGCACCCGCATGCTCGACTTCGACAAGAAGGAAGAGAACATCGCGGCGGGGGAGGCTGCGGCGCGCGAGGCGCTCGGGCAGATCCGGGAGCGCATCGCCGAGGCCGCCGCGCGCAAGCGCGCGCGGGGCGCGAGGGATCAGGGGTGAGGGATGAGGAGCCGTTACCGTTCAATGTTCAAAGTTCCAAGTTCAAAGTTCAATGTTGCGCAACAAACCTTGAACCTTGAACCCGGAACCTTGAACCCGGAACCTCGAAGCAGACCTTCGTCACGAGTCACCAGTCACGAGTCACGCCGTGGGCCTTTGTGGTTGCGGTGATCCTCGCCCTCGCGCCGACGCCGGCTCCCGCCCAGGACCGCTCCAACGGCGGCGAAGACCGGGACTGGAACGTGGCGCCGGCGCGCGCGCTGCGCACCTCGGCCTACCACGCGCCCACGCCGCGCCAGATCCCGGGCGGCCGGGTGGTGAGGACGGGCGAGCTGAAAGCGCTGCTCGAGAGCGAGCCGAAACCCCACCTGATAGACGTGCTGGGCGGGGCCGCGCACCGCACCATCGCCGGCGCCTTCTGGATGGCCGGGGCCGGGGCGGGCGACATGGACCGCGACGAGGAGAGGCGGTTCCTCGAGGCGGTCGCCAAGTTCGCGGCGGGCGACAAGGCGCGGCCGATCGTGTTCTTCTGCTCCGATTCGGAATGCTGGCTGTCGTACAACGCCGGGCTGCGCGCGATCGCCGCGGGCTACACCGGCATCATGTGGTTTCGGGGAGGGCTCGCCGCCTGGCTGCACGCCGATCTTCCGATGACGATGTCGGAGCCCTTCGCGTGGTAGCGCAACCCCGCTTTTGCAAACAAAAAAACCTCTGCGGCCTTTGCGTCCTTCGCGGTGGGGCTTTTCTCGGGCGCGGACAGGGTAAAATCGCAACGTGGCTCCACCGCTCCTCACCGAGCTTCCGTATCACCCCGACAGCGTGCGCCTGTTTGAGGCAATCGCCGATTCTCCGTGGGCGGTGTTCCTCGACAGCGGCCGGCATTACCCCGGGCAGTCGCGCTACGACATTCTCTGCGCGCATCCGTACGTGCGGCTCGTGACACGCGGGCCGCTCACCGAGGTTTACGCCGACACCGTGGAGCTCTCGCGCGAGGACCCGTTTGCCTTGGTGAGACGGGCGCTCGCGGTCGATCCCGCCTGCGGCGGGAGATTGCCGTTCTGCGGCGGCGCCATCGGCTATTTCGGCTATGATCTCGCGCGCCGGCTGGAGCGCCTGCCCGCGATCGCCGAGGACGCGGAGCGCGTCCCGGAAATGGCGGTGGGCATCTACGACTGGGCGGTCGTGGTTGACCATCTCGAGCGCAGGAGCTGGCTCGTCGGCCAGGGGCGCGATCCCGAGACCGACATCAAATGGGACGACCTCGCCGAGCGCTTCGGCCGCCCGCCCCCGGAGAAGCCGCGCGCGCCGTTCCGCATCGTGTCCGCGGTCGCCTCCAACCTGACGCACGAATCGTACGCGCGCGCCTTCCGCCGCATCCGGGGCTATATCCACGACGGCGACTGCTACCAGGTGAACCTCGCGCAGCGCTTTTCGGCGGCGGCGAGCGGGGACCCGTGGCTCGCGTACCAGCGGCTCCGCGTCATCAACCCGGCGCCGTTCTCGGCGTACCTCAACACCCCGCACGCGCAGATCCTGTGCGCTTCGCCCGAGCGCTTCCTCCGGGTCGAGGGCGGCCGGGTCGAGACGAGACCGATCAAGGGCACCCGCCCGCGCGCGGGGCATCCCAGGCTCGATGCCGAGCTGGCCGAGGAGCTGCGGGTGTCGGAGAAGGATCGCGCCGAGAACGTGATGATCGTGGACCTGCTGCGCAACGACCTCTCGAAGAACTGCGCGCTCGGCTCGGTGAAGGTGCCGCGGCTCTTCGATGTCGAGAGCTTCGCGACCGTGCATCATCTGGTGAGCACGGTGACGGGCGAACTGAGGCAAGGATGCGACGCGCTCGATCTCCTGCGCGGCTGCTTTCCCGGCGGCTCGATTACCGGCGCGCCGAAGCTGCGCGCGATGCAGATCATCGAGGAGCTGGAGCCGCACCGCCGCGGCGTCTACTGCGGGGCGATCGGCTACATCAGCTTCGACGGCAGCATGGATGTCAACATCGCGATCCGCACGCTCGTCTTCTCCCACGGCGTCATCCGCTGCTGGGCGGGCGGGGGCATCGTCGCCGATTCGAGGCTCGAGGACGAGTACCAGGAAACCTTCGACAAGGCCGCGGCGATGCTGAAGCTCCTGCAGCAGAGCGCGGCGGCGCCGCGCGAGGCGTGAGCGCCGGGGGCCGAGGGATGAGGGCGGAACTATCCACCCTTGACGAAAAATGGTGACGAAGGAGGGTGACGGAAAATGGTGACGGAAAGAGGTGACGGAAAAGCGTCACCAGTACTCGTCATCAGTATCTCCTCGCCAGTCACGCTCCACCAGTCACGAGTCACCAGTCACGCCCTGTCGGTCACGCGTCATCAGAGTTCGAGCTTGATGCCGGCCTGCTTCACCACCTTCACCCACTTCGCGAGGTCCGCACGGATCCACGCGCCGAGCTCCTCACTCGTGCTCGGCTGAACCTCGGCGCCGAGGGAGGCGAAGCGCTCCCTCACGGCGGGCGCCGCAAGAACCTTCGCCAGGGCGGCGTTCAATTTCTGCACGACGTCGCGCGGGGTGGCGGCGGGCGCGAGGACCCCGGTCACCGTGCTCGCGTCGAAACCCGGCACGCCCGACTCGGCGAGCGTCGGCACTTCGGGCAGCTGCGCGGAGCGCTTCGCGGTGGTCACGGCGATCGCGCGCAGGCGTTTCGCCTGGATGTACGGAAGCGCCGAGGAGATCTGGTCGACGTGCGTGTCGAGGTGGCCGGCGACGAGGTCCACCAGCGCCGGGCCGCTCCCCTTGTACGGCACCAGCGTCATTCTCGTGCCGGTGGAGATCAGGAACAGCTCCGCGACCAGGTGATTGGTCGTGCCCACTCCGGCGTTGCCCATCAGGAGCTTTCCCGGCTGCGCTTTCGCGAGCGCGATGAGCTCCTTCGTCGTCTTCGCCGGAACGGACGGGTGGGCGATGATCGCGAGCGGCACGATCGCGACGCGCCCGACGGGCGCGAAATCGCGCACGATGTCGTACGGCAGCTTCGGGTAGATCGCCGGACCGTTGGTCATGACGCTGCTCGAGGCCATGAGCAGCGTGTAGCCGTCCGGCGCCGCCTTCGCCACGAGATCGGTCGCGATCGTGCCGCCCGCGCCCGGGCGGTTGTCCACGATCACCTGCTGGCCGAGCGCCTCGCTCATTCCCGGAGCGACGCTCCGCCCGGTGATGTCCACGTTGCCGCCCGGGGCGAACGGCACGATCATGCGGATCGGGCGCATGGGATAGCCCTGGGCGAGCGCACCCGATGCGGCGCAAAGGAGTGCGATGAGCATGATCGCGGCGCTGGTGCGTGTCATATGGATTCCTCCCCCGTCGTATGGCAGGCGTATTGTAAGGCGTTCCGCCGGCGCGGGCGGCGGCGGCGGTGATACACTGGCTTCCAGCGGCGCGCGCAGGGGCAAGGCGAGCCACCAGCGGTTCGCGGGCTATTCGGTTTTCCCTTGCGTCCCTGGCGTCCTTTGCGTTGAGAGGGTGCTGCGGTGAATTCCATGCCCTCAGGCGTTACCGCCGAAGAGCTTATCCGCGCGCCACTCTGCGCCGGACCCGATCCCGACACGCGGAGCCCGAGGTTCCTGCTCCCGGCCGGATCCACCGACTGCCACGCGCACGTGTTCGGGCCGGTGGCGCGCTATCCCTACTCGGCCGGGCGCGTCTACACCCCGCCCGACGCCTCGCCCGCGGATTACTGGCGCATGCTGCGCACGCTGGGGGTTACGCGCGCGGTGCTGGTGCAGCCGAGCGTCTACGGGACCGACAACCGCGCGATGCTCGACGCGCTGGCCGCCTATCCCGGGTGCATGCGCGGCGTGGCGGTGGTGGAAGAATGGATCACCGACGCCGAGCTCGAGCGGCTGCACGCGGCGGGCGTGCGCGGCATCCGCTTCAACATCGTGGACGTCAAGGCCGAAGAGAAGGGCAGGCTGCCGATCGACGTCGTGCGCAGGATGGCGGAGCGCGTGCGGCCCCTCGGCTGGCACGTGCAGTTCCTCATGCACGTCGCCGACTTTCCCGGGCTCGACGCGATGTTCGCGGGTTTCCCGACCGACATCGTGATCGATCACTTCGGCTACATGCCGACAGCGAACGGCATCAACAACCCGGGCTTCCAGGCGCTGCTCAGGCTGCTCGGTTCGGCACGCTGCTGGGTGAAGTTCACCGGCGCCTACCGCATCTCGCGCGCGGCGATGCCCTGCCGCGACGTCACGCCGTACGCGCGCGCACTTGTCGCGGCGAATCCCGGGCGCGTCGTGTGGGGCACCGACTGGCCGCATCCGAAACACGAGGGCGCGATGCCGAACGACGGCGAGATGTGCGACCGCCTGCTCGAGTGGCTCCCCGACGAGCGGCAGCGCGACCTCGCGCTGGTCGAGAACCCGGCGCGGCTCTACGGCTTCCGGTAGCTCAACGCTGGACGACGGTTCTCTGTTCTTGTTCCGCGGTAGGCCGGGTCACCAGGAATTTTGCCCTCGGGCAAGATTTATTACTGCGAATTTTGCCGGTCCGCAAAAATATCAGCATACTGGCCCGATGGGTGCCCGCCGTCCCCGCTATCTCGCCGCCGCTGTGAGGCGCGACCTCGCGCTCAAGATGGTGTTCGTCGCAGGGCCGCGCCAGGTCGGCAAGACCACGCTCGCGCTCACGCTGCCAGGCGCGCGTCGCGCGTATCTCGGTTGGGATATCGCGGCCCACCGCGAGCGCCCGCTCAGGGGCGAGCTGCCCCCCGGACGGTTCTGGATTTTCGACGAGATCCACAAGTATCGTCGCTGGCGGAACTTCCTGAAGGGGCTCTACGACGGCCGGCCACGCGGGCAGCGCATACTCGTCACCGGCAGCGGCCGGCTCGATCTTTACCGCTACGGCGGCGATTCATTGCAGGGCCGCTACCACCTGCTGCGGCTGCATCCTTTCTCCGTGGCCGAGCTGGGGCTGACGCGCCCGGCGGGGCTGCATGATCTCCTTCGACTGCGAGGATTTCCGGAACCCTTTCTCTCGGGAAGCGAAGTCGAGGCGCGGCGCTGGTCCCGGGAGTACCGCACGCTTCTCGTGCGCGAGGAGATTACCGCCTTGGAGCGCATCCAGGACCTGGGACACCTGGAACTGCTGGTGCTTCGTTTGCCCGAGCTTGTCGGCTCCCCGCTCTCGGTGAACGCTCTGCGCGAGGACTTGCAGGTGAGCCACCGGGCGCTGTCCGCGTGGCTCGGGGCGCTCGAGCGTCTCTGCGCGCTGTTCCGGCTCGCGCCCCTTGGCTCGCCGCGCATCCGCGCCGTGAAAAAACAGCAGAAGCACTACCATCTCGACTGGACGGTAGTGTCATCCAATCCCGCCCGCTTCGAGAACCTCGTGGCGTGTCATCTGTTGAAGTGGGTGCATTTCGAGCAGGACTCTCTCGGACGCGATCTTGATCTGCGCTACTTTCGCGATCTCGAAGGTCGCGAGGTGGATTTCGTGGTCACGGAGGGGGGGCATCCGAGGCTTCTGGTCGAGTGCAAGTGGGACGACGCCGCCGTGGATGGCGGCCTGCGGTATCTCAAGGGGCGCTTTCCCGAGGCCGAGGCGTGGCAGTTGTCGGCCGCCGGCAAGAAAGACTACCAGACCCGCGAGGGCATCCGCGCCGCCCCGGCGGTGGAATTGCTGAAGAAGCTGGTGTAGCTCGGCTTGATCGCGGCGTTTTCGTATGCCTGCGCTGCACCACATCGTCATCGTCGGCGGCGGCGCCGGTGGCCTTGAACTGGCGACGCGGCTCGGCGACACCCTGGGTCGCAGGGGCCGCGCGCGCGTGACGCTGGTCGACCGTTCGCGCACGCATCTCTGGAAGCCGCTGCTGCACCAAGTGGCCGCCGGCAGCATGGATCTCGATCACCACGCGCTCGACTATCTCGCGCAGGCGCGCTGGCACCACTTCCGCTTTCAGCTGGGCAGCATGGACGGGCTCGACCGCGCGCGGCGCGCGGTGATGGTCGCGCCCACATTCGACGAGGAGGGGCGCGAGCTCATCCCGCGCCGCGAGATCGCCTATGACACGCTGGTGATCGCGGTGGGCAGCCACACCAACGATTTCGGCACGCCCGGCGCGCGCGAGCACGCCATCAGTCTCGACACTCACGAGCAGGCGGAAATATTCCACCAGCGGCTCATCAACGCCTGCATCCGCGCCAATTCGCAGGCCGGGCCGCTCCGCCCGGAGCAACTCAAGGTGGCGATCATCGGGGCAGGGGCGACCGGGGTGGAGCTCGCGGCGGAACTCCACAAGACCACGCGCGAGCTGGTGGCCTACGGCTTCGACAGGATCGATCCCGAGAAGGACGTGCGATTCACGATCATCGAGGCCGCGGCGCGCATCCTGCCTGTGGTGCCGGAGCGGGTATCGAAGGCGGCGGAGGAACTGCTGCGCGGGTTGAACGTGCGGGTGCTCACCGGCGAGCGGGTGACGGAGGTGACCGCCGACGGCGTCATGACCGCGAGCGGCAAGAAGATTCCCGCCGAGCTCACGGTATGGGCCGCCGGCGTCAAGGCCCCGGATTTTCTCAAGGACATCGGCGGGCTCGAGACGAACCAGACGAACCAGCTCGTGGTGAAGGACACGCTCGAGGCGACGCGTGATCCGAACGTGTTTGCGTTCGGCGACTGCGCGTGCTGCCCGTGGCCGGGGCACAAGGGATGCGTGCCCCCGCGCGCGCAGGCGGCGCACCAGCAGGCGACGCACCTCGTCGGGAATCTCGCGCGGCGCCTCGCGGGAAGACCGCTCAAGCCTTACGTCTATCGTGACTTCGGCTCCCTGGTATCGCTCGGGGAGTACAGCACGGTCGGCAATCTGATGGGAGCGCTGCTCGGCGGCAGCATCTTCATCGAAGGGCTGTTCGCGCGGCTGATGTACGTCTCGCTCTACCGCATGCACCTCTATGCGCTGCACGGCCTCGCCAAGGTCGTGTTCGACACGCTTGCGCGGCTCATCACGCGCCGCACCGAGCCGCGGGTCAAGCTTCACTGAGTGACGTGGTGACGAAGTGACGCGGTGACGAACGCTCTGAAGCACAGGAAGTCTCAAAGCCGGGTCTCAATTTGTCATTCATCGTTAGCGGCCCGCCGTGGCTGAACGCTGCGGAGTGCGGAATCTTCTGCCTGACAAGGCGGTCACAGTGCAGATACAATCCTTCTTCGCGCTGCGCAGCCACGCCCTAGCTCCCTGATGAAACGGTTCTTTCTCGCTCTGCTCGCGCTCGGCGTCCTGGGCGGGGTCGGCCTCTACTGGAAGTACTCCACCTCTTCATCCGCGGCGCCCAAGGGCCCTGCCCCGGCCGCAAAGGGCGGGCCCGAGGGCGTGCCGGTCAGGATCGCAACGGTGAAAACCGGCAGGATCACCGAGGAGCTGAGCGCGGTCGGCACGCTGCTCGCCAACGAGTCCGTCATGATCCGGCCCGAGCGCGACGGGCGCATCGCCGAGATCCATTTCGCGGAAGGCCAGCTGGTGAAGAAAGGCGCGAAGCTGGTGTCGCTCGACTCCTCCGAGATCGAGGCCCAGCTCGCGGCGGTGACCGCGGAGCTCAACCTCAACCGCGGCCGCCTGAAGCGCGCCGAGGAGCTCTACGCCAAGAAATTCATCAGCGGCCAGGCGCTCGATGACGCGCGCGAGACCCTCAACCAGTCGGTGGCGCGCCACGCCGAAAGCAAGGCGCGGCTCGAAAAGAGCTGGATCGTGGCGCCGTTCGAGGGCGTGGCCGGCCTGCGGCAGGTGAGCCCGGGCGCCTACGTCAAGGCGGGCCAGGATATCGCGCGCCTCGAAGGCATCGGCACGCTCAAGCTCGATTTTCGCGTTCCCGAGATCTATCTCGGCAAGATCCGCCCCGATCAGGAAGTCGTGGCGGGCGCGGACGCGTTCCCCGGCGAGACCTTCGAGGGGCGGATCTACGCGGTCGAGCCCGCGGTGGACGAGCAGACGCGCACCGTGCTGCTGCGCGCCCGGATTCCCAACCTCGGCGCGCGGCTGAAGCCCGGCATGTTCGCGCGCGTCGCCCTCGTGCTCGACACGCGCGAGAACGCGCTCACCGTGCCGGAGCAGGCGCTCGTTCCGCTCGGCAAGGAGCGCTTCGTGTATCGCCTCGCCGATGGCAAGGCGTTGCTGACGAGGGTCGAATTGGGATTGCGGAGACCGGGGGAAGTGGAAATCGCCAAGGGTCTCGCGGCGGGCGACACGATCGTGGTCGACGGGCAACTTCGACTTCAAGACGGTGCGGCCGTCACCGTGCTCGCCGACAGGCCGGCGCCCGCGGCGACCAAATGATCGCTCATCATCCGAGCTGTCGTGTTCCTGCCTGAGCTCTCAATTCGTCGGCCCGTGCTCTCCTCGGTGATGAGCCTCCTCATCATCCTGATCGGCGTCATCTCGTTCCTGCGGCTGACGGTGCGCGAGTACCCCAAGATCGACACCCCCGTCGTGTCGGTGCGCACCGTGTACAAGGGCGCGAGCCCGCAGGTGATCGAGAGCCAGGTCACCCAGCCGCTCGAGGACAGCATCTCCGGCATCGAGGGCGTGAGAAGCATCAAGTCGGTGAGCCGGGAGGAGGTCTCGCAGATCACGGTCGAGTTCGTCTCCGACCGCGATCCCGACGCCGGGGCGAACGACGTGCGCGACCGGGTCTCCCGCGTGCGCGCGCTGCTGCCCGACGAGGTGGACGAGCCGGTGGTCGCCAAGGTGGAGGCCGACGCGCAGGCGATGCTCTGGCTGCGGCTCTACTCGGACCGGCACAACGCGCTCGAGATCTCCGACTACGCCGACCGCTACGTCGCCGACCGCCTCAAGACGATGACGGGCGTCGCGAGCGTCATCATCGGGGGCGAGCGGCGCTACGCCATGCGCATCTGGCTCGACCGCGAGCGGCTCGCCGCCTACGGGCTGACGCCCCAGGACGTGGAAGACGCGCTGCGCCGCCAGAACCTGGAGGTGCCCTCGGGGCGGATCGAGAGCCGGAGCCGCGAGTTCACGGTGCTCTCGGAGACGGACCTGCGCACGCCCGAGGAGTTCAACCGGCTGATCATCCGCGAGGCGCGCGGCTACCCGGTGCGCCTGCGCGACGTGGGGCGCGCGGAGCTCGGGCCCCGGGACGAGCGCAACATCGTGCGCGTCAACGGCAAGCCGGCGGTGGGGCTCGGCATCGTCAAGCAGTCCACCGCCAACACGCTCGCCGTCGCCCAGGCGGTGAAGGCCGAGTTGCCGAGGATGCGCGCCGCGCTGCCGCCCGGCATGGACATCGGTGTCGCGTTCGACGCCGCGGTCTTCATCGAGAGGTCCATCCAGTCCGTCTACGAGGTCATGGCGGAGGCGCTGATGCTCGTGGTGCTGGTGATCTTCTTCTTCCTGCGTTCGCTGCGCGCAACCCTCATCCCGTTCGTGACCATACCGGTGTCGCTGATCGGCGCGTTCTTCCTGGTCTGGATCATGGGGTTCACGGTCAACGTGCTGACGCTGCTCGGCATCGTGCTGGCGATCGGGCTGGTGGTGGACGACGCGATCGTGGTGCTGGAGAACATCCACCGCCACATCGAGGAGGGCATGCCCCCGCTCAAGGCCGCTTTCATGGGCAGCCGCGAGATCGCGTTCGCGGTCGTGGCGATGACGATCACGCTCGCCGCGGTGTTCGCGCCGCTCGCGTTCGCCACCGGCAACACCGGGCGGCTCTTCATGGAATTCGCCCTGACGGTCGCCGCCGCCGTGGCGGTATCGGGCTTCGTCGCGCTGACCTTGACGCCCATGATGTGCTCGAAGCTGCTCCGCCGCCGGGCGACGCACAGCGCGCTCTACAACGCGCTCGAGCGCTTCTTCACGGGAATATTCACGGGCTACCGAAGGGTGCTCACGGCGGGCCTGAAGCGTCGCGTCGTGGTGCTCGCGGTCTTCGGCGCCGTGGCCTTGGGCGGAATCGGGCTGTTCGTGACGCTCAAGTCCGAGCTCTCGCCGCTCGAGGACCGCGGTTTCTTCATCGGGGTGATGATCGGGCCCGAGGGCGCGACCATGGAGTACACCGACGGCTACGCAAAGATCTGGGAGAGCATCTACAGCGAGGTGCCGGAGGTGACGTCCTACTTCGTGGTGGTCGCGCCGGGGCTCGAGCGGCCCAATCCGGTGAATTTCGCGCTGTCCTTCGTGCGCCTGAAGGACTGGGGCGAGCGCGACCGCAAGACCCAGGAAGTGACGGCTTCGCTGATGCCCAGGATGTTCGCGGGCATGCCCGGCGTGCTCGCGTTCCCGGTAAACCCGCCCTCGCTCGGCCAGAGCTTCCGCAACCCGCCGGTGCAGTTCGTGGTGCAGGGCACTTCCTACGAGCAGCTCGAGCGTGCGGTCAACGCCCTCATGGCGAAGGCGCGGACGTTCCCCGGGCTCGCCAACGTGGATTCGGACCTGAAGCTCAACAAGCCGCAGCTCTCGGTGGAGATCAACCGCGAGAAGGCGGCCGCGGTGGGGGTGCAGGTGGAGGCGATCGGGCGCACGCTCGAGACGCTGCTCGGCGGGCGCCAGGTGACGCGCTTCAAGCGCGAGGGCAAGCAATACGATGTCATCGTCAAGCTCGAGGACAAGGACCGCCGGCAGCCGACCGACCTCACCTCGATCTACGTGCGCGGGGCAAACAACCAGTTGACGCAGCTCGCGAACCTGGTGACCGTTACCGAGACGGTCGCGCCCAAGGAGCTCAACCACTTCAACCGCCTGCGTGCTGCGATGATCTCGGCGAACGTCGCGCCGGGCGCCACGCTGTCGGAAGCGCTCGGCTTCATGGAGGGCGCGGCGAAGGAAGTCCTCGCCGCGGAGTTCCAGACGGCGCTCGACGGGCAGTCCCGGGAGTTCCGCGAAGCGGGGCAGCAGCTCTATTTCGTGTTCGTGCTGGCGCTCGCCTTCATCTATCTCGTGCTCTCCGCGCAGTTCGAGAGCTTCCGGGGGCCCCTCGTCATCATGCTCACGGTGCCGCTCGCGATCACCGGGGCGCTCGCCGCGATGACGCTCGCCGGCGTCACGTTGAACGTCTACAGCCAGATCGGGCTCGTGATGCTGATCGGGTTGATCACCAAGAACGGGATCCTGATCGTCGAATTCACCAACCAGCTGCGCGACCGCGGCATGGAGAAGATCGAGGCGCTCATCCAGGCGTCGGTGCTGCGGCTGCGCCCCATCCTCATGACGAGCCTCGCCACGGTGCTCGGCTCGTTGCCGCTCGCAGTGGCCTCGGGCGCGGGCGCCGAGTCGCGCTCGGCAATCGGCTGGGTCGTGGTGGGCGGCATGACGGTCGGGACACTGTTCACGCTATTCGTGATCCCGGTCGCCTACACTTACCTCGTCGGCAGCCGCAAGCTCGTCACCGAGGCCGAGGCGGGCGGTGCCGCCGCTCCGCGCGCGCGCGCGCCGGCTTCGAAAGCGTAGATGGTGACCATCAGGAAGGCGGAAGAGCGCGGCCATTTCAACCATGGCTGGCTCGATACCTGGCACACCTTTTCGTTCGCGGATTACTACGACCCGCGCGAGATGGGCTTCGGCGCGCTGCGCGTGATCAACGAGGACCGCGTGCAGCCGGGCCGCGGCTTCGGCATGCACGGCCACCGCGACATGGAGATCATCACCTATATCCTCGAGGGCGCGCTCGAGCACAAGGACAGCATGGGCAACGGCTCGGTGATCCGCCCGGGCAACGTGCAGCGCATGAGCGCGGGCACGGGCGTGCGCCACAGCGAGTTCAATCCCTCGCGCGAGGAGCCGGTCCACCTGCTGCAGATCTGGATCGAGCCGAACGTCACGGGCATTGCTCCGAGCTACGAGGAAAAAACGTTCGAGCCGCGAGAGAAGCAGGGACGGCTGCGCCTCATCGCTTCCGGCGACGGGCGCGAGGGCTCAGCCAGGATCCATCAGGACGCGTACGTTTACGCGTCCGTGCTCGAGGCGCAGGATCGCGTTACGCACCGGCTCGCGCCGGGGCGCCGCGCCTACGTGCACGTTGCGCGCGGAACGGTGGCGGTAAACGGCGCGCCGCTCAGGGCAGGCGATGGCGCGAAGATCACCGGCGAGAGCGCGGCCACGTTTTCCGGCGCGCACGCGGCGGAACTGCTGCTGTTCGACCTCGCGTAAGCGAAACGCTCGCGGGGAGAGAGCGTGGTCTGCTGCACGTGACCGAACGCAGCGAGCGCGGCGCGTGTCGCCCGCCTGTTGACGGACAAGGGGTCCAGGAAAATCCGGCCGCTGGAAGGCGGACTGGATGCAGGGATTGCCGCTGGGCGGGAGCTCGCGGTGTTTGAGCAATCGCACGGATAAAGGGGGAATCATGCATGCCCTGTATGAAATGACCGGACAATACGGCCCGCTCGCGGGGCGCATCCTGCTCGCCGTGATCTTCGTGTGGTCGGGCGTGAGCAAGATCGGCAACTTCGCGGGGACGGCCGGTTTCATGGCGGGCGCGGGCATCCCGTTTGCCGGGCTCGCGCTCGTCGTCACCATCGTCATCGAGATCGGCGGCGCGCTCATGCTCATCCTGGGCTGGCAAGCGCGGCTCGCGGCGGCCGCGATCTTCCTGTGGCTCATCCCGGTGACGTTGATCTTCCATGCGTTCTGGGCGGTGGAAGCGGCGCAGGTCCAGACCCAGGCGATACAATTCATGAAGAATCTCGGCATCATGGGCGGCATGCTCTACGTGATGGCGTTCGGCGCCGGGCCGCTCAGCCTGGACAGCCGGGGCAAGGCCTGACGCGCGGATTTCTGGACGGAGGCATGATGCTGGAAAAAAGAGCAACGACGAGCGTTCCGATTCACGATCTGATGGCGCGGCGCTGGAGCCCGCGGGCGTACGACCCGAAGCGGCCGGTCACGCGCGAGCAGATCGCCGTGCTGCTGGAGGCCGCCCGCTGGGCGCCGTCATGCAACGGTGATGAGCCGTGGCGCTACCTGATATGGGACCGCACGCGCGATCGCGAGGGCTGGCAGAAGGCCTTCGACTGCCTGTCCGACAACAACAGGAAATGGGTGAAGAACGTGCCGCTGCTCCTGCTCTCCTGCGCCGGCTCGATCTTCCAGCACAGCGGCAAGCCCAACCGCTGGACGCAGCACGACACCGGCGCGGCGAGCGTTTCGATGGCCCTGCAAGCGGTCGCGCTCGGGCTCGTCGTGCACCAGATGGGCGGGTTCGACATGGAGAAGGCGCGCGCGGCGTTCGCGATTCCCGCCGAGTACACGCCGATGGCGATGATCGCGGTGGGCTACCAGGCGGGGCCCGAGACGATCGACGATCCCGACGTCAGGAAGAAGGAGCTCGCGCCGCGCGCGAGAAAACCGCTCGGCGAGCGCTTCTTCGAGGGCGGCTGGGGCCAGGGCTTCGCCGGCTGAGCCGAAGGCAGAAGGCAGAAAGCAGAAGGCAGAAGGCAGAAAGCAGAAGGCAGAAAGCAGAAGGCAGAAAGCAGAAAGCAAGGGGACACTAGCAAAGGTTGTTTCCTTCACCCTTCACCCTCCATCCTCACCGGGAGCTCGATTTCCCGGGGAACGCGCTCTCCGCGCAGGTGGCGGAGCGCGGCCTCGGTGGCGATGCAGCGGATCTTCATCGCGTCGAAGTCCACCGTTGCGAGCAGCTCGCCCCCTTGATCGCGGCGATGGCCTCCGGGATCGCATTGAACCCGGTGACCGGCACATGCCGCTCGGCTATCGCGCGCTCGACGAGCGCCGCCTGTTCCTCGACAGCGTCCGGCGTCTCCGGCACGTAGTGCACGGCGCGCGGGACTGCGTCACGACGGGCGCCGGGATCCGGTCACGCCGGCATCTGCATCGGCGCGGTGGTGCCCGATGCCACCGCGTCGGGCACCACCTCGTTCAGGAAATTGAACTCGAGCTTGGTGCCGACGGGGTCGTGCAGGAAAACCTGGTAGCCCGCGTCGGGAATGTTCTGCTCCTCGAACGCGATGCCGAGGCGCTTGAGCAGCCGGCGGAACTCGGCGGCGCCCGAGGCCTTGAACGCGATGTGGTCCACGCTGCCGGTATGCTTGTCGTTCCTGGCGAGCGATCCTTCCGCAAAGCGCGCGGACACGTGGATGATGGGATCCTCGCCGTCGTAGAGCCACATCCCGTCGGTAAGGAATGCGGGCCGGTCGCCTTTCTTCAGCCCGAGCACCTCGCCGTAGAATTTCTCGATCGCGGGCAGATCGCTCTTCGCACAGCGGATGTTCACATGCAGAAAGCCGCGGAATTTCATGAAACTCTCCTGTTGCGTTGTCGGGTAGGGGCAGTCCCGTTCACCTCGAGAACGCGTTTCGCCGCAGCATTTTGCCCCCGCGCGCGGGACGGTGCAAGGCTCGCTCGCGCGCGCTCACCGAAGGGGGCCCGGATCACGTCAGGCGGCGACCGGGCGGTCGAGGCCCAGGTAAACCAGCGCGGCGAGCGCGTTCCCGGCGATGAACAGCTCCGGCCGGCGGTAGCGCCGCGCGAGCGGCGCGAGCTCGTCGAGCGAGACGAACTGCATCGCGTCCGCCGGCTCCGCCAGGGAAGACAGGACGGCCGCGCCGAAGAGATAGGGCTTGCTCTTTGCGCCGAGGGCGGCGAGCGACATCGCAAATCCTCCGGCATGTTGTGGAGCGCGATGCCGAGCGCGACCGGGCCCGCTCGTTCGCGAATCCACAGTGCGAGCGCCACGCCTGCGCAGGTCGTCACGGTCGATAGCTGCGAGAGCAGCAGGACCACGCCGTACGGGGCGGCGGGAACGAGCGGTGCGGTCGGCTCGAGGGGGGCATCGACGGCGCTGGGCATGCGCGCCGCTGGCGGTGCGCGGGACGCGGGCGCCCTTATTCTAACCGGGAAAGGCCCGCCCGCCGGTTCTATAATTGGTCAAATCCGGACGCCTTGCGCCGGTTTGATTCCGCGCGTTGGAACGGACGACCCGTCGCCGTTCAACGCGCGGGAAATCGGGACCACGATCGGCCAGCGCCCAACCCGATCATGAACGAGAGACAAGCGGGAGTTTTCGTCGAGAACGCCCAGATCGCGGACCTGTTGCGCGAGACCGCGGCGCTGCTCGAAGCGCAGGGCGCGAACCCGTTCCGGGTGAGCGCCTACCGCAGCGCGGCGATGGCGATCGCGCAGTTGCCGCGGAGCGTGCGCGGGATCTTCGACGAGAAGGGCGTCGCGGGGCTGGAGGAGCTGCCGCACGTCGGGCGCGGGATCGCCGCCGCGATGGCCGAGATGCTGGTCACCGGCCGCTGGAGCCAGCTCGAGCGGCTGCGCGGCACGGTGGATGCGGTGCAGCTCTTCCGTTCGGTGCCCGGCATCGGCCCGGGGCTTGCCGAGCGCATCCATGACGAGCTGCACCTCGACACGCTCGAAGCGCTCGAGGTCGCGGCGCACGACGGCAGGCTCGAGCAGGTGCCGGGCATCGGCGCGAGGCGCGCGGCGGCCATCCGCGCCGCGCTCGGCACGATGCTCCGGCGCACCCGGGTGCGTCCGCCGGCGGCGCCGCGCGCCGCGCGCGGTCCGGAGGTCGCCGCGCTGCTCGAAGTGGACGGCGAATACCGCGAAAAGGCCGGCGCCGGAAAGCTTCCCACCATCGCGCCGCGGCGCTTCAATCCCAAGGGCGAGGCCTGGCTGCCGGTGCTGCACGCGAAGCGCGCGGGATGGCATTTCACCGCGCTCTACTCCAACACCGCGCAGGCGCACCGGCTCGGCAAGGTGCGCGACTGGGTGGTGATCTACTTCTACGACGACGAGCATGCGGAGGGGCAGCACACGGTCGTCACCGAGACGCGCGGGCCGCTCGCGGGTCGGCGCGTCGTGCGCGGGCGCGAAGCCGAGTGCAAGGACTATTACGCCGCCGCCCGGCGGTGACGAATTGACGCCAGGCTTGTGCCAAGTTCAAAGCTCAACGTTGCACGACGAGCCTTGAGCCCGGAACCTTGAACCTCGAGCAGCTCCTCACCCTCATCCCTGATCAAAGTCCCTGGAGCCCGCGCTGCTTGAGGTATTCGAGCGCCATGAGCGCGGGGAGGTAGGCCGGATCGTGCTCGAGCGCGCGCTCGAACGAGCGCTTCGCCTCGTCGATCTGGCCCTGCCCGAGCAGCACCCGTCCCTTGTTGGTGTGCGGGAACTGGTAGCAGCAGTAGCGCTTGGAGGCGATCGCCTTCTCGAACCACGGGATCGCTTCCTCCGCGCGCTTCAGCTCGATCAGGTAGACGCCGATGTCGTTGTAGGGGTTGCCAAAGTCGGGGTCGAGCTCGATCGCGATGCGGCACTGCTCGATCGCTTCGTCGAAGCGCCCGAGGTGGCTCAGGGACCAGCCGAGGAAGGTATGCGCCTCGGCGGTCGCGCGGACTGCGATGGAGGCGCGGAAAGCCTCGATGGCGCGCTCATAGTCGCCCATCATGTGCAGCAGGTAGCCCGCCTGCCACTGCGCGACGGCCCGCTGCTCGGGCGTGAGCTGTACGCCTTCTTCCTTCGGCTGCGCGAAGCCGGCGGCGCACACGAGCGCGAGCAACCCGGCGAGCCGCCGCCAGCGGCTTCGCGCGTGTGGCATGCCGAAGGCCGGGACTTGCGAATCGCGTCGCGAGGCTAACCGGCCACCGGTTCCGGTTTCTCCGCCGGTTGTTTCTCCGGGGCACGGGGAGCGGCGGCTCCGCCCGCCGGTTTGGGCCTCATGATGCGCCGGGCGAGGTCTTCAGCTTCCTTCCTGGCCTTCTCGAGCCGCTCGAGCTCCTTGACTCTTTCCGACCATTCCGAATAGCACATGGCAGCCTCCATCGCGTGTGCGGGTCGGGCAACCCTTCCGCCCGTCCCGCGTTGACCATATTAGGCCCGGCGCCGCGGAAGCACAACCCGGCTATTGCCAAACCAGCGCGAGGATTCCGTCCGGACGGCGCTCGACGCGCGTGCCGAAGCGCCGTCCTTCGCGGTTCAGCGTCTCCTCGAGCCAGCGCACGCCGTCTTCGGGAGCGCGGTTCACGCGGAAGCGGCGGGTTTGCGTCGGCGTCATCGCGAGCCGCGTGAGCGTTCCGGTCGCGGGCTCAAGGATCGGGAAGTACATCAGCGCGAGATCATCGCGGTAGGCCTTGTGCCCGCCGGTAATGCCCTCGTAGTCGTTGAGGAAATCCCCGGAACCGTACAGGATGAGCTTGCCGCGGTGGACCTCGATGCCCTTCACGTGGTGCGAGGAATGGCCGTGCACCAGATCAACGCCCGCCGCGTCCAGCAGCCGGTGCGCGAAATCCCGTTGCTCCCCGGGGATGTCGAAACCCCAGTTGCCGCCCCAATGGATCGAGGCGACCACGACGTCGCCCGCGCGCTTCGCCGCGCGCACCTGCCGGCCGGCCGCGTCCGCCGCGCGCGCGGAGAGCTCGGCGAGGAAGTTGACGCCCGCGCGGTCCTTGCGCGCGGCCCACTCGCGCGGCACGCCCGAGCTCGGCATGCCCCAGGCAAACACCAGCACGCGCCCGCCGCGGGGCAATTCGATCACCGCCGGCGCGGCCGCTTGCGCCTCGTCGCCGCCCGCGCCCGCCGTGCGGACGCCGGCTCCGTGCAGCGTCGCGAGCGTCTCCGCGAGCCCCTTGTATCCCCAGTCGAGCACGTGGTTGTTCGCGAGCGCGCAGCAGTCAATCTTCGCCGCGGTGAGGGTGGGGACGTTCGCGGGATGCATGCGATAGTGGATGCCCTTGCCCGGCCAGGCATCTTCCGAGGCGGTCACCGCGGTTTCGAGGTTGATGATGCGCGCGTCCGGTTTCACGCGCTCGAGCTCGGCGAGCGCGTCGCCCCACACATAGCCGAAATCGACCGGCTTCGGGATCGGCCCGTTGGCCTGCTCCGCGATCTCCACGTAGCCCAGGGCGGAGCGCATGTAGGGCTCGTAGAGGTGCGGTCTGGAGGGGTGCGGCAGCACCTGGTCAATGCCGCGCCCGGTCATCACGTCGCCGCAGAGGAAGAGCGTGACGCCGCGCGTCGCGCCCGCATCCTGGAGCGACTGGGACATCGTCCCGGGCCTCGCCCCGGTTTCCCGCGCGGCGGCGCCGGCGCGCAGCGGCGCAATGGCCGTCAGGCCGGCCGCCAGCGCCCCTCCCGCTAGCAGCCTGCCCAAGGTAACCCTGCGCAGGCTGCTGAACGCAAAATCGCCCCGAGACCCGGCACAACTGTAATCAACCGGGCCCTTTGGGCCGGCGATTCCGGACGGGAGGGCATGGCGGTTACGGTTCAACGGCCGCTTCTGGTTGCATTCCAACGGGCGGTTTTGCCTGCGGAGCTTGTCGGACCAAGATCCGGCAAACTCCCGGCGCGAGCAACCGGCGTCGCGACGGGCGTCGCAGCATCTGCGTATCCTAGCAGCCTGCGGGAGTCAAGTCTGTGCAGGGCGGCGCGATCCGGGGCACACTAGAGCCCCTCTCAAAAATCGTCAGAGGCCTCGACAACCAAGACCCGAATGGAGAGGATTGACAGGATTTACATGATTTTTCTGGAATCTCAATTTTGTTAATCTTGTAAATCCTGTCCATTTCCTTTTTTTGAGACAGGTTCTTATGCCTGCTCCGCGCAACCCGCGCAACGCAATGGAGGCGTCAATGGCGAATCCGCCTACGACCATCACGGTGTTGTCCCCGATCCCGGTCTATCTTGACGAGTCGGCCGAGGGCCGTGCGCTCGCGCAGCGGCCCCCGACGCTGGATGGCAAGGTGCTGGGCCTGCTGCCCAACTGGCGTCCGTCCGCGGTCCACATCCTGAGAGCGATCGGTGCGCTGCTCGGCGAGCGCTATCGCTTGAAGGCGGTGGTGCTGGAGCAGCCGGTCAAGGAGCTGCCGATTCGCACCGGGAAGCTCCTCGACACGATGCGCGAGCAGCTCGACGGCTTTGCGAAACGCGTGGACGTGGCGATCACCGCCACCGGCGACTGAGGGTCGTGCACGACGTGGTGTAGCCACGTCACGCCGGCCCTCGAAGCTCGCGGTGTGCCGACCGTGATGGTCACGACGGACACCTTCTCGAAGTTCGCGCGCCGCATGTCGTCCACCCAGGGCTGCCCGTACGTCGTCATCGCCGAGACGCCGAACCCGATCCGGCAGCTCGAGCCCGAAGCGATGCGGGCGCGCGCCGAGGCGGTATTGGCGACGGTGATCGAAGGCTTGACGCTGCCGCCCGCCGAAATCGAGGCGCGCTTGAAGGACGTCGCGCGCCGCGAGATCCGGCCCGAGGGCGTGGTGCGCTCCGCGACGCCGGTGTAGACGGGAAGTTTTAGCCGCCGATGGACGCCGATAACAGGATGCGAGATACGAGATGCGAGATGCGAGATGCGGCATAGGGGTTATCCCGTATCACGGATCGCGTATCGCGGATCACGGATCGCGCATCGCGGACCAAACTCCGTGAGCTCCGTGTTCTCTGTAGCTGACATGGAAAGGAAGTGCTGATGGCACAAGCGCAGGTGCGGCTCGAAGCCGACTCGGTGGGGGAGCTTCTCACGCGCGCCTACGAGCACGCTTACGACCAGGGCTGGACGGACGGCCTGCCCGTCATCCCCGCGGTCCCGGAGGTGGTGGCGCAATTCGTCTCCGCCTCGGGCCGTGCCGCCGACGAGGTGATCGGGTGGCTCCCGCCGCGCAAGGGCCGGGCGACGATCGAAGCGATCGCGGTGAACGCCGTGATGGCCGGCTGCCGTCCGGAGTACATGCCGGTCATCATCGCCGCCGTCGAGGGCCTCACCGATCCGGCCTACCCGCTGGAGTTCATGCAGGTCACCACCAACCCGATGACGCCTTTCCTGCTGGTGAACGGCCCGGTGCGGCGCAAGCTCGAAATCAACTTCGGCACCGGCTGCCTCGGGCCGGGCTGGCGCGCGAACGCGACGATCGGGCGGGCGATCCGCCTGATCATGAACAACATCGGCGGCGCGCTCCCGGGCGTCTACTCGAAAGTGAGCTTCGGCTCGCCGCTGCGCTACTCGTATATCTGCGGCGAGAACGAGGAGGAGAACCCGTGGACGCCGTTCCATGTGGACCGCGGTTTCAACCGCGAGCAGAGCGCGGTCACCGTGTTCAAGGCCTCCAATTTCTGCAACATCTCGGGGGGCGAGGGCGTGGGCCCCGAGGAGATCCTGCGCCAGATCGCGACCAACATGCCGCCGATGTACGGCGGGGGCGACGGCGCGTTGCTGCTCCTCGGGGTGAACCACGCCGCGTCGCTCCACGAGGCCGGCCTCACGAAGCGTGACGTCCAGCGGCGGCTATGGGAGCTCGCGCGGCTGCCCGTTTCGCACTTCGCCGCCGACTTCGCGGAGACCGAGATCGCGGCAGGACGCGGCGACGGCAAGACCGTGTGGCGGGCGCGGAGCCCCGACGAAATCTACATCGCGGTGGCGGGCGGCCCCGGGCCGCAGGACGTCTACATCGGCGCCGGCATGCCGCAGACGCGGCTCATTCGTGGCGTCTAGCAGCCTGTCGGACTTGGCGTTCCGCCAGGCTGCTAAATGCAAAACCGCCCGAGGATTTTTGACAAATCTAAACCGAACACCAGCGGTTTGGCCGCCGTTCGCCTCTGGCGAAGACTCGAATTGGGGTATTGGGAGCGTTTTTGTGCGTTCTACGTGCCGGCGGTTTTGCGTCAGGAGTGTGTTGGGACGAACTCCGACACGCTCCTGGCGCGGGCGGCAATCGGCCATCGCTGGCTTTGAACGGCGTAGCCGTGCCGGGCGGTGCGTTGAACGGGTTCTTGTAAATCTTGCACGGTTGGCCTAGCCTCATCGTTCCGCATTCGTCGTCCAATAAAAAGGGGGATTCTCATGAGCGCGTCGTGCAAACCGTCAGGCGCGTGACCAAGCCGGGCGCGCCCGCCGCGCGCGTGGCGCGGCGGATGAGCGGGATCGAGCCGTTCCATGTCATGGAGCTGCTCGCCCGCGCGCGCGAGCTGGAAGCGCAGGGGCGCTCGATCATCCACATGGAAGTCGGCGAGCCCGATTTCCCGACGCCGGAGCCGATCCTGCGCGCGGGCATCGCGGCGCTCGAGAAAGGCGAGCTCTTCTACACGCCGGCGCTGGGGCTTGCCGAATTGCGGCAGGCGATCGCTGGCTTCTATCGGGCGCGCTACGGCGTCGAGGTTCCGGCTTCGCGCATCATCGTGACCACCGGCGCCTCGGGCGCGCTGCTCCTCACCTGCGCGGTGCTGCTCGACGCGGGCGACGAGGTGCTGCTCGCCGACCCGGGTTATCCCGCCAACCGCCATTTCGTGCGGGTGATGGGGGGAGAGCCGCGCGCGGTTGCGGTCGACGCGGCGAGCGACTACCAGCTCGCGCCGGAGCATTTCGAGCGCCACTGGGGAGCGCGCACCGTCGCGGCGCTCGTCGCCTCGCCTTCCAACCCCACGGGAACGCTGGTCTCCACCGAACGGTTGTCGGCGATGGCGGAGTTCGCGCGCACGCGGGGCGGCACGTTGATCGTGGACGAGATCTACCATGGGCTCGTCTACGAGGGAGAGTGCGCGACCGCGCTCGCCTTCACCGACGACGCCTTTGTCATCAACAGCTTTTCCAAATACTTCAATATGACGGGCTGGCGGCTCGGCTGGCTGGTCGCGCCCGAGCGTTACGTGCGCGATCTCGACAAGCTCGCCCAGAACCTCTTCCTCGCCGCGCCGACGCCGGCGCAGTATGCCGCGCTCGCGGCGTTCGGGCCGGATACGCTGGCGATCCTGGAAGCGCGCGTGAGGGAATTCAAGGCGCGGCGCGACTACCTGCTGCCGGCGCTGCGCGCGCTCGCCTTCGAGATCCCGGTCACGCCCCAGGGCGCGTTCTACATCTATGCGGGCTGCGGCGCGCTTACGCGCGACAGCTTCGGCTTCGCGCGCGGGCTGCTCGAGCAGGCGGGCGTCGCGATCACGCCCGGCATCGACTTCGGGGTGAACGCGCCCGAGCGTCACGTGCGCTTCGCCTACACCAGCTCGATCGAGCGCCTGAAAGAAGGCGTGCGGCGCATCGCGCAGTTCTTGCAATCCTGAACCGCCGGGGCCGCCAGGACCGCCAAGAAACGAAAGGCAAGAATTGAACCGCCAGGACGCCAAGAGCGGTTAATCGAGACACTTTACCTCAACCAGGCACGATGCAACCATGACCAGGAAGGCCAACAAGTCCCATGCGTCCGCGCGGCGCGGCGCGGCGCGGCTCGCGGCGCGAAAGGGGCGCGGCGTGAAGTATGTCTATTCGTTCGAGGAGCTCCGGCTCGCCGAGCGCGCGGCGGGCTCCCGGGAGGGCGTGCGGGGACTGCTCGGGGGCAAGGGCGCCAATCTCGCCGAAATGGCGAAGCTGAAGCTGCCCGTCCCGCCCGGATTCATCGTGACCACCGAGGCCTGCAGGGCGTTTCTCGCTGCGGGGGAGCGCTTTCCGGGCGGCCTGTGGGAGCAGGTGCTGGCCGCGGTGAGCACCCTGGAGCGGGCCGCGGGCAAGAAGTTCGGCGACGCCGATAACCCGCTGCTGGTGTCGTGCCGTTCGGGGGCGAAGTTTTCCATGCCGGGGATGATGGATACCGTCCTCAACATCGGCTTGAACGACGAGGTGGCGGCGGGGCTCGCGCGCGCGACAGGCGACGAGCGCTTCGCCTTCGACGCCTACCGGCGCCTCGTGCAGATGTTCGGCACTGTCGTGCTCGGCGTGCCCGACGAACCGTTCGAAGAGCTGCTCACCGCGCACCGCACGCGCCGCGGCGTATGGAATGACGCCGAGCTCCCAGCCGAAGACCTGAAGGCCATCACCGCGGAGTTCAAGCGCGTCGTGGAGGAGCGGGCGCGCCGCCCGTTCCCGGGGGATCCGCTGGAGCAGCTCGAGCTCGCGACGATGGCGGTATTCCGCTCGTGGAACGGCAAGCGCGCACACGACTACCGCAAGGCCGCCGGCATCCCGCACGATCTCGGCACGGCTGTCAACATCGTCACCATGGTCTTCGGCAACCTGGGCGCCGGCTCCGGCACCGGGGTGGCCACCACGCGCAACGTCACGACCGGCGAAAACGAGCTCGAGGGCGATTTCCTGATGAACGCGCAGGGCGAGGACGTGGTGGCGGGGACGCGGAGAACGCTGCCCATCGCGGAACTGGCGCGCCTCATGCCCCACGCCGACAAGGAGCTGCGGCGCATCGCCCGCACGCTCGAGAAGCATCACCGCGAGGTGCAGGACATCGAGTTCACCATCGAGCGGGGCAAGCTCTGGATGCTCCAGACGCGCGACGCCAAGCGCACGGCGCAGGCGGCGATCCGCATCGCCGTGGAACTGGCGCGGGAGAAGCTCGTCACCAAAGCCGAGGCGGTGAGACGCGTCGCGCCCGAGCACATCGATTACTTCCTCCACCCGCAGCTCGACGCGGCCGCGCGGCGCGCAGCCGCGGAGGCGGGGATGTTGATCGCGACCGGGCTCAACGTCTCGCCCGGCGCGGCCATCGGCCAGATCGTCTTCGATGCCGACACGGCCGAGCTATGGGCCCAGCAGCTCAAGCGGAAGGTCATCCTGGTGCGCCCCGAAACCAAGCCCGACGACGTGCACGGCATGCTCGCCGCGCAGGGCGTGCTGACGAGCCGCGGCGGCAGGACCAGTCACGCGGCGCTGGTGGCGCGGCAATTCGGCATACCGGCGGTGGTGGGGGTGTTCTCTCTCGACATCGATCTGAGGCGGCGCCAGATGCACACGGCGAGCGGCCGGGTGTTGAACGAGGGCGACTGGCTGTCCATCGACGGCGCGACCGGCGAAGTGTTCGCGGGCGAGGTGAAGGCGGTGGTGCCGGACGTGACCGATCCCTACCTCATCGAGCTCCTGTCGTGGGCCGACCGCTTCCGCCGTCTGGGCGTGTGGGCGAACGCGGACTACGCGCGCGACGCCGAGCGCGCCCGCAGGTTCGGCGCCGAAGGCATCGGCCTCTGCCGCACCGAGCACATGTTCTTCGAGCCCGAACGGATACCCATCGTGCAGAGCATGATCCTCGCGCCCACCGCGGCCGAGCGCGTCGAGCCCCTCGCGAAGCTGCTGCCGATGCAGCGCGCGGATTTCGTCGAGCTCTTCCGGGCGATGGATGGCCTGCCCGTGACGATTCGCCTGATCGATCCGCCGCTGCATGAGTTCCTGCCGGGCCGCGACGAGCTGCAAAAAGCGGTCACCGAGCTGGAGACGCGCATTCAGCTCAAGGATGGCGATCCCGGCGCGCTCCAGGGGGAGCTTCAATCCAAGCGCAGGATGCTCGACGCCGTGGAGTCCATGCGCGAGCAGAACCCGATGCTGGGGCTCCGGGGCGTGCGGCTCGGCATCCACATGCCGGAGCTCGTGCGCATGCAGGTGCGGGCCATCTTCGAGGCGGCGTGCGCGTGCGCGCGCGAGGGCGTCAGGCTCAACCCGAAGATCATGATCCCGCTCGCCGCCACCCGCAGCGAGCTCGAGGTGGCGCGCGCGCTGCTCGAGGAAGAGGCGCGCGAGGTGCTCCGGGAGCAGGGCGAGAAGGTGCCCTACCAGTTCGGCACCATGATCGAGGTGCCGCGCGCGGCGCTGACGGCCGACCGGATCGCGGAGTTCGCGGAGTTCTTCTCCTTCGGCACGAACGATCTCACCCAGACCACTTTCGGCATCTCCCGCGACGACGCGGAAACGGGCTTCCTCTCCGAGTACCTGCAAAAGGGGATCCTGATACAGAATCCCTTCGTCAGCATCGATGAGAGCGGTGTGGGGCAGTTGATGGAGCTCGGCGTGAAGCTCGGGCGCCGGCGCCGCAGCGACCTGGAGATCGGCATCTGCGGGGAGCACGGCGGCGATCCGGCCAGCATCGCTTTTTGCCACCGGATCGGCCTCGACTACGTCTCGTGCTCGCCGTTCCGGGTGCCTGTCGCGCGACTGGCGGCGGCGCACGCCGCGCTCGCGGATGGGAAGAATCGGCGCTGACGAGCAATAAGTCACGCCGCAGGGGTCAACGCGCCGCCGCGCGCAGCGTTACAATCCATTGCGGCCGCACGGGGCCGTATTTGCGCAAGGAGGGACAAACGATGAAGCCGATTCTCGTCGTCGTCGCATTGAGCATGGCACTCGTCGGCCTGCCGGCGTTCGCGCAGACCCAGCCGCCGGCCTCCACCCGGGACGCGATCAAGGCCGACCGCGAACGGATCCGGGCGGGCGAGGCCGAGCTGCAGAAGGACGCGCTCGTGCGGGACCGCGAGCGGATAAAGGCCGACCGCGAGCGGATCGCGGCTGGCGAAGCCAGGCTCAAGAAAGACGAGGAGCAGCTCCGGCGCGACCGCCAGGCGCTTGAAGAGGCGCGCAGGTCGGGCGACCAGGCGAGGATCCGCGCGGCGGAGGACAGGCTGAGGGCGAGCCGCCGGCAGCTCGAAGCGGATCGACGCCAGCTCCGCGCCGATCGCGAGCGGCTGGATCGTGACCGCGAGAGGCTGCGCGAGCACCGGGCGGCTTACCGCGACGACCGCGAGCGGCGCGAGCGGCATGATCGCTACGACGACGACCGCGGCCGCGGCAAGGGCAAGAAAGAGTGGGCCCACGCCGAAAAGAAGGGCTACGGGTACAACAAGTAAGAGCGCTCGAGCCTGCGCCGGCAAGGCCGGCGCAGTTCGGCTTCCCGCCCATTGCGCGGACGGTGGTGCGCCGTCCGCGCAATTGTTTTTGGATCTCCCGGGTTAGAATGGACGGCGCTGCGAGCGCGCGGCTTCTTTGACGGATGAGGGTGAAAAGAAGGATGAAGGATGAAGGCAAGCCGGTTACTGGTCACCGGCGAGCGGTCACCGGTCACGAAACGACCATCGTCCTGGTGCGCCACGGCGAGACTGCGTGGAACCGCGAGCGGCGCATGCAGGGCCACACCGACACCCCGCTCTCCGCGACCGGACGGGCGCAGGCGGCGGCGCTGGCGCGCCGGCTGTCGGATTTCGCGCTGGCCGCGCTCTACAGCAGCGACCTTCAAAGGGCATGGGATACGGCCGCCGCGATCGCCGGGCGGACGGGGCACGACGTGGTTACCGACCCGCGGTTGCGCGAGCGGCGCTTCGGCATTTTCGAGGGGCTCACGTACGAGGAGATCGGCGCCCGCCATCCCGCCGAGTTCGCGCGCTTTCAGAGCCGGGACCCGGACTACGTGATCCCCGGCGGCGAGAGCGCGCGTCACTTCTGGGGGCGCAGCCTGGCGTGCCTCGCCGAAATCGCGGCAAGACACCCGGGAACGGAAGTGGCGGTAGTCACGCACGGGCTCGTGCTCGACGCGTTGTACCGCGCGGCGCATGCGCTCCCGCACGATGCGCCGCGGCCGGCGCCGCTGCTCAATGCGAGCCTCAACGTATTCGCCTACCGCGGGGGCGAGTGGCGCATGGAGTCGTGGGGCGACATCGCGCACCTCGAACGCGTGGAGACGTGAGAGCGCGAGGGCGTGAGCGCGGGGGGCGGGAGAGCGAGAAGTTCCGTGAGGGCGTGAGGGCGTGAGAGCGACGCTTGTATTTTCTTCGATCTCCCGATCTCCCGGCTTCACGATCTCCCGGCTTCTCCAGCTCCCGGTCTCACGATCTCGCGGCGCCCGGAGCTGAAACCAGTCACCGGCTGCGAAACACCTTCCTGAAGTGGGAGCGGGACCCGAAACTGTTGTGCTGGTGCACGGCTTGTGGGTGCACGGGCTGGCGATGGAGCTACAGCGCCTCGCGCTCGCGCGGGCCGGTTACCGCGCGCTCGCCTACTCCTACCGTTCGATGCGGTTGAGCCTTACCGAGAACGCCGGGCGGCTCGCCCTTTATGCGTGCTCGCTGCGGGCGCCCCGGGTGCATTTCGTCGGCCACAGCCTCGGCGGGCTGGTGATCCTCAAGATGCTCGAGCGCGAGCGCGAGGCCGGTGGCCGCGTCGTGCTCGAGGGGGTGCCGTACGGGGGCAGCCGCGCCGCGCAGGCGCTTGCGCGACTGGAGATCGGGGCGTCGCTCCTCGGCAGGAGCATGCGAGAGTGGCTGGAGTCGGAGCGACCGGCTGACTTTGCGCGGTTCGAGATCGGGGTCATCGCGGGCTCGCTCGGTCTCGGCCTGGGGCGCCTGATCGAGTGGGACCTGCCGCAGCCCAACGACGGCGTGGTCGCGGTGGAGGAGACCCGGGTGCCGGGCATGCGCGACCACATCGTGCTGCCGATCAATCATTCCGGCATGGTGGTCTCGCGCGCGGTCAGCCGCCAGATCGTCGCGTTCCTGCGCCACGGCGCCTTCGCGCATCAAGATGCGTGAGTGGTGAGTGGTGAAAAGTGAGTGGACGAGCGAAATGGGAGGCAGCTCGCGATGACAGGAAAGCTCCACTCACCACTCACCACTCGCCATTCACGCCTTCTCGCGGCGGCACTGCCGCTGCTGCTCCTCGGCGGGTGCGCGAACCTCGGCTATTACCTGCAGTCGGTCACCGGGCAGCTCGAGATCTGGAGGCGCGAGCGCGCGATCGAGGACGTGATCGCCGATCGCGGGACGCCGGCTGCGCTCAGGGCAAGACTCGAGCGCGTGCGCGAGATGCGCGAGTTCGCGAGCCGCGAGCTCGCGCTCCCGGATAACGCGAGCTACCGGCGTTACGCCGACCTGGAGCGCCCGTTCGCGGTGTGGAATGTCTTCGCGGCGCCGGAGTTCTCGGTGCAACCGCTCCGATGGTGCTTTCTGTTCGCGGGTTGCGTGAGCTACCGGGGCTATTTCGCCAGGGAAGAGGCGGAGCGCTTTGCCGCCGGGCTTGCGCAGCAGGGCCATGACGTGCACGTCGCGGGGGTCCCGGCCTACTCCACGCTCGGCTATTTCGCGGATCCGGTGTTGAACACCTTCGTCGATCATGCCGAGCCCGAGGTCGCGCGGCTGATCTTCCACGAGCTCGCCCACCAGGTCGCCTACGCGCGCGACGATACGGTGTTCAACGAGTCGTTCGCGGTGGCGGTGGAGATCGAGGGCACGAAACGCTGGCTGGCGCGAAGCGGGGACGAGCGCGCGCAGGCCGAGTTCGACGCGAGGCAGCGCATCCGCGAGGAGTTCGCCCGGCTCGTCGGGAAGCACCGCGACCGGCTCGCGGCGCTCTACCGCACGGGCATCCCGCCCGAGGCGATGCGCGGCCGCAAGGCGCGGATTCTCGGCGAGCTCGCGGAGGAGTATCGGGCGGCGAGGCAGCACTGGGGCGGATTCAGCGGTTACGACCGGTGGTTCGCCCCGAAGCCCAACAACGCGCAGCTCGCGTCGGTCGCAATCTACACGCAGATGCTGCCGGCATTCCAGGCGCTGCTCGCGCGCGGGGGAAACGACCTTGCGCGCTTTTACGAAGCGGTGAAGCACCTCGCCGGCCTGCCGGCGGAGGAGCGAGAGGCGCAATTGCGCGCGCTCTTCCCAAGTGACCGGTGACCGGTAACACCAATCGTTATCGGCGCGCTTTGGCGCGCCGATGCTTTGATATAATTTTTTCCGGCATCACGGGTGGAGGAAGACAATGAAGCTCGCCAGCAAGAGTTTCGCGGACCACCAGCGCATTCCCGAGGAATACGCTTTCTGCAAGCCCGATCCCGCGTCGCACGTCACGCTGTCCGGCAACTTCAATCCGGACCTGTCATGGGGGGATCTGCCCGCGGGCACCCGCTCGCTCGTGCTGATCTGCCACGACCGCGACGTGCCGAGCAAGGCGGATGACGTGAACAAGGAAGGCCGCAGCATTCCCGTGACGCTGCCGCGGGTGGATTTCTATCATTGGGTGCTGGTGGACATTCCCGCGAGCATGACGCGCATCAGGAAGGGCGATTTCTCGAGCGGCGTCACCGCGCGCGGGAAGGAGGGCCCGGACGCTCCCGGCGGCACGCGCCAGGGCGTGAACGACTACACGATGTGGTTTGCGAGCGACAAGGACATGGCGGGCAATTACTACGGCTACGACGGCCCCTGCCCGCCGTGGAACGACGAGATCCCGCACCATTACGTGTTCACGCTCTATGCGCTCGACCTGCCGCGCTGCCCGGTGAGCGGCATTTTCAGGGGCCCGGATGTGCTCGCGGCGATCCGCGGGCACGTGCTCGGGCAGGCGAGCCTGACCGGCGTCTACTCGCTCAATCCCGACGTCAAGGTCTGAAAGGCGTGACCGCTGACGAGTGACCGGCGGCCGGACCGGCTCCGCCTGAGGGATGCGGGGTGTCTCGAAGGATGAAGGCAGAAGGATCTTTGCGTCCTCGGCGGTGAAGCTTCTCCCGGATTGATCGCGCATCGTGCGGCCGCTCCCACCGATTGACATCGAGCGCCGGCGCGCGAACCTGCCGCGGCCCAGATACCCCGAGGAGCTGCCGGTTGTCGCGAAGCGCGAGGAGATCATGCGCGCGGTCGCGGGCAGCCAGGTAGTGATCGTCTGTGGTGAGACGGGTTCTGGCAAGACCACGCAGCTGCCGAAGATTCTGCTCGAGCTCGGGCGCGGTGTCGCCGGCATGATCGGCCACACGCAGCCGCGCCGCATCGCCGCGCGCGCGGTCGCGGCGCGCATCGCCTCCGAGCTCGAGACCCCGCTCGGGCACGCGGTGGGCTGCAAGGTGCGCTTCTCCGACCGCGTCTCGCCCGACACCTACGTCAAGGTGATGACCGACGGCATCCTGCTCGCCGAGACCCAGGGCGACCGGGTGCTCCGCGCCTACGACACGCTGATCCTCGACGAGGCGCACGAGCGCAGCCTCAACATCGACTTCCTGCTGGGCTACGTGAAGCGGCTGCTGCCGCGCCGCCCGGAATTGAAGCTCATCGTCACCTCCGCCACCATCGATGCCGAACGCTTCTCGAAGCATTTCGGCGGAGCGCCGGTGATCGAGGTCTCCGGGCGGCTCCACCCGATCGAGCTCCGCTACCGTCCCCTCGCCCCTCGCGGAGACGAGGAGTGGGAAGAACGGGACCTCATGGAGGCGATCGTGGACGCGGTGGACGAGCTGTCGCACGCGCCGGGCGGGGGCGACGTGCTCGTGTTCCTCCCCGGCGAGCGCGAGATCAGGGAGGCGGCGGATGCCTTGCGGCGCGGTCACCCGAGGGACGCCGAAATCCTGCCGCTCTACGCGCGGCTCTCCTTCGAGGAGCAGGCGCGCGTGTTCAGGCCGCATGCGGGACGGCGCATCGTGCTCGCGACCAACGTCGCCGAGACCTCGCTCACGGTGCCCGGCATCCGCTACGTGGTGGACACGGGGCTCGCGCGCGTGAAGCGCTACAGCTACCGCAGCAAGGTCGAGCAGCTGCTGGTGGAGAAAATCTCCCGCGCCTCCGCCAACCAGCGCGCGGGCCGCTGCGGGCGCGTCGCGGCGGGCGTGTGCATCCGGCTCTACTCCGAGGAGGATTTCGCGGCGCGCGCCGAGCACGCCGACCCCGAAATACTGCGCTCCTCGCTCGCGGTGGTGATCCTGCGCATGAAGGCGCTCGGCATCGGCGATGTCGAGCAGTTCCCGTTCCTCGATTCCCCCGCGCCGCGCATGATCGCCGACGGCTACCAGCTGCTGGCGGAGCTCGGCGCGGTGGACGAGGGCAACGCGCTGACCCCGATCGGCCGGAGCCTCGCGCGGTTCCCCCTCGACCCGCGGATCGCGCGCATGATCCTCGCCGCGAGCCGCGAGAGCTGCCTCTCCGAGGTGCTGGTGGTCGCCTCGGCGCTCGAGGCGCAGGACCCGCGCGAGCGGCCCTTCGACCGGGCCGAGGCCGCCGACCGCGCCCACGAGCGCTTCGCCGACGAGCAGTCGGACTTCGTCTCGCTCGTGAAGCTGTGGCAGTTCCACGAGCATGCGGTGAAGCACAGGAAATCGAAGCGCAAGCTCGACGAGGAGCTGCGCGACGCATTTCTCTCGCCGCGGCGGCTGCGCGAGTGGCGCGACGTGCACGGCCAGCTCCACGCGCTCGTCTCGGAGATGGGCATGCGTTGCAACGAAAAACCGGCGACCTACGAGCAGCTGCATCGCGCGCTCCTCGCCGGCCTGCTCGGCAACATCGGCTGCAGGACCGAGGAGGACGGCGAGTACCAGGGCGCGCGCGGCATCCGGTTCGCGATCTTCCCGGGCTCGGGGCTGCGGAAGAAGCGGCCGAAGTGGGTCGCGGCCGCCGAGCTCATCGAGACGACGCGGCTCTTCGCGCGCTGCGTCGCGCGCATCGAGCCGGAGTGGATCGAAGCCGCGGCCGGCGCGCTCGCGAAGAAGCAGTGCTTCGATCCGCGCTGGGAGCGGGAGCGCGCGATGGTGGCCGCCTTCGAGCGCGTCACGCTCTACGGGCTCACGCTCATCCCGCGGCGGCGCGTGAATTACGGCGCGGTGAACCCGGTCGAGGCGCGCGAGCTCTTCATCCGCGGGGCGCTGGTGGCGGGCGAGTACGAGACGCGCGCGCCGTTCTTCGCGCACAACCGCGGGCTCGTGAGGGAGATCGAGGCGCTGGAGCACAAGGCGCGGCGCCGCGACGTCCTCGCGAGCGACGAGGCGATCTTCGCCTTCTACGATGCCCGGGTCGCCGCGGGCATCGTGAACGGGGCGGGCTTCGAGCGCTGGCGCGAGGAGGCCGAGCGCCGGGACCCGCGGCTGCTCTTCATGACGCGCGAGTACCTGATGCGCCACGCCGCGGCGGAGGTGACCGAGGCGCAGTTTCCGGAGCGGATGCGCGCGGCCGGCACCGAGGTGAAGCTCTCCTACCGCTTCGAGCCGGGACATCCGCTCGACGGCGTCACGGCCACGGTGCCGCTCGCGCTCCTCAACCGGCTCGATCCGGGCGAGTTCGACTGGCTCGTGCCGGGCCTGATCCGCGAGAAGATCGCGTTTTCCTTCAAAGCCCTGCCCAAATCAGTGCGCCGCCACCTGGTGCCGGTGCCGCAACATGTCACCGCGTTTCTCGAGGAGCAGGATTCGGGATCCGCAATCCGGGGCTCGGCGAAGCAGCGTCCACGGCTTGCGAGGGCGCTTGCAGGCTACGTGCAGCGCGTTGCCGGGGAGCCGGTTTCACCTGATATATGGGACGGCACGGGGATGCCGCCCCATTTGTTGATGAACTTTCGCGTGGTGGACGAGGCCGGGCGCGAGCTTGCCGCGGGCCGCGACCTCGCCGCGCTGAAGGCGCAGCTCGGCGAGGCGGCGAGCCTTACCTTCCGCGCGGCTGACTCGGGCATCGAGCGCGCCGCGATCCAGTCGTGGGACTTCGGCGATCTTCCGCCGGAGATCGCGTTCACGCGCGGCGGGCGGAGCCTCACCGGCTACCCGGCGCTGGTGGACGAAGACGACTCGGTCGCAATCCGGCTCTTCGACACGCGCGCGGCGGCGGACGCGGCGATGCGGGGCGGCGTGCGGCGGCTCATGCGCTTCGCGCTGAAGGAGCCGATGCGCCAGCTCGAAAAAAGCCTTCCCGGCTTCACCCAGGCCGCGCTCGCCCTGCGCGCGGTCGCCGCGGCCGATGACCTCAGGGAGGACCTCTTGAGCGCGATCGCCGACCGCGCCTTCATCGGGGAGGACGAGCTGCCGCGCTCGCGGGAGGCGTTCGAAGCGTTGCGGGCGCGCGCCCGCGCGCGGCTGCCGGCGGTCGGCGAGGCGGCGTGCCGGCTCCTGGCGGCGATCGCGGAAGAGTACCAGCGCGTCGCGCAGCGCCTTGCGGCAGCGCGACCCGCGCTCGCTCGCGTCGCTGCCGACATCCGCCTCCAGCTCGGCCGGCTGGTGTCGAAGGGCTTCCTGAGCGCGACCCCGTGGGAACGGCTGCAGCACCTGCCGCGCTACCTCAAGGCGATTCTACTCCGGCTCGAAAAGTATTCGCGCGACCCCGAGCGCGACGCGAAGCACGCCGCGCACATCGCGGAACTGTGGAAACGCTACGAGGAGCGCGCGGAGAAGCTGAGGCGGGCGCAGCTCGCCGACCCGCGGCTCGCGGATTTCCGGTGGCGGATCGAGGAGCTGCGGGTGTCGCTCTACGCGCAGGAACTGAAGACGCCGTACCCGGTTTCCTACAAGCGGCTCGACCGGCTGTGGAGGGAAATCGCTCGCTGATCGCTGGCAATCTCATTGGCGGCAGCGTGCTGGTCGCGCTGGTCTACCACATCATTTACCGCCGCCCCGGGCGCGCCAGCGGGGTTGAGCGCGCGCGCGGGCTCGCGCCTCTGCGCTCACGCGCCACCCGTCACGCCTTACCAACGTTGCGGGCGGCGGCGCCAGTAGCGCAGCAGCAGGAATCCGCCCAGCATGCCGCCGAAATGGGCGAAATGCGCGACACCGTGCTGTGTTTGCGTCACGCCGAGGTAGAGCTCGATGCCTGCGTAGAGAACTACGAACACGCGCGCAGGCAAGGGGACCGGCGGGAAGATGAGCAGGATCACGCGCTGCGGAAAGTACATCCCGAAGGCGAGCAGCACTCCGAACACGCCGCCGGAGGCGCCGATCGTGGGATAGCCCGGGCCGCCGGCGAGCGCGGACGTGACGAGTTGTGCCACACCGGCCGTTGCCACGGACACGAAGTAATAGGCGAGAAAACGCCGCGCTCCCAGCACGCGCTCGACATCGGGCCCGAACATGTAGAGCCCGAAACCGTTGAAGAACAGGTGCAGCGGCCCGGCGTGGAGAAAGCCGTACGTGACGAGCTGCCAGGGGAGAAAGCCCGCCGTCGCCCCGGGGAGAGGCACGGCGGATCCGAGCGGCCACAGCGCGAACCACACGAGGAGCAGGTCGCCCGCGGCGAGCTGCAACAGGAAAACCGCCGCGATCGTGACAATCAGCGCGCGGGTGGCGGGCGGCAACAGCGCGAACACGGATCCCCGCGGGGCCCGCTCAATCGAGCCGGATGCCGGCTCGCCTGCCGAGCCCCGCGATGCGTTCGCGCTCTTTCTTCATGAACGCGGCAAATGCAGCCGGGGATTCCGGATGCGGGGTTGCTCCGTTCTTCGTCATCGCCGCGCGCGCATCGGGCGCGTCGAGCGCGGCGAGCAGCTCCTCGTGCACGCGCCTCGCAATCGGCTGCGGCGCGCCTGCAGGCAGCGCGAGGCCCCACCACTGGACGATCTCGTAGCCGGGAATGGTGTCGGCGACCACCGGCAGCTCCGGCAGCAGCGGATCGCGCTTCGCGCCGGTGGTCGCGAGCACCTTGACGCGCCCGGCGCGCCCGTGGGGCATGGCGACGAGCGGCGAGGTGATGAAGTACTGGAGCTGCCCGCCGATCAGCTCGGTGATCGCGAGCGCCGCGCCCTTGTAGGGCACGTGCACCGTCTTCACTCCCGCCAGCATGTCGAACATCGCGCCGGCGAGATGCGCGGGCGAGCCGTTGCCCGCCGAGCCGTAGTTGAGCTCGCCCGGCTTCGCCCTGGCGAGCTTCACGAGATCGGCGACGGAGTTGACGCCGAGTTTCGGGTTGACCGTCACCACGTTCGCCACCCACGCGATGCGCGAGAGCGGAACGAAATCCTTCTCGACGTCGTACGGGAGCGATTTGTTGAGCGCGGGCTGGGAGGCGAAGGCGGTCGAGGTCACGAACAGCAGCGTGTAGCCGTCGGGCGCCGCGCGCGCGGCGAGCTCGACGCCGATGATGCCGCTCGCCCCGGAGCGGTTGTCCACCACCACCTGCTGCTTCATTCGTTCGGACAGCTTCTGCCCGACGATCCGCGCGAGGATGTCGGGCGAGCCCCCGGGCGGCGAGGGCACCAGCAGCCTGATCGGCCTGGCTGGATAATTCTCGGCGGCCAGTGCAGGGGCGCCCGCCGCCACCAGCAACATCAGGAAGAAAGACCGCATCCCTGTGGCCATGTTGCAAGCTCCACTTCCATTCGGGGTCGAGCCCGGGTGTTGAACGGCAGCCGGGCTGTCCGTTCGAACGCGCGGAGCTGAACGGGCGCACAGCGTCCCGTTCGGCTAGTAGTAGGCGGCTTCCGCTCCCGGCGGCGGCGAGTAGCGGAAGGTGCCCTTCTTCAGGATCGCCTCCTTGCCGCCGTTCCGCTCAATGCACGCCTGCTGGTCCGCGCGCGCCAGCCTGTCCACCGCTTCCGGGTCCACGATAGTTCTCAGGCGCCGCTCGCATTCTGAAATGACCCCCTTGTAGGCGGATTCGCATGCGAGGTCTTTCCGCTCATGCGAATCCGCTTCGAGGTCGAACAGCATCGGCGGAAGCCCGACGTAGTGCACGTACTTGTAGCGTCCGTGGCGGATCATGTAGCTCGCGCTCACCGCGCCCGCCGCGTGGTACTCGGAGAAAACCGTGCGCTGCGGGGCGAGACCCCGCGCGATCTCGAGGAGCGACGTGCCCGGCAGGCGCGCGTCATCGGGATGCGGCTGCGCGCCGGTTGCCTGGATGAACGTTGGAAAGCCGTCGGCCAGCGTGACCGGCGTGGCGCACACGTTGCCCGCCGGGACATCGGGCCCCGCCATGATGAGCGGGATGCCCGCCGACTCCTCGTACATGGTGGACTTGCCCCACAGGCCGCGCGCGCCGAGGTTGTCGCCATGGTCGGATGCATAGAGGACGCGCGTCGTGGCCGCGAGCCCGGTCTCCTCCAGCGCGGCGAGGATCTTTCCGATGTTGTCGTCGAGAAAGCTCACCAGCCCGAAGTAGGCGGTTATCGCGCGCCGCACCATCGGGGCGTCGAATGGCTCGTCGAAGCACAGGCACTTGCGCATGGCGTCAAGGAACGGATGCCGCGGGCGCCGGTCATGGTCGTACATCTCCGGCCACGGCACCCGGTCCTCCGGGTAGAGGTCGTAGAACTCTCCCGGCGCGATCAGCGGAAAATGCGGCGCGACGAAGCCCACGTAGAGCACCCACGGCCTGTCACGATGCTTGCGCGCTTCCGCTCTGAGCCAGCGGCTCGCCGCGGCGGCGATCTCCCGGTCGTAGCGCGTGTACTCCGACTCGCCGCGGCCCGCCTCGGGGCCGAGCTTCGCGGAGCCCGGACGGCGCGGCAGCTCGTCGCGGATCAATCCCAGCAGGTCGCCCCTCCCGTTCACGATGTGCAACGGCAAAAACTCCTCGTCGAAACCGTTCACGTGCGGCTGCGATGCCTTGTAGTGGAGCTTGCCGATGGAGATCACGCGGTGGCCCTGTTCCATCAGGCGGTGGCCCCACGAGGGCGCCTGGCCATCGTAGGCGATCGCGTTGTCCCAGCAGCGGATCTGGTGCACGTAGCGGCCGGTCGCGAAGCTCGCGCGCGCGGGCACGCAGATCGGGCTGTTGGTGTAGGCCCACGCGAAACGCGTGCCGCGCGCCGCCAGCCGGTCGAGGTTCGGGGTGCGGATCATCGGATGCCCGTAGCAGCGCGCGACGCGCTTGTTGTGCTCGTCGGACATGATGAACAGCACGTTCGATGGCTTCAACGCGGGCTCCTCGGTGATCGCGGAGATTGGCCGGGGCTGCGGCGATGGCGGTGGAATCGGCCGCTCGCCAGCCGCGATTCTAGCAGCCTCTCGGACCCAACACCGCCCACAGGCTGCTGACGGTAAAATCGCCGGAAATTCCGGATGGAACCCTCCGACAATCAGCTTTGCTTATTCCGTCATCAAAAGGTTTCGTTGGCAACGCGCCCGCTTTGTTCCCAGAATGCCGTCGACCACGAGCCGGCGCTCCGGACCGCACCAGCCGTGATGGAGTCGCCGCGATCCTCGGAGGAGAGCGCGATGGTACGAAAGACCTACGCACCCGTGCCTTTCACCCGGCTCAAGCCGGGCACGGCCTTTCACGCTCCCGCGCCGGTCCTGCCCGAACGGGTCAGCCTCGACAGCCCCGCAGTCGAGATCATGACGGATCTCAAGAAGGTGTGCGCCGTCGTGATCCGGCCGGACGAGAGCGTGGACGAGGCGCACCGGAGGATGATCCAGCGCGGGGTGCGCTCATTGCTCGTGCTCGATCACGAGCGGAAGGTGGCCGGTTTGATTACCGCGACGGACATCCTGGGCGAGAAGCCGATGCGGGTGGTCGCCCAACGCGGCTGCCGGCGCGACGAAGTCGTGGTAAGCGACATCATGACGCCCCGGGAACGCCTGGAGGTCATGGACATGGATGACGTCCGCAGCGCGAGGGTGGGCAACATCGTGGCGACGCTCGAGGCATCCGGGCGGCAGCACGCCATGGCGGTTGAGCGCGATCCGGACGGAAAGGAAACGCTGCGCGGCCTGTTTTCGGCGACCCAGATCGCGCGCCAGCTCGGAACGGCGGTCCAGCCGCTGGAGACGGCGCGGACGTTCGCCGAGATTGGATCGCTGCTCGCCTGCTAAGGAACCGCCATGCGAATGATATTGCTGGGGCCCCCCGGGGTCGGCAAGGGCACGCAGGCCGGGTTCATTACCCGCCGCTACGGCATCCCGCAGATTTCCACCGGCGACATGCTGCGCGCCGCAGTGAGGTCGGGCACTGCGCTCGGCCAGGAGGCGAAGCGCTACATGGATGCGGGCGGGCTGGTTCCGGACACCGTCATCATCGAACTCGTGAAGAGCCGGATCGCGCAAGACGATTGCCGCTCGGGGTTTCTCCTCGACGGGTTTCCGCGCACCGTTCCGCAAGCGGAGGCGATGGCCGCGGCCGGGATCGGCATTGACTTTGTCGTCGAGTTCTGGCTCGCCCGCGAGGAATTGATCCGGCGCACCAGCGGGCGTCTCGTGCACCCGGCCTCCGGGCGCACCTACCACGCGCAGTTCAACCCGCCCAAGGTCCCCGGCAAGGACGACGTCACCGGCGAGGACCTCGTCCAGCGCGCCGATGACCGGCCCGAGACGGCGGCGAAGCGACTGGACGTCTACACGCAGCACGCTTCGGCGCTGGTCGCCTACTACACCGGTCGTGCGGCCGGGGGCGAAGCGGGCGCGCCGAAGTACGTGCGGGTATCCGCGCAAGGTCCCGTCGAAGCGGTGCGCGAGCGGCTGTTCGCCGCGCTCGATGCGTGCCGCGCTCCCGCGCTGAGCTGATCTTCTCGCCGCGGCTGTCCGGCAATCGGTGTCCGCTGCGGCGCGCGCGGGCGCCCTCGATCCTGCGCGCCGCCTCCATTGCCGCGCCGCTTTCGTGTTGCGCCGGCACGGTCGTTACGCTATCGTGCGCCACGGGTGACGAGCCGTCGGTCATCAGTCACGAGTCACGAGTCACGCCGTCCGAAGCGCCAGGATATCCAATCTGCGTCATCGCTAGTCATGGCACCGCCCCCAAAGCGCGGCATGCGCCGCAACCTCACCGCCTACGGCGACGAGGCGTTTTCGCTCTTCCTGCGCAAGGCGTTCATCAAGGCGATGGGCTATTCCGATGATGCGCTCGAACGCCCCATCATCGGAATAACGAACACGTACAGCGGTTTTAACGCCTGCCACCGCACCGTTCCGGAGTTGATCGACGCCGTGAAGCGCGGGGTGATGCTCGCGGGCGGGCTGCCGGTGGACTTCCCGACGATCTCGCTGCACGAATCGTTCGCGTACCCGACCAGCATGTACCTGCGCAACCTGATGGCGCTCGACGCCGAGGAAATGATCCGGGCGCAACCCGTTGACGCGGTGGTGCTGATCGGCGGCTGCGACAAGACGGTGCCCGCGCTGCTGATGGGCGCGGCGAGCGCCAACGTGCCGGCGATCCTGGTGGTGACCGGTCCGATGATCGCCGGGGACCACAAGGGCGAGCGGCTCGGCGCCTGCACCGACTGCCGCCGCTTCTGGGCGCAGTTCCGCGCCGGGGCGATCGACGAAGCCGAGTTGAGCGAGATCAACGCGAAGCTCTGTCCTTCCGCGGGCACCTGCATGGTGATGGGGACGGCGAGCACGATGGCGCTCTGTTCGGAAGCGCTCGGCATGATGCTGCCCGGCGGCGCCTGCATTCCGGCGGTGATGGCCGAGCGCATGAGGAATGCCGAGGCAACCGGCGCCCGAGCGGTGGCGCTCGCGAAGGAGCGGCTCACTCCCGACCGGATCATGACGCCGGCGGCGTTCGAGAATGCGTTGAGGATGCTGCTCGCAATCGGCGGCTCGACCAACGGCATCGTACATCTCGCGGCGGTCGCCGGGCGGCTCGGAATCGCCGTGGACCTGGCCGCGTTCGACCGCATGGGCCGCAAGACGCCCGTGCTCGTCGACCTGAAACCGAGTGGCCAGCATTACATGGAGGACCTCTACAAGGCGGGCGGGGCGGCGGCGGTCCTGCGGGAGCTGAAGCCGCTGCTCAACCTCGATGCATTGACGGTGAGCGGCAAGTCCCTGGGCGAAGACATCGCTGCGGCGCCCCCGCCGTTCGCGCAGAAAGTGGTGCGCTCGCGCAAGAACCCGGTCTTCAGGGAGGGCGGCATCGCGTTCCTGCGCGGCAACCTCGCTCCGGAAGGCGCCATCATCAAGCAGTCGGCGATGGACCCGAAGCTGATGCGTCACGAAGGCCGGGCGGTGGTGTTCGAATCGCTGGAAGACCTGGCGAACCGCGTCGATGATCCCGAGCTCGACATCGCGGCCGGCGACGTGCTGGTGCTGAAGGGCGCAGGACCCAAAGGCGCCCCGGGCATGCCGGAAGCGGGCTACATCCCGATCCCGAAGAAGCTCGCGAGAAAGGGCGTGAAGGACATGGTGCGTATTTCCGATGCGCGCATGAGCGGGACCGCCTTCGGCTCGATCGTGCTGCACGTGACGCCCGAAGCGGCGGTGGGCGGGCCGCTCGCGCTCGTCAGGGACGGCGATCGCATCCGCCTCGACGTTCCGGCGCGCCGGCTCGAGCTTTTGGTCGGGGAGGCTGAGTTGGCGGCGCGCCGGAAAAAATGGAAGAAACCCGCCCCGCGCGCCGAAGACAGGCGCGGCTACCGCAAGCTCTTCCTCGCGTCCGTCATGCAGGCCGACCGGGGGTGCGATTTCGATTTCTGCGCGCCGGAGGCGAGAACGCGCGTTCCTCGCGGCACGTGACTTTGAAGACCCCCTCTCACCGGGGAGGACGCCGAGGACGCGGAGGAAAAACAAGAACCATTGAACCGCCAAGATCCCAAGAAAACAGGAAGTTGAACCACAAGGGGCTCGGAGGATTCAGGCGAGGGGCGTTCGATGAGGGTGACGGGCGACGGGAGACCGGTTAGACTTGGGCCGGCAGTGGAAGAAGAAGCGGTTGACGGCGGCGGATTGGGGGGCGCAATGCCGGTTGTGGACCTCGAGGGGATCAAGACCCGCTATCACGTAGAGGGCGAAGGGCCGCCCTTGTTGCTGCTCTCCCCCATGGGGTTCGACGCCTCGGTGTCGCACCGCTTGTACAACCGCGTGTGGAAGGGGTTCAAGCCGCTCGCGGTGTTGCCGCGCGATTTTCGCCTGATCGCCTACGACCGGCGCGAATGCGGCGAGTCGGGCGGACGCGTCGAGCCGCTCTCGTGGCCGGTTTTTGCGCGCCACGCCAGGGCCTTGCTCGACTACCTCGAGATCGAACAAGCTTTTCTGTTGGGCGGGTGCATCGGCTGCTCGGTCGCCCTTGCCTTCGGCGCGCAGTTCCCCGAACGTTGCCGCGCCCTGTTGCTGCACTGGCCGGTCGGGGGCTTCCGCTGGCTCAACCGCGGCCGTTCCAACTTCGACCGGCATGAGGCATTCGCGCGCGAGCACGGGCTCGGGGGCGTGGCCGAGCGCGCCCGCCGGTCGGGACCGTTCTGGAACGAGCCGGAGGCAGGCCCGTGGGCATCGGTGCTCGCCTCCGACGCGGCCTTCGCGGAGTCCTACGTGCGTCAGGACTTCGATCGCTATCTCGAAATCCTCGGGGCGAGCCGCGACGGTCTTTTCCACGACACCCTGCCTTCCGGCGCAACCGCCGAGCAGCTGCTGGCCATGAACGTGCCGGCATTCGTGATGCCCGGCGACGACGCTTTGCATTCGCTGTCCACGGCTCACGCCCTGCGCGAGCTGATGCCGCAGGCGACGCTTGCGCCGTTCGTGGCGCGCCAGCAGAACGCGGCCGTGATCGAGCACTGGATCCACGAATCCACCGCCGTGCGCGGCGCGCCGGCTGCCGCGGCCTGACACCGCTGACGCGCCGGCTGCCGCGGCCCCAAGGGCGCGCCCGGAGGATGCGCGGGGCTGCGTTAGCGCAAGTTCCTGCTTGAGCCGCTCACCCAGGCCGACCGAGGGCGCGATTTCAATTCCTCCGCGCCCTTGGCGTCCCCCGCTCCTCCCCGTTAGAGGCCGCCCCTCTAACGGGGTGAGAGGCGGTCTTCGGGTGTCACGCGGCGGCGCGCGCCGCCCGTTTTCTCTCGTGTTCGGCGAGCAGCCGCTTGCGGATGCGGATCGACTGCGGGGTGATCTCGACCAGCTCGTCGTCGGCGATGAACTCGATCGCGGACTCCAGCGTGTGCCGGATCGGGGGCGTCAGCAGGATCGCCTCGTCCTTGCCCGCCGCGCGGATGTTGGTCAACTGCTTGCTCTTCACCGGGTTCACGACGAGGTCGTTGTCGCGGCTGTGGAGCCCGACAATCATGCCCTCGTAGAGCGGCTCGCCGGGATTGACGAACATGCGCCCGCGCTCCTGCAGCTTCCACAGCGCGTAGGCGACCGCCTCCCCGTTCTCGGCCGATACCAGCACGCCGTTGCGGCGCTCGGGGATATCGGCCTTCATCGGGCCGTAGTCGTCGAACACGTGGCTCATCACGCCGGTGCCGCGCGTCGTCGTCAGGAAATCGCCCTGGAAGCCGATCAGCCCGCGCGCCGGGATGCGGTAATCCAGCCGCACCCGGCCCTTGCCGTCGGGCTGCATGTCCTGCAAGTCGCCGCGGCGTGCCCCGAGCGCCTCCATGATGGCTCCCTGATGCGCTTCCTCGACGTCCAGCGTGAGCAGCTCGAACGGCTCGCAGGCGACGCCTTCGATCTCCTTCAGCACGACCCGCGGGCGCGAGACCGCGAGCTCGTAGCCCTCGCGGCGCATGTTCTCGAGCAGGATCGTGAGGTGCAGCTCGCCGCGGCCGGAGACGCGGAAGACGTCGGGATCGTGGGTGTCTTCCACACGCAGCGCGACGTTGCCCATGGTTTCGCGCACGAGGCGCTCGCGCAGCTGGCGGCTGGTGACGAACTGGCCCTCGCGGCCGGCGAAGGGCGAGGTGTTCACCTGGAAATTCATGACGAGCGTGGGCTCGTCCACCTTGAGCAGCGGCAGCGCTTCCGGGTGCTCGGGGTCGGCGAGCGTCACGCCGATGCCGACTTCCTCGATGCCGTTCACGAGCACGATGTCGCCGGCGTGCGCTTCGTCCGTCAGCACGCGCTCGAGCCCCTTGAATACGAGCACCTGGTTCACCTTGGCGATGGCGGGGACGCTCTCCGGGCCGCGCAGCACCACCACCGGCTGTCCGGGGCGGATGCGGCCGCGGTTGACGCGCCCGATGCCGATGCGCCCGACGTAGCTCGAGTAGTCGAGCGAGCAGATCTGCAGTTGCAGCGGGCCGTCGGGATCGTCGGCGCGCACCGGGACGTGCGCGAGGATGGCCTCGAACAAGGGGCGCATATCGGTTCCGGGCCGCGCGGCGTCCATGCTCGCGGTTCCCTTCAACGCCGATGCGTAGACGACGGGAAAGTCGAGCTGCTCCTCGGTCGCGCCGAGCTTGTCGAAGAGGTCGAAGGTCTGGTTCACCACCCACGCGGCGCGCGCGCCCGGGCGGTCCACCTTGTTCACCACGACGATGGGCTTCAAGCCCTGCGCGAGCGCCTTGCGGGTGACGAAGCGCGTCTGCGGCATGGGGCCCTCGACCGCGTCGACCAGCAGCAGCACGCCGTCCACCATGGAGAGCACGCGCTCGACCTCGCCGCCGAAATCCCGGTGCCCGGGCGTGTCCACGATGTTGATGTGCGTGCCTTGATACGAAACCGCGCAGTTCTTGGCGAGGATGGTGATGCCGCGCTCGCGCTCGAGCTCGTTCGAGTCCATCACGCGCTCGACGACGTGCTGGTGCGCCGCGAAGGTGCCCGACTGGCGCAGCAGCTGGTCGACGAGCGTCGTCTTGCCGTGGTCGACGTGGGCGATGATGGCGATGTTGCGTAACGCGCGTGCCACGAAAACGGCCTGGAAAGTGACAAAAGCCCGCGAGTGTAGCACGTTTGGCGCGCTATTTCCTTGAATTTGCGGGGTTGCGTCTGACGCCTTCGGCGCGGATCCGCTCGGGGACGCCGGCGCGTCCGCGCGCGCGTGGGTCTTGATCCAGGTCAATCGTCGTCCATCCGGAAACGGTACTCTGCGGGTTGCAGGTCAGGCGGGCCTCCATTTCACGCAACCCGTGGTTACGCAAGCGACGAAGGAAGCGGCGATCAAGGCGGTGCAAAGCGCGCTCGAATACGAGCCGCGCGTCAATCTGCACCGTTACCCGATCCGGATCGGGTTCTCGGCCGGCGCGGTCGTGCTCGCAGGCGAGGTCGCGGACATCGCCGCGAAGAAGCTCGCCCTCGAGCGCGCTGGCGCGGTGGAGGGCGTGAAAGGCGTGGTCGACCGGCTGCGAGTGCTGGCCGCCGAGCACAGAGGCGACGGGGCGATCCGCGACTCGGTCATCGGGCACCTCCTCAGCGCTTCCGAGCTTCGTAAGTGCACGGTGCGGGTGCGTGACAAGGGAGCGGTCGAGACCCTGCGCGAGCCGGCTGGCGACTCGACCGGCGAGATCGAGCTCGCCGTCGAGGACGGGGTGGTCACGCTCGAGGGCAGGGTAATCAGCCTGTCCCACAAGCGGATCGCGGGCGTGCTCGCCTGGTGGGCGCCCGGCTGCCGCGACGTGATCAACTCGCTCGATGTTCGGCCGGACGAGGAGGACAACGACGGCGAAGTCGTCGACGCGCTGAGACTCGTCCTCGAGATGGACCCGCTGGTCGATGCTGGCCAGATCCGCGTCACCTGCCGCAACTACGTCGTGACGCTGAAAGGCTACGTACGCACCAGGGAGGAGAAGCGGCAGGCCGAGCTCGACGCCTGGTACTTGTTCGCCGTCGACCGGGTCATGAACGAGATCGAGGTGCGGCGGTAAGCGCTGTCTCAAAGACCACTACCGCCACGGAAACACACGGAAGCACACAGAATTTCTTGAATGATTACGGGGCCATTGCCGGGTTGAGTTTTTATCCGTGTCATTCCGTGTGATTCCGTGGCCATATCAGGCGCCGCGCTTCGCGCACGCGCGAAGCCGGGGGCGCCAGGCTGCTTGAAGCCGCTCGCGCACGGCAGGCTCCCGCAGGCTCGCGGCGAGCTCGCCGGGGTCCACCGGAAACGAGATCGTCTGCCAGCCGTCTTCGCTTGCGCATTCGATGCTGAGCAGCCACGCGCGCTCCTTGAGCTCCACCGTGAACACGAATGTCCGGAGATCGAGCGCTTTCAGCAAGCGCTCCACGGCCTCCCGGGCCTCGCGGATGTCGGCTGCGAGGGAGCTCATGGGGTTTTCCTGCGCGGAAACCAAATTCTGCGCCGGTCGCGGAATCGCCTTGTTGATCCACGTCAAGACGGCCACGGTGGGGGAGCGTAGCGTAAGAGCCGCGCCCGCCGCTTCGCAACCATGAAGGCGCTGATCCTCACCGCCGACCAGTTCGAGGACTCGGAGCTCCTGGTGCCGTACTACCGGCTCCGGGAAGAGGGCGTGGCCGTCGACATCGCCGCTCCGGCCCGCGGCCCGCTGCGCGGCGAGCACGGTTACAAGGTGGAGGCGACCCGCTCGCTCGCCGAGGTCCGGCCGGGCGAATATGACCTGCTGATCGTTCCCGGCGGGCGGGCGCCGGAGGCGCTGAGCGAAGAGAAGGCGGCGCTGCGGATCGCGGAATGGTTTTTCGAGCGGGAAAGACCCGTCGCCGCGATTTGCCACGGGCCGCTGGTGCTCGCGGCAACGGGCCTCATGGAGGAACGGCACGCGACGTGCCACCCGTCGATCGCCTTCGCGCTGCGCGCGGCGCGCGTGCACTACGTCGACCGCGAGGTCGTGGTCGACGACGGTGTCGTGACCTCGCGCAGGCCGGAGGATCTCCCCGCTTTCATGCGCGAGGTGATGACGATCGTGCGGCGCCTGCGGGAGGTGCGCGGCAAGTGATGGAACTGCGCCAGCGCACGCGGAGCTTCATTCCCGCCTACCGGCGGCTCCTGGAGAGCGGCGTGCTCGCGCGCCGTGCGGAGGAGGCCTGCCGGCACCTGGAGGACTGCGACCTCTGCGCGCGCTACTGCCACGTCAACCGCCGCGTGACGACGGCAGGCGCGGTGTGCCGCACCGGGGAGCGGGCAGTGGTCTCGAGCTACGGGCCGCACCACGGCGAGGAGGATCCGCTGCGCGGCTGGCAGGGGTCGGGGACGATCTTCTTCGCCTGGTGCAACCTGCGCTGCGTGTTCTGCCAGAACTGGGACATCTCGCAGAAGGGGATCGGGCAGGAGATGGGGCCCGAGAAAATCGCCGCGATGATGCTCGAGCTGCAGGCGCAGGGCTGCCACAACATCAACTTCGTCTCGCCGTCCCACGTGGTGGCGCAGATCATCGCCGCGGTGCACGACGCGGCGAGGCGCGGGCTGCGGCTTCCGCTCGTGTACAACACCGGCGGCTACGACAGCCCCGAGGCGCTTGCCTTGCTGGACGGTATCATCGACATCTACATGCCGGACATGAAGTACGGCGACTCGGCGCTCGCGCGCAAGTACTCCAAGGTGCGCAACTACGTCGAGGTGAACCAGGCCGCGGTGCGGGAAATGCACCGCCAGGTGGGCGACCTCGTGCTCGACGCGGACGGCATCGCGCTGCGCGGACTGCTCGTGCGCCACCTCGTGCTGCCCGCCGGCATCGCGGGGACCGAGAAGGTGCTCGAGTTCCTCGCCGGTGAGATCTCGCGCAATACGTATCTCAACCTGATGGACCAGTACCGGCCGGCCTGGCGCGCGCACGACTATCCGGAGATCAGCCGCCCGGTCACGTCCGAGGAGTACCGCAGGGCGTTGGAGGTCGCCGCGCGCCTCGGCTTGAACCGGCTCGATCAGCGCGAGGGCCGGAAGCTCTGGTGGCTCTAGTGCCGTTCCAGCCTTCAGGCCCGGCCGCGCGCCGGCCCGACGGCGATGAGATAGAGCGGCTCCTCGCCGCGCGCGAGCTGCAGCACCTGCGCCACCGCGTCGTCGTCGAACGCGCCGACCGGCACCGCGCCCAGTCCGAGCGCGCCCGCCGCGAGCAGGATGTTCTGCGCTGCGTGGCCGGCCTCGATGTGCACGTAGCGCACGCCGCGGGCGCCGTACTTGCGCGTCGTGCGCGCCGGGACCGCCGCGATCGAAAATACGCACGGGGCGGCGGCCACCGGGTCCTGGCCGAGCGCGGCGCGCGATAGAGCGGGACGCACATCCTCGTCCCCGCGCCGCACGAGGCCGTGGCTCTCGGGTTGGTAGCGGAACACGCCCGCGTGGATGACGGCGTCCAACTCGAGCGGGTAGAGCGCCCCGGCCGAGGGCGCCGCGCGCAGGCCCGTGGCCCGATCGGTGACCCCCTGCGCCGCCCACAGGAGCTGGCCCACCTCCGTCAACGAGAGCTCGCGCGCCGAGAACTCGCGCACCGACCGGCGCCGCGCGAGCGCCAGCGCCAGCGGCGGGCCGTCATGTTCCCTGGGTGGAGGAAGCTGAATCCTGTCGGCCACGGCAGCGCCCGCAAGCCTGCCCGCCGTCTTCGCGGTCCCTCGCCCGAGCATCGCGGTTTCCATTGCAAAATACTACGGCCGGATGCAGGAGCCGGGCTTGATCCACATCAAAATAGCGGGTGCCGATCGATCGTAATTTACGCAAGTGACGCAGGGGAACGCGGGGGAACGCAATGGAAAACGGCTACAGCGACTGCGAAATCGTGCGTGTGGTGAGCGAAGCCCGCCTCGTCGACTGCCATGCGCGCAGTTGCGCGTACTGGCGGCGCGACGGCAGGCCCCTCCCGCAGGGGTGGTACGTGGTGAGCTGGCCACCGCCTCTGGAAACGGGGGCGCGGCGCTTCAACGAAGACGCCATCTTCCGCGGCCCGTTCGCACTGGAATCCGGCGCGCGCCGTGCCCTGTTGCGAATGAAAGCCGAAAGACTGCCTGTCATCCCCGGCGCGGCGCTCGATGACGAGCTGGGGTTGAGGGGCGGAGCGCGAAGGGAATTGCGGCAAGGGACCTGAGTCGAGCGTGCTTATTCCTCGTCTCTCGCCCCTCGTTCCTCATCGCTCGTCCCTCAGCCCTTAGCCCCAGCCATCATCCCTCACACCTCGCCGGGCGGCCTGATGATCGAGGCGAAGGATCTTAGGGCGGGAACGGTGATCCGGCTCGACGGCGAGCTCCACAGCGTCGCGAGCGCCGAGTATCACTCGGGCGCGGGCAAGTTCGGCAGCGCGGTGTTCGCGACCATGCGCAACCTGCGCACCGGGCACGTGCGCGAGCTGCGCCTGCACACCGGCGACAAGCTCGATGACGTCGAGCTGGAGCGGCGGGAGATGGAGTATCTCTACAGCGACGGCGCCGCCTTCTACTTCATGAACCCGGAGACTTTCGAACAGGTCGGCGTGCCGCGCGCGGCGATCGGCGCGGCGGAGCGTTTTCTGCGGCCCAACATGCGGGTGCCGGTCGAGCTGCACGAGGAGCGCGTGGTGAACGTCGCCTTCCCGGCCGCCGTCGAGTTGAAGGTCGTCACCGCTCCGCCCGGCCTGCGTGACAGCGAGGGCAGCACCTTCAAGACCGTCGTGCTCGAGAACGGCATGGAAGTGCTCGCGCCGCAGTTCATCAAGGAGGGCGACTTCGTGAAGATCGAGGTCGCCACGGGCAAGTACCTGGAGCGCGTGCGGCGCGAGGGAAAGAAGCCGTGACCCGCGCGGAGCGGCTCAGCCCTTCGGGATCTCCTTCCCCGGGTCGACGAAGGGCCGCGGCACGACCATCGCCTTGCGCATATCGGCGCCGGGAACATGCACGGTCAGTTCCGTATGCAATGCTGCTAGCGAAGCGGGCAGCATTGCATAGCCGATGTTCTTCTTCAGGCGCGGCGAGTAGATCGCCGAGGTGACGCGCCCGACGGTCTCCCCGCCCGAGGTCGCGCGCCAGGGAATCGCGTTCATCTCGATGCGTTCGCCCTCGATCTCGATGCCGGCGAGCTTGCGCCTCACGCCTTCCGCCTTGATTTTTCGCAACGCGTCGCGGCCGATGTAGTGCGCCCGCTTGTCCTCGTCCACCAGCCGCTCGAGCCCGACCTCGTAGACGTTGTTCTCCAGCGTCATGTCGGCGCCCCAGTTGAGAATGCCGGCCTCGATCCGGCGGATGTCGGAAGGACCGGCGGGGCGTATCCGGTGCGGCTTTCCCGCCTCCATGATCCGCTCCCAGAGCTCGTCGCCGCGGCTGCCGTCGCGAAGATAGATCTCGTAGCCCACTTCGCCCGTCCAGCCCGTGCGCGTTACCACCACCGGGATGCCGTCGAGCTTCGTCTCCAGGAACCAGTAATAGCGCAGTTGCATGACGGGATCGCCGAGCAGCGCGCGCATGACCTCCTTCGCCTTCGGGCCTTGCACTTGCAGCGGAGAGACATCGGGCTCGGTGATCGAGACCCGCAGGCCCGAATTGAGCGCGACGCCGCGCGCCCACAGCAGCAGGTCGCTGTCGGCGGCCGCGAGCCAGAAGTGGTTCTCGCCCGGGCGCAGCAGCACCGGGTCGTTCACGATGCCGCCGTCCTCCGCGGTAATGACCACGTACTTGCCCTGGCCGACGGCGCACTTCGAGAGGTCGCGCGGCGTAAGCATGTTCGTGAAGGCGAATGCATCGGGACCGGTGATCTCGACCTGCCGCTCGACTGCCACATCCCACAGCGTGACGTGGTTGAGCAGATGCCAGTATTCCTCCTCGAAGTCCGCGAAGCAGGTCGGGAACAGCATGTGGTTGTAGACGGTGTAGCCCTTCGCGCCGTAGCGCTGTGTCGCCTCGAAGAAGGGGCTGCGGCGCAGCCGCGCGCCGCGCTGGACGAGATTCATGTCGAACATGTCTTGATTGCTTTTCCCGGGCGTTGTCAGTAGAGTTCACCTCAATTCTATCCGCTTCCTGTCCGGCGCAATCACTCTTGCGCCGCGCAAATCCGATGGACCTCGAGAGCGGAATCACCGCATGACGCCATTCGAGCTGGTGGAGCCGCGCACGCTGCGCGAGGCGGCCGGGCTGCTCGCCGCGGGCGAGCCTTCGGTGCGCGCGATGGCGGGGGGCACCGCCCTGATGCTGATGATGAAGATGGGGGTGCTGCAGCCCACGCGGCTGGTCAGCCTGCGCGCGGTGGAGAAGCGCTATTCGGAAGTGAGCGGCGGCGACGGCGAGCTGCGCATCGGCGCCATGACGACGCTCGCCGCGCTCGAGCGCTCGCCCGAGGTGAGAAACCGGGCGCCCGTCATCGCGCGCGCGTTGCGCACGCTCGCCAACGTGCGCGTGCGCAACGTCGCAACCGCAGGCGGGCACCTCGCGCACGCCGACCCCCACCTGGATCTGCCGCCGGTGCTGATCGCGCTCGGGGCGAGCGTCACTACCGTCCGACCGGAAGGCGGGCGCACGATACCGCTCGAGAAGCTCTACGCCGGCTATCTCGAGACGACGCTTGCGAGCGACGAGCTCATTGCGGAAGTGACGGTCCCGGCGCAGGGCGAGCGGCGCGCCGCCTATCTCAAGTGCACGACGCGGTCCGCCGACGACTGGCCGGCGCTCGGCATCGCGGTCGCGCTCGATGCCGATAGGGCGCTCGTGCGCGACGCCCGCATCGTGCTCTCCGCGGCGACCGACACGCCGATGCGCCTTGGCGCGGCCGAGGATGCGCTGCGGGGCGCGCGCGTGGATGAGGGCCTGCTGCGCCGCGCGGCAGACGCGGCCGCGTCCGAAGCAGCGGTCATCGCGGACGGGCACGGATCGGCGGCGTATAAACGCGAGCTTGTTCGCGTTTACGTCGCTCGCGCAGTTCGCGCTGCGCTCGCGAGCGAGGGCTGAGGGGTGAGCCGGGAATTCGATGAACGTGCCTGCGCACGTTCGAGCCGGCGAACATCCGACGCGCTGCGCGCGGCGGGCGGGCCCGGAGACCGGGGATGAGAAGGCCGCGCAGCCGGCCGGTCGAATCACGATTCACGAATCACGCATTTCAATGACAGCGAAGGCGACACCAGGCGGCACGTTGGGGCGCTCGGTCCCGCGCCTCGAGGGAAGAGCGAAGGTCACGGGTCGCGCGGAGTACGTGCACAACCTGCGCCTGCCGGGCATGCTCTACGGCAAGATCTTCCGCAGCACGATCGCGCACGGCCGCATCCGGCGCATCGATGTTACCGCCGCGCAGGCGGTCGCAGGCGTGCATCGCGTCGTCACCGCGCAGGACATCCGCGCGCTCGTGCCGGACCCGCATTACGGGCCGGCGTTCCACGACCAGCCGATCCTGGCAATCGACAAGGTGCGTTACGCCGGCGAGCCGGTCGCCGTCGTGCTCGCCTCCGACCCGCACGTCGCCGAGGAGGCCGCGGGGCGGATCGTCGCGGAATACGAGGAGCTGCCCGCCGTGTTCGACGAGGTCGAGGCGATGACCGCGAAGGCGGTCGTGCACGAGGTGTTGAAGCCCGCGGGGACATTTCCCGACTTGAAGCACCTCCAGGGACTGAGGGATACGAACGTCGCGCTCGATTTCCGCCTGAGGCGCGGCGACGTCGGGCGCGCATTTGCGGCGGCCGATCGCGTCTTCGAGCACACCTTCAGGACGCAGCAGGTGCTGCACGTGCCGCTGGAGCCCTTCGTCTCGGCGGCGGAACCGGGCGAGGGCTTGGTCACCATCCACACCGCTTCGCAGAGCCCGTCGTTCGTGCGCATCGAAATGGCGCGGCTCCTCGGCTGGCCGGAGAGCCGGGTGCGGGTGAAGGTGCCGTACCTGGGCGGCGGCTTCGGCGCGAAGCTCTACATCAAGCTCGAGGCGCTCGTCACCGTGCTCGCGCTGCTCGTCCGCCGCCCCGTCAAGATCGCGCTCACGATGGAGGAGCAGTTCTATACCCTCACCCGGCACGCCGCCACGCTCCGCATCAAGAGCGGGGTGACGAAGGACGGGCGCATCACCGCCCGCGAATGCGAGGTCTGGTGGAACGGCGGCGCCTACGCCGACATCGGTCCCCGCATCACGCAGAAGTCGGGGTTCACCGCAGCCGGGCCCTACGACATCGAGAACGTCGCCATCGATTCGTATGCGCTCTACACGAACCTGCCGCCAGCCGGCGCGCTGCGCGGGTTCGGCATTCCGCAGCTCGTGTGGGCCTACGAGAGCCACGCCGACATGATCGCGCGCAGCCTCGGGATGGATCCGCTCGAATTCCGGCGCAGGAACATCCTGCGCAACGGGCGCCCGCAGGCGACCGGCACCGTCATGCGCGACGCGGCGATCGACAGGGTGCTCGAACGGGTGGCGGCGCGGATGGACTGGGGAAAGCCCTTCGACCGCGGCAACGGAACGCTGCGGCGCGGCCGCGGCATCGCGATCGGCTTCAAGGCCGTGATTTCGCCCACGACCTCGGTCGCGATCATCAGCCTCCACGCGGACGGAAGCGCGAGCGTCTATTGCAGCACGGTGGACATGGGGCAAGGCTCCGATACGGCGATGGCGCAAATCGCCGCGGAGGTTCTCGGCATCCCCATCGAGTGGGTCACGGTGGTGCACCCGGATACCGACGTGACGCCTTACGACATGGCGACGCTCGGCTCGCGCTCGACCTACCACATGGGCCACGCGGTGAGGCGGGCGGCGGAGGACGCGCGGGACAAGCTGCTCGCGCTCGCGCGCGAGGTCGGGTTGTCGGCCGAGACGACCCCGATTCCCGAGGTGTTCCGCAAGAAGCACGGCATGCAGGCCGGCAACATCGTCGGCACCGGCAGCTTCATCCCTTCCTACACGCCCACGGACCACGCAACCGGCCGGTCGCCCGACGTGACGCCGTTCTGGATGGTCGGCGCGACCGGCGCGGAGGTCGAGGTCGACACGGAGACCGGGCGCGTCCGCGTGACGCGGCTGGTCAACGTCGCCGACGCCGGCAAGCCCGTCAATCCCGCGATCGTCGAGACCCAGCTCTCCGGGGCGGCGGTGATGCAGCTCGGGTTCACGCTGTTCGAGAGAATGCACTTCGACGCGGGCCAGGTGACCAACGCCTCGCTCGCCGACTACAAGATTCCCGGCATGCGCGACGTCCCGGCGAGCATAGTAAACGAGGCCGTGGACGCCGAGGAGCGGGCAGGGCCGTTCGGCGCCAAGGGAGTGGGCGAAACCGGCACGTTTGCGGTTTCGCCCGCGATCGCGAACGCGGTCGACGACGCGGTGGGCGTGCGCCTCACCTCGCTGCCGCTCACCGCCGAGGCCGTCTACCGCGCGCTGCGCGCGAAGCAAGGCGATCCCCTGAACGACTGAACCGCCAAGACGGGCAATAATTGAACCGCCAGGATGCCATGGACGCCAAGAGAAACAGATTGAACGGGTCATCCTTCATCCTTCATCCTTCTTCCTCCGGTGAGCAGCGCAGATGACTGCCGCGATGCGAACAGTTCGGTTCACGCTGAACGGCGAGGCGGTGAGCGCGGAGGTCGCGCCGCACGAGAACCTGGTCGAGCTGCTACAGGGCCGCTTCGGCCTTTCCGGCGCGCGCGAGAGCTGCGGCCAGGGCCTGTGCGGCTGCTGCACGGTGCTGGTGGACGGGCGCGCGGTGTCCGGGTGCCTGTTTCTCGCCGCATTCGTGGATGGCGCCAGGGTCGAGACGATCGAGCACCCGGCCGGCGGGGACGGCCTCGATGCGGTGCAGGAAGCGTTCATCCAGTGCGGCGCCTTCCAGTGCGGGTTCTGCAGCCCCGGCTTCATCCTCATGAGCCGGCAGCTGCTCGACGAGAATCCGGATCCGGCCGAGGACGACATCCGGCACTATCTTTCCGGCAATCTGTGCCGCTGCGCCGCCTATCCGCAGATCATCGAAGCGGTGAAGCTCGCCGCGCAAAAGCGCAGAAGCCGCCGCAGATGAACGCAGACAGACACGGATGAGAATTTCTCCTGACCGGCTCTTCGGGCGGATATTATTGGCGTTCATCCGCGTTCATCGGCGGTCAGCAGGACGTTTCTCGTGAAACGCTCGGAAAAGGGAAACCCGCTCGATCTCCGTGCCTGGCTGCGCGAGGCGAGGGAGCTCGGGGAGCTCAAGGAGGTCGCCGGCGCCGACTGGAACCTGGAGCTCGGCGCCATCAGCGAGATGAACGTCAAGAAGGATCCCAATCCGGCGCTGCTGTTCGACGAGATCACCGGCTACCCGAAGGGCTTCCGCGTGCTGACGTGCAGCACCAGCAGCCCGGGGAGGCTCTCGTCCATCCTCCGGCTGGGCGTCGAGAAGAGCCATCAGGCGCTGGTGCGAAAGCTGCGGGGCAAGCCCGCCGCGTGGCAAGCGGACGCGCCGAACTACGACCCCGTAATCGTCGAGGCAGGGCCGGTCTTCGAGAACGTGCAGGGAGACCGGAAAGTGAACCTGTTCGCTTTCCCGTCCCCCTTGTGGCATGAGAAAGACGGCGGGCGCTACATCGGCACCGGCTGCTGCGTCGTGACGCGGGACCTCGATTCCGACTGGGTGAACGTGGGCACCTACCGCGTCCAGATCCATGACGAGCGCCACGTCGGGCTCGACATGATCCCGGGCAAGCACGGTGCGATCCAGTACGACAAGTACATGAAGGCGGGGAAGGCCTTCCCGGTGGCGATCGTGGTGGGCTGCGATCCCCTCGGCTACCTGATCTCGGGGATCGAGGTGCCGTTCGGCATGTGCGAGTACAACTACATCGGCGCCATCTTGCGCGAGCCCGTGTCGGTCGTGCGGGGCGAGTTGACCGGGCTGCCCTTCCCGAGCGCTTCCGAGATCGTGCTGGAGGGGTGGGCGTATCCCGGAGCCGTGCGGATCGAGGGCCCGTTCGGGGAATTCCACGGCTACTACCCGGGCAAAGCGGCGGCCGCGCCGGCGGTCCGGGTCGACCGCATCTATTACCGCAACGATCCGATCATGGTGGGGAGCCCTCCGGCCAAGCCGCCGAACGACTACTCGTACTCGAAGGCGGTCATGCGCTCCGCCATGTTGTTTGACGCGCTGGTGGCTGCCGGCGTGCCCGACGTCCAGGCGGTGTGGGCCCACGAAATCGGCGGCGCGCGGATGTTCAATGTGGTTTCGATCAAGCAGCGCTATGCCGGGCATGCGAAACAGGCCGGCCACATCCTCAACCAGTGCGGCGTCGGCGCCTACCTGTCGCGCTACTCCGTCGTGGTGGACGAGGACATCGACCCCTCCAATCTCCAGGAAGTGATGTGGGCCGTGGCCACCCGGACCGACCCCGAAATGGACATCGACATCATCAAGCGCGGCATGGGATCGAAGAATGATCCGATGTCCGTCGCCTACCCGTATAAAGCGCCGTTCAGCTCCAAAGCGATCATCGACGCCTGCCGTCCCTACGAGCACCTCGCGGACTTTCCCGAGGTCGCGGAAGCGAGCAAGGAGCTGCAGGAAAAGGTCCGCGCCAGGTGGCGCGACCTTTTCTAAGCGAGGAGATACGGGTGACGGGATAATGGCGACGAAATGCGGTCAGCGAATCGCGGATCGCGGTTTTCTGTCACCTTTATCGTCACCATCATTCGTCACCATTTTTCGTCACTTCTTGTTGGATCGAGGGAGGAGATGATGATCCGAACACTGACCGCAGGCCTGCTGGTTATATTCCTGGCCGCCGCGCCCGGCGCTTCCGGCCAGGAATATCCGACGAAGCCGATACGGGTGCTGGTGCCGTACGCGCCCGGGGGCGTGGTGGACACATCCACCCGCATACTCACGAACAAGATCACCGAGCGCTTGGGATGGCAGTTTGTCGTGGACAACCGCCCCGGCGGCAACGGCTTCATCGCCGTCGGAATCGCGGCCAAAGGGGCGCCGGACGGTTACACGCTGCTTTCCGCGCATACTGGCGAGTTCTCGGTCAGTCCGTTCGTGTTCAAGGACGTGCCCTTCGATCTCGATCGCGACTTCACGGCGGTGGTCATGTTGAGCGACGCGCCGATGATCGTGGTGGTCAACGCGAAGTCGCCGATCAACAGCTTCAAGGACCTGGTGGCTGCGGCCCGGGCGAGGCCCGGCCAGCTGAGCTTTGGCTCCCCGGGCAACGGGTCGGTGAACCATCTCGCGACGGAATGGCTCGCGATGGCCGCCGGTATCAAGCTCCTGCACGTGCCCTACAAGGGCGGCGCGCCGGCGGTCTCCGCGGTCGCCGCGAACGAGGTCGTGATGACGATCGCCGGGCTGCCCGGGGTGACGCCTCACCTGCAGGCGAAGCGGGTCAAGGTGATCGGCATCACCACGGCCAAGCGCTCGGCGCAGGTCCGGGACTATCCGACCGCGCAGGAAGGCGGGATCCCGGGGGTGGACGCCTCCATCTGGGTCGGCCTGTTTGCCCCCAAGGGCACGCCGAAGGCGATCGTCAACAAGCTGTTTTCGGTATCAGCCGAGATGCTCAGGTTGCCGGACGTGAAGGAGCGCTATGGCGTGGTAGGGGGCGCGGAAACCATCGGGATGCCTCCGGCCGAATTCCATGCCCGCGTCAAGAAAGACGCCGAGCGCTACAGGAAAATCGTCCATGCCGCGGGCATACAGCCGCAGTGAGCGGTACGCGCTGGACTTGATCCGTGTCAAGGGCCATAGTTACGAGGGCGGCAGGGCACCGTGGCCGCAAGCGCGGGTTTTGCGCTCAACCGGGCGCAAACGCCCGCTCTGGGGTTCGGGCCGGTTTTCTGGTAACTTATATTGCCGCTCCGCCCACAAGAACCACTTGAATCCGAGGTGATATGGATCTCAAGCAAATCGAGCGCGTGTACTCCGGCTACGCGGGAGTGTACGACCGGCTCTTCGGGACGATCTTCAAGAAATCCCGCGAGGCCACCGTTCGCAGCCTGGACGTGAAGCCCGGGGACCGCGTGCTGGAGGTGGGCGTGGGCACCGGGCTGTGCCTGCCGCTCTACCCGCGGCATTGCGCGCTCACGGCGATCGACCTCTCGGAAGCGATGCTGGAGAAGGCCCGCGAGCGCGTGCGCGCCGAACGGCTCGGGAACGTGACGCTGATCCGCATGGACGCGGGCAACATGACCTTCGCCGACGACAGCTTTGATCTCGTCGTGGCCGCCTACGTCGTGACGGCCGTGCCGAACCACCGGCAAGTGATGAGCGAGATGGTCCGCGTCTGCCGCCCGGGCGGGCGCATCGTGCTGGTCAATCACTTCACGCACGAGATGCGGATCGTCGCGGCGGTCGAGAAGGCGATCTCGCCCCTCTGCAAGCACGCGGGTTTCCGCACCGATCTCTCGGTAGCGGACGTGCTCGACGGCTGGCCGCTGCTCATGCAGCGCAATGACCGCCTCCGCCCGCTGGGCATGTGGCGCCGGGTGGAGTGCATCAACGCCAAGCGGCCGGCAGCGAGCCGGGGCTAGAAGCAGGAAAAGGGGCCTGACCCCTTTTTTCCCGCCTAGAAGCAGGAAAAGGGGCCTGACCCCTTTTTTCCCGCCGTCCTACGTCCCGTAGTGGCTCGCGAGCCGCGGGTTCAGCACGTCGCGCAGCCGGTCGCCCACGAGGTTCACCGCAACGAGGGTGACGAGCAGCGCGACGCCGGGAAAGAAGCTGATCCAGTACTTGCCCGAGAGGAGGTGCGCGAAGCCGTTGGCGACCAGCATTCCGAGCGAGGGCGAGGTGATCGGCACGCCGAGCCCGAGGAAGGAGAGGGTCGCCTCGAGCGCAATCGCGTGCGCGACCTGGACGGTCGCGACCACGATCAACGGCGGAGCCACGTTCGGCAGGATGTGGCGGAAGACGATGCGCGCCGGGCCGAACGCCAGGCAGCGCGCGGCGTCCACGTATTCCTTGCGTTTCTCGGCGAGCGCCGAGCCGCGCACGGTGCGTGCGTAGTAGGCCCACTGCACCGCGATGAGGGCGATCACGATCTTGTCCACGCCCTGTCCCAGCACCGCGAGCAGCACGAGCGCGATCAGGATCGACGGAAACGAGAGCTGGAGGTCCACGAGCCGCATGATCGCGCCATCTGCCCGGCCCCCGGCGTAACCGGCGGCGAGCCCGATCGCCATGCCCATCGCGAGCGCCGCCAACGTGGAGAGGACGCCCACGCCCAGGCTGATGCGCAGCCCGTAGAGGATCGCCGACAGCATGTCGCGCCCCTGGTCGTCCGTGCCGAGCGAGAAGGCGAGGCCGTGCACGCCTTTCGAGCCCGGCGCGAGCTTGGCGTCGAGGATGTCGAGCTCGCCCAGGTTGTAGGGGTTCTGCGGCGAGATCCACGGCGCGAGGAGCGCCGCGAGCAGGATCAGCGCGAGCGCGAGCGCCGCGGCGAGCGCGACCGGGTCGCGCGCAAAGTCCCGCGCGACCTGAAGCATGAGGGCGGAGGGATGAGGGATGACGTCCTCGTTCATCGGCGTCTATCGGCGTTCATCTGCGGCGCAAAAATCCGTGATTCGTGAATCGAAAAACAGGCGCAACTCCGACCCGATGGCCCATTCCCCATTTCCCGTTTCCGGTTCACGATGTGCGGCCGGCCAACCGAACGCGTGGGTCGAGCGCGGTGTAGGCCAGATCTACGAGGAAGTTGATCAGCACGAAGAGAGCCACGATGATGAGGAGATAGGCGACGATCACCGGCCGGTCGAGCACGTTGATCGAGTCGATCAGGAGCTTGCCCATGCCGGGCCAGGCGAAGATCGTCTCGGTGACGATGGCGAACGCGATCACCGAGCCGAACTCGAGCCCGATCACGGTGACGATCGGGATCAGGATGTTCTTCAGCACGTGCACCCGCACCACGCGCCGCATCGAGAGCCCCTTGGCGCGGGCGAAGCGCACGTAGTCCTGCGCGAGCGCTTCGCGCGTGCCGGCGCGCGTGAGGCGGATGAGGAGCGAGAGCTTGAACAGCGCGAGGTTCGTCGCCGGCATCAGGATGTGGCGGATACCGTCCCACGTGAGGACGCTCACCTCCACGCCGAGCACGTCCACCGTCGCGCCGCGTCCCGTGGCAGGCAGCCAGCCGAGCTCGACCGAGAACACCATGATCAGCATCAGCCCCACCCAGAAGGTCGGCAGCGAGAAGCCGAGGATCGAGCCCGCCATGATGGCCCTGCCGAACCAGGATTCGGGCTTGAGGCCCGCCAGCAGCCCGAGCGGTATGCCGAGCCCGATCGCGATCAGCGTGGCGGTCAGCGCGAGCTCGACCGTGGCGGGCATGCGCTCGAGGATGAGGTGCACGGCAGGGACGTTCGAGACGAACGACTTGCCAAGCTCGCCGGCGAACGCGCCCGAGAGGAACGTCCAGTACTGGCGCCATGGCGGCTGGTCGAGCCCGAGCGCGGCGGTGGCGCGCGCGATCTCGGCCTGGTCGGCCTGGGGGTTGATCAGGATGTCCACCGGGTTGCCGATCGCGTAGACGCCGGCGAAAACCAGCGCCGACATCGCGAACAGGACGGTGACGCTCTGGAGAAGCCTGCGCAGGAAGAAGCCGAGCATCAGCCAGGGATGGGGCTTGATCGTGAGAGCGTAATGGCGTGAGAGCGGGAGCGGGGGAAATCCCTCTCACGACCTCCCGATATCCCGATCTTACGCGTCATTGGGGCTTGAAAAAGTGAGCGAACGTAAACTCGTCGGTGCGCGCTGAATAGGTAAGGCCCTTGCGCATCGCCCACGTGACCACCTGGTAGTGCAGCGGGATGAATGCGACTTCGCGCGCGGCGAGCGCGCTCGCGCTGCGCGCCAGCGCCTCGCGTCTGGCGGGGTCCACCGTGCCGAGAGACTGCACGACCAGCTCATCGAGCTTCGGGTTGGCGTAACCGGCCCAGTTCCACGCGCCGTAGCCCTTCTCCGGGTTGGCCGTGACGAGCAGCGAGCGCAGCGCGAGATCGGCGGCGCGCGAGCCCCAGCCGAGGAGCGCCACGCCGAATTCGCGGTTGCGCGCCTTGCCGAAATAGACGCTCAACGGCATGGCTTCGACACGGGTCGCGACGCCGATGCGCGCGAACATCTGCGCGACCGCCTGCGCCACCTGCTCGTCGTTGATGTAGCGGTTGTTGGGCGTGGCGAGCGTCACCCGGAAGCCGTCGGGATAGCCCGCTTCCGCCAGCAGCTTCTTCGCGCCTTCCGGGTCGTAGGGCTCGGGTTTTACCGCGGGGTCGTGGCCGAAGACGCTCGGCGACAGGATGTTGCCGGCGGGCAGCGCGAGGCCCTCCATCACGCGCCCGGCGATCGCGCTGCGGTTGATCGCCTTCGACAGCGCGCGCCGCACCCGCGCGTCCTTGAACGGGTTCCTGTCGAGCGGCTTGCCGTCCTTCGCCGCCACCCCGGGCGGCGGCTCGCGGTACTGGTCGAGGTGGAGGAAAATCGTGCGCCACGAGACGGTCTGCTCCAGCCGCAGGTCGGGGCTGCGCCGCAGCTTCGCGAGGTCCGCGCTGGGGACGTGCTCGATAGCGTCGATTTGCCCGGAGAGGAGCGCCGCCGTGCGCACCGGGTCGCTCGGCAGGACGTGGAGCGTCACTTTCGTCCACGGCGTGCGCCCGCCCCAGTACTCGCCGTGCCGCGCGAGCTCGATGCGATCGCCGCGGGCGAAGCGCACGAGCCGGTAGGGACCGGTGCCGATCGCCGCTTTTCCGCTGTCGAAGTCCTGTGCGCCCGCCCGGGCGGCCGCCTTCTTCGACACCATCATGACTTCGGCCAGGTCCTGGAGCAGCGCGCCGTAGGGTGTCGCGGTCTTCAGCCGCACCGTGTAGCGGTCCACGATTTCCTTCGCGACGATCGGGCGGACGTAGGCCGCGTAGCCGCCGGGGCTGCCGGTGATGCCGAGCGGGCGCTCGAGGGAGAACACGACGTCCTCGGCGGTGAGCTCCGAGCCGTCGTGGAACTTCACGCCCTTGCGCAGCGTGAACTCCCACGTCAGGGGATCGGGGTTCGCCCAGGTGGCGATGCCGGGCACCGGCCGGCTGCGCTCGTCGGTGCGGACCAGGCTGTCGAAGACGTGCTGCTGGGCGGTGAGGTTGGGCTGGGCGGCGACGAAGTGCGGGTCGAAGGTCGTGACGTCGGCGGAGAGCCCGATGCGCAGCTCCGCCGCGCCAGCTGCCGCGGCCGCAAGGCAAATCGGAACCGCCAAGCCCGCCAAGCACGCCAAGAAAGAGTGGTGAATGACCGAAAGCGGCCTCCAAAATGCCCCTCTCCCCGCGCTGGCGGGGAGAGGGTCGGGGTGAGGGGAGGAGCTTGGTGCAATTTCCATGTGAGATCACTGGGGCGGAACTCGTGCACGAGGGCGCGCTCGTCGGCGCGATGCTGCGAGAGCATAGCGCAGATTTGACAGTGCGAGGGAATGGCTCAACGCTTTATATTCCAGGACAAGCGTATTAGCGTCTTGGCATGTCTCGTCCACTGCGTCTGGAATTCGCTGGGGCGCTCTATCACGTCACCGCGCGGGGAAATGCGCGCGAGGACATCTTTTTTGCGTCTTTCGTCACCCGCGGGGAGGATGCGCGCGGTCCGAACCTCGAGCTCGCCTCGTCCCGGGGCGCCGCAGCCGGTCGAGCCAGCGGTCCACCGTGCCGCCGATGAATTCGAGCGCGCGCTCACGCCACGATCTGCGCTCCCAGGCGGCGTATTCGAACTCGGCGCTCTGCCCGAAGTCGCGCTCGAACATGGCCTCGACCTCGCGCGCGAAGCGCGCATCGTCCACCTCCTGGTTGGCCTCGAGGTTCCAGCGCAGGTTCCAGCGGTCCAGGTTGCTCGAGCCGATCGAGGCCCAGTCGTCGCACAGCACGGTCTTGGCGTGCAGGAAGCGGGGCTGGAATTCCAGGATCCGGACACCGCTGCGGAGCAATGTGCTGTAGAACCTGCGTCCGGCGTGGCGCACGCTCGGGTGATCGGTCCAGGAACCGGGCAGAAGCAGCCGCACGTCGACGCCGCGGCGCGCCGCCCGGCGCAGTGCCCGGCGCAGTTTCCACGAGGGAACGAAATAGGCGGTGGCGATCCAGACGCGCGATCGGGCCGCGCTCACGCGATGGATCACCGAACGCGTGATCTCGGCGCTGTGCAAACCGCCGCTCGCAACAACCCTTCCCCTTTGCCCGTCCGGGCGCGGCTCGACGAGCGGCGCCGCCATACGGAGCGGCCCGTGCGTGCAGTCGAGCCAGGTGCCGGCGAACAGCTCGTGCAGGTCAGCGACCACCGGGCCGCGTATCTCGAGCATCGTCTCGCGCCAGCGCTGATCGGGCTCACGCCGCGGATCGAACGCGTCGGTCACGCCCGCGCCGCCGATGAAGGCGATCTCGCCATCGGCAAGCAGCAGCTTGCGATGATCCCGGAACAGGTTGCGCAGCCATTTTCTCCAGCCCAGCGCGTTGTAGGACACGACGTCGACGCCGCCCGCGGCAAGGCGCTGCCGGTCCCGCGGCTCGAGACCGCGCGCCCCGAAGTCATCGAGCAACACCTTCACCACGACGCCGCGCCGCGCGGCGCGCACGAGCGCCTCGATGAAGCGGTCCGCGACGGCGCCTGATTCGAACAGGTACATTTCGAGAAGGACGTGGCGGTGCGCGCTGTCGATCGCCGCGAGCATGCGCGCGAAAAAGGCCGGGCCGTCGATCAGCAGCTCGAAGCGGTTGCCCGAGCGCCAGGGAAACCGGTATCCGATCTTAACCACGGCCGTCGGTGCCCGGCCCGGCATGCAGTTGTCCGCGGCCAGGGTTCATTTGCACGATTCAGGATTCAGGGGGAGCGTTCTTCCTTCGTGTCCTTCGTGTTCAGCCCTGATTCTCGTCTTTCCTTGGTGGTTCAACTATTATTCGTCGAGATTCCCCTGCGCTCCTCCGCGTCCTCCGCGGTGAGAGGCTGGTTTTCGGCCACCCTTGCTCGTCACTTCTTCCTCTATCAGTGGCGCAGGATCTTTGACAGGAAGTGCTGCGCCCGCTCCGAACGGGGTTTCCCGAAGAATTCCTCCGTCGGCGCATCCTCCACGATCTCGCCCTCGTCCATGAAGATCACGCGGTGCGCGACCTTGCGCGCGAAGCCCATCTCGTGCGTCACCACCATCATGGTCATGCCTTCCTGCGCGAGCCCGACCATGACGTCGAGCACCTCGTTGATCATTTCCGGGTCGAGCGCCGAGGTCGGCTCGTCGAACAGCATCGCGATCGGGTCCATCGCCAGGCCGCGCGCGATCGCCACGCGCTGCTGCTGACCGCCGGAGAGCTGCCCCGGGTACTTCGGGGCGTGCGCTTCCAGCCCGACGCGCCGCAGCAGCGCGAGCGACCTCCGGGTGGCTTCCTCCCTGCTGCGGCCCAATACCTTGACCTGCGCGAGATTGAGGTTTTCGAGCGCCGTCATGTGGGGAAACAGCTCGAAATGCTGGAACACCATCCCGATGCGGGAGCGCAGCCTGGGCAGATCGGTCCCGGGGTCGCCCACCGAAACGCCGTCGACGATGACCTCGCCCTGCTGGAACGGCTCGAGCGCATTGACGCACTTGATGAGGGTGGACTTCCCGGACCCCGACGGTCCGCACACCACGACCACCTCGCCCTTTTCGACCCGGGTCGAGCAGTGTTTCAGCACCTGGAAGGCGCCGAACCACTTGCTCACGTTCTTCATTTCAATCATTGCCATGAGACTTCCCCTCAACGATGCGGTTGCCCCGGCTTCCGCCGGCGTGATTCGCACCTGTTCCCGGCATGGGCCTTCGCATGAACGGCGGCAACGGCATCATCGGGGGACGGCGAGGCGCGCCTGCAGCCGCCGCACGCCGTAGGACGCGGTGAAGCTGACGGCGAAGTAAACCACCGCGACGAAGAGATACATTTCCACCAGGCGCGCGTCGCGCTGCGCGATCCGGGCGGCGGCCCCGAGGAAATCGGTGAGCGAGAGCACGTACACGAGGGAGCTGTCCTGGAAGAGAATGATGCTCTGCGTGAGCAGCACCGGGGTCATGTTGCGGAACGCCTGCGGCAGCACGATTTTCGCCATCGTCTGCCAGTAGTCGAGGCCGAGCGCATACCCGGCCGCGACCTGCCCGCGCGGTATGCTCTGGATGCCGGCGCGCATGATCTCGCAGTAGTAGGCCGCTTCGAACAGAATGAAGGTGATGACCGAGGACCAGAACGCGCCCACCTGGATCGGGCGCGTCGCGCCGATCATCCAGCCCCCGATCCAGGGCACCAGGAAATAGAACCAGAAGATCACCAGCACCAGCGGGATCGCGCGCATGAGGTTGACGTAGGCCCCGGCCGGGGCGTTGAGGATGCGGTAGCTCGAAAGCCGCATCATCGCGAGCAGCGTTCCCAGGATGATGCCGCCCGTCATCGCCATCAGCGTGAGCGTGACGGTGAAGGTCATCCCCTCCTTGAACAGGTACGGGAGCGAGCGCTGGATGACGTCGAAGTCAAAGCCGGCGAACATCTTGGAAACCGGTGAATGGTGAATGGTGAATGGACGGAACCAGTTCCTGTTTGCGGATCGCGTGGTCGGCTGCCGGGTTTTTCGATTCACGACTCACGATTCACGCATCGCGCCGCCGAGCTCAGTGGCCGGCCTGCGGCGCGGTGGCCGCGGCGCCGATGAAGCCCGGCACCGCGACTCTCTTCTCGAGGTAACGCATCGCCAGGACCACGACGACGTTGACCAGGATGTAGATGACGGTGGCGGCGGTGAACGCCTCGAACACCTGGAAGCTGAATTCCTGCATCGAGCGGGCGCGGGCGGTCAACTCCATCAACCCGATGGTGAGCGCGACCGCCGAGTTCTTGATGGCGTTCATGGACTCGGAAGTGAGCGGCGGCAGCACGATGCGGAAGGCCATGGGCAGGAGCACGTAGCGGTAGGTCTGGGCAAGCGTCAGCCCCAGCGCGGTTCCCGCCATCCCTTGCCCGCGCGATATGCTCTGGATGCCGGCCCGCACCTGCTCGGCGATGCGCGCCGAGGTGTAGAAGCCGAGGCACAGCACGGCCGGAACGAACGAGCCCCACGGCGGGGGCATCTGCTTGATCGCGTCACCCAGGGCCTTGGGCACGAGCTCCGGCAGCACGAAGTACCACAGGAACATCTGCACCAGCAGGGGGATGTTGCGGAAGATCTCGACGTAAGCGTTGCCCAGCCTCGCCACCCACGCAAAGGGGGTGGTGCGGAGCGTTCCGACCGTCGCGCCCGCTGCAAGCGCGATGACCCACGCGGAGAGCGCGGTGGCGAGCGTCCAGCCGAGCCCCGATATGAGCCACCCGAGATAGGCGCCGCTTCCGTCCGGCGCCGGCGCCCACAGGATCTGCCAGTTCCAGTTGTACTGCACTGGTCTAGATTTCCTCCAGGCAGGTCATGGAAGCAGGGCGCGCGATGAGCGGCGATTGCCTCGTTCGCTCGAGCGCACGCGCTTGAACGGCGCGGCGCGCCCGTTTTGACTACTGGTAGTCCCTGGGATCGCCCGAGTCGGTCGGCTTGGCCACGACCTTCTTGAACTGCGCGCTCATCGGCACGTTGTAGTTGATGCCCTTGGGCGGGACCGGCTTGAGAAACCATTTCTCGTAGATCTTGTTGATCTCGCCGCTCTTGTAGAGGCTGCGCATCGCGCTGTCCACCACTTTCTTGAAGGAAACGTCGTCCTTGCGCAGCATGATGCCGTAGGGCTCGACCGAAAGCGCATCGGGCGAGATCACCCACTCGCCCGGGTTCTTTGCGTTGGCGACCAGGGTGTAGAGCAGGATATCGTCCATGAAGAAGGCGACCGCGCGGCCGGTGTCCACGGTGAGGAAGGCCTCCGCGTGGTCCTTGGCGGCGATGATGTTCATGCCGAGCTTCCTCTCCACGTTGAGCTCCGTCGCCTGCTTGATGTTGGTGGTGCCCGAGGTGGACACGACGGTCTTGCCTTTCAGGTCATTGACGGACTTCAGGTTCGAAGCCTTCTTGCTCACGAAGCGGTTCGCGGTCACGAAATGCGTGATCGTGAACCACACCTGCTTCTGGCGCTCGAGGTTGTTGGTGGTCGAGCCGCACTCGAGGTCGATGGTGCCGTTCGCCATCAGCGGGATGCGCGTGGCCGAAGTCACCGGGTTCAACTTCACGTCGATCTTCGGCATCTTGAGCTCGGCCTTGATCGCGTCCACGATCCTGTAGCAGAGATCCATGGCGTAGCCCACGACCTGCTGCTTGTCGTCGAAGTAGGAGAACGGTATCGAGCTCTCGCGATGACCGAGGGTGATGGTGCCGGTGTCCTTGATCTTCTTCAGGGTTCCGGTGAGCGCCTGGCCCTGGGCTGCGGCGGACAGACCGGCGCCGGCGACCAAGGCGATCAGCAGCAGTACATGGCGTTTCATAAGCCCTCCTGTCAGTTAGGTGCACGCCGTTTGCGGGTGGGTTTTCGGGGACTGCCGGGTGCCCGCCAATCTAGTGCAACACCCGGGGTTTGTCCAGAACGCATCCCGCGCAGGAAGCAGACGGCCTGCGCCGATGCCGCGGCAGGCGGCCCCACCCGGTTCGGGGAAGCGGCCAGCCGCTGCCGCGCGGCGTATCATCGGCAGACCGCCGGCCCCCGGCAAGGCGCGCCGGCCGGGCAAGGAGAGCCGCATGAGTCATCCCGATGTGCGCTACGAACACGATCTGCTCGGGGAGCGCGCCGTGCCCGCTGGCGCGCACGGGTGCCTGACGCTCGCCGAGCGCTGCGTCAAGGGGATCACCGCCAACCGGGAGCACCTGAGGCGGCTCGTCGAGAACTCGATCGGGATCGTCACCGCGCTCGATCCCTACATCGGTTACGGGCGCGCGACCGCGCTCGCGCAAGAGGCGCACGCCACGGGCAGGAGCGTGTCCGAGCTGGCGCTGGAGAAGGGCTGGCTCACCCGGGAGGAGCTCGAGCGGATCTTGCGGCCCGAGGCGCTCATCCAGCCGAGCTGCGTGCCGCCCGAACGGTGAGCCGCTCAGGATTCTCTGCGCCTGCTCGCCGGCGTACTCGCGGGAGGATACCGAGCTGCTCTAGCGGCCAGCAGGGGCGCGTTGCAGCCCCGCGCGCACGGGATTAGAATGGGCGGCCGCGTCGTTCGCGTGGTGCGAGCCGGCGCAAGGCCGGAGTCACGCGAGCGCCGATGACGCCCGCCGTTTCAGCCGCGAGAGGAGGGACCGTGGATCGCAAGGAGCAGCAACACAAGCAGGACATCAACGCAGTCAGCACGCGCAAGTTCTCGGAGATGACTCCAGGCCAGAAGCTGCGCCATGTGTGGCGGGTCGGCGTCTTCCTGCTGACGTTCGGCTTCGTCTATCCGAACATCTTCTCCGAGTAAAAAATCGGCGCTGACGCGGCGATTTTTTTACCCGAAACCCCGGTAGGGTTTTTCTGTTGATTTCTTGACGAGCGTCAGCTCGTCAAGAAATCTTCGATGATGCGGGCGAGCCGCTGCGGCTGGTCGTGGTGCATCATGTGGCCGCAATCCTCGAGCCACGCCTCGCGGTAATCGCGGAACGCCCCTTTGCGCTCGGCGAGCTGCTCCGGCGTGTCCTTGAGATAGCCCCCGCGCCGCGATTCGCGCGCGAACACCCATAGCGCCGGCGCCGTCGCGAGCCGCCAGCAGGCGATCATCTCCTCGATCCGGAAGAGGTAGGGGTTAGGCAGCTTGTGGCGCGGGTCGCTGCGCAGCATGACCGTGCCGTCGCCGTTTTCCTTCGCCCAGTGCCGGGCGAGAAATGCCGCCTTCCCGTCGGTGAGCCGCGGGTTGTCGCGCTTCAGGCGCGCCGCCACCTCGTCGAAGGAACGGTACGGCCTGAAGCGCGGCGGCTCGCGCAGCCTGTCGAGCCACTGCCGCAGCCGCGCCGGCGCCTGCTCGGGACGCGTCCGGGTGAGCCCGAACCCCTCGAGCGAGACCACCTTGGCCGCGCGCTCCGGGCGCAGCCCCGCGTAGGTGCAGGCGATGAGGCCTCCCATGCTGTGCCCGATGAGCAGCGCGGGCGCGTGCGGCTGGTAAAGCGCGAGCAGCGCTTCCAGGTCGGCGTAGTAATCGGGGAACCAGTAGCCCTCGCGTACCCATCCGGTGAGGCCGAAGCCGCGCCAGTCGGGCGCGATCACGTGCCATTCGCGAGCGAAGCCGTCAACCAGGAACTGGAAGGAGGCGGACACATCCATCCAGCCGTGAAGCAGGAAAAGCTTCGGCGCGCCCGCCATGCCCCAGGTGCGCACGTGGTAGCGCAGCCCGCGGACGTCATGAAACTGCGATTCGCTTTGCTTCATCGCCCGGAGGCCCCGAATGGTGAATGGTGAATCGCAGGATGTTAGCGCAATCGCTTTAAAATTGTCGCCGGGCATTACCCGTCACTCGCAAAGCCATGATCGCCGAAATTTCCGTTCGTCGTGAAGACGCCGTCCACGGGATCGAATTGAACCGCCCCGGCTGCGGTAACCTCGTCACCATGGAAATGGTGTCCGCGCTGCCGGACGCGTTCCGCGGCGTGCCGCGGGACGCGAAGCTCGTTCTCGTCACCGGGCGCGGCGCCGATTTCTGCAAGGGCCGCGACTACCGGTCCGCGCCGGAGAGCGCGAACACCGGGCGCGCGCCGCGCGGCCGCGCCGGCTTTGCCGCGGGCCTTTCCGCGGGCGTCCTGTCCTCCCGCTAAGGCAGAAGGCAGAAGGCAGAAGGCAGAAGGCAGAAGGCAGGGAGGCGCTGGTCAACAGCTTCATCCTTCGTCCTTCATCCTTCTTCCTTTATGGCGCCGGCCCGCGTGTTCTCGAGCCGGCGGGCGCAGAAACGGTTAAAAACGAAATGGCCACGGCGTAAAATACCGGGATGCCCGCGCCATCGTTCGTCCATCTGCGATTGCACAGCGAGTACTCGATCGTGGATGGCATCGTCCGCCTCGACGAAGCGGTCGAGGCGGCGGCGAGAGACGGCATGCCGGCGCTCGCGCTGACCGACCTCGCCAACGTGTTCGGCATGGTCAAGTTCTACCAGGAAGCGCGCGCCCGGGGCGTGAAGCCCGTGATCGGATGCGACGCCTGGCTCGAGAACGGGGCCGACCGCGACAAGCCGCACCGCCTGCTGCTGCTGGCGCAGTCGCGGGAGGGCTACCTGCGGCTCTCCGAGCTGCTCACCCGCGCCTACCGGGCGAACCAGTACCGCGGCCGCGCCGAGCTGAAGAAGGCGTGGTTCGCGGAAGCCGGCACCGAGGGGCTGATCGCGCTCTCCGGCGCGCACCATGGCGACCTCGGGCAGGCGCTCGTGGTGGACAACGCGCAGCAGGCGCAGCGGCTGGCGCGCGAGTGGCAAGAGCTCTTCCCGGGCCGCTATTACGTCGAGCTGCAGCGGCTCGGCCGGCAGGCGACCGTGCTCGGCGCCGCGGCGGTTCCCGTCGAGACCTACGTCCAGCGCGCGCTGAAGCTTGCCTCGGCCCTGAAGCTGCCGGTGGTGGCGACCCATCCCGTGCAGTTCGTGAAGCCCGACGACTTCCGGGCGCACGAGGCGCGCGTGTGCATCGCCGGGGGCTACATGCTCTCGGACCAGCGCCGCCCGCGGCAATTCGGCCCCGAGCAGTACTTCAGGACGCAGGCGGAGATGGCGGCGGCGTTCAGGGACGTGCCGGCCGCCCTCGCGAACAGCATCGAGATCGCGAAACGCTGCAATCTCACGCTCGCGCTCGGCAAGAGCCAGCTGCCGCGCTTTCCGACCCCGGGCAACGTCGGTCTCGACCAGTACCTGCGCGAATCGGCGGCGGTGGGGCTGGAGCGCCGGCTCGAGCAGCTCTACGCCGACGAGAAGGAACGCGCCGCGCGCCTGCCCCGCTACCGCGAGCGGCTCCAGTTCGAGCTCCAGACCATCGTGCAGATGGGCTTCCCCGGCTACTTCCTCATCGTCGCCGACTTCATCAACTGGGCGAAAGAGAACGGCGTGCCGGTGGGGCCGGGGCGCGGCTCGGGCGCGGGCTCGCTGGTCGCCTATTCGCTCGGCATCACCGACCTCGATCCCCTGCGCTACGATCTTCTCTTCGAGCGCTTCCTCAATCCCGAGCGCGTCTCGATGCCGGACTTCGACATCGATTTCTGCCAGGAGGGGCGCGACCGCGTGATCGAGTACGTGAAGAGCAAGTACGGCGCGGACAGCGTCTCGCAGATCGCGACCTTCGGCACCATGGCGGCGAAAGCGGTGGTGCGCGACGTGGGCCGCGTGCTCGATCTCTCCTACACCTTCTGCGACCAGCTCGCGAAGCTGATCCCGTTCCAGCCGGGCCGGCACATCACGCTCGCGGACGCGCGCGAGATGGAGCCGCAGCTCGCGGAGCGCGAGCAGAAGGAGGAAGAGGTGCGCGAGCTCCTCGCGCTCGCCGGGAAGCTCGAAGGGCTCGTGCGCAACGTGGGCATGCACGCGGGGGGCGTGCTGATCGCGCCGGGCAAGCTCACGGATTTCTGCCCGCTCTACGCCGCGGAAGGCTCGGAGAGCGTGGTCTCGCAGTTCGACATGAAGGACGTCGAGGCGGTGGGCCTCGTCAAGTTCGACTTCCTGGGCCTCACCACGCTCACCATCCTCGACTGGACGCTGAGGTACGTCGGAAGGCGGAAGGAGCAAGGCAGAAGGCAGAAGGAAGACGATCGGATCGCTGCCGCTGACAAGCCTCCTTCATCCCTGGACCTCGCGTCCCTCCCGCTGGACGATGCCGCCACCTACCGGCTGTTCGCGGCGGGCGACACGACCGCGATCTTCCAGTTCGAGTCGCGCGGCATGCGCGATCTTCTCAAGCGCGCAAGGCCCGACCGCTTCGAGGACCTGATCGCGCTCGTCGCGCTCTACCGTCCGGGGCCGATGGATCTCATCCCCGAGTTCGTGGATCGCAAGCACGGGCGGCAGCGCGTGGAGTACCTCGACCCGCGGCTCCAGCCGATCCTCGGCCCCACCTATGGCGTCATGGTGTACCAGGAGCAGGTGATGCAGATCGCGCAGGTGATCGGCGGCTACACGCTGGGCGGCGCGGACCTGCTGCGCCGCGCGATGGGGAAAAAGCTGCCGGAGGAAATGGCGCAGCACCGCGGCGTCTTCGTCGCCGGCGCGGTGAAGAACGGGATGAGCGAACGCAAGGCGCATGAGCTCTTCGGCCTGATGGAGAAGTTCGCAGGCTACGGGTTCAATCGCTCCCATGCGGCCGCCTATGCGCTGGTCGCCTACCAGACCGCCTACTTCAAGGCGCACTATCCCGCCGAATTCATGGCGGCGACGCTTTCCGCCGACATGGACAACAGCGACAAGGTCCAGCTCCTGATCGAGGACTGCCGCGCCAACGGCATCGAGGTGCTGCCGCCTGACATCCACGCGAGCGACTACCGCTTCGTGCCTGTCGGCGAGCGCAGCATCCGCTACGGCCTGGGCGCCATCAAGGGCACCGGGGAAGCGGCGATTCGCACCCTCATCGAGGCGCGCTCGAAGCAGCCGTTCGCGGATCTCTTCGATTTCTGCGCGCGCGTGGACAAGCGTCTCGTCAACCGCCGCGTGGTCGAATCGTTGATCCGCGCCGGGGCGTTCGACGCCGTCGACGATCACCGCGCGCGTCTGCTCGCCTCGGTCGCGCGGGCCCTGGAACACGCCGAGCAGGCGAGCCGCGCCGTGAACCAGGTGAGCCTCTTCGCCGACCTGCCCGACGCGGCGGCGAAACTTCCGGCTGCGGAGGTGCCGCGCTGGAGCACGAAGGAGCGCCTGCAGAACGAGAAGCTCGCGCTCGGCTTCTACTTCGGCGAGCACCTGTTCAACATCTACCGCGACGAGGTGCGCCGCTTTGTCAGGACGCGGCTCGCCGACCTCGCTTCGGTCCCGGTGGCCGAGTACGCGGGCCGCAGGCTCTGGGTGGCCGGAGTCGTGCTCGGCATGCGCCTGCAGAACACGGCGAGCGGCCGCATGGCGATCGTGAGCCTCTCCGACGAGTCGGCGCGGGAGGAAGTGGTCGTGTTCGGCGACGAGTTCGCGAGATTCCGGCAGAAACTGCGCGAAGACGAGCTGCTGGTGGTGGAAGTACAGCTTCGATCGCGCGGGCGCCCGGGCAACGGGGAGCTGGAGGGCGGCGAGCCGCGCCCGCGGGTCATCGTCACGAACGTGCTCGAGCTCGCCGAAGCGCGCAACCGTTTCGCGCGCGCGGTGCGGCTGACGTGCAACGGCGAGTCCTCGGGCGGGAAGCTGCGCGAGCTGCTCGCCCCGTACCGCAGCGGCGCCTGCCCGGTATCGGTCGTCTACGCGAACCGGGGCGCCTCCTGCGAGATCGATCTCGGCGCCGCCTGGCGCGTTAACCTGCACGACGACCTCATCCGCGCGCTCGGCGAGTGGCTCAGCCCGGAAAACGTCGCGATTCTGTACCATGACAGCGCCTAGGAGTCTGCCGGACCAAAGTCCGACAAACGCCTGAGGCGAAACCGCCGGCAAGAAACCGGCAGAACAACCGGGGACATGAACTCGACCCGCTCCTCACTCCGACGGAGCGCAAGGAGGAGATGCTAATGATCCTGCGCGGGCGGCTCGGCCTGGTGTTCTTCGACGACGATGGCGCCGTGACCGGCACGGTGCTGCTGGCGGCCGGCGGGGAGCGCATCGCGGTCAACATTCCCGCGGGGCAGTTTCACACCGGCGTCGCGTTCGAACCCTCGGTCGTTTTCGAAGCCAAGGCCGGACCCTACCGGCCGCACGCCGCAGACGAGAAGGCGGCGTTTGCGCCCGCGGAAGGGGCGCGCGACGCGCCTGCGTACCTGGCGCGGCTGAAGAGTCTTTTTGCCGCCAGGGCCGCCAAGCGCGCCAAGAAAGAACGAAGATAAGCGCTGAAACACGAAGACACACGGGACACGAAGGAAGAACGACCATTGAATCACGAGTGACGAGTCACCGGTCACGCCTCATCAGTCACGCTGTTGTTGCAGCAGCATTGCTGGTGTTCGCCGCCGGGCCAGCGCCGGGCGGCGAAGCGGAGTGGAAGCTGCTCTACGACCAGGCCGAGCTTCACTTCCAGCGCGGCAACCTCGAGCAGGCGGAGCTCTTTGCGCGCGAGGCGCTGCGCGAAGCCGAGGCCGCGCCCGGCGGGAATCAGCGCATGACCGGGCTCTCGCTCGGCAGGCTCGCGTTCGTGCTGCGGCTCGCGGGCAAGCATGACGAAGCGCTGCCGCTCTCGGAGCGCGCGGTGGGAATCGCCACGAAGGCCTACGGCCCCGGCGACCCGCAGACCGCGATCGCGATCCAGGGCCAGGCGGAGATCCTGTTCGCGCAGAAGCGGTTTGCCGAGGCGGAAAAGCTGCACCGGCGCGCGCTCGCCATCTTCGAGAAACGCCTCGGCCCGAAGAACTTCCAGACGGCGACGGGGCTCCACAACGTGGGCACGATGCTGCTTGCCCAGGAGAAGCACGCAGAGGCCGAAAAATTCCTGCGGCGCGCGCTCGCGGTGAAGGAGGAGGTGCTCGGCCCCGCCCACCGCAGCGTCGCACACACGCTGAACAACCTGGTTCTCACGCTGGAGGCGCAGGGCAGGAGCGAGGAGGCGGCGAAGTACCGCCGCCGCACGGACGCCTTCAAAGGACAATGAATCGTGACTGGTGACTCGTGATTCGACAGTGGAAGTCCTCCTGTCTTTTTTATTCTTGGCGTTCTTGGGTGTGCCAGGCCAAGCCTGGCTGGTCTTGTGAACTGAAAGGAGTTTACCCTGTGAATTACCCGTTCAACAGGTAGCCAATCGAGCGCGTTGCCGAGCAATCGGTAGCGCGAAGCCTC
>Ga0073934_10000806_pt1 | contig 82953 bp, 90 predicted proteins | sample LarsenN4metaG_FD_76834 | JGI IMG/M metagenome (GOLD analysis project Ga0073934, IMG submission 76834) | Hot spring sediment bacterial and archeal communities from British Columbia, Canada, to study Microbial Dark Matter (Phase II) - Larsen... ...
GCCACGATTGCGCGACAGCACGTCGCGGGCGTAAAGCATCATCTGGCGATCCGGCCATATGATGTTGCCGTCGGCATCCACCACGCCCAGCCGGTCGCCGTCGCCGTCGAAGGCCAGGCCCAGATCCGCCTGGTTCTCCCGCACGGCCTGGATGAGGTCGGTGAGATTCCCGGGCTGGCTGGGGTCAGGATGATGGTGCGGGAAGTTGCCGTCGACGTCGCAGTAAAGCTCGATGACATCGTGGCCGAGCGCTGTCAGCAGGCGCGGCGCAACGACGCCGGCCACGCTGTTGCCGCAGTCCACGACGATGCGCAGGGACTTCTCGAGGGCCAGTGGAATGTCTTCGCTGATGCGCTGTATGTACTCCGGAACGATGTCGGTGGTCTCCAGCGCACCCTCGCCGCTAGTGAAATCCTCCCTCTGCATGCGGCGCTGGATCGCCTTGATCGCCTCGCCGGACAACGCCTGGCCGTTGAGAACGATCTTCATGCCGTTGTATTGGGGCGGATTGTGGCTGCCGGTCAGCATGACGCCGCTGCCCGTATCCAGATAATGGGTGGCGAAGTACAGCACGGGCGTCGGCACCATGCCGATGTCGATGACGTCCCGGCCGCTGTCGCGCAGTCCCTGGATCAGCACCTTCGCCAGGGCGGGGCTGGAATTTCTTCCGTCGCGGCCGACCACGACCACCGACTGCCCCTGTGCGGCCGCCTCGCTGCCGAGCGCCTTGGCGATGAGATAGACATTCCCCTCGGTGATGCCCTCGCCGACCACGCCGCGGATGTCGTAGGCGCGAAAGACCGCGTCCAGCGGCGAGGCCGGACTTGGCGCGGGTGCCGCCGGCGCCGGCGGCACCTTCATGACCGTCGTCGGCGGTTCCTGCTCGGTGACTTCCAGGCCGCCGGCGGGTTTCGCCGCACTGGCGGCGGCCGCCGCGCGCGCGGCGATGGCGGCCAGCTTCTCCTGCTCGGCGGCGCTGGCGGGACCGAGCTTCCCGGACCGTGGCGGCAATGCCGGGATGAACTGCTCCACGCCGGGGTAGGCGCCCTGCAGGATCGCGGCGGTCGCGCCCTTGAACTGCGTTCCGGCCTCGGCGACCGGTGCCCCGGCGGCGACCCGGCGGCGCAGGAAAAACCAGACGGATCCGCCGGCGGCCGCGAGTCCGAGGAATACGACGGCCGCCAGCAGCGCTCCCGACCCGCCGCCGCCCCGTGCCGGCTGTGCGCCCGGCTCCGGTGCGGGACCCTCGGCGCGCCTCGGCCAATAAGCCACACGCATTGACGTGCCCGCCACCGGCAGGAAAGCGACGGCGCGATCCCTGGGCACGGCCTCCTCGCTGGTGACCGCGATCACCCAAGGCTTCGGCCCCCCCGTATCCTGCCGCAACTCGAACCGCGCATGCGCGCGACCGGCATTGAAAGCCTGCGCGATGGAATCCAGGCTCAGGCTCAGGTGCAGGACGCCCGCCAACCCCTGTTCGTCCTCGACACGCTGGACCATGGCCAGGTGCTGCCCCGGCGTGCCGAACGCCTGCACCTCGGCCGGCACCGGCTGCGCATCCGTCTCGGCGCGAGTGATCATCGCCAGCGACCCGAAGGTGAGCGGCGCCGCCGCGTCCGTGTCCGTGTTCGCGGCGCCGCGTGGGATCAGCCGCAGCTTAAGCGCCCCCTCGATGCCGGCGGCCAGTTCGACGGCCCTGGCCTGGATCTCCCCGGCGCTGCCGGAGCGCAACAGGTTCGCGACATCCGGCTCGGCGGCCAGCCGCGCCAGCCGCTGCGCGGCATCCGCCACACGCGCCTGCACCGCGCTCGCCGCAGCCTGCGCCGCCGCCTTCTCCGCATCCTCGGCCGCTCGCGGCGCCGCGGGGGAGAGCATGAGCAGCACGGCGGCGAGCAGTGCTGCCGGGTAGCCGCGAGCCGCGACCGGGAGCAGCGCATGATGAGGACACCTGCTGCACTTACGCATGTCGGATCTCTCCCCCTTCCGCAAGAGCGTCCTAGTGTTGTTCCCGACGTCCCTGCTCTGCGAACAGCCTAGTGTCGTCCAGTGTGCCCGAAGCCGCCGGCGCCGCGGTCGCTGACCTCGAATTCGTCGACGATATCGAAGTGCGCGCGCACGACCGGCAGGAAAACCAGCTGCGCGATGCGCTCACCGGGCTGGATGTTAAAAGACTCCTTACCCCGATTCCAGCAGGAGACCAGCAACTCGCCCTGGTAGTCCGAATCGATGAGGCCGACCAGGTTGCCTAGCACGATGCCATGCTTGTGGCCCAGTCCCGAGCGCGGCAAGATGACCGCCGCCAGCGCCGGATCGCCGATGTGGATGGCCAGGCCGGTGCGGATGAGCTGCGTGTCGCCGGGCGCCAGGGTGAGCGGCGCCTCGACGCATGCGCGCAGGTCGAGCCCGGCCGCGCCATCGGTTGCATACGCGGGCAGCGGAAATTCCCCGCGCAGACGCGGGTCAAGAATTTTCAACGCGATCTTTCTCAAAGTATCGATCCCCGATCAGTTCCACCAGACCACGGGCGAGCTCGCGCTTGTGCGCCACGGGCAGGCTCGCCTCTCCCGTTTTCCAGATGACCCGCAACGCGTTCTCCTCGCTGTCGAAACCCAGCCCAGGCAGGCTGACGTCGTTGGCAGCTATCATGTCCAGACGCTTGCGCTCGAGCTTCACGCGGGCGTTCTCGGCGATCTGGCCGGTCTCGGCCGCGAAACCGACCACGAAGGGGCGTGGAGTGCGCAAAGCGACCGAGGCCAGAATGTCCGGCGTCCTGGTGAGCGCAAGCGTCATCGCCTCAGCGGTCTTTTTGATCTTCTCGCCGGCCACCTCGGCGGCGCGGTAATCGGCCACCGCCGCCGCGCCGACGAAGATCTGTGCGCCGTCCATCGCCGCACCCACGGCCGCGGCCATCTCCTCGGCCGTCTCGACCTTCACCAGCCGCACGCCGGCCGGGGCGGGAAGCTGTGCCGGCCCGCTCACCAGCGTCACCTCGGCACCCGCCTCGGCGAACGCCTCGGCCACCGCGTAGCCCATCTTCCCGGAGCTTCGGTTGGTGATGTAACGCACCGGGTCGATGGGTTCACGCGTCGGGCCGGCGGTGACCACCACCCGCAGTCCGGCGAAGCGCGGCGCGGTGAATTGCGCCGCGATCGCGGCGCCCAGTTCGTCGGGTTCCAGCAGACGGCCCGGCCCCACCTCCCCGCATGCCTGAGGGCCAGTATCGGGGCCGAGGATCCGCACGCCGCGCTGGCGCAGGATCTCGACATTCGCCTGCGTCGCGGCCGCCGCCCACATCTGCTGGTTCATGGCCGGTGCCACCAGAAGGCGGGAACGGGTCGCGAGGCAGACGGTGGTCAGCAGATCGTCGGCACGGCCGTGCGCCAACCGGGCGATGAACTCGGCGGTAGCGGGCGCCACGACGATCGCGTCGGCCCAGCGGGCGAGCTCGATGTGGCCCATCGCCGCCTCCGCGGCCGGATCGAACAGTTCGGTGCGCACCGGCTGGCCGCTGACGGCCTGCAGCGTAAGCGGGGTAATGAACTCGCGGGCGGCGGCGGTCATGACGACCCGGACATCGGCGCCGCGGTCGCGCAGCCGGCGCACCAGGTCGGGAGCCTTGTAGGCGGCGATTCCGCCGGTGACGCCGACCAGCAGCTTCTTTTGCGCGAGCGTATTCACGTTTCGGCCAAGGTCTCGGGCGGGCGATTTTACCGGAAGCAAGTGCCCGCTTATACTCCGTGGCCATTGGGCCCAACACGGACGTGAGGCTTGAATGCCCATCAAGGACTGGCCGGCCGGGGAGCGGCCGCGCGAAAAACTCCTCGGCCAGGGCGCCCACGCCCTCTCCGACGCCGAACTCCTCGCCATCTTTTTGCGCTCGGGCCTGCGCGGCGCATCCGCGGTCGACCTCGCGCGCGACCTGCTCGCTGCCTTCGGCGGCCTGCGAGCGCTGCTGGACGCAAACGCGGAGACCTTCCTCGCCCAGCGCGGCGCGGGCATCGCGAAGTATGTTCAGCTGCATGCCGCCCTGGAACTGGGGCGCCGCTATCTCGCCGCCGATCTGCGGCGCGAGAACGCCCTCACCAGCCCCGGGGCGACCCGGCGCTACCTGAAAGCCCGCATGCGGCATTATGACCGCGAGGTCTTCGCCTGCCTGTTCCTCGACAATCGCCATCGGGTGACGGCCTTCGAGGAGTTGTTTTTCGGCACCATAGACACGGCCTCGGTGCATCCGCGCGAGGTGGTCAAGGCCGCCCTCAGGCACCGCGCCGCGGCCGTCATCCTGGCCCACAACCACCCCTCGGGCGTGGCCGAGCCGAGCCGAGCCGACGAACTCCTGACGCGCCGCCTCAAGGAGGCCTTAGCCATTGTAGATATTAGGGTTCTTGACCACTTCGTCATCGGCGACGGGGACCCCGTTTCGCTCGCCGAGAGGGGCCTGGTCTAGGCGGTGGCCAGGCACCGGAAAAAATGCTTGGCGGGGGTCGGCATCGTATGTACAATCACTCTCCCTTTTTAAAGAACATCCGAGCACGAGAGTCTGTCATGTCGCGGGTCTGTCAGGTCACTGGTAAGCGTCCCCAGGCGGGGAACAACGTCTCCCACGCCAACAACAAGACGCGGCGGCGCTTCCTGCCCAACCTCCATACCCACCGCTTCTGGGTGGATAGCGAGAATCGCTGGGTCAGCCTGCGGGTCAGCAGTCATGGCATGCGGATCATCGACAAGGTGGGAATCGAACAGGTGCTGTCGGACATTCGTGCCCGCGGTGAGAAGGTCTAGCGGGGTACGGCCATGCGCGAGAAGATCAAGCTTGTATCGACGGCCGACACCGGTCACTATTACACGACAACAAAAAACAAGCGGAACACTCCCGATAAGATGGAGATAAAGAAGTTTGATCCGGTCATCCGCAAGCGGGTGGCCTACAAGGAAGGTAAGATCAAATAGCGTCGCCTACCGACGTGCCCACATATAAAGCCCGCGCCAGCGGGCTTTTTTATTGCGGCTCCCCGAACGGGACCGGTGATGGCGCATCGGTGCGGGGCCACTGCCTTCGAGTTGCGCATGACACCGGTGGCCGCACGACACTGGTCCTGTTGCGGTGAGATCAAGTCTGCCGCGCGCGTCCTGTACGATCATGGTGCCCCCGTTCCTTACGCCCGCTTCCATGTCCACGCCTCGACACTCAAGGCCAGCGCTGCTGCTCGTGGCATCCAGCCTTTGGGGATGTTCGGCCGTCGGCCCGGATTACCAGCCCCCGGACCCGGATGTCCCCTCCCGCTGGAACCGGCTCGACGCCTCGACCGAGGCAGTGGCGCAGCCTGTCGCTCCCGGCGATCTCAGCGAGTGGTGGCGCCGCCTGAACGACCCCCTGCTGGCCGAGCTGGTAGCCGAGGCGATGCAGGCCAACCCCGACCTGCACAGCGCGCGCGCCCGGGTGCGGGAGGCCCGGGCCCGACGCGCGGTCGCCGCCTCCGAACGCCTTCCGACCGTGGACGCGGTCGGCAATGCCAGCCGCACCGAGCCCAGCGAGGAGACCGGAAGTGGCGAGAGTCGTCAGCTGTTCAGCGCCGGCTTCGACGCCAGCTGGGAGATCGACGTGTTCGGGGGGGTACGACGCGGCGTCGAGGCGGCCGAAGCGGACCTCGAGGCGACGCAGGCCGATCTGCAGGCGACCCAGGTCTCGCTGGCCGCAGAGGTGGCGTCGAGCTACGTCGAGGTGCGGGCGCAGCAGGCACTGCTGGGGATCGCTCGTGGCAATCTCGCCACGCAGTCCGAGACCCTGCAGCTGACCGAGTGGCGCGAACAGGCCGGCCTGGTCAGCAGCCAGGACGTCGCGCAGGCACGCAGCAACCGCGAGCAGACGCGGGCGCAGATACCGGTCATCGAAACCAACCTCGCCGCGGCGGAACACAGCCTGGAGATCCTGCTCGCCCGCGCGCCCGGGACGCTGCGCGAGCGCCTGTCGGGGGCAGGCGACCTGCCGGTGGCGCCAACGCAGATCGCCGTCGGCATCCCCGCCGACACCCTGCGACAGCGCCCCGACGTGCGGGCCGCGGAGCGCACGCTCGCCGCGGAGACCGCCCGCGTCGGCGTCGCCGAGGCGGCGCGCTATCCCGCCTTCAGCCTCTCCGGTTCGATCGGCCTCGAGGCGCTGACCCTCGGGGCGCTCGGCGACACCGCGGCGGTGACCAACTCGCTGCTCGCGGGGGTCACGGCGCCGGTGTTCAACGCCGGCCGGCTGCGCTCCCAGGTGGAGGCCCAGGACGCGGTGCGTGAACAGGCGCTCGCCGCCTACCGGCAGGCGGTGCTCACCGCCTTGCAGGACGTGGAGAACGCGCTGGTCGATCTCTCCCGCAACCGCGATCGCAGCGAGGCGCTGGCCAATGCCGTCGGCGCCGCCCGCAGCGCCGCGGAGCTCGCGCGGCTGCGCTACGGCACCGGTCTCCTCGATTTCCAGCCGGTTCTCGACAGCGAGCGCAACGTGTTGCTGCTGGAGGAGAGTCTGGCCCGCAGCCGTGCCGACGGGGTGCTGGCTCTCGTAAGCTTGTACAAGGCCCTGGGCGGCGGCTGGTCGGCGACCCTTCCGCCCGCGGCAACGAAGGAGCTGCCATGAACGCCTCGAACACCACCAGCGACGCGGGAGGTTCCGATCGGGGCGAGGCCCTCGAGGCCATTCTGGGCAGTCGACCCGGCAGCCGGCCTCTGCGGCGCGCACTCTGGGCGTCCGCGGTGCTGATCGTGGCCGCAGGAACGCTCTTTCTGTACTTCCGCGACCAACAGCAGGCCGAGGCGCCACGCTACATCACGGAAGCGGTCACCGTCGGAACGCTGGTGGTCAAGGTCTCTGCCACCGGCAACCTGCAGCCAACCAACCAGGTGGACGTGGGCAGCGAGCTCTCCGGCATCGTGGCCGAGGTCTACGTCGACGACAACGATCGCGTCCGGAAAGGCCAGGTGCTGGCCCGCCTCGATCTCGCGAAGCTCGAGGATGCCGTGGCGCGATCGCGCGCCAGCCTCGCGGTCGCCGAGGCGTCGGTGCTGCAGGCGCAGGCCACCGTCGCCGAGGCCGGCGCCACGCTGGCGCGCTTCCGGCAGGTCTCGGAGTTGTCGGGCGGCAGGGTACCTTCGCAGACCGAGATGGATACTGCCGAGGCAAATCTCAAGCGTGCCCAGGCCAACGAGGCCAGCGCCCGCGCGAGTGTCTCCCAGGCGCGCGCCGAGCTGCAGTCCAACGAGACCGACGTCGAGAAGGCCAGCATACGCTCGCCGATCGACGGCGTGGTCCTCTCGCGCCAGGTGGAGCCGGGCCAGACCGTGGCCGCCTCCTTCCAGGCACCGGTGCTGTTCACGCTGGCCGAGGATCTCTCGAAGATGGAGCTGCAGGTGGACGTCGACGAGGCCGACGTCGGCCAGGTCGAGACGGGGCAGAAGGCCACCTTCACCGTGGACGCTTGGCCCGGGCGGCGGTACGAGGCGGTCATCACCCGCGTCGGTTACGGCTCGCAGGAGAAGGACGGCGTGATCTCGTATCTGACCGTGCTCGAGGTGGACAACGACGACCTGAGCCTGCGCCCCGGCATGACCGGCACCGCGGAGATCACCACGATCACGCGCGAGAACGCGCTCCTGGTGCCGAATGCCGCGCTGCGCTACACGCCGCCCGAGGAAACGGATGCCGCGAAGACGACCACGGGGCGCGGCCTGGTGGGTTTCCTGATCCCGCGACCTCCGCCGCAGGTGCGGAAGGTCCGGCAGGTGACCGCCGACGCCACGCCGCGCGTGTGGACGCTGCGCGACGGCCAGCCCGTGGCGATCGAGATCCGGACCGGCGCTACCAACGGCCGCGTGACGGAGGTCTTGGGCGGTCCGCTCGAGGCCGGCACGCAGGTGATCACGGAGAGCGTGAGCACAGCCCCATGATCGAGGCGGTACCGCTCATCAGGCTGTCCGGCATCACCAAGACCTATGGCCGCGGTCAGGCCGCCTTGCAGGCCCTGAAGGGCATCGATCTCGACGTCGAAGCGGGCGATTTCGTCGCCATCATGGGCCCCAGCGGCTCCGGCAAATCTACCGCGATGAACATTCTCGGCTGCCTCGACACTCCCACCAGCGGCAGCTACGAGTTCAAGGGCGTGCATGTCGAGGCCTTGTCGCGCAACCAGCGTGCGCTGCTTCGGCGCCGCCATCTCGGCTTCGTGTTCCAGGGCTTCAACCTGCTGCCGCGCACCACTGCGCTGGAGAATGTCGAGCTGCCGCTCATCTATCGCGGCGAGCGTGCTGGCGCGCGTCACGCCGCGGCGCGCGTGGCGCTCGAGCAGGTCGGCCTGAAGGGCTGGGAGCACCACACGCCGGCAGAGCTGTCCGGCGGACAGCAGCAGCGCGTGGCCATCGCCCGCGCCATCGTCACCCGACCGGCGGTGTTGCTGGCCGACGAGCCGACCGGCAACCTCGACACCCGCACGAGCGAGGAGATCATGGATCTGATCGGCGCGTGCAACCGCGAGCAGGGCATCACCGTGCTGATGGTAACCCACGAGCCGGACATGGCGGCATACGCCAAGCGCATCGTCCGCTTTCTCGACGGCCGCATCGACAGCGACCGCCTCAACTCGGAGGCCGCCTGATGCTGTGGAACACCTTGCTGCTCGCGCTGCGCGCCATACGGCGCAATCTCATGCGCTCCTTCCTCACCGTGCTGGGCATCGTCATCGGCGTTGCCGCCGTCATCACCATGGTCACCCTGGGCAACGGGGCCACCCGGTCCGTGTCCGACCAGATCTCCAGCATGGGCAGCAATCTGTTGATGGTGAGGCCGGGCCAGCGTTTCGGTCCCGGCGCCGAGGCCGCACCCAACTTCAAGAGCGCCGACGTCGATGCCGTGCGCAGTCAGATCAGCGGCGCGGAAAGGGTCGCCCCGGTGGTGAACATGGCGGCGACCGCCGTGTTTCAGGCCAGCAACTGGTCCACCGTGGTCACCGGCACCAGCAACGATTACTTTCCGGCGGGCAACTGGGTGCTGTCAGCCGGTCGCTACTTCAGCGAGACCGAGGAGCGGGCGGGCAAGGCGGTGTGTGTGATCGGCGACACCGTGCGCGAGAAGCTGTTCGGCCGACAGAACCCGGTGGGCAGCGAGATCCGCATCAAGCAGTTCGCGTGCGAGGTGATAGGCCTGCTCAAGGCGAAGGGCCAGTCGGCGATGGGCCAGGACCAGGACGACACCGTGGTGATGCCGCTGCGCACCGTACAGCGGCGCCTGACCGGCAACCAGGACATAAGCCGCCTGACCGTCTCCGTAAAGGACGGTGCGTCCATCGACGCGGTCAAACAACAGCTCACCCTGCTGCTGCGCGAACGGCGCAACCTCGCCGAGAACGAGGACGACGACTTTCGCGTCATGGACACCCGCCAGATCGCCGAGACCCTCACCAGCACGACGAAGATCCTCACCATGCTGCTCGGCGCAGTGGCGGCGGTCAGCCTGCTGGTGGGCGGCATAGGCATCATGAACATCATGCTGGTGTCGGTCACGGAGCGAACGCGCGAGATCGGCATCCGGCTTGCCATCGGCGCGCTGGAGCGGGAGGTGCTGCTGCAGTTCCTGATCGAGGCGGTCGTGCTGTCGAGCCTCGGCGGCCTGATCGGCATCGCCATCGCCACCGCGGCGTCCGTGGGCCTGGCAGGCGTGATGAACGTGCCCTACATGTTCGACGCCGGCATCAACCTGCTGTCGTTCCTGTTCTCCGCGGCGATCGGCGTGATCTTCGGTTACTTCCCCGCGCGCCGGGCGGCGGCTCTGAATCCGATCGACGCCCTGCGCCACGAGTGAGCAAGGGCGACCGGCCCCGGCGCGGCGCGGCGCGCAGTGGCCGCGCCGGCCCCCCGGGCAACGCCGTGCCGAGCCGGCCCCCGGTCAAGCGGGCCGCAGCGAATACCGCCGCAGGCTGCCCGCGAATTCCGCCAGGGCGCCGATGCCGGTCTCCTCTGCCTGCCGGCACCACTCCTGCAGCGCGGCCACCAGGGTCTCGGGCGCCGCGGAGCGCGCCGACCAAAGCGACTGCAACGAATGCTTGAACTGATGCACGCGCGCGAGCGCATGGCTGTGTTCCAGCGCCTGGCTCAGCCGGGCCCGCGTGACCTCATCGAGCAGCGATTCCCGGCTCAACCAGCGCTTCACTGGCTTGAGCAGCGAACGGGACTCGAGGCCCGCGCGCCGTATCTCCTCCCGGTAGACGCGTCCGACCACCTCCTGGGCATACGCCGCCATCACGTGCATGCGGTGTCTCGCGATGGCGCGGACGGTATCGATGTCTATGCCCACCTTGTCGCGAACTTTCGCCGGTTTTGGCGCCACCCTGCGAACGCTCGCCAGGCCGACGAGCACCAGCGTGCGGATGTAGGCCCATCCGAGATCGAACTCCCAGGGCTTCTGCGAGAACTTCGCGGAGCTGGCGAAGGCGTGATGGTTGTTGTGCAGTTCCTCGCCGCCGATCAGCAGCCCCCATGGCACGATGTTCGTCGAGGCGTCCTCCACCTCGAAATTCCGGTAGCCGAAATAGTGTCCGACGCCGTTGATGACGCCGGCCGCGAAGAACGGTATCCACGCCATCTGCACCGCCCAGACGGTGAGCCCGATCACTCCGAACAACACCAAGTCCGCCAGCAGCATCAACACGACGCCCAGGTCCTTGTGGCGGGAGTAGACATTGCGCTCCACCCAGTCATCCGGGGTGCCGTAGCCGTATTTCTCCACCAGCACCTTGTCGTTGGCCGCACGCCGGTAGAGCTCCGCGCCCTGCCACAGGACGGTGGCGATTCCGTAGACGCGGGGGCTATGCGGGTCCTCCGGCGTCTCGACCCGGGCATGATGCTTCCGATGCACGGCGGCCCATTCCCTGGTGTTCATCGACGTCGTCAGCCACAGCCAGAATCGGAAGAAATGCGAGACCGCCGGGTGCAGATCGATGGCGCGGTGCGCCTGATGGCGGTGCAGGAAAACCGTAACCGAAACGATGGTGACATGGGTCAATGCCAGGGTCACCAGCACATATCCCCACCACGGCAGTTCGATAAGCCCATTGAACATACCAACCTCCCCCTCTCACTTCCGGGTAAACTGTAGCGGAAGTCGATCCTACGGTCTAATGACGATGCGGGCAGAACACCTGGAACCGGCGGCTCGCTGCGGTGCATCGGTTCGGCCATGCCGCTAGGCCGTCGCGATGACGCCTCGCGGCACGGTACCATGCTGGAGGAGCTGCCGGCGGCCCTGAGTTATCCATGCAGGGGTCATGCCGTGGTGATAATAGCGGTATTCGCCGTCCTGTTCTGGATCGGCAGCTCGTCGCCGCTTGGCCTGGTAGCGGCGATCATCGCCGTCTCCTGGCCGATGAAATACGCCTATCACGTCCTCGAGCGCACCGCGCATGGCCGTTTCCAACCGCCGCCGATGACGGTCGAACTCGTGAATCCCCTCAGCCAGCAACCCCTCAAGCACCTGCTGCTCCTGCTGGCCGCCTTCGCCCTGTGCTATTGGAGCGAGGTGCTCCTCGGACGCTGGGCGTCGGCCACCCTGTTCACGCTCATACTGCTGCTGCAGCCCGCCATCGCGGCGCAGATCGCGCTCGACGACGATCTGCTGATGGCGCTGGACCCCACGGCACTGCTCGGCCTGGTGCGCGCGTGCGGGCGCGATTACGCCATCGTCACCGCGGTGCCGCTGCTCCTGGGCGTGGCGATCTATCTCGCCGCGGGCCATCTGGCGCCCGCGCTCACCTTCGCGCTGATGCTGTACGCGGTGATCGCGACCTTCCACCTGACCGGACGCCTGCTCTACCGGCATCGCGATGCGCTGGGTTTCGAGCCGGATCTCGCGCCGGAGCGCGACGAATCGGAACGCCGGCACCGGCAGCGCGCGGAGATCAACCGCGTGCTGGACGAGGCCTATCGAGCCGCCAGCTCCAATCGCAGCCGCGACGCCATGGCGACCTTGGAGGCGGGGCTGAAGCGTCAAGGCGATCGCGTCGAGGACCACATATACGTGCATGGACAGCTGCTGGACTGGCCAATGCCCGAACCGGCGTTGCGGCACGGTCAAGTCCTCATCACGCGGCTGGTGCGTGCACGGCGGCTCGCCGAAGCGCTCGAGGTCTACGAGCGATGCCTGTCGCTGTCACAGGAGTTCCGTGTCGAAGAGGCCGGCCAAGTCCTGCCGATCGCACGCCTTGCCCACACCCTGGGCAAGACGGAGCTGGCGTCGCACGTGCTCAAGGGATTTGCTGCGCGCTTCCCGGATCATCCGGACGGGGGCGCCGTGCTGCGCCTGGAATCGGAGCTGTCGCAGCGACGGTAGATACCGCGCGGCGGCAGCGCCGGATCCGGAACGGACCGCGGCTTGGCAATGCCCGGATGAGAGGAAATAATAGCCCGCGAACATGGCCAGCCCCGATGAACTCCTGATTGCCGCACGCGGGTTGTCGCGCACGTACGGCGAGCGGCGCGTGCTGCACGACATCGACGTCGCCGTCCGCCGTGGCGAAGTGGTCGGTTTTCTGGGACCCAACGGCGCCGGAAAGTCCACGACCATGCGCATCTTGAGCGGGGTGCTCGCGCCCAGCGGCGGCACCGTGCACATCGCCGGCATCGACCTGTTGGAGCATCCCATCGCGGCGAAGCGTCGCATCGGCTACCTGCCCGAGCAGCCGCCGGTCTATCGCGAACTGGCCGTCGATGAGTACCTGCGCTATTGCGCGCGCCTGCACAGCGTTCCCGCCGCCGCGGCGAGATCAGCGCTGGCCAGAGCCAAGGAACGATGTGGCCTGCAAGAGGTCGGCGCAAGGCTGATCGGCAGCCTTTCCAAGGGCTATCAGCAACGCCTCGGCATAGCGCAGGCGATCATCCACTCCCCGGAGGTCGTGATCCTCGACGAGCCCACCGTCGGCCTCGACCCGATTCAGATCCGGGAGATCCGGCAACTGATACGCGAGCTGCGCACCGATCACGGTGTCCTGCTTTCCACGCACATCCTTCCCGAGGTCCAGGCGGTCTGCGATCGCGTGGTGCTGATCAACGCCGGGCGGATCGTACTGGACGCGACCTTGGCCGCGCTGTCGGAGGCGACCCGCGGCTGGCGCGTGCGTCTGCGCCGGCCGCCGCCCATCGAGACGCTGAAGTCGCTCGACGGCGTGCAGCGGGTGGACGTGCTGGACGCGCAGTGTTTCCTGATCGCCGGCCCCCGGCTCGACAGCGAGGAGCTCGCCCGCCGCTGCGTCGGCGCGGACTGGGGTCTCATCGAGCTCGCGCCGCAGGATCGATCGCTGGAAGAGGTCTTCCTGCGCGTGACCTCCGGCGATCTCGCCGCAGAGGCGGCGTAGATGACGGCCGCCATCGCCGCGCGCGAGCTGCGCTCGCTGTTTCTCTCCCCGCTGGCCTGGGTGATCCTCGCAGTGGTCGTCTTCATACTCGCCTATGCGTTCCTGGTGCAGGTGCAGGTGTTCACGGAGATCCAACCGCGCCTCGCCGGGCTGCCGTCGGCGCCCGGGGTCACCGAGATCGTCGCCGCGCCGCTGTTCGAGTTCGCGGCGATGGTACTCCTGCTGGTGGCTCCGTTGCTCACGCACCGCGCGATCGCCGCGGAGCGCCGCGCCGGCACTCTCGTGCTGCTGCAATCCGCGCCGGTCTCCTCCACGCAGATCGTGCTGGGGAAGTACCTCGGGCTGCTCGCCTTCTTCACCCTACTCGCCCTGCTGGTCGCGGCCATGCCCGCCTCGCTGGCGCTCGGCACGGTGCCCGACTGGCGCCACCTCGGGGCCTGCGTGCTGACGTTGATCCTGCTGCTGAGCGCCTTCGTGGCCATGGGCGTGCTCATCTCCAGCGCCGTGGAGGAGCCAATTGCCGCAGCGATGATCACCTTCGGGGCCCTGCTGCTGTTGAAGATCATCGACTGGTCAACGGAGGTCGCCACGGAAACCCGAACCGGAGTCCTGATGCGCTACCTGTCGATGAGCCGGCACTACGAGCCGCTGCTCGCAGGCCGCTTCGCCTCGAGCGACGTCCTTTACTTCGTGATCCTCACGCTCGTCTGCCTCGCGCTGGCGATCTGGCGCCTGGACGCGGATCGTCTGCACGGCTGAGCGCATGGCCGAACCTTACTCCCGGCGCCTTTGGTTGAAGTGGCAGGGCTACCTGAGCGCGGTGCTCATCATTGCCATCGGCGGCCTGGCCGCCTACCTCAGCCTGCGCTACGAACGCGTGTACGACTGGACGGCGGCGAGGCGTCACACGATCGCCGAGGCCAGTCGCGCGGTGCTGGCCGGGCTCGACAAGCCCGTGCTCGTGAGCGCGTACATGGCGAAATCCAGTCCCCTGCGAGAGCAGGCTCGCTTCCTCGTCGAGCGCTACCAGCGTGTGAAGCCGGATGTATCGCTGGAGTTCGTGGACCCGGATCGGGACCCGGAGCGCACGCGCCAGGCCGGGATCCGCTTCGAAGGCGAGATGATCGTGCGCTACGGCGAGCGTGAACAGCACGTTGACGGCATCACCGAAGAGGCCCTGACCAACGCACTGCAGTCGCTCGCGCGCGGCGGCGAACGATGGGTGGCCTTCGTACAGGGCCACGGGGAGCGTGACCCGCAGGGCCAGGCGAATCACGATCTGGGTCAGTTTGCGGCGCAGCTTTCCAATCGCGGATTCAAGGTGCAGCCGCTGCTGCTCGCCGAGACCGCAGCCGTCCCCGACAACACCGCGCTGCTGGTGATCGCCAGCCCGCAGTCGGACTGGCTCGCCGGCGAAATCGGCGTCGTGCGGGACTACCTGGAGCGCGGCGGCAATCTGCTCTTGCTCACCGAACCCGGGCCGCAGCGTGGGCTGGATCCGCTGCTCGAGGCGCTGGGAATCGGCGTGCTGGCCGGCACGATCGTGGATCCCACGAGCCAAAAGCTCGGTCTCGAAAACGCCGCGCTCGCGCTGATCGCCAACTATCCCGAACATCCCGCCACCAAGGGCTTCAACATCCTGACCCTGTTTCCCTACGCGGCGGGACTGAAGGCGCAAGCGGCCGAACGCTGGCAGCACGCGCCACTGCTCGAGACCGCCGCGGGCGCCTGGGCCGAGACCGGCGAGATGAGCGGCAACGTGGGCTTCGACGCGGCGACCGACACGCAGGGGCCGCTCACGGTGGGCCTGACCGTGACCCGGGGGAAAGCCGGTGCGTCCGGCCCGGCAGACCAGCGCGTGGCGGTGATCGGCGACGGCGATTTCCTCTCCAACACCTACCTCGGCAACAGCGGCAATCTCGACCTCGGCCTGCGGCTGTTCACCTGGCTGACCGGCGATGACGGGCTCGTCGCGATCCCCTCGCGCACCGCACCGGATGCCACGCTCGAGCTTTCGCGCGCCGCGACGCTCGCCGTCGGCTTCGGCTTCCTGTTCGTATTGCCGCTGTTGTTGGCGGCCGCGGGCGTGCGGATCTGGTACAGGCGCCGCCGCCGATGAAGGCACGCACCGTGCTCAACGCGCTGCTGGCGCTGCTGGCCGCGGCGCTGTTGTGGCTGGCGCTGAAGCAGCCGGGAGACCCGGGGAGCGCCGATGAACAGCCGCTGCTCACCGCGCTCCCGAAGGATTCGGTATCGCGCATAGAGCTGCGTCATCCGCGCTCGGCGACCATGGTGCTGGAGAGATCGGAGGGGCGCTGGCGGATGACGCGGCCGTATGCGATACGCGCGGATTCCGATCGCATCAATCTGCTGCTGGACTTCCTCGGCGCGCGCAGTCTCACGCGCTTCCCCGTGGTCGCGGCAGATCTCGGCAGGTATGGCCTGGCGGAGCCGAACTCCGTTCTGATCCTGAACGACAAGCGCTTCGAGTTCGGCATCCAGCATCCCCTGGCGCCGAACCGCTACGTGCGCAGCGGCGATACCGTTCACCTGGTGACGGACATCATCAACCAGCACCTGAACTCCGGCGTGGAGAGCTATATCGACCCGCGCCTGCTGGATGAGGACGTCCGGATCGCCAGCATTACCGTGCCGGGACTGACGGTCGAGCAGCGCGACGGCCGCCTGCGTGCATCGACCGGCAGCGAGTCCGCGGATAAGGTCGCGCGCTTCATCGAGGAGTGGCGGCACGCGCGCGCGATGGAGGTGCACGCCATGACCGAGGAGGATCGAAAGCGCAGCGCGACGGAGACCGCCCGCATCGTCGCCGACGACGGCAGCGTCACCGAATTCGCGGTCCTTGCGCGCGAACCCGCGCTGCGGCTGGGTCGCGCGGATCTCGGCATCGTCTACGAGTTGCCGGCGGAGTCGGCCGCGCCCCTGATGGCGCTCGGCCCCGCTGCGGCCGCCACGCAACGTTGACGTGCGATGCCCGAGCTGCCCGAGGTGGAGACGACGCGGCGTGGCATTGCCGCGCAGGTGATCGGACTGCGGATTCGCGCGGTGGTGGTTCGCAACCCGGCGTTGCGCTGGCCGGTTCCGAAGGGTCTCGCGCAGCGGCTGATGGGGCGGAGGGTGGGCGCGGTGCGCCGCCGCGGAAAGTACCTGCTGCTGGATGCCGACGGCGGCAGCGTCATCGTGCATCTGGGCATGTCGGGGAGCCTGCGCATCGTGCGCGCGTCCGACGCCCCGCGCCGCCACGATCACCTCGACATCGTCTTCGACGACGGTCGCGCCCTGCGCCTGCACGACCCGCGCCGCTTCGGCGCCGTGCTCTGGAGCGAGCGCCCGGAGGCGCACCGGCTCCTGCGCGGCTTGGGACCGGAGCCCTGGGACGCCTCCGCGGAATATCTGTACAGGCGATCGCGAGGCCGCCGTCAGGCCGTCAAGAGCTTCATCATGGACAGCCGCACCCTCGTCGGCGTCGGCAACATCTACGCCTCGGAATCGCTGTTCGAGGCCGGCATACGGCCGCGCCGCGCGGCCGGCCGCGTCTCCCTCGCGGAGTACGCCCGGCTCGCCGTTGCCATCGTCAAGGTCCTCGAGCGCTCGATACGCGTGGGCGGCACGACGCTGCGCAACTTCGTCTCGGCGACCGGCGAGCCGGGATACTTTCGTCAGACGCTGAGCGTGTACGAGCGCGAGGGCCAACCCTGTCGCGCCTGCGGGGCCGTCATCAAGCGCCTGGTCGTGGCGGGCCGCGCCAGCTACTACTGTCCACGTTGCCAGAGCTAGCATGGTGGCGCGATCCGCGGCGGCCGGCACATATTCCCGCGACCATCGTCAATAGGGGAGTCCTCTCGTGATTACGTTGCATCAGTTCCCCTCCGCCTTCGGCGTGCCCAACCTGAGCGCATTCTGCATGAAGGTCGAGAACTATCTGCGCATGGCCGACATTCCATATCGCAGCGTCAACGCGAACCTGCGGCGCGCACCGAAGGGCAAGGCGCCCTGGATCGAGGATGACGGCAGGGTGGTCGCCGATTCGGGCTTCATACTCGACTACCTGAGATCGAAGTACGGCGACACCCTGGACGCGGCCTTGACCGCGGAGCAGCGCGCCGCGAGCGTGGCGCTGACGCGCCTGATGGAAGAGCATCTGTACTGGACCGTGCTGTACGCACGCTGGATGGAAGAGGAGAATTGGCGCAGGTTGCGACCGGTGTTTTTCGGATCGATGCCGGCGCCTCTGCGATGGTTCGCGCCCGGCCTGGTCAGGGCTGCGCTGCGCAGGCAGCTCTGGGGTCACGGCATCGGCCGGCATCGGCCGGAGGAGATCCATGCGCTCGGTTGCAGCGACATCTCGGCGCTCGCGGACTATCTCGGCGGCAAGCCCTACTTCATGGGCGAGGCGCCGACCTCCGTCGATGCGATCGCCTACGCCTTCCTCGCCAACGTGCTGTGCGTGCCGCTGAACCCGCGGCTGCAGGCGCACGCGATGAGCAGACCCTCACTGCTCGCCTACTGCGAGCGCATGCGGGCTCGCTACTATCCCGAGCAGGCGCAGGGCTCGGGCTAGCCCACGCCCGGCGGATTGCGCGCCGGCCGGCGCGGCTCACTGCAGCACCGCGGCGGCACCTTCCCCGCGCGGGTCCGAGGCGGCCTTGACCTCGCCGCTGGCACGATCCCAGAGCACGGCCTGCATGTTCCCGTACTGCCGTTCCAGGACCTCGATCTCGTGTCCCCAGCGCTGCAGCGCCGCCCGCTCGATGTCGTTCAATGCGCCGGACTCGGCTTCGATCCGGTCCGGAAGGTACTGATGGTGGAATCGCGGCAGGGACACCCACGCCTGCGGCGCCCGACCGGCGTGGAATTCCAGCACACCGAGCAGCACCATGCTGATGATGCGGCTGCCGCCCGGCGTGCCGAGTATGCCGACGCGATCCGGGGATTCCACGAAGGTCGGCGCCATGCTCGACAGGGGTCGCTTGCCCGGCGCGATCGCGTTGGCCTGCCCGCCGACGAGCCCGTAGGAATTGGGCTGGCCGGGCGCGACGACGAAATCGTCCATCTCGTTGTTCAGCACGACACCGGTGCCGGGCGGCATGTAGGCCGATCCGAACGGCGTGTTGATGCTGAGCGTGGCCGCGACGCGATTCCCCTCCGCATCGAGGATGGAGAAATGCGTGGTGTTCTCGCCGGCCGCGCCCGCGGCGCCCGGCGGCACTGCCGGCGGCACTGCCGGCGGCAACGCGGTACTGGCCGTGGCGCGACCGGCCGCGATCCCCGCCCGCAGCACATCGGCGTGGGCGGTGCTCGTGAGTCTGTCCACCGGTACCGGCACGAAATCGGGATCGCCGAGAAACTCCGCGCGGTCGCGGTAGGCGCGACGCATCGCCTCCACGATGAAGTGCTTGCGGGCCGCCGGCTGCCTTGGATCGAAGCTCACGCCGGCGAGGATGTTCAGCGCCTCGATGAGCGCCGTGCCCCCCGACGAGGGCGGCGGAACCGAGATCACGCGGATGTCGCGATATTGACCGACGAGCGGCGCCCGCTCGCGGATTCGATACGAGGCCAGATCCTGATCGGTCCATATACCTCCCGCCGAACGCACCCCGTCCACCAGGCGGCGCGCGAGATCGCCGGCGTAGAAGGCCTCCGCCCCGCCCTGCGCCAGCCTCTCCAGCGTGTCCGCGAGCTCCATCTGCCTCACGACGTAGCCGGCGGCGGGGACCTCGCCGTTGACGAGATACACGGCTGACGCCGCCTCGGAGCGGCGCAGGGCCTCGATCCGGGCCTGTGCCATCCGGCGATAGGCCTCGCCGACCCGGAAGCCGTTGCGCGCCAGGTTGACCGCCGGCCCCAGCGTGACCGCAAGCGGCAGCCGGCCGTAGTTCCGCGCCAGGTGGTCGAGGGCGGCCGGGATACCGGGTATGGCGGCGGCGAGCGGCCCGTCGGTGGACTTCTCCGCGATCGGCCGGCCGCGGGCGTCGAGGTACATGTCCGCGGTGGCGGCCGCCGGCGCGGTCTCGCGCGCATCGATGACGACCTGCCGCCCGTCACGCGCGCGGTGCAGGAGGTAGAACCCGCCGCCGCCCAGCCCGGAGTTGAATGGTTCCACCACGGCCAGCACCGCTGTCGCCGCCACCGCAGCGTCGAAGGCGTTGCCGCCGTTGCGGAGCATGTCGGCGGCCGCCTCCGTGGCCTGCTCATCGGCAGTCGCGATCGCCGCGGCGCGCGGCCGGGACTGCAGTTCCTGCGTCGATGCCGCCGACGGCATCAGCAGCGGCAGCAGGGCGAGACATCCGCGGAGCGCGGTTCGCATTGTCGTCCTCATGCGCATGGCTATTTGCCCTTCTCGGACATCAGCGCCTCCCGTGCGGCCTCCAGTTCCTTTCGCTTCCTGGCGTCGAACTTCGGGAAGTGCAGATCGAGATCCATGAGCGTGTCGACAATGGCGCCCGCGACGATCAACCGCGTGTACCACTTGTTGTCGGCCGGGACCACGTACCAGGGCGCATGGCGGCTCGCGGTGTGGCGTATCATCTTCGCGTAGGCGTCCATGTACCGATCCCAGTGGGCGCGTTCGGCGACGTCGGCGGCGGCGAACTTCCAGCGCTTGGCGGGCTCCTCGATGCGTTCGAGAAAGCGCTTCTTCTGCTCGTCCCTGGACATGTGCAGAAAGAACTTCCGCACCGCCGTGCCGTTGCGGCTGAGATAACGCTCAAAGGCACTGATGTCCTCGTAGCGTTCCTTCCAGATGTCCGCGGTCACAAGCGAGGGCGGTATGCGCTGCCCGGCGAGTATCTCCTGGTGCACGCGCACGACGAGCACCTCCTCGTAGTAGGAGCGATTGAAGATGCCGATGCGTCCGCGCTCGGGCAGGCATCGGGTCGTGCGCCACATGTAATCGTGATCGAGCTCCTCGGCGGAAGGCGCCTTGAAGGAGAAGACCTGGCAGCCCTGGGGATTCACGCCCGACATCACGTGCTTGATGGTGCTGTCCTTGCCGGCGGCATCCATCGCCTGGAAGATGAGCAGGACCGACCATCTGTCCTGTGCGTAGAGTTTTTCCTGCAGATCCCCCAGCCGCTGTATGCCCTCGCGCAGCAGGGCCTGCGCGTCGTCCTTGAAGTCCGAGGTGAGACCGTTGGTGTCGGCGGGATCGAAGTCCGCGAGGTCGAACTTCCGGCCGTTGGTGACGCGGTACTTGCGGACGAGCCTGACGAGTTCCTGCATCCATCACCCCCCATCTGCGAGCGAAACCCGCCGGCCGGCAGCGGCCATGCATCGAGCCTCGCCGCCGATCATCCTTGATCGGAATCCCTCATCGCAAGCCGTGGATTCGGTGTCCTCGGTTGCCGCGATCCGAACGGTCTGCGCGCGAGGCGTGCCGGCTATTCCGGCGCCCCGCGAGCGGCGAGGGGGTCGTGCAGACGACAGCCTCCCGCCGTCTTTCGGAAACAGAGGAGGTAGGAGCCGCCGTAGACCAGGAAGTGCGACTCCTCCTGCGCCGGCTCCGCCTCCGCAATGCACTCGCGCAGCTCTGCAGCGAACAGGGCAGGATAGACCTCGGCGGGAGGCCCATTCGCGGTCGCGTGGCCGGCCGTCGAACACGAAGGGCAGCGCCGTGAGGTCGGCCGCAACCTCGGCGATGTTGGCGCGGATCCCCGTGCGAAAGCGCTCGACGTCCGCGCTGAAGGCCGACGTCTCGCTATGCGCCCCGGTATATCCGGCGATGAACCCGGCGAGCGCCACCGGAATCCACGCCACCCGCGGCCCGGTCATGAAATCCCCTCGACTCCGGGGCGCATCCCTCGCGTGTCTTCCGCCAGGATAGCGCTGTAGACTGACCCGCATGAATGACCGCCACGCGGTGCTGTTCGCCAACGAGGCGTTCTACTCCGCCTTCGCGCGCGCCGACCTGCGGGCCATGGACGCGCTCTGGGCACGCGAGGGTCCGGTCACCTGCATACACCCCGGCTGGGACGCGTTGACCACCAGGCAGGCCGTGATCGCCTCCTGGCGCGAAATTTTCAGCGGCGGCGATACCTCCTCGATCGCCTTCTACGGCGCGCAACCATATCTGCTCGGCGAAGTCGCACTGGTCATCTGCTACGAGAAACTGCCTTCCGTCGTGCTGATCGCCTCCAATGTCTTCAGGCGCAAGGGCAGCAGCTGGCAGATCGTGCATCATCAGGCGGGACGGGTGAATTCGCCGCCACCCGAGGCGCCGGCGCCCGGCGCCGCTCCGCGTCCGAGCTGAGGTACCGGGCGCGCTCCGACTCGCGACCTGCCCCACGCCGTCAGGCAGCCGCGGCCGGCTCGTCGCGTTCGAGCGCCGCAGCGCCAGCCTGAGCGATCAGTCCCTTCTCGCGCAGCTCGTCCTTCAGATAGGCGTAGTAGATCGGCGCGGCGATCAGCCCCGGTATCCCGAAGGCTGCCTCCATCACCAGCATCGCGGTCAGCATCTCCCACGCGCGGGCCCTGATATGGCTGCCGATGATGCGCGCGTTGAGGAAGTATTCGAGCTTGTGGATCGCCACCAGGTACGCAAGCGACCCCACCGCAACCACCAGCGACTGGCTCAGGCTGACCACGAAGATCACCGTGTTGGAGATGAGATTGCCGAGGATGGGGATCAGCCCGGCGACGAAGGTGATGAAGATCAGCATCTTCGTGAAAGGCAGATTGACACCGAACATGGGCAGCACCACCGCGAGGTACAGAGCGGTGAATACGGTGTTGATCGCGGAGATCCAGATCTGCGCGAACACTACCCGGCGGAAGGCGATGCTGAGGCGGCGCGCGCGGCGTCCGAGCGCGGCCGAAAGCGGCCCGCGCCGCTGTCCGGGCACAGCGCTCTCCAGCGACAGCAGCGCGCCGATCACCATGCCGATCAGGATGTGCGCCAGCGCGCGGCCGAGGCCGGTGCCGGCTACCTGGAACGTGGCGGCGTGCTTGCGCAGCCACTCCACCAGGGCGAGGCGCAGTTGCTCGGTGTCCTCGGGGACGTACACCAGCAGCCACTCGGGAAGACGGTCGCGCGAGTCCTCGATGATCTCCGCCATGCGCTGGATGAGCGCCGGCAGGTTCTCGCCGCTGTTCCGCAGCCACGACGTCAGGCCGAGCGCGGCGACGGTGATGAGCGCGATCACCACGGCCGCGATAAGCGTGACGGCCAGCAGCCGCGGCCCCTCGCGGCCCAGGGCCGCCACCTTCAGCGCCGGCACCAGCATGTTCACCAGGCTGTAGACCAGCAGGCCGGCGATGAGCGCCGGCAACAGCTTCAGGTGCAGCAGCAACAGCAGAGCCGCGGCGAAGAGGATCCAGGTGGTCAGCTCGTAACGTGTGATGAGCGGGGTATTCATGACGATGGTGAGGGTGTCCGCGCCGAGAGAGCCTAGCGCAAACGGCCGCCGCGCGCGACCGGGCGCTCGCCCCGCCCTCCGCGCGGCGACCATCGGCGGTGGAGGCGGAGCGGGACGCATGGAGCAGAAAAAAAGCCCCGCACCAGGCGGGGCTTTCCGCGGTCAGGCCCCTGACTCGCCTGCGAGCCGGGACGCAACGCGCTACATCATGTCGTCCATTCCGCCCATGCCGCCGTGGGCGTGACCACCGCCGGCCGAGGCCTCCTTCTTCGGGAGTTCGGCCACCATGCACTCGGTGGTGATCATCAGCCCGGCGACCGACGCCGCGTTCTGCAGCGCCGAGCGGGTGACCTTTGTCGGGTCCAGAATGCCGAACTTGACCATGTCGCCGTACTCCCCGGTGGCGGCGTTGAAGCCGAAGTTGCCCTTGCCTTCCTGCACCTTGGCGAGGACCACGGAGGGCTCGTCACCGCTGTTGGCGACGATCTGGCGCAGCGGCTCGGTCAGCGCGCGGCGGGCAATGTCGATGCCGATGTTCTGGTCATGGTTGTCGCCCTTGAGCTTCTCGATCGCCGCCAGCGCCCGGACCAGCGCCACGCCGCCACCGGGCACCACGCCCTCCTCGACCGCGGCGCGGGTGGCATGCAGCGCGTCCTCGACGCGGGCCTTCTTTTCCTTCATCTCCACCTCGGTGGCGGCGCCGACCTTGATGACCGCCACGCCGCCGGCCAGCTTGGCCACGCGCTCCTGCAGCTTCTCCCGGTCGTAGTCCGAGGTCGTCTCCTCGATCTGGGCGCGGATCTGGTTGATGCGGCCCTCGATCGCCTTGCGCGAACCGGCGCCATCGACGATGGTGCAATTCTCCTTGCTGACCGACACGCGCTTGGCGCTGCCGAGGTCGTCCAGGCCGGCCTTCTCAAGCGTCAGGCCGACCTCCTCGGAGATCACAGTGCCGTTGGTGAGGATCGCGATGTCCTCGAGCATCGCCTTGCGGCGGTCGCCGAATCCCGGCGCCTTCACCGCGCAGCACTTGACGATACCGCGGATGTTGTTGACCACCAGTGTCGCCAGCGCCTCGCCCTCGACCTCCTCGGCGATGATGAGCAGCGGGCGGCCGGCCTTGGCCACGCTCTCGAGCACCGGCAGCAGCTCGCGGATATTGGAGATCTTCTTGTCGTGCAGCAGGATGACCGGATTTTCGAGCTCCACGCTCATCGACTGCTGGTTGTTGATGAAATACGGCGAGAGATAGCCGCGATCGAACTGCATGCCCTCGACCACGTCCAGTTCGTTGCTGAGGCCGGAGCCCTCCTCGACGGTGATGACGCCTTCCTTGCCGACCTTGCCCATGGCCTCGGCGATGATCCTGCCGATCTCCTCATCGGAGTTCGCCGAGATGGTGCCGACCTGGGCGATGGCCTTGTCGTCCTTGCACGGCTTGGAGAGCTCTTTCAGCTCCTCGACCACCGCGTGCACGGCCTTGTCGATGCCGCGCTTCAGGTCCATCGGGTTCATGCCGGCGGCCACCGCCTTCACGCCCTCGGTGAGCAGCGATTGCGCCAGCACGGTGGCGGTGGTGGTGCCGTCGCCGGCCACGTCCGAGGTCTTGGAGGCCACTTCCTTCACCATCTGCGCGCCCATGTTTTCGAATTTGTCGGCGAGCTCGATCTCCTTGGCCACCGAAACGCCGTCCTTGGTGACGGTCGGGGCCCCGAAACTCTTCTCGAGCACGACGTTGCGGCCTTTCGGCCCGAGGGTGACCTTGACCGCGTTGGCCAGGACGTTCACGCCGCGCAGCATGCGCTGGCGGGATTCTTCACCGAAACGGATATCTTTGGCTGCCATGTATGCGATTCCTTGAAGTTTGTTCGTTGCCTGTGCGGGGAGCTGCCGTTACTCGATGACCGCCATGATGTCGTCTTCGCGCATCACGACAAGATCGTCGCCCTCCACCTTGACCTCGGTGCCCGAGTACTTGCCGAAGAGGACGGTGTCGCCCTTCTTGACGCTCATCTTCGACAGCTCACCCTTGTCGTTGACCTTGCCCGGGCCGACGGCCACGACCTTGCCCCGGATGGGCTTTTCCGTGGCGCTGTCGGGGATGATGATGCCGCCGGTGCTCTTCTTCTCCTCCTCCAAACGCTTGACGATGACCCGGTCGTGCAACGGACGCAGTTTCATGATGCTGTTCTCCTGAATGGATTCTTCTCGAGTTGATGTATGCTGTGGGAGCCCGCTACTAGCACTCCCCTTCGGTGAGTGCCAGTATAGGCGCGGACGATTCAGAGTCAAGGTAAATGGCTGAGGACCCGGGCAAGAACGCCGCATACTGGCTGGTGCTGACCACCTGCCCGGACGCCGATAGCGCCGGGCGGCTGGCACAACTCCTGGTGAGCCGTAACCTCGCGGCCTGCGTGAATATCCAACCGGGGGTCCGCTCGGTCTACCGTTGGCAGGGGAAGGTCGAGAGCTCCGCCGAACACCTCCTGTTCATCAAGACTGCCGCGATGCGCTACGAGGCGCTGCAGGACGTGATCAAGGCCAACCACCCGTATGAACTCCCGGAGCTCGTGGCAGTCCCTATCGTGGCCGGTTCGAGCGAATACCTGTCGTGGATGCACCAAACCGTATGCGAGCCCCGGTGAAGACCCTCCTCGCGCCCCTGCTGCTGCTCTCGGCCCTCGCGCCCGGAGCGCTGGCGGCCGGCGGCGATGGCGACCCGTTCGCGACCCTGAAGGGCCTGGTCGGCGGCAAGAGGGAGTTTCTCGAGCCCGACCGCGCATTCGTCTTCAGCGCCGAGGCCGTGGACGCCAGCACCCTGGCCGCGCGCTGGGAGGTCGCTGAGGGCTACTACCTCTACCACGACAAGTTCACCTTCAAGGTCGAAGGCCAGGGCGTCACGCTCGGCGCGGTCACGCTGCCGCCGGGGGAGATGAAGGACGACGAGTACTTCGGCAAGGTGGAGATCGTGCATGGCAACTTTGCCGTGGACCTGCCGCTGGTCGTCGCCGCCGGCGCGGCCACGCCGGCGGAGGTGGCGCTGACGGTCGGGTACCAGGGCTGCGCCGAAGACGGCATCTGTTATCCGCCGATCACCAAGACGGTGCCGGTCGCGCTGAAGACGGGAAACCCGAGCCCGCCCCCGCCCATCGGCGACCGCAGCGGCAGTGCGCCGATCGTCGCGGAGACCGACCGCTACACGGGCATGCTCAGCGGCGGCTTCAGCGGCGGAATGCTCGCCGCGTTCTTCGGTGTGGGCCTCATGCTGGCGCTCACGCCCTGCGTGTTTCCGATGGTGCCCATCCTCTCCGGCATACTGGTCGGCCAGCGGCGGACGGTGACGGCCGCCCGCGGATTTCTGCTCTCGAGCGTCTACGTCGTTGCCATGGCGCTGACTTACGCGACCGCCGGCGTGCTTGCCGGATTATTCGGGCAGAACCTGCAGGCCTGGTTCCAGCAGCCCGCGGTGCTCATCGGATTCGCGCTGGTGTTCGTGGCCCTGGCGCTGTCGATGTTCGGACTCTACGAGCTGCAGTTGCCGGCGAGCTGGCAGTCCCGGCTCACGCACTTGAGCCAGCGCCAGCGCGTCGGGTCGATGGGCGGCGTCGCAGTGATGGGGGTGCTGTCGGCGGTGATCGTGGGTCCCTGCGTGGCGCCGCCACTCGCCGGAGCACTCGTGTACATAGGCCAGAGCGGCGATGCGCTGCTCGGCGGCGCGGCGCTGTTCGCCATGGCCATGGGCATGGGAATGCCGCTGCTCGTGGTCGGCGCCTCCGCCGGTCACCTGCTGCCGCGCGCCGGCGCCTGGATGGAGACCGTCAAGAGGTCGTTCGGGGTCCTGATGCTGGCGGTCGCCGTGTGGTTCCTCTCGCGCATCCTGCCCGGGCCGGTCACGCTGGCGTTGTATGCGCTCGTCGCGGTGGTCGCCGCCACTCTGCTCGGCGCCTTTCATTCCCTGACGGAAAGCAGCTCGGGCCTGCGCCGGTTCGGCAAGGGGCTGGGTTGGGCCGCCTGCGTCTACGGGGCGGCGCTGCTGCTGGGGGCGCTGCGCGGCAACGATGATCCGCTGCGGCCGCTGGCGCAATTCGGCGCCCCCCGGGAGGCGGCATTGGCGGCCGCGGGCGCCCCCTCGGCGCCGGCGGAGCTCGCGTTCCAGCCGGTGCGCGGCGCCGCGGGGCTGAAGGCGGCCCTGCAGGCCGCCGGCGGCAGGCCGGTGCTGCTCGATTTCTATGCCGACTGGTGCGTGGAATGCAAGAAGCTCGAGAAGGAGACGTTCACGGACGCCGGGGTGCGCGCCGCGCTCGACGACGCGGTGCTGCTGCGCGCCGACGTGACCGCCAACGACGAAGTCGACCAGGAGCTGCTCCGTCAGCTCGGAGTGTTCGGGCCCCCCGCGATCCTGTTCTTCGATGCCGAGGGACGGGAGCGGCGGCCCTATCGCCTGCAGGGCTTCGTCGGCCCCGAACCCTTCGTCAAGCACCTCGAGACAGCGATCGGCCAATGCAGCGCCCCTGGTCAAACCTACTGCTAGTGGCCGTGGCGGTGCTGGCAGCCACGACCGGCTATTACGCCCAGCGCCACCTGCGGGGGGGCGAGAACGGCGTCACCGGCGAGGAACGGGTGGACTTCACCCTCCCGGACCTGGAGGGCCGGAAACGGTCGCTCAGCGAGTTCGACGGACGTGTCGTGGTCGTGAACTTCTGGGCCACCTGGTGCCCGCCCTGCCGGGAAGAGATCCCGGACTTCGTGAAGCTGCAGGAGAAGTATGCCGCCCGCGACGTGCAGTTCATCGGCGTAGCGATGGACAGGATCGAGGACGTGCGTGAGTTCCTGAAGCATACGCCGATCAACTACCTCGTCCTGGTGGGCGACGAGGCCGGGATGATCACCAGGCAGTACGGCAACGAGATGGTCGCACTGCCCTATACGGTGGTCATTGACCGTGGCGGCCGGATCGCCGCGGTGAGGCGCGGCCTGTTCCGGCACGACGACCTCGAGGAAGCCCTGCGCGCCCTGCTTTGACCCCAACCGGCCGGCATCCACGCGTGCGCCCGCCGCCGTAACCGGTCCAATCCGGCCCAGAACCTGTAAAATTCCATCCGCAAGCCACGCAGGGCGCGGCCGCGGGCGGACCGCGGCCGCGCCCAGAGGCCGGCCGGCGGCCCCTTGGTCGGTCGAAATTCGGGGAATTCCGTGGTAATCTGCGGCCAAATTCGTCGAAATCACGACCAAATGGTGCTTCCTGTGGAGGCTCGTCGATGTCCCGGATCCTGGTCCTCAACGGCCCCAATCTCAATCTTTTGGGAGAGCGCGAGCCGGAGATCTACGGCCGCGACACGCTGGAGGACATCAATCGCCGACTGACCGCCGCCGCGAAGGCGGCTGGGCACGAGGTGGTGACGTTCCAGAGCAATGCCGAGCACGCACTCATCGAACGCCTGCACGCCGCGCGCGCCGAGGACGTCCGCTTCGTCCTGATCAATCCGGGCGCGTTCACCCACACCAGCATCGCGTTGCGGGACGCGTTCCTGGCCGTGAAGATACCCTTTATCGAGGTCCACCTATCGAACGTGCACGCACGCGAGTCGTTCAGAAAGCGCTCCTACCTCTCCGACCTCGCCGTCGGCGTCATCGCCGGTCTCGGCGCCCAGGGCTACGAGTTCGCGCTGCAGTCCGCATTACGCCACATCGCCAAGAACACATGAATGAAAAAGGCCGTTCCACGATGGATATACGCAAAATCAAGAAGCTCATCGAGCTGCTCCAGGAAACCGGGATCGCCGAGATCGAGATAAAGGAGGGAGAGGAATCCGTGCGCATCAGCCGACAGGCGAGCGCCGCGAGCGCGGTCTCGGTGCAGGCGTTCGCCGCGCCGCAGGCCCCCGCGCCCGTCCCCGCCGCGCCGGCCGGCGCGGTGGCGCCGCCGCCGGCTCCCGTGGAGGAGGGCCACACCGTCAAGGCGCCGATGGTGGGAACGTTCTATGCCTCGGCCTCGCCGGCCAGCGCCGCATTCGTCGCCGTCGGCAGCAAGGTGAAAAAGGGCGATACGCTCGGCATCATCGAGGCGATGAAAATCATGAATCAGATCCAGGCCGATCGCGACGGCACCATCACCGCGGTGCATGCCGAGAACGGACAGCCCGTGGAATACGACCAGCCGTTGTTCACGATCGTTTAAGTCTGCCGCAACGCCATGCTAGAGAAGATCGTCATTGCCAATCGCGGCGAGATTGCGCTGCGCATACTGCGAGCCTGCCGCGAGATGGGAATCAAGACCGTGGCCGTGCATTCCACCGCCGATCGCGACCTCAAACACGTGCGGCTGGCCGACGAATCCGTCTGCATCGGACCGCCACGCTCGGTCGACAGCTATCTGAACATAGCCGCGGTCATCAGCGCCGCGGAGGTGACCGACGCCACCGGCATACATCCGGGGTACGGCTTCCTCTCCGAGAACGCCGATTTCGCCGAGAGCGTCGAGAAGAGCGGCTTCGTGTTCATCGGCCCGCGCGCCGAGACCATCCGGCTGATGGGCGACAAGATCTCCGCCATCGAGGCGATGAAGGCCGCCGGCGTGCCCTGCGTGCCCGGATCCGACGGGCCGCTGCCGGAGGACGTCGAGGATTGCGTGGAAATCGCCCACCGCATCGGCTATCCGGTGATCATCAAGGCCGCCGGCGGCGGCGGCGGGCGCGGCATGCGCGTGGTGCACACCGAGGCGGCGCTGCGGGGGGCGATCGGCCTGACGCGCGGCGAGGCGCAGGCGGCCTTCAACAATCCGGTCGTCTACATGGAGAAGTTCCTGGAGACGCCGCGCCACATCGAGTTCCAGGTGATCGCGGACACGCACGGCAACGCGGTGTGCCTGGGCGAGCGCGACTGCTCCACGCAGCGGCGGCACCAGAAGGTGATCGAAGAGGCGCCGGCGCCGGGCATCGACGCCAAGCTGAAGCACAGGATGTACGAGATCTGCATCGAGGCCTGCAAGACGATCAACTACCGCGGCGCGGGCACCTTCGAGTTTCTCTACGAGAACGGCGAGTTTTATTTCATCGAGATGAACACCCGCCTGCAGGTGGAGCATCCGGTGACCGAGATGGTCACCGGCATCGATCTGGTGAAGACGCAGATCCGTGTGGCGGCCGGCGAGAAGCTGCCCTTTTCGCAGAAGGACATCGAGCCGCGCGGGCACGCGATCGAATGCCGCATCAACGCCGAGGACCCGGAGACCTTCACGCCCTCGCCCGGCACCATCACGCTCTACCACCCGCCGGGCGGACCGGGCATACGCCTGGACACGCACATCTACGAGGGCTACAAGGTTCCGCCCTACTACGACTCGATGATTGGCAAGTTGATCGCGCACGCGGAGAACCGTGCGTACGCCATCGCGCGGATGCAGAATGCGCTCAACGAGATCGTCATCGATGGAATCAGGACCAACCTGCCCTTGCATCGCGACATGATGGCCGATGCCGCGTTCCGGGCCGGTGGCATCGACAATCACTATCTGGAAAAGAAGCTCGGGATCGGCTGACCGGCCGCTCTACGATGTCCGCTCCGGTGGAAAACGCCCGCGGCCGCCGCCTGGCGAGGTGATCTTCATGTCCTGGCTGCAGTTGCGTTTCACCGTCGATCGCGACGACGCCGAAAGACTCGCCGACGCGCTGGAGGACCTGGGGGCGCAGGCGGTGACGTTCCAAGGGGCGGGCAGCGACAGTCTATTCGATCAGGTCGACGAATCGCCGACCCTGTGGGCGAGCACCCGCCTCACCGCACTCTTTGGCGCCGACACCGACCTCGATCGGTTGCTGCAGGGACTGCGGTCCAACCTCGGCGACTCGCCGCTGCCCGCGTACGAGGCCTCGCCGCTGGCCGACCAGGACTGGAACCGCGCCTGGATGGACCGGTTCAAGCCCATGCGATTCGGCGAGCGGCTGTGGGTGGTGCCGAGCTGGCACTCGCCGCCCCGGCCCGAAGCGGTCAACCTCGTCCTCGACCCCGGCATGGCATTCGGGACCGGCACCCACCCGACCACCGCGTCGTGCCTGCAATGGCTGGACGGCGCCAGCCTTGCCGGGAAGACCGTGCTCGATTACGGGTGCGGCTCCGGCATTCTCGCGATCGCCGCCGTCCGCCTCGGCGCCCGCCGCGCCATTGCCGTCGATATCGATCCGCAATGCCTGGAGGTCACGCGCGAGAACGCCCGACGCAACGGCGTCCAGGAACGCATCGACGTCCACCTGGCGCAGGACTGGCGGGAAGAGACCGTCGACGTGCTGATCGCCAACATCCTTGCCGGTCCGCTGCAAGAGCTGGCGGAGGCGTTCTCGCGGTACGTGCGCGCGAACGGCGAGATCGTGCTCGCCGGCCTGCTTGCGCCGCAGGCGCAGGCGTGCCTGGCCACCTATGCCGCGCACTTCCACATGCAACCACCGCGGGTCGCCGATGACTGGGCGATGCTGCACGGCACTCGCCGCGCGCCGGCGGAGGGCAATGCATGATCACCCGCTGCCCGGGCTGTCAGACCGTGTTCCGCCTCTCCGCGGAGCACCTGAAGATGGCACGCGGTCAGGTGCAGTGCGGTCTGTGCGACCTGCAGTTCGACGCCATCGAGAACCTGCTGGAGGAGTCCGAGGTGCTGCCCGCGCCGCCGCCCGACGAAGGCGCCGCCCCGGCGGCCGAGGAGCCCGCGCCCCCGGAGATGCCCGAGTGGGCATACGACGATCTCTCGCCGCCGGGGGCGCCGGCCCGGACTACGCCGGAGCCCGTCGATGAGGAGTCCCTGCGCCTTGCCGCGGCGGCAATGGAGGAGCGCGACGCGGATCTGGCGATCCGGGCGTTCGAGGAGGAACTCGAGGCGCTCAGGCGCGCCGCGGAGCCCGAGCACGAGGCCGAGCCGTCTGCGGAACCGGTGCGATCGACCCCGCCGCTGACCGCGGCGGCGCCCGAGGAGGGCTCGATGCGCCGCGAACCGGACGCCGATACGATCCTGCTGTCCGATCTGCCCCATGTCAGCGTCGAGCGCGACGACGTCGAGGCGTTGCGCAGCTACCTGCGCGAAAGTGACGCCCCCGATGGGGTCGGCTCTCCGTGGTGGGGCATCGCCGCGGCCCTGCTGCTCGTCGCCCTGCTGGCGCAGACGGCATGGCATCAACGCGAATGGCTCCTCGATCACGTGCCGGAATTGCGCACCCACTGGCAGGCGTGGTGCGCAGGCAAGGCCTGCGCCCTGCCGCCCCGCCGTGATGTCGCCATGCTCCATGTCGTCTCGCGCGACGTGCGCGACCACCCACAGTACCAGGATGCGTTGCTCGTCAATGCAACCATCGTCAACGACGCCGAGTTCGCACAACCGTTCCCGGTGGTCGAACTCACGCTGTTCGATCAGGCCGGCGTCGCACTGGGTGTGCGCCGATTCCAGCCGCGCGAATATCTCGACGCGAGCGTGAACATCGAAGCGGGGATGATGCCACGTCAGTCCATCTACGTCGTGCTCGAGATCGCCGGGACATCCTCCGAGGCCGTGAGCTTCGAATTCAATTTCCTCTGAGCTCTTAACGGCTTATGGAGCGGCTTTTCTGGGGCGGAGTTTGCGGCTATCATCCTCGCCCCCTCCCCATAACCAGAACCAGTCTCTCGTGCTGCGCATCGGACCGTACACAGTGGCGTCGCGCGCCGTGCTCGCTCCCATGGCGGGCGTCACCGATCGGCCATTTCGGCAACTGTGTCGAGGGCTGGGCGCGGGCCTTACGGTCTCGGAGATGGTCAGTGCGAACCCGCTGCTGCGCGACACGATAAAGTCGCGGCTCCGCACCGACCATCGCGGCGAGCCCGGCCCGCGCGTGGTGCAGATCGCGGGCGCCGAGCCGGCCCTGCTCGCCGACTTCGCCCGCTACAACGCCGATCGGGGCGCGCAGATCATCGACATCAACATGGGCTGTCCGGCAAAGAAGGTGTGCAATCGGATGGCCGGTTCCGCCCTGTTGCACGACGAGCGGCTCGTGGCGCGCATACTCGAGACGGTCGTCGGCGCGGTCGACGTTCCAGTGACGCTGAAGATCCGCACCGGGCCCGACCCGGCCCGCCGAAACGCCGTGACGATCGCCAGGATCGCGCAGGCTGCGGGCATACGCTCGCTGGCCGTGCACGGGCGCACGCGCGCGTGCGCGTTCCGAGGTCACGCCGAGTACGACACGATCGCCGCAATCAAGGACGCCGTCGGCATCCCGGTCATCGCCAACGGCGACATCCGCACACCGGCGCAGGCCCGCGCGGTCCTGCAGCATACGGGGGCCGACGCGGTGATGATCGGACGGGCCGCGCAGGGCAATCCTTGGATTTTCGCCGAGATCAACCACTTCCTCGCCACCGGCGCGACGCCGGCGCCACCGTCCCGGCCGGCGATCGCTGCGGTGCTGGTGGAGCATCTGCGCCGGCTCTACGACTTCTACGGCGAGCAGCAGGGTCCGCGCATCGCGCGCAAGCATCTGGGCTGGTACCTTCGCCGTATTCCCGACGGCGAGTCCCTCTGGCAAAGCGTCAACCGCGTCGAGGCGGCCGAACTGCAGCTCGCGCTGGTGAGGAATCACTTCGCGCAATGCCCTGGAGCGCTCGCCGCATGACCGCGAGCGCGCCCAAGCGGGGGCGGCGAGCCAAGAAGGCAAAGCCCGAACTCGTCGATCTCGACAGCGACATTCCGCCTCTGCGCGAGTGCGTGCGCCGGTCGCTGCGCGCCTATTTCCGCAACTTGAACGGGCATTCGACCGCCGAGGTGTATGAACTCGTGCTCTCGGAGATCGAGGCGCCGCTGCTTGAGGTCGTCCTGACGGAGGTGAGAGGCAACCTCTCGCGCGCATCGGCGGTTCTCGGCCTGAACCGCGCCACCCTGCGCAAGAAGCTCCGCAAGTACGGACTGGAGAAGAACGGCGACGCCGGCGCCTGAGTGCGGCCGCCGTCGACCGCCAACCGCGTCCACACCCTCGACGGAACGTATCATGGCTGCGAAGATCCAGCGCGCGCTCATCAGCGTCACCGACAAGACCGGCATCGTCGATTTCTGCCGCGAGCTGCTCGCCTTCGGCGTGGATTTGATCTCGACCGGCGGCACCGCGAGGCTATTGGGCGATAGCGGCATCCCCGTCGTGGAGGTATCCGAGTTCACCGGCTTCCCGGAGATGCTCGATGGCCGCGTGAAGACGCTGCACCCGAGGATACACGGCGCCCTCCTTGCCCGTCGCGAGCACGCCGCGCACATGGCGGCGCTCGCCAGCCACGGAATTCCGACGATCGATCTCCTGGTGGTCAATCTCTACGCCTTCGAAGCGACGGTCGCCCAGCCCGGCTGCACGCTGGATCAGGCAATCGAGAACATCGACATTGGCGGTCCGGCCATGGTGCGTTCCGCCGCAAAAAACTGGCGCGGTGTCGCCGTGGTGACCGACCCCGCCCAGTACCAGCAGGTGCTGAGCGAGATCAAGCGTTCCGGCGAGGTGTCCGAGGCCACGCGCTTTGCGCTCGCCGTGTCGGCGTTCAACCGCATCTCGAATTATGACGCCGCGATCAGCGATTACCTCTCGTCGGTTCGCCCCGATGGCAGCCGCAGCGAGTTCCCCGCGCAGGCCAACGGACGGTTCGTCAAGCTGCAGGACCTGCGCTACGGCGAGAACCCTCATCAGCGCGCGGCCTACTATCGCGACCTCGGTCCGGCCCCCGGATCGCTGGTCACGGCGCGCCAGCGGCAGGGCAAGGAACTCTCGTACAACAACATCGCCGACGCCGACGCGGCCTGGGAGTGCGTGAAGACTTTCGACTCCTGCGCGTGCGTGATCGTCAAGCACGCCAATCCCTGCGGCGTGGCCGTGGCGCCGACGCCGGCCGAGGCCTATGTGCGCGCCTTCGCCACCGATCCCACCTCCGCCTTCGGCGGCATCATCGCGTTCAACCGCTCCGTCGACGGCGCCGCCGCCCAGGCCGTGGCGCGGCAGTTCGTCGAGGTGGTGATCGCACCGGCGTTCGCGCCCGAGGCCCTGGATGAATTCGCACGCAAGAGCAACGTTCGGCTTCTGGAGGTCCCCCTGGATGGCGTGAAGGCCACCGGCAGCGCCTGGGAGCGCGGCCGCAACGCGCACGACTTCAAGCGTGTGGGCTCCGGCCTGCTCATCCAGACAGCCGACAACGCCGAGGTCACCGCCGAGTCGCTGCGGGTCGTGACCGCCAGGCATCCGACCGCAGCGCAGATGGCGGACCTGCTGTTCGCCTGGCGCGTCGCCAAATACGTGAAGTCCAATGCCATTGTCTACTGCCGCGACGGTCAGACCATCGGCGTCGGAGCCGGTCAGATGAGCCGCGTGGACTCCACCCGCATCGCACGCATCAAGGCCGAGAACGCTGGCCTCAGTCTGCAGGGCTCGGTGGTCGCCTCCGACGCGTTCTTCCCCTTTCGCGACGGCCTCGACGTGGTGGCGGAGGCCGGCGCCGTGGCGGTCATCCAGCCCGGCGGCTCGGCGCGCGACGAGGAGGTCATCGCCGCCGCCGACGAGCACGGCCTCGCCATGGTGTTCACGGGCATACGCCACTTCCGCCACTGACCGGCGCCCGCGATGAGAGTACTGATCGTCGGCGGCGGCGGCCGTGAACACGCCCTGGCATGGAAGGCGGCTCAATCCCCCCGCGTCACCCAGGTCTTCGTGGCGCCGGGCAACGCCGGCACCGCTCGGGAACCGAAGGTCGAGAACGTCGCCATCGGCGCCGAGGACATCGCTGCGTTGCTGCACTTTGCTCGTGACCGGCGGATCGACCTGACGGTCGTCGGGCCGGAGGCGCCGCTGGTGGCCGGCATCGTCGATGAATTCGAATCCGCGGGACTGCGCTGTTTCGGTCCGAGCCGTGCCGCCGCCGTGCTCGAGGGCTCCAAGGCGTTCGCCAAGGAATTTCTCGCGCGGCACGGCATCCCCACGGCCGCGCACGGGACCTTCACCGAGATCGCGCCGGCCCTAGACCACCTGCGCGCCCATCCGCTTCCGATCGTGATCAAGGCCGACGGCCTGGCAGCCGGCAAGGGCGTGGTGATTGCCGCCACGCGTGCGGAGGCCGAGGGCGCCGTGCGCGAGATGCTGAGCGGCAATCTGCTCGGCGCGGCGGGCAGCCGCGTCGTCATCGAGGAGTTCCTCGAGGGCGAGGAGGCGAGCTTCATCGTCATCGCCGACGGTGAGCAGGCGCTGCCGCTCGCCAGCTCCCAGGACCACAAGCGCCTGCTCGACGCGGACCGCGGCCCGAACACCGGCGGCATGGGCGCTTATTCGCCGGCGCCGGTGGTGACCGCCGAGGTGCATGCCCGCATCATGCGCGAGGTGATCGCTCCGACCCTGCGCGGCATGCAGGCGGAGGGTCGCCGCTATCGCGGCTTTCTCTACGCGGGCGTGATGATCGCGCCGGACAGCAGCCCGAGGGTCCTGGAGTTCAACTGCCGTTTCGGAGACCCCGAGACCCAGCCGATACTGATGCGGCTGCGCTCCGACCTGGTCGATCTGTGCGAGGCGGCGCTCGACGGCCGACTTGCCGGTGTCCAGGCCGAATGGGATCCGCGCGTCGCACTGGGAGTGGTGCTCGCCGCCGGCGGCTATCCAGGGACGGTAATCAAGGGCGACCGGATCCGCGGTCTGGACCAGGCGATCTCGCCGTCGGTGAAGGTGTTCCACGCGGGCACCGCATTGCGCGACGAGGAGGTCGTGACGGCCGGCGGCCGCGTCCTTTGCGTCTGCGCCCTCGGCGAGACCACGCGCGAGGCACAGCGACGCGCCTATGAGCAGGTCGCCCGAATCAGCTGGAACGGCATGCAGTACCGGCGCGACATCGGATTTCGCGCCGTCGCCCGCGAGCGCGCCTGATGAGTCGGCCGCCGCCGCTCAGGCGTTCCCGGGAGCGCGTATGGTGAGCACGGGCGCCTCGCACGTGCGCACCACGCGCTCGGCGACGCTGCCGAGCAGCAGGTGCGCCAGCCCGGTGCGGCCATGGGTGCCGATGACGACGAGATCGGCCTTCAGTTCGCGCGCCGCATGCGTGATCTCCACGTACGGCACGCCGTCCAGCAGATGCACGTCGATGCTCACGCCCTTGGTGTCGATGCTGCGCGAGAATTCCCGGAGTTGCTCGTTGAGTCGCTCGCGCACGCTGGACTCGACCTCCACCGGCACCTCGACCATGCCGTCCGGAAGGGTATAAGCCGGAATCTGATAGGCGTGAATCACGCTGACCGCCGCCCCGAGCTTGACCGCCAGATCGACGGCGTACTCGTAGGCGTGCTTGGAGGCCCCGGAAAAATCGGTGGCGCACAGGATTCGGCGAATGTCCGGCATACACACTCCCCCGGTGGATGGTTTTTTGAATCTATAGCATAGCGCATGACCGGCGGCCTGATGCCGATCAAGGCTCGCGGCCGCATCAGTCGCCTGCCCACCTGAGAAAGTTGGCCAGCAGCGCGAGCCCGGCGCGCTGGCTCTTTTCGGGATGGAACTGGGTCGCGAAGACATTGGCCCGGCAGCACGCCGAGACGAACTCCGGGCCGTAATCCGTGCGCGCGGCGACGTCGCCCTCTCTCTCGGGCGCGACGTGGTAGCTGTGCACGAAGTAGAACATCTCGCCGCGATCGATGCCCTCCCACAGCGGGTGCGATCGCGTCGGCACCACCTGGTTCCAGCCCATGTGCGGGATCTTCAGGCGCAGGCCGGAGGCCGGGTCGGTAAGCGTGTCCGGGAAGCGTACGACCTTGCCCGGCAGAAACCCGAGACACGCCGTCCCGCCGTCCTCGGCGCTCCACTCCATGAGCGATTGCAGCCCGAGACAGATACCGAGGAATGGCTTCTCCCGCAGGCATCGCCGCAGGACGTCGAGCAGGCCGTAGGATCGCAGATTGCTCATGCACTGGCCGATGGCGCCTTGGCCGGGAAAGACTATGCGATCGGCGGCCGCGATGACGTCCGGGTCGGCGCTGGTGGTGACGCGGTGGCGGCCAGCGGCGACAAACTCCAGCGCGCGGGCCACCGAGCGCAGGTTGCTCATGCCGTAGTCGATGATGGCAACGGTCCGCATGATGCAGGGTCCGCCGGCCGTCAGCGCGGCCACTGCGGGATCAGAGCGCTCCCTTGGTCGACGGGATTACGCCCGCAGCGCGCGGGTCAGCCTCCACCGCCATGCGCAGCGCCCGTCCGAAGGCCTTGAAGACCGTCTCGATGATGTGATGGGCGTTGCGGCCGCGAATATTGTCGATGTGCAGCGTCACCAGCGAGTGGTTCACGAAGCCCTGGAAGAACTCGTAGAAGAGGTCGACATCGAAATCGCCAACCCTGGCGCGCGGAAACTGGACGTGATACTCCAGCCCCGGCCGGCCGGAACAGTCGATGACCACGCGTGACAGGGCTTCGTCCAACGGCACATAGGCGTGACCGTAGCGCCGTATGCCCTTCTTGTCGGCGACGGCCCGGGCGAAGGCCTGGCCGAGCGTGATGCCGACGTCCTCGACGGTGTGATGGGCGTCGATCTCCAGGTCTCCCTTGGCGGCGATCTCCAGATCGATCATGCCGTGGCGCGCCACCTGATCGAGCATATGTTCGAGAAACGGCAATCCGATGCCGAGCTTGCACTGGCCGGTGCCGTCGAGATCTATCGTGGCGCTGATCTGCGTCTCCCTGGTGTCGCGTCGTACGGTAGCTTGGCGGGTCATCGTCGGATCGCTGCGGCTGTTTCCGGGCAGGCCCCCTACATTAGCAGAATCACGGTTTTTCGGCACTTTTGGCCCGCCAATCGCTATCATAGGCGGCAGCCATGCGGGGGGAAATCATGACTGAACGGGTCGATACGGACGCTATCGCACGATACCTGCTCGGCCTGCAGGATCGGGTGTGCGCGGCGCTCGCTCACGAGGATGGCGGCGGAGCCTTCGCCGAGGACCGCTGGGACCGGCCGGAGGGCGGCGGCGGGCGCTCGTGCGTGATGACCGAGGGCGCCGTGTTCGAGCAGGCCGGCGTGGGATACTCCCACGTGCGCGGCGAGCGCCTCCCCCCTTCGGCCACGGCGCAGCGACCGGAGCTTGCCGGCCGCAGTTACGAGGCGATGGGCGTGTCGCTGGTCATCCATCCACGCAATCCGTACGTGCCGACCTCGCACATGAACGTGCGCTTCTTCATCGCCGAGAGGCCCGGCAGCCCCCCCGTGTGGTGGTTCGGGGGCGGTTTCGACCTCACACCGTATTACGCCTGCGAGGAAGACGTACGCCACTGGCACCGCACGGCGCGCGCCGCCTGCGAAGGGTTCGGCGCGGACGTCTACCCGCGCTACAAGCGGTGGTGCGACGAGTATTTCTTTATCAAGCACCGCAACGAACCGCGCGGCGTGGGAGGGCTGTTCTTCGACGACCTCAACGAATGGGGATTCGAGCGCTGCTTCGCCTTCCAGCGCAGCGTGGGCGATCACTACCTGCCCGCCTACCTGCCGATCGTGCAACGCCGCAAGTCGGTCGCCTACGGCGAGCGTGAACGCGACTTCCAGCTCTACCGGCGCGGCCGCTACGTGGAGTTCAATCTGGTCTACGATCGCGGCACGTTGTTCGGCCTGCAGTCAGGTGGTCGCACCGAGTCGATCCTCATGTCGCTGCCGCCGCTGGTGAGGTGGCGTTACAACTGGCACCCCGATCCCGGCAGCCCCGAGGCTGCCCTGCACGAGCATTACCTCGTGGCCAGGGACTGGATTTGACCTGGCGGGGGCGCGCGGGGCGAACGCCGCCGCGCGGACTGCGCGCATCAATCCCCGCCAATCTGGATCTCGTCGATCTCCAAGCCGGCGCGAGTCGCGGCCTGCAGCAGACGCAGTGTGTTGCCCTGGGAAGTCTGATCCGGCTCCAGCACCGTGACCAGCCGGGTGGAATACCACACGGCCATCTCCTCGCGCGCCAGGTTGAGGTAATTCCTGTAATAACCTTCGTTGACGCTGATGATGCGATGTCGATAGTTGCGACGGCGCGCGAATTCGTCGTTGGCGACCACGGAGACGGCCGTGCCCACGCTCACGATCTCCACCGACCTTGCCGCCCACAGCGGCGCATTGATCGCGAAGTACTCATCCAGCCTTTCCTGCGCCGCGGCCCCCCTTAAGGACCCGCTTGCATCCAGCAGCAGCAGCCGCACCACGTCGAGGCGGCCAAGCATCTCCATCCAGCGCCCGGGAAGCAGGCAGTTGCGTGGCGCCTGGCGGAACATCTCCACGATCTCGCCCATGCCGATGTTCGGATTGCCGTATCCGAAGGCGGTCACGCGAAACCGCAGTTGCGGGTGAACCGTGGCGTACTTGAGGAAGCTCTGGACGTAGTTGACGAGCACGCCGCGGGTGAGCGGCACCATCTCGCTGTCCAGCGTCGGGATGCCATAGGCGTTTCCATGATGCCCCCAGCCTTTGCCGTCGACGGCGCCGTGACATTTCTCCGCGAGCAACGACACGCCCCGGCCATGCTGCCCGCCGAGGTTGGACTCGAACACGAGCACGGGCTCCTCGGCGCGGGCACCGTGATCATGGGTCTCCGATGTTCTCTGTAGTGAGGCGGGATTCATGTCGCACACTCTGTTTTTGTCGAAATTGTCGATGAGTGTAGCGGCCGTGGAGGTGCGCGCTTTAGGGAAGCTCCGAATGAGCCCACCCCGCACTTCTCAGGGCCCGATCGGCAAGGAGTGTGAATCGTACCGACCCGCATTTTCAATGGCCTGCGGCCATCGAAGATGGCGGGACAATCATGCGCCGCAGGAGGCTCCGCCCTCTGCAGAACTGCCTTTGGCCAACGGCGGTGATCGCTCGCGCCCTGGCGCAGGGGCAATGGCGCACCCGGCAGGAACCGCCGCCCTCAGGGGCGGCCGGAAGAAGCCTGCAGCCAGAACGTGACGGGCCCGTCGTTGACGAGGCTGACCCGCATCCGCGCGCCGAAGGTCCCGGTCCCCACGAGCGGGTGCATCGTTCGCGCCCTGCCTACCAGATGATCGAACAAGGCCCGGCCGTCCTCCGGCGGCGCCGCAGGCGTGAAGCTCGGGCGCATCCCCTTGCGCGTGTCGGCAGGCAGGGTGAACTGCGGCACCAGCAGCAGGCCTCCACCGACGTCGCGGACGCTCAGATTCATCCTGTCATCGGCGTCGGCGAACACGCGGTAGCCCAAGAGCCTGTCGAGCAGCCGATCGGCCTCTGCCCGCGTATCGCCGCGCTCCACTCCGATCAGGACGAGCAGCCCCTGGTCGATGCGTCCGACCACCTCGCCATCGACCTCCACGCTGGCTTGGAGCACCCGCTGCAACAGGCCGATCATGGCGAGCGTCCGTTCGGTGCGCGCGGGTGCCGGTGGCTCCGCACCCAGCTCTCCAGTTCGAGCTGGAACCCTGCCCAGTGGAAACCGCCCTCCCGCGCCGGCCGGTCGTACCGCCGCACCAGGTCGCGGATCTCGGCCGCCGGCATCCGCAACAGACGGTCGTTCAAGAACGGGGTGCCGCTGTCGAATCGCGGCGTAAAACGCAGAACCAGGCCGAGACTGGCATCCGCGGCCAGAAAGGTGCCGTCGCGCAGTCCGAGCAGTTGCGGATCGAGTATCGCCACGCGCTGGGTCACGGTCGGCGCGTCGTGCAGATCGCAGACGCCAGCCGTCAGAGTCCGGGGCTCCTCGAGGACCCACAGCAGGGCGTACTCCGCCACCGTATGCCGATCGGAGTCCTCGACGGCCACCGTCACCCCGGGCCGCTGCACGCAGCCCGGAGGCCCGATGCGACGCACGGTGCCGCCATAGGCCAGCTTGGCGCCGTAGGGGCTGGCGTTCGAGGAGGTCGCGGCCGAGCGGGCTTTCCCGGCCCGGACGACCGCGCCCGAAAAGAAGGCCACCGCCTCGCTCCCCCGAACGACGGCGACATCGCCGTCGGCCATCGGGACCAGCGCGATGTAGCCGGATCCCGCGCCCGCCTCGGGCAGCTGCCGATGCCACAGCTCTGGCAGAGGCGGCTGCGCCGCCGCCGTTGCGCTCACCGCGATGGCCACGCACATCGCGCGCCGCCAGCCGCCGCGCACCGGACCGATGGACGCGACGCTGCCCACCAGAGCCCTACTCCGCGACGGCGCGATCCGCGCGCTTGCGCTCGTGCTCCCGGAGCAGCTTCTTGCGCAGGCGGATGGCCCTGGGCGTCACCTCGACGAGCTCGTCGTCGTCAATGAACTCCAGCGCCTGCTCGAGATCGAAACGGATCGGCGGGGTGAGAATGATGTTCTCGTCGGAGCCGGCGGCGCGGATGTTGGTGAGCTTCTTGCCCTTCAGAGGGTTGACAACGAGGTCGTTGTCGCGCGAGTGGATGCCGATGATCATCCCCTCGTAGACCTCCTCGCCGTGGCCGATGAACAGCCGGCCTCGCTCCTGCAGATTGAACAGCGAGTAGCCCAAGGCCTGGCCCTCTTCCATGGCGATGAGCACTCCGTTGGTACGCTGCGCGATCGCGCCCGGCTTGGCCGGCTTGTAGCTGTCGAAGGTGTGGTACATGAGTCCGGTGCCCGAGGTCAGCGTCATGAACTCGGTGCGGAAGCCGATGAGTCCGCGCGAGGGGATCATGTATTCCAGTCGTACGCGTCCCTTGCCGTCCGGCATCATGTTCACCAGTTCGCCGCGGCGGCTGCCGAGCCTCTCCATGACGCCGCCCTGGGTCTGCTCCTCGACGTCCACCGCGAGCTGTTCGTAGGGCTCGTAGACGACGCCCTCGATATGCTTGTAGATGACCTTCGGCCGGCCGACGGCGAGCTCGAATCCCTCCCGGCGCATGTTCTCGATCAGGATCGACAGGTGCAGCTCGCCCCGCCCGGAGACGAGGAAACTCGACGGGTCGCCGGTGTCCTCCACGCGCAGCGCGACGTTGTGAATCAGCTCGCGCTCCAGGCGCTCGCGGATCTGGCGGCTGGTGACGAACTTGCCGTCGCGGCCGGCAAAGGGGGAATCGTTCACCTGGAAGGTCATGCTGACGGTGGGCTCGTCCACCGACAGCCGCGGCAGCGCCTCGGGATTCCCCGGATCGCAGAGCGTGTCGGAGATGCGGATGCCCTCGATCCCGCTGACCGCGACGATATCCCCGGCCGCGGCCTCTTCCATCGGCACCCGCTCAAGACCGTGAAATCCCAGGACCTGCAACAGCTTGGCATTGTGCCTGCTGCCGAGCTCGTCGACCCGCACGATGGCCATTCCCGGCTTCGCGCGGCCGCGCGCGATGCGGCCGATGCCGATGGCGCCCACGTAACTGGAATAGTCGAGCGCGCTCACCTGCATCTGGAAAGGCCCTTCCCGGTCGACGTCCGGCGGCGGCACGTGTTCGACGATGGTCTCGAACAGCGGCGTCATGTCCACCCCCCTGCCGGCGGCGTGGTCGAGCGTCGCCCAGCCCTCCAGCGCCGAGGCGTACACGATCGGGAAGTCCAGCTGCTCGTCGGTGGCGCCCAGACGATCGAACAGATCGAAGGTCTGATCGATTACCCAATCCGGACGCGCGCCAGGCCGGTCGACCTTGTTGACCACCACGATGGGCTTCAGCCCCCGGGCGAAGGCCTTTTGCGTCACGAAGCGCGTCTGCGGCATGGGGCCGTCTACGGCGTCCACCAGCAGCAACACGGAGTCCACCATCGAGAGGATGCGCTCGACCTCGCCGCCGAAGTCGGCGTGGCCCGGCGTGTCGACCACGTTGATGCGATAGTCGCGCCAGCGAATCGCGGTGTTCTTGGCGAGGATGGTGATGCCGCGCTCGCGCTCCAGATCGTTGCTGTCCATCACGCGCTCGGGGGCGGCGGCGCGCTCGCCCAGCGTGCCTGACTGCTGCAGCAGGCAGTCCACGAGTGTCGTCTTGCCATGGTCTACGTGCGCGACGATGGCGATATTTCTCAACTTCTCAATCACTTGAAGATTCCGGGGGAGATAAAAGGGGGCTCATTATACGGGGGAATTGCGAAACCACCACCCGAGCCGGGAGCGGGGCCGCCTCCTCGCCGGGGCGCCGTTGCTGGCCGTTGAGGCAATCTCTAACATGGCGGCGGCGCCGGTCCGGCCGCCCCGGAGATGCGCGAGCCCAAGCTGCCCCAGGGGAGCGCGCCCGGCGCATGCGCAACGCCTGCGGACCGAGCGCCCGGGCGGAGGGCCCTCCCGGCATGTGGATGTATGACCCGAAGCAACAACGAGGAGATGGCAAGATGGCAAAGAAGATCCTTTTCCGGGCCGGTGAGGCAACGGTGTTCGCATCCGAAGGACAGTACACGGATGCCATGCCGGAGATACTCATCGGTGACGTCAGCGGGCCGGTCGGCCACGCCTTCGCAAACATGATGGCGCAGAGCAAAGGCCATACCTGCATGTTCGCCGTGCGGGCATGCAACTACATGGTGCGGCCGCCGACGATGATGGCGACCAAGGTGACGATCAAGGACGAGGCCTATGTGAACCTCTTTGGCGGCGTCGTGCAGTCCGCCGTCGCCGACGCGATCGTCGATTGCGTGAAGGAAAAGATCATACCCGCCGCGCAGGTCAACGACCTTTGCATCCTGGCGCTCATCTGGATCGACCCGCGCGCGCCGAAGGACGCGAATCTCGACAAGGACGAACTGTTCCGCAACAACTATGAAGCGACCAAGCTCGCGGTACGACGTGCGATGAAGGGCGAACCCACGGTCAAGGAACTCATGGCCACCCGCAAGAAGGTCAAGCACGACATGTTCGATCAGGCCACCGGTCAATGGTATTGACGCGAACGGTCCGGGGCAAAAGCAGGCCCATCCCGTCGCCGGGATGGGCCTGAAGGTTGCCGGTTGCTCACCGGTGGGGGAGGTTTGACTCTTCGGCAATCAGTTCTGGTTGGCCGGGTTGTGCGGCATGAAGCCGGTGTTCTTGTACCACTCGTTCACCATCTGCTTGTCGGTGTACTGGTGGGCGACCATCATGTTGTGAAGCTCCTCGGTGTCGACGACGCCGTCCTTGTTCGCGTCGAGCTCCGCGAAGTGATCGGTCATCCACGGCTGGAAGCCGTTGAAATCCTCGCCGAGCACATGATTCATCTCCTTGACCTCGTCCATGCTCAGCTTGCCGTCCTTGTTGCTGTCGAAACCGCTCCAGATGTCCTTCATCCAGGTCGTCCAGGGCATGAATCCGGTCTCGCCGGCGGCGGAAGCCGAACCGGCGGCGAACGTGATTACCAATGCGATGAGTGTCTTTTTCATTGCAGCATCCTCTATGGGTTGATGTGTCGATAGCTTCGTCGGCGGTGAACGGTCTCACGCCACCGATGGCTCTCCGCACCTCCGAACGCTTCCGGGGTGTTGCCGGCGATATCTCAATCGCCATGCCAGACGGCAGGATTGCTGCTTTGTCCATTTGAATCATGCGCATATGTCGATCGCGCGATGCCGGCCACGGGGCCCCACGCCGCAGCCGGTTGCGGCGGTGAAGCGAAGCCACGAAATACCGAGGCCCGCGGAGCGGATCGGCGGACCGCAGGAAGGCGTCGCGCGGGACCGCCGGAGGGCCGGCGCGATGCGGGCGAGCAAGGCCGGTCTGGAGCCCGGCGCTGCAGGAAGTCGGGGTACGCGGAGAGCGGAGTTCGGCGCGGACGGTAGACGGGCGGCGGCGCTAGTCCCTCGACATGAACGCAAAACCCTTGGTGAAGCCCTCGGAGACCTCGTCATCCGATATGCCAAGGCGCAGCAGCCCCGCTCTCAGCTCCTCGACACTGACCATGCCATCCTCGTTGGTGTCCAGGGTGATGAAGTGATCGGCCATGAAGGCCTGGAACCCGACGTACTCGTCGTTGTGCGCGTACTCCTTCACCTCGTTCATGCTCACGCTCCCGTCGGCATCCGTATCGGCCTGGTTGATTACCCGTATCCAGGGCGGCTCGCCCTCCAAGGCGTTGGCGGTCAGCGCCATGAACATGATCAGCATCGGGCTCAGGCTCTTCATCGCATCGCTCCTGGTGATTCTCGTACGACCTGCATCACTCCGGTTGACCCCGCGGTGTCGACATCTCGAGCGCGATCAGCGGGCGAATGCCTGCGTCTCATCCCGATATGACTTGAACTCCAAGGCATTCCCGCTCGGGTCCAGCACGAACATGCTCGCCTGTTCGCCGGTTTGACCCGCGAACCGCACGGTCGGTTCAACCAGGAACCGCGCCCCGCGCGCATGCAGCCGGCGCGCCATGAGCTGAAAATCCTTCCACGGCAGAATCACCCCGAAATGCGGTATGGGAACCGGCTGCCCGTCCACCGAGCCGAGCGCGGCGCCGGCCGCCGGGTTAAGGTGCGCCGACAACTGGTGCCCGAAGAATTCGAAGTCGACCCATGTCGCCGAACTTCGACCTTCGCGACAACCGAGCACGTCGGCATAGAAGGCGCGCGTCGCCGCGAGATCGGTGACGGGGAAGGCCAGGTGGAACGGTGGCCCGTTCACTTCACGAACTCGAGGTAGCGCGGATCGTTCAGGAGCTTCTCGAGCGCCTTGGCCAACGTGTCGTTGATGTAGGCCTCGTTGTCCTCTGGCGCGGGCGCGCGCAACACGTTGCGTGTATCGGAGACGCCGGCGCTGGCCGCGTAGCGCTGCCCGTCGCGCGTAATGACGTTCGAGACCTTGGCCGCGATCTCCACGGTGCGCACCACGGGATCCCCATGGGCCCTGTACGTCAGTTGATCCAAACCGACCGTCATGCCGAAATCCGCCGGCGCGCCGGCTTCCAAAACACGGAAGCCCTGCGCGCCGAGGGCGTCGGCCATCGATCTCCTCAACGCCGCCGCGACGTCGTCTCCGGTGGAGATGGTGGCGCTGTCCCGGTAGACGCCGCCGCGCGTGCCGATCGTCTTTTCAGCGCGGTTGTCGACCGCGTCCAACGCAACCGACCGCCCCTGGCCGACGTCTGATTCATCTATGGCCAGCACCGGCTGCAGCGGCACGGACTGCGGGCTCAGTGCGCAGCCCGACAGCGTCCATACGACCAGCATCGCGGCCGACGAGGAAAGAATACGGGTCGCCTCCATCAGTTGCCCTCCTCCTGCCGTCCGTAGCTCTTGAACTTCTCCATCACGATGCGCATCTCAGCGCGCGTGAGTCGGACGGGACGGCCGATCTGCAGGCTCAGCGCATACTGCATGGCCAGGAACTCCACTTCCACCGCAAGCGCCATGGCACCGTCGAGGTCTTCGCCGAACGCCAGCATGCCGTGATTGGCCAGCAGACAGGCGCGACGGCCGGCGAGCGCCCGCAATGCGTGGTCAGACAGCGCCTGCGTGCCGAAAGTTGCATAGGGAGCGCAGCGTATGGAATCGCCGCCGGCAACGGCCACCATGTAGTGAAAGGCCGGTATCGGGCGGCGCGTGCAGGCCAGGGCGGTCGCATACGGCGAATGCACGTGCACGATCGCGCCCGCCTCCGGCCGCGCGGCGTAGATGTCCCGATGGACGCGCCATTCGCTGGACGGTCGCGGCTGGCGGCCCGGCACCTTTCCATCCATGGCTACGTGCACGATCGACCCGGGCCGCAGCCTCGCGTACGGCGTCCCCGTCGGGGTGATGAGGAAGCCCGCGCGCACGCGGGCGCTGACGTTCCCGGCCTTCCCGGGGTTCAGCCCGGTTTCGTTGATGGCTCGCGCCGCCGCGATTATCCGCCGGCGCAGGTCGAGGTGCGCCATGGCTCAGCCGAGAAACATCTGGTACGCGGGGTTGGCCGTCTCCTCGACGTGGACCATCCCCAGCCGGTCGAGAAATCCCTGGAACTCGGCCGCGTCGGCTGGCGGCACCTGCATGCCCATCAGCACGCGCCCGTAGGCGGCGCCGTGGTTGCGGTAGTGGAACAGGCTGATGTTCCACCGGCTGCCCAGCTCCCCGAGGAAATGCAGCAGCGCGCCGCTGCGCTCCGGGAACTCGAACCGGAAGATGCGCTCGTGCTCGACATAGTTGCCGTGCCCGCCCACCATGTAGCGCACGTGCATCTTCGCCATGTCGTTCGCGGACAAATCCGACACCTCGAAGCCCTTCTCGCGCAAGGACTCGATGAGCTGATCCTTCTCCTTCAAACCGTTGCGGACACGAACGCCGGCGAAGACGTGCGCGCGCCTCGGATCGGCGTAGCGGTAATTGAACTCGGTGATCTGGCGCGGTCCGAGCGCGTGGCAGAAGGTGCGAAAGCTGCCGGGACGCTCCGGTATCGTCACGGCGATGAGCGCCTCGCGCTGCTCGCCCAGCTCGGCCAGCTCTGCGATATGTCGCAGCCGATCGAAATTCACGTTCGCGCCGCTGAAGATCCCCACCAGCTGTTTGCCGCGCAGACCATGCTGCGCGACGTACTGCTTGATGCCAGCCAGCGCCAGCGCGCCAGCCGGCTCGGCGATCGCGCGGGTGTCCTCGAAGATGTCCTTGATGGCGGCGCAGAGCTCGTCGTTGTTCACCAGCAGCGAATCATCGACCAGTTCGCGCGCGATGCGGAAGGTCTCCCCGCCGATCTGGCGGACGGCGGCGCCGTCGGCGAAGATGCCGACCGACGGCAGCACGACGCGCTCGCCGGCGCGCAACGCCGCGTGCAAGGTCGGGGCCTCGTCGGATTCCACGGCGATGATACGGGTCTGCGGCGCGACCTCCTTGACGTAGGCCGCCACGCCCGCGATGAGACCGCCGCCTCCGACCGGCACGAAGATCGCGTCGATGTCGCGCGAGGACTGCCGGAGGATCTCCATGCCCACGGTACCCTGGCCGGCGATCACCAGAGGATGGTCGTAAGGCGGGACGTAGGTCAGCCCGCGTTCACGCTCGAGTACGTGGGCATGCTCGCTCGCCTCGTCATAGGTGTTACCGTGCAGCACTATGTCGGCGCCGTGCCTGCGCACGGCGGTGACCTTGATCTCCGGCGTGGTCTTGGGCATCACGATGAGCGCCGGGATCCGCAGGCGGGCGGCCGCCAGCGCCACGCCCTGAGCGTGGTTGCCGGCGGATGCGGCGATGACTCCGCGGCTGCGCTGCCGGGGGTCGAGCGAGGCGATGTGGTTGTAGGCGCCGCGCAGCTTGTAGGAAAACACCGGCTGCAGATCCTCGCGCTTCAGCCACACGGCGTTGTCCAGGCGGCGCGACACCTCGGGCATCGAATCCAGGGGGGTCTCGCGCGCCACGTCGTAGACGCGCGCGCGCAGTATCATCTTGAGGTAGTCTTCGAACATCGACGGTAGAATAGCATCTAACCCCATACCTCCGAGAAGACCCGGCGATGACACAGGACGACAAGAAGCGGCAGGTGGCGGAGGCGGCGTTGGGGTACGTCGAGGACGATGCCGTGATCGGGGTCGGCACCGGAAGCACGGTCAACTTCTTCATCGAGAAGCTCGCGACGATCAGGGGGCGGATTGCCGGCGCCGTATCCAGCTCCGAGGCCACCACCGCGCTACTCGGCAAGCACGGAATCCCGGTGTTCGAACTGAACAGCGTCGGCGATCTCACCGTCTACGTCGACGGTGCCGACGAAGCGACCCGTCAACGCGCGCTCATCAAGGGCGGCGGCGGCGCGCTGACGCGCGAGAAGATCGTGGCCGCCGCCAGCCGCCGCTTCATCTGCCTCGTCGACGACTCGAAACTGGTCGAGGTGCTCGGCCGGTTTCCGCTCCCGGTGGAGGTGATCCCGATGGCGCGCAGCTACGTCGGCCGGCAGCTCGTCAAGCTCGGCGGCCGGCCCGAGTTGCGCATCGGAGTCACCACCGACAACGGCAATTGCATCATCGACGTGCACGGGCTGAGGATCCTCGAACCCGCAAAGCTCGAGACCGAGATAAATCAGATCGCGGGGGTGGTCTGCAACGGCATCTTCGCCCGGCGCCCGGCCGATGTCCTGCTCGTCGGTGGCGACAGCGGCGTCGAGACGATCTAGGGCAGAGGCCGGGGGAACCTCGCGATGCCGGATCTGCCGCCCGTATCCCGAATCCTCGTCGGCGCCGGCGCGCTGTTGGTCGTGATCGGGCTACTTTGGCCGCTCATCGCCCGGCTGGGTCTGGGCCGTCTGCCGGGCGACATCGTGATTGAACGCGAAGGTGTGCGCATCTACATTCCGCTGGTCAGCGGTCTCATCCTGAGCGCGATCCTTTCGGCCGCATTCTGGTTCTTCCGCCGCTGACCGGCGCCGCTCGCACGTCGCGGTTCAACCGGCAGGGTGTATGGTAGGCGCGTCGGAGTCCTCCTCGCGCCGGGGCAGCAGGCCCGATACCCAGACGCCCGCCTCGTAGAGCAACCACATCGGCACGGCCAGCAGCGACTGCGAAACCACGTCGGGCGGGGTGAGAAATGCGCCGACTACGAAGCACCCGAGGATCACGTATGGCCGCATCTCCTTCAGCTTGGCGCGCTCAATGACCCCGGCTCTCACCAGCAGCACCGTGGCCACCGGTATCTCGAATACCACGCCGAAGGCAACGAACATCGAGAGCACGAAGTCGAGATAGCTGTTGATGTCGGTCATCACGGTGACCCCGGTGGGGGCGGTGCTGGTGAAGAAGCCGAAGACCACCGGGAAGACCACGAAATAGGCGAAGGCTGCGCCGCAATAAAACAGCAGCGTGCTGGAAACGAGCACCGGCAGCACCAACCTCTGTTCGGACTCGTAGAGGCCGGGAGCGACGAATGCCCACAGCTGGTACAGTACGTAGGGCAGCGCGATGAACAAACCGAGCACGGCCACCAGCTTGAACGGCGCCATGAAAGGCGCCGCCACGCCGGTGGCGATCATGGTGGCGTTCGCCGGCAGCAGTCGCATCAACGGCTGGGCCATCCACGTGTAGATGTCGTCCGCGAAGAACGACAGGCCCACCACGATCACGAGCACAGCGAGCAGACTGCGCATCAGGCGCATGCGCAGCTCGATGAGATGCTCGATGAAGGTCTGCTCGCGATCGCCGGGAGGGGCTTGGAGCTGGGGATCCATGGCAAGTCGGTCAGGGCGGGAAGCGGGTCACGGCCCCTTGGGCGGCACGCCGTCGACCGGCGGCGGATCGGTGAGCCCGGCGACCTTCGCCGCATCGGTCCTGGCCACCTTTTCGAGGTCGCCGGCGAGCGCATTCAGCGGAGCTTCGAGTTTCTCGCGCGCCCTGCGCATCTCGTCGAAGGCGATCTCGCGCTCGATCTCGCTGCGCACGTCGTTGACCTGGCGGCGGATGCGTCCTATCCAGTACCCCGCGCGGCGGGCGAACTGCGGCAGCTTCTCCGGCCCGAACACGACCAGCGCGATGACCGCGATGACCACCAACTCCCAGAAGCCTATATCGAACATGCGCGTGACAGGCGCGGAGGGACGCGAGCGGGCCAACCCGGACGCCCGACGCGCCGCCCCACCGCCTAGGACGACGTCTTGTCGCCGTGCTTGACGCCTTCGCCTTCGATCACCCGGTCACCGGCGGCCTTCGAGGCGTCATCCTCGCCCTCGCGCAGCGCCGAGCGGAAGCCCTTGATGGCGCTGCCGAGATCGCCGCCCAGCGACTTGATCTTGCGGGTGCCGAACAACAGCACGACGATCGCCAGGATCAGCAGTAATTCCCAGATTCCGAATCGCATTTGTCATCTTCCCGCCGGGGCCGGCCCGGCCGTTGCGTGTTAGCCGTCAGTATCGGTGCTCGACGCCCCGTCACGCGCGGGGCTCGCGGCTCGCCTTCTCCACCAGCCCCGATGTACCCGCGCGCCGCTCCAATTCTGCCAATACCTCGGCGACGGGTATGTCGAGGTGGCTGAGAAGCACCATGCTGTGGAACCACAGGTCGGCGGTCTCCCGCACGACCTGGCGCCGGTCGCCCCCCTTGGCCGCGACCACGGTCTCCGTGGCCTCCTCGCCTATCTTCTTCAGTATCGTGTCGAGGCCCTCGCGATACAAGCGGGCGACGTAGGAACTTCCCGGGTCCGCGTTCTTGCGGGCCCGCAGCACGGCGTTCAGCTCGGCGAGGACGTCGCTCACGTCAGCGTCCGGCGTGCTTGGAGATGAGCGCCTTCAGCCGCGCCGCATCGGCCGGGTGCTGGGGCGCGCGATTCTCGAAGATCTCCCGCGGCGTGATGCCGCGTTTGCCGTAATAGCTGGCGTTGGCGGCGTGGTCGATCTCCATCACCGAGCCGTCGAGCGCAACGCCGGCGAAAAGACCGCGACTGCGCGAATACGACAGGATCTCGGACCGAAGTTGCACGTCGGTCGCGGCCTGCGCGTTGCGGCCCACCGGACCCGCCGCGACCGCGGCGTCGGCGCCGAGGGTGAACTTGCCGTTCACCAGACTGTCGAGCCCGCGATAGTTCTTGAACACGAGGATTACGTCGGTGGCCGAGGCCCCGGCCTGGAAGCCGACGCTGCCGCCGGCGAGAGTGAGGAACACCGGGTCGCTCCACTGGCGTCGCGCGCGGTCCCGGCGCATCACGATGCCCTTGCCGTAGCGGCCGCCGACGATGAATCCCGCCTTGATCACGCCCGGGACGATGGCGATCGCCTGGGCGTTGGCGAGCAGGCTGGGAGGGATGGCATTCTCCGGAATGGCCAGGATGTCCTCCATGACCTCCGTGGCCTCCTTGATCTTCACACGTTGCTCCTCGGCCGCCGTCGCCTTCCCGATGTAACCGAGCAGCGACACCAGCAGCAACGCGTAACCGACGAAGAGAGTGCGCTGTTTCATGTTCGTGTTGTCCTCCGGTCGTTGGCGGCCGTCACTTGGCGATGATCGGCTCGACCTCGAGCCAGCGATGATCCTGCAGACGCTTGAAGAAACAGCTGTGACGGCCGGTGTGGCACGCGATGCCATCCTTTTGATCCACAAGGAGAAGGATAACATCGTTGTCGCAATCCAGGCGAATTTCGCGCACGGTCTGCACATGGCCGGACTCCTCGCCCTTGCGCCAAAGCCTGCCCCGCGAGCGGGACCAGTAAACGGCCCTGCCCTCCGCTGCGGTCAGCGCCAGCGCCTCGCGATTCATCCAGGCGACCATCAGCACCTTGCCGGTACCGGCTTCCTGGGCGACTGCCGGAATAAGACCCTCCGGCGTCCAGTTAATTTCATCCAGCCAGTGCACGATCTGCGACCTCATAGACGGACTTCGATGCCGGCATCGCGCATGTAGGCCTTGGCCTGCGCCACGCTGTACTGCCCGAAATGGAAGACGCTCGCAGCCAGCACCGCGTCGGCGTGCCCCTCCCGCACGCCCTCGACGAGATGCTGCAGATTGCCCACGCCGCCGGAGGCGATGACCGGAACGCTCACGGCGTCGGCGATCGCACGCGTGAGCTCAAGGTCGAAACCGTCCCCCGTGCCATCCCGGTCCATGCTGGTGAGCAGGATCTCGCCCGCACCCAGGCGATTCATGTGCATCGCCCATTGCACCGCATCGATGCCCGTGCCGCGGCGACCGCCGTGCGTGTACACCTCCCAGCGCGCCGCGTCGCCGCCCCTGGCCGCGCGTCGCGCATCGATCGCCACGACGATGCATTGCGCGCCGAAGCGGGCGGAGGCCTCGCCGACGAACTCCGGTCGCGCCACGGCCGCGCTGTTGACGCTGACCTTGTCGGCGCCCGCATTCAGCAGCCGGCGTATGTCCTCGACGGTGCGGATGCCGCCGCCAACGGTCAGCGGGATGAAGACCTGCGCGGCCACTGCCTCCACGACGTGCACCATCGTGTCGCGCTGTTCATGGCTGGCGGTGATGTCGAGAAAGCACAGCTCGTCGGCGCCCTGCTCGTCGTAGCGACGCGCGATCTCCACCGGGTCGCCGGCATCGCGGATGTCGACGAAGCGGACGCCTTTGACGACCCTGCCGGCATCGACGTCGAGGCAGGGAATGATGCGCCGGGCGAGCGCCATGGAAACTTACTTCTTGCGCGGTGTGGCGAGGGAATCCGCGAGCCTCTGCGCCTCGGCAAAGTCGATGCTGCCTTCGTAGATGGCGCGACCTGTAATCGCCGCACAGATCCCTTCGCCCTCGACCTCGCAGAGCCTGCGTATGTCCTCGAGGTTGGTCACGCCGCCGGAGGCGATGACGGGTATGGCCAGCTCGCGGGCGAAAGCCACCGTGGAATCGATGTTCACGCCGTTCAGCATGCCGTCGCGGCTGATGTCGGTGTAGATGATGGCGCAGACGCCGTCCTGCTCGAACTGCAGCGCGAGATCGACCGCGTCGTGGCGGGCGAGCTTCGACCAGCCTTCGATCGCCACCTTGCCGTCCTTCACATCCAGGCCGACGATGATGTGGCTCGGGAACTCCATGCAGACGTCGGCGACGAAGTGCGGCGCCGTGACCGCCTTGGTGCCGAGGATGACATAGGTCACGCCGGCGTCCAGATACTGCTGGATGGTGTCCTCGTCTCGGATCCCGCCGCCGACCTGGATCGGCACCCCGGGACACGCCTCGCAGATGCGGTGGACGATCTCGGCGTTCACCGGTCGCCCCTTGGTCGCGCCATTCAGATCAACGATATGCAGCCGTCTGGCGCCTGCCTCGACCCATCGCCGCGCCATCGCGACCGGATCCTCGGAGTAGACCTTGTCATCCTCCATCCGCCCCTGGCGAAGTCGGACGCATTTTCCGTCCTTGATGTCGATCGCGGGGATGAGAAGCATTCGGCTTAACGCGGCGGGAGATCGGTGAAGAGACGACTTGCCGGGATAGCGATGACGTGCGGATCGTCGTGAGGCTTCGGTTTTTGAAATGTTAGCATACAGCCTGCGCCGGTTGTAGATGGCGTTCTCACTTCAAATTACAGCGCTCCGCGCGGCCGGCAGGGCACCCGTTCCGTCAATGCGCCTCGTCCCAGTTCGCGCCGACTCCAAGCTCGACGAGCAGCGGGACCGCGAGCGACGCGGCCCCGCTCATCAGCTCCGGAACCCGCGCGCGCACGGCATCCACCGCGTCCTCGGCCACCTCCAGCACCAGCTCGTCGTGCACCTGCATCACCAGCTGCGCCTCCAAGGCGCTGTCCTGCAGCCACGCGTCGACCGCAATCATCGCCCGCTTGACGATGTCGGCCGCCGAGCCCTGCATGGGCGCATTGATGGCGGTCCGCTCGGCGTACTGTCGCCGTTGCATGTTGCGGGAGTTGATATCGGGGAGGTAAAGGCGCCGCCCGAAGATGGTCTCCACGTAGCCGCGCTCGCGCGCCTCGGAACGGATCCGGTCCATGTATGCGCGCACCCCGGGATAGCGCGAGAAATACAGGTCGACGTAGCGCTGGGCGGCGCCGCGCTCGATGCCGAGCTGGCGCGCCAGGCCGAACGCCGACATGCCGTAGATGAGGCCGAAGTTGATGGCCTTGGCGGCGCGCCGCTGATCCTCGCCGACCGCCGAGGGCGCCAGGCCGAACACCTCCGCTGCCGTGGCGCGATGTATGTCCTCGCCGCGCGCGAACGCACTGATGAGCCCTTCGTCTGCGGACAGGTGAGCCATGATGCGCAGCTCGATCTGTGAGTAGTCCGCGGCCACGAGCCGGCAGCCCGGCGCGGCGACGAAGGCGCGGCGTATGCGCCGGCCTTCCTCGGTGCGTATCGGTATGTTCTGCAGGTTCGGATCCGAGGAGGAAAGCCGGCCGGTGGCCGCCACCGCCTGGTGGTAGCTCGTGTGCACGCGGCCGGTGCGTGGATTGACCTGCTGCGGAAGCGTATCGGTATAGGTGGATTTCAGCTTGCTGTAGCTGCGATGCTCCAGGATGAGCGCCGGCAGGCGATAGGTCGCCGCCAGTTCCTGCAGCACCGATTCCGACGTCGACGGCTGCCCGGTGGGCGTCCTTTCGATGGGTTCGATGCCCATCTTCTCGAAGAGGATCGTCTGGATCTGCTTCGGCGAGCCGAGATTAAAGGGCTGGCCCGCCTCCCTGTGCGCCTCCCGCTCCAGCGCCGCGATCCGCTCGCCGAGCGAGCGGCCCTGTTCCGCGAGCAAAGCGGTGTCGATCAGCACGCCGGCCCGCTCCATCCGCGACAGCACCGGCACCAGGGGGATCTCGATGTTTTCGTACAGGCCGCGCAGGCGCGCATCCGCCGACAGCCGCGGCCAGAAACCCTGGTGCAGCTGCAGGCTCACATCGGCGTCCTCGGCCGCGTATGCGCTGGCCTGCTCCAGCGGCACCTGGTTGAAGGTCAGCTGGCTTGCGCCCTTGCCGGCGACATCCTCGAAGTGGATCGTTCGCCGACCGAGGTACTTCAGCGCCAGGGAATCCAGGTCGTGCCGGCTGGCGGTGCTGTCGAGGACGTATGACTCCAGCATGGAATCGTGGCGGATGCCGCGCAGCTCTATGCCGTGATTGGCCAGAACGTTGCGATCGTATTTCAGGTTGTGGCCGAGCTTCGCCTTGTCCGGATCCTCGAGCAATGGCCGCAGCGCCTCGAACACCGCTTCCGGCGGGAGCTGCTCCGGCGCACCGGCATAGTCGTGGGCTACCGGCACATAGGCGGCCTCGCCGGGCCTCACCGCGAACGACAGGCCCACGATCCGGGCGCGCATGTAGTCGAGATCGGTGGTTTCGGTGTCGAACGCGAACAGGTCCGAGGCGCGCAGGCGATCGAGCCAGCGTTCGAAATCTTCGCGCGTCAGGATGCACTCGTATTCCTTGCCGATATGTCCGCCCGGTTCGAGCGCCGCCACGACTGCTTCGCCGTCGCCGGCGCGCTCGGCCTCGAGCAGCTCGTTCAGCCAGGTCTTGAATTCCAGCTGCCGGTACAGCGCCTTGAGCCTCTCGGTGTCGGCCGCTGCCGGGCGCAGATCCCGCGGACCAACCGGCAGCGGCACGTCGAGCTTCAGGCTCACCAGGCGCCTCGACAGAGGCAGATGGCCGATGGCCGCGCGCAGGTTATCGCCGATCTTCCCCTTGATCTCGTCGGCCCTGGCGATGACGCCGTCGAGGCCTCCGTACTCGTTTATCCATTTCGCGGCGGTCTTGGGCCCGACCTTGTCGACACCCGGCACGTTGTCGACGCTGTCGCCGATGAGCGCGAGGTAATCGACCATCTGTGCCGGCTCGACCCCGAACTTCGACTTGACGCCGCCGGGGTCGAGCGTGGAGTTGTCCATCGTGTTGACGAGGGTGACCCGGTCGCTGACGATCTGGGCCATATCCTTGTCGCCAGTGGCGACGATGGTGCGCAGGCCCATGGCCTCGGCCTGCCGCGCCAGCGTGCCGATGACGTCGTCGGCCTCCACCCCCTCGACCATCAGCAGCGGCAGACCCATCGCCCGCACCAGAGCGTGCAGTGGCTCGATCTGCGCCGCCAGTTCCTCGGGCATGGGCGGACGGTGCGCCTTGTAATCGGCGAAGAGCTGGTCGCGGAAGGTCGGTCCGCGCGCGTCGAAAACCACTGCGACGTAGGCGGGCCGATAGTCCTTCATCAGGCGACGCAGCATGGCCACCACGCCGTGTATCGCGCCGGTGGGCTCCCCGCGGGAGGTGGTCAGCGCCGGCAGGGCGTGAAAGGCGCGGTAAAGCCAGGAGGAACCGTCGACCAGCAGCAGCACCGGTTCCGTGTTCATGCGGCGACCTCGCGATCGGCCTCGTTCATGCGGCTACGATAGCATTCAGCGGCCTCTGAGGTGCGTTGGACAAAGGCGGGGAAGTAGTGGATGCTATCCGCACGCCTACGGCGGCATCGTGCGAGGTTCCTGCGGAACCTGCCCCCGTGGCGGGCCTCCAATTCGATATCCCCGCGATCACAGAGAGTTATGATGTCCAGACATGATGTCCTAGCCGTATTCATCGCAGCGATCCTGGCCGCTCCGATCGTCAGCCCGGCCGAAGAGAACCTCGAGCAGGTGCCGGAGGCTGCGCCGCCGCCGCCGCCGCGCGTCCAGAGCGGGGAGACCCTGGAGCCGGAGATCACCATACGCGCCGACAAGGAAGGCCAGGTCGAGGAATATCGCGTGTCCGGGCGTCTATACATGGTCAAGGTCACCCCGAAGATCGGCAAGCCTTACTATCTCGTGGACTCGGACGGCGACGGCAAGCTCGAGTCGCGGATGAGCCACCTGAATTCCAACTTCGTCGTTCCGAGCTGGGTGATCTTCAGCTGGGACTGAGTCCGGCGGCGGGCGATGCAGGTCGAGGGCCTTTCCCGCAGGTCTCCTTCGCCGCGAACGCCCGGCGCCCGTCAGCCACGCCGCCTGCCGCGCACCCGCGCGCGGCCCGCGTGGATGCGCCTTCGCACGCCACGTCCCGTTTCGCTTTGCAGCATGCCCGGCCCCGACGATTTGCGCACGGGTGCTCGCGGCGTCTCTTTACAAGCCGCAGCGTTTGGATTAATTAGTTGCCCGCAATCTTCCCTGTCGTATTTCTGGTCATCGACGTCCAGAAAGTTGCAGCGAAAGTGTGGGGGGCTGTGAATGAGCAAGAAATCCTTGCCCGTAGGAATGTCGGACGAGGCAGCGTGGAGGGAAGGGGAGGAGGATCCGGGGGAGGGCTACTCCGAGGCACCCGCGGTGAAATCCACGAAGAGCCGGCCCGGCAAGCCGTCGCGACAACGCATCGAGGAGTACTTCGAACGCAAGAGGCTCGCGGAGGCACTGCAGGAGGAACTGGGTGAAGATTTTTTTCAGCGTCTGAGTCTGTAACGACCGTCTCTCGCCGCCGCGGCCCGCAGCCGCGTCGCAATGCGGTCGGCGCCGCCTTTCCCGCCACGGCGATCCCCGCGAATGCCGGCGACGTCCCGCCGGTCCGCGATCGGCCCTGCCGCTCAGTTGATCCTGTCCAACACCGCGGCAACCTCGTGTCCCGAGGCGCAGGCCAGGATCTCGGACTGCAGCTTCGCGAGCGCCCCGGCGTGACTGTCCTTGATGATGCGCTTGATCTCGAGCAGGGCCGCGGGATGCACGCTGAACTCCGTCAGCCCCAGCGCCAGCAGCAGGCGCACGTAGCGAGGGTCGCCGGCCATCTCTCCGCACATGGCCACGACCTTGCCGCTCTTCTCGCCGGCCTCGATCGTGTGCCGGATCAGGCGCAGGACGCCCGGATGCAGCGGATCGTACAGATAATTGACCTCGTCGTTGACGCGATCGATCGCCATCGTGTACTGGATGAGATCGTTGGTGCCGATGGAGAGGAAATCCATGTGCCTGACGAACAGATCCGCGCAGACCGCCGCCGCCGGCACTTCGATCATGCCGCCGACCTGCATGCCCTCATCGAACTGGATGCCGCGCGCGCGGAACTCGGATCGCACCTCCTCGAGCAGCATCATCACCTGCTGCACCTCGTGAAGACTGGACAACATCGGGATCATCAGCCGGACCGGCCCGAGCGCCGAGGCGCGGAGGATCGCTCTGAGCTGGGGCCGGAACAATGACGGGTCCTTCAGGCACAGCCGCACGGCCCTGAGGCCGAGCGCCGGGTTGGCGGCCACGGGCCGGTCCTGATAGCCCCCGTCGACGGTCTTGTCGGCGCCGAGATCGAGCGTGCGTATCGTCACCGGTATGCCGTTGAGGGCGCGCAGCACGTCGGAGTATCGCTCGAACTGCTCCTCCTCATCGGGAAGATGCTGCCGGTTCATGTACAGGAACTCGGTTCGGTAAAGCCCGATCCCCTTGGCGCCGACCCGCCGCACGGCCTCGAAGTCCGCGGGCAGCTCGATATTCGCCAGCAGACTGATCTCCACGCCGTCCATGGTGACCGCCGGGGCCTCCTTCAGCTTGGCCAACTCGGCGTAATAGCGGCTATCGGCCGCCTGCTTGTCGCGATAATAGCTGAGGATGCTGTCGTCCGGCTCGACGATGACCACGCCGTTCTTGCCGTCGACGATGACGATGTCGTCGTCGCGGATGTAACGACGCGCCTGATGCACGCCCACTATCGCCGGTATGCCGAGGCTGCGGGCAAGTATCGCCGTGTGCGAGGTCGGTCCGCCGTACTCGGTAATGAAGGCCGCGATGCCGTGATGCTGCATGAGTACGGTGTCCGCGGGCGTCAGGTCGTCGGCCAGCACCACCAGGTCACGAAGGCGACTGTCCGGAATCTCGTGCTTGGCCGGGATCTGGTTGGCGAGAATGCGCTGGATGCGATTGACCACGTGATCGACGTCGTCGCGCCGCGTGCGCAGGTAGGGATCGTCCATCTCGTCGAAGACCGCGACCAGCGCGTCGCGTTGCAGCTTCAGCGCCCACTCCGCGTTGCAGCGCAACTCGGCGATCAAGCGAACCGGCTCCTGGGTGAGGGAGGAGTCTTCCAGCATCAGCAGGTGGGTGTCGATGAACGCGGCGATATCCGCCGCGGTGGACTTCGGCACATGCTCGCGTATCGCGCGCAGCTGGAGCCGGGCGGCCGTTATCGCGTTCTGCAGCCGCAGGATCTCCGCGTTCACCTTCTCCTTGGCGATGGCGTATTCCTGGACCTCGAGCTGGTCGCGCTCGAGTATGTGCACCCGGCCGACGACGACGCCGCGCGAGACACCAACGCCGTGGATCGTAAAGGTCATTCCGCCTCTCCGAACCGATCCTTCACCAGTTGCGCGAGGTCATTGACCGCCTGCTCCGCATCCGGACCATCGCCGACGATGTCTATGCTCGTACCCTTGCCCGCCGCCAGCATCATGACGCCCATGATGCTCTTGCCGTTCACCTCCTTGGCGTCGCGCGTGATCCTGATCTCGGACTCGTAGCGCGATGCCAGCTGCACGAACTTCGCGGCGGCGCGGGCGTGCATGCCGAGCTTGTTGCAGATTGTCACCGATTGCTTGTACATGCGCCTCAGGATTCCTTTGCAGGTGCCGGCATCTCGAACACCCCGTCCACTCCTCCACTGACCGCCTTGGCGGCGAGCGCGTCCAGGTCGAGTTGCGGATAGTTCAGCACGCGTATGAGCATCGGCAGGTTTACGCCGGTCACCACCCGCGTTCGGCCCGAATCGAGCAGCCGCGCCGCGATATTGCTGGGCGTGGAACCGAACAGGTCGGTCAGGACGAGGACGCCGTCGCCCGTGTCGAGCGCGGCCACCGCCGTTCTTGCCCGCTGCAGCAACGCCTCCGGATCGCAATCGCGCGACGCGCTGATCATGTCGGTGGCGAGCGGCGAGTCCCCCAGGGCGACGTGCGCCGAATGCAACAGCGCACGCCCGATATCCTCGTGCGTGATGATCAACAGTCCGACGCTCATGTACCCCTTCCATCCGGCATTGCGTCAACCCGCCCGGGAAGACTCGTGGCCGATATCCCGATGACTGACGAGCGCATTCTTGCCGGTCTTCTTGAAATGGTCCGCGAGCCGCTCGGCGACGTATACCGAGCGGTGCCGACCGCCGGTGCACCCTACGGCCACCGTGAGGTAGACGCGGTTCTCCCTTTCGAAGCTCGGAACCCACTGCCCCAGGAAGTCCGCGATGTGCTGAATCATGGACTGAACCTGCGAGGACTGGCCCAGGAAGGCGACGACGTCAGGATCCCGCCCGGTCTGGTCCCTTAATGCTCCTTCCCAGTGCGGATTCGGCAGGCAGCGCAGGTCGAACACGAAATCGGACTCCGCGGGAACGCCGTGCTTGAAGCCGAAGGACAAAAACTGCAGCGCAAGGCTGTTCAGCGGCCGTCGCGCGATGCGCTCGCGCACGAAGTCTCGCAGTTGATGAACGTGCATGTACGTGGTGTCCACGCGCAGGTCCGCGCCCTGCGACAGTGGCTCGACGAGCCGCCGCTCGGTGGCGATCGCGCGCGCGAGCGAGACATTCTCGCTGGACAGCGGATGCCGCCGGCGGGTCTCGCTGAAGCGCTTCAGCAGGATCTCGTCCTGCGCCTCGACGAACACCAGCTCGGTCGCGGTCCCGGTCCCCCGCAGGCGCTGCAACACGATCGGGACCTGGGCCAGACTCTCCGCGGGACTGCGCGCATCGATGCCGAGCGCGAGTTGCTGGTAGAGCGACGAGGTGTCGTTCTCCAGCTCCTTCTCGAACTGGCCGAGGAAGGCCACGGGAAGGTTGTCGATGCAGTAGAATCCAAGGTCTTCGAGCGCGTGCAGAACGACGGTCTTGCCGGAGCCGGAGAGCCCGGTGACGATGACCAGGCGCCTATCCCGTGGCGGCATCGGGCGGCTCCTGGGCGACGATGAGGTCGTTCTGACGCTGGATGAAGTCCTCGGAGGAGTTGTAGCCGCTGGTGCGCAGGATGTGATTGCGCGCCGCACACTCCACGAGCACGGCGAGGTTGCGTCCCGGTGCCACCGGGATGGTGATCTCGGGTACGTCCATGTCCAGTATGCGCCGGTTGCGGTAGCTGCCCGACAGCCTGTCGATATCGACGAGCTGATCGCGCTCCAGGCGCTCCAGACGGATGATCAGGCGCAGGTACTTGCTGCGTTTCACCGCGCTGTCGCCGAAGAGCTGGCGGACGTTGACGATGCCGATGCCGCGCACTTCCAGAAAGTCCGCCAGCGAGGGCGGGCAGGTGCCGCTGATGATGTCCGGGGCGATGCGCGAGAACTCCGGCGCGTCGTCGGCGACGAGACGGTGGCCGCGGGTGATGAGCTCCAGCGCGAGCTCGCTCTTGCCCACTCCCGGCGGTCCCACCAGCAGCACGCCGATGGCCGTCACTTCCATGAACACGCCGTGCAGCGTGACGACCTGCGCCAGCCGGTTGCCCAGAAAATAGTGCAGCGTGTCGACGACCTTGTCGCTGTTGCTCTCGGTCACGAACAGCGGCGTCTGCGTATGCATGCAGATCTGCGTGATGTCCTCCGGACAGTAGCGCCCCTCGGCGATGATGAGGCTCACCGGCGCGTGACTGAAGAGCTGGCGGATCGCGTCCTGTCGCGAGATTTCGCGCAGGCTCGCCAGATAATGCAGCTCGGAGGTGCCCAAGACCTGCACCTGATTCGGATGTATGAGATTCAGGTGCCCGACCAGGGCCCGGCTCGGGGCGACCTGATTGATCGCCACCGGCGCCTGCCCGGCCGCGTCGATGTCGTCGCCGGCCGGCCGCGCCCCGGGGGAACGCATCGCCTGCGCCACCACGGCGCGCTGCGCGCCCTGCTGTCCCACCAGCCACTTCAACTGGAGGCGATCGGCGTTCGCCTCGAAGAGCTCACTGATGGTTACCGAGGACACCGTCGCGCTCCCGCCGCGGAATCAGCTCTGCTCGCGGGGCTTGGTGGCGCGATGCGCGGTGATCTTCTCCTTGTGCTTCTTCACCTGCCGATCGATCTTGTCCAGCATCGAGTCCACCGCCGCGTACATGTCCTCGTCGACGGCGTCCGCGAAGACTGTCGCGCGGCCGGCCTGCACCGTCGCCTCGGCCTTGTGGCGCAGCTTCTCCACGCTCAGCACTACGTGGATGCCTATCAGGTTGTCGAAGTGGCGCTCGATTCGCTCGAACTTGGACTCCACGTACTGACGCAGGGCCGGGGTTATCTCGACATGGTTTCCGGTCAGTTCGATTTGCATGCGTGACTCCTCGGAATCGGGGTGGGTAGGTTCGACAACGGTCAGGTCAGCCGCTTGCGCTCGTGCGAGGGCGGGATGTTCATCGCCTCGCGATACTTCGCGACCGTTCGCCGGGCGACGTTGATGCCCTGGTCGGAGAGTATCTGCGCAATCGTGCTGTCGCTCAGGGGTTTCATCGCGTTCTCCGCGTCGATGAGCTTGCGTATTACGGCACGTATGGCAGTCGAAGAGGCCTCGCCGCCGGCAGCCGTGCTGACGTGGCTGGAGAAGAAATATTTGAGCTCGTATATCCCGCGCGGGGTGTGCATGTACTTGCGCGTCGTGACCCGCGATATGGTCGACTCGTGCATGCCCAGCGTCTCGGCGATATCGTGCAGAACCAGCGGCTTCATCGCCTCCTCGCCGTGCTCGAGAAAGGCCCGCTGCCTTTCGACGATGGCGGTGGCCACCTTCAGGAGGGTTTCGCCGCGGCTCTGCAGGCTCTTGATGAACCAGCGGGCCTCTTGCAGGTGCGCGCGCAGCGAGCTGTTGTCGGGGCTGTTGTCCGCGCGCCTGATCATGCCGGCATAGCGGCGGTTGATGCGCAACGAGGGAACGGCCTCGGGATTGAGCTCCACGTGCCACTTGCCGACCTTGCGGCGCACGAACACGTCCGGCACCACGTACTCGGTCTCCTCCGCCGCGAACTGCGAGCCCGGCCGCGGGTTCAGCGACTGGATCAGGTTGACGACCTTCTGCAGATCTTCGCGCGCGAGCTTCATCTTGCGCAGCAGCTGCGTGTAATCACGGGACGCGAGCAGCTGCAGGTGCTCCTCGACCAGGCGCCGCGCCTCGGCCAGGAAGGGAGTATCGGCAGGCAGTTGCGCCAGCTGCAGCAGCAGGCACTCGCGCAGATCGCGCGCGCAGACCCCAGGCGGGTCGAACTGCTGGATGCGCTTGATGACCGCCACGATCTCCTCGGGTTCCACGCCGGGCCCGGCCGCCTCCTGCAGCTCCTCCATGCCGGCCTCGAGATAGCCGTCGGCGTTGATGGCGTCGATGACCGCCAGGGCGATGGCCTCGTCGGTATCGCTCAGCGGCGTGAGATTGAGCTGCCAGCGCAGGTGATCGACCAGCGTCTCCGCGGCGCTGCGCTGGCTCTCGAACTCCATGTCCTCGCTCGCCGAGGCCCCTCCCGAGGGCAGCGCGGGGCCGCCGTCGTAGATGTCCTCCCAGGCGGTGTCCACGGGAAGCTCCGCGGGGATGTCGGTGGCGCGCGGGGCGTCCTCGGAGTCGTGGTGTTCGGTCGCCTCGAGCCCCGGCTCGGGCTCCTGGCGTCCCGTCGCGCCGGCCGCGGCGCCGGTGTCGCCCGCCGCCTCGCCGTCGCGCAGAAAGCGGTCCACGTCCTCGGCGCCCTCCGAGCCCTCCTCGGAAAGCTCGAGCATCATGTTGGACTCTAGGGCCTGCTGGATCTCCAGGTTCAGTTCGACGGTCGACAGCTGCAGGAGGCGTATCGCCTGCTGCAGCTGCGGCGTCATCGTCAGGTGCTGTCCGAGCCGGAGCTGGATGGATTGTTTCATCGGGTAGACATCTGGTCACGCAGGGCGAAAACCGGGCGGCTCACGGCTGCCTTCTGTTTGATAGTTTAACCCAAAATCATGGAACGGCACGCCGCGTGCATGCCCGGCATGACCCGCCTCACGTTCCCGCCGCGCCGCCCCGGTCAGAGCTTGAATTCCGCCCCGAGATAGACATCCCGGACGTGGTCGTCCGCCAGTATGGTGTCGGGGTCGCCCTCGGCGATGATCCGCCCCTCGCTGACGATGTAGGCGCGATTGCAGATGCCGAGGGTCTCTCGCACGTTGTGGTCGGTGACCAGGACCCCGATACCGATGTTGCAGAGATGCTGGATGATCTTCTGGATGTCGATGACGGAGATCGGGTCGACGCCGGCGAACGGCTCGTCGAGCAGGATGAAGCGCGGTTCGGTCGCCAGCGCCCGCGCGATCTCCAGGCGGCGGCGCTCCCCGCCCGAGAGGCTGGCGCCCATGCTGCCGCGCAGGTGGTCGAGGTGAAACTCGCGCAGCAGATTGTCTAGCCGCCGCGCCTGCTGCTTGGCATTCAGGTGGGGCAGCACCTCGAGCACGGCGCGAACGTTGTCCTCCACCGAAAGCTTGCGGAAGACCGAGGCCTCCTGGGGCAGATACCCCAGGCCCATGCGCGCCCGTTCGTCCATGGGGCGATGGGTGATGTCGTTGCCGTCGGCCAGGATTTGGCCGCTGTCGCATGGAATGAGGCCCACGATCATGTGAAAGCTCGTGGTCTTGCCCGCGCCGTTGGGGCCGAGCAGGCCTATCACCTCACCGCTCTTCACGGTAAGGCTGACGTGCTTGACCACCTCGCGTTGCTTGTAGCGCTTGGACAGGCTGTGGGCGGTGAGTTCGCTCATCGGCGCGACGGGGCTGGATGACCGCGGGGCGGTGCCGCATCGCGGCGGCCGCTCGACTCCGGAAGGCGATTAACCATGACGCGCGGCGATCAGGGCGTCGCCCTCTTTTCCTTCGGCGGTATGATCATGCGCACGCGGCCGCCGGCAGGCCTCTCCTCGCCCGCGGCACCCTCGGTCGTGGTCTTGGGCCGGCCCTGGCCGGTGAGTACGCTGTTCCTGGTGTCGTAGACGATGAGCGGCCCGGTGAACGAGGCTTTGCCCTGCACCAGCTTGGCGTCGTCGATGAGATGCAGGCGTTCGTCCTGGGCATGGTATTCCATGCGCAACGCCTCGCCCTCGAAGTCCTCGTCCTTGCCGTCCGGCCTCTGTTTGAAATGCGCCGGCTTGCCTTCAAGGATGGCGTCCTTCAGCTCGTCGTTCTCGTCGTAATGGACCGTGAGCACATCGCCCCACATGCGTATGCTGCCCTGCGTGACGATGACGTTGCCCTTGTAGATCGTCTGGCGCTCGTTCTTGCGCAGCTCGGCGTAATCAGCCTCGATCTCGATGGGCTGATCCTTGTCCGTGGCCAGCGCCACGGCGGCGCCGCTCGCGCCGCAGGCCGCTGCGAGCAGCAGCGCTTCAAGAATTCTCGTTCGCGGATTCATGCCGGCCCTTCACTCGGCTCAACAGCTCAAGACGGTTTTCCCGGAAGATGGCGCGCATGCCGACGGCGTTGTAGAGCACCCCGGGTCCGTGTATGCGGGCGGCCTTGTCGGTCTCCGCGTAGCGCTCCTTCGGCAACACGCGCACATCACGGGTAAGCACGTCCAGTTCCCGCTCGCCGTTCTCGTCGTCGCGCCATATGTGCACTTCGCCGGTCAACAGCACGACATCGTTGTTCGCGCTGATCCAGCCCTTTTCCGCGCGCACGCGCCATGGCAGAGGACCCTCATTGTAGACTTCGAGCACCGGCTTGACCAATTCGGTGCTGTCGTCGTCCGGGTAATGCAGCATCATCTCGGCCGTAAGGCGATGACGCAGCCTGCCGTCCTCGTTCATACGCGACTGAGTGAAATTCTCCATGTAGTAATCCGGCTCGTGCGCCTGCAGGGCGGGCGCGGCGCGGTCTCCGCTGCCCAGCTCGCTCAGCCACCACGCCGTGGCGGCCGCGAGCATCACCGCGACCAGCAAAATTGTCCGTTGATTCAGCACGAGAGCGGCTACTCGATGCGATAGCGCGCGTGCTGCGCCGCCAGCAATCCCTGGGCGTCGAGGATGAGATCGCTCACCTCGCGCGCTGCGCCGCGGCCGCCCGCCAGTTCCGTCGTCCAGTGCGCGTGGCGCCTTATCTCCGGGTGCGCGTCGGCGACCGCGATCGCAAGCCCCGATCTCACCATCGCCGAGAGATCCGGCAGATCGTCGCCCACGAAGGCCGCCTGCTGGTGCGTGAGGCCGAGCTCGCGAAGCAGCTCCTCGAATACCGGCAGCTTCGCCTTCGTCCCCTGGAACACGAACCTTATGCCCAACGTGGCCATGCGTTCCGCGACTATCGGCGAGGAACGTCCGGTAATGACCGCGACATTCAGGCCCGCCTCCCGCAGCATCACCAGCCCCTGGCCGTCCCGCGAGTGAAAGACCTTGTACTCCTCGCCTCGCTCGCCGAGGATGAGGCGCCCGTCCGTCAGGGTCCCGTCGACGTCGAAGCAGACCAGGCGCACCCTGGCGGCGCGCTCGCGTATCTCCCGCATCATCTTCTCGCTACCGTCAGACCACGCCCGCGCGCAGCAGGTCCTGCATGTGCAGCAGTCCCCGCAGTTCGTTTGCTTCGTCGATCACCAGCAGCGCGGTGATCTTGTGCCTCTGCATCAGCGCCAGCGCCTCGGCGGCCAGCATATCGGCGCCTATCGACTTGAACTGCCTGGTCATCACCTCGTGCATCCGCGCGCAGTGGACGTCGATGGAGCGATCCAGCGCGCGACGCAGGTCGCCGTCGGTGAAAACCCCGGAGACCTTGCCGCCGGCGTCGATGACGGAAGTCATGCCGAATCCCTTGCGCGTCATCTCCACCAGTGCGTCCCGCAACAGCGTGTTTTCCCCCACCCTCGGCACCTCCTCACCCGTGTGGATGAGATCGCCGACCTTCAGCAGCAGGCGCCGCCCCAGGCTCCCGCCTGGATGCGCGAACGCGAAATCGTCCGCGGTGAACCCGCGCGCGTCGAGCAGCGCGATCGCCAGCGCGTCCCCCATCGCCAGCGCCGCCGTCGTGCTGGAGGTCGGCGCCAGGCGCAGCGGACAGGCCTCGTGTTCGACGCTGACGTCGATGACCACGGTGGCCGCCTTGCCGATCGTCGAGTCCGGCTTGCCGGTCAGCGCGATGAGAGGCACGCCCAGGCGCTTGATGAGCGGCAACAGGATGATCAGCTCGTTGGTCTCGCCGGAATTCGACAGCGCGAGCACCACGTCCTTGGAGGTAATCATACCCATGTCGCCGTGGCTCGCCTCGCCGGGGTGCACGAAGAATGCCGGCGTACCGGTGCTCGCCAGCGTGGCGGCAATCTTGCCGCCGATGTGGCCGGACTTGCCCATGCCGAGCACCACGATCCTCCCCGCGCAGGCGAGCATGTGGCGCGCCGCGGCCACGAAGTTCCCGTCCACCCGGCCCGCCAGCGCGGAAACCGCCGCCGCTTCGGTCTCGATGACGGCGCGACCGAGCGCGACCAGGCCGGCATCGGTGCCCGGACTGGGGGTTCGCCGGGCGTGGTCAGTCGAGGACATATGAGCGGCGCAGAGGGGGCATGGCCCGCTATTTGACATTAACCGCGGCCAAGGGTGCAACGCGATCGGACTGGCGCAGGCATTCTGGTAGGATTCGCAGCGTTCTCACGCTGTCGGAGGGACTCAACCGTGCTGCAGCTCGATAACGTAAGCCTATTGAAAAAGTCGAACATCTACTTCGACGGCAAGTGCGTGAGCCACACCGTGCTGGCCCCGGACGGGACGCGCAAGACCGTCGGCGTCATCTTTCCGAGCACGCTGACCTTCAACACCGGGGCGCCGGAGATCATGGAGCTCGTGGCGGGACGGTGCCGTATTCGGCGCTCCGGGGAGTCGGAGTGGACGGCCTATGAGGGGGGCCAGTCCTTCAGCGTCCCCGGCAACAGCAGCTTCGAGATCGAGACGCTCGAGACCCTCGACTACGTCTGCCACTTCGGCTGATCCGACCCATGGCGGCCGGCGGCATTCGGGTATTTTGTGCATTGCGGCAAATCCGGGATAATGACCGTCAGGCCGCGCGACCGCACCCCGCCCGGAACTCGGCAATCCGCTGTTCCCAATCGAAAGAACCAACGTGATCAATAACGTAGGACCAGGAAGCAAAGCCCCCGACGAGATCAACGTCATCGTCGAGATCCCCATGCGCGGTGAACCCGTGAAGTACGAGGTCGACAAGGAGACCGGCGCGATCTTCGTCGACCGATTCCTCGAGGTCTCCATGGTGTACCCCTGCAACTATGGCTACGTCCCGCACACCCTGGCCGGCGACGGCGACCCGGTAGACGTACTGGTGCCTACGCCGGTGCCGTTGATAGCGGGGTCGGTCGTGGTGTGCCGGCCGGTCGGCATGCTGGAGATGGAGGACGAATCCGGTATCGACGCCAAGATACTCGCCGTCCCCATCGACAAGGTCTATCGGAAATATGCCCACATCGGCAAGCCGGCCGATCTCTCCCCCGGCCTCATCGAGCGGATCACCCACTTCTTCCAGCACTACAAGGACCTCGAGAAGGGCAAGTGGGTCAAGATCCGGGGCTGGAGATCGGCCACGGCCGCACGCAAGGAGATCAAGGAGTCCCTGAAGCGCTTCAACAGCGCCTCGCCCCGCCCGCAATTCTGATCCCGGCTGCGACCCCGCGAGCGGGCCCGACTGCGGCACCCGGCGGCCGCCTCAGGCCGCGGGAGTTACAGCGGCACGGCCGCGGCCCGCAGCAGCGCCGCAGTCTCGTACAGCGGTAAGCCCATCACCCCGGAGTAACTGCCCTCCAGACGCTCGATGAAGGCGGCGGCACGGCCCTGGATGGCATAGCCGCCGGCCTTCCCGAGCGGCTCCCCCGTGTCGCAGTAGGCCCTGATCTCCTCCGCCGAGAGCGCGCGGAACACCACGCGGCTCATGTTCACGACCGACCGTGCCTCGCCCCGCAAATCGATGAGGGCCACCCCCGAGTAGACTCGGTGACTGCGGCCGGAGAGCCGCTTCAGCATGGCGACCGCGTCGTGGACCTGCTCGGCCTTGCCGAGGATCGCGTCGTCGAGCACCACGACCGTGTCCGCCGCCAGTACCGGCAGAGGCCGGGTCGTCGCCACGTCGGCCCAGCCGCGCCGCGCCTTTTCCAGGGCCAGTCGCATGACGTGCGCGCGTGGCGGCTCCTCGCCGTCCCAGCTCTCGTCGACCTCGACGTCCAGCAGGGCGTGGCCCACGCCGATCTGGGCGAGCAGCTCACGGCGGCGCGGCGATCGCGAGGCAAGGTAGATCCTTGGCGCCGACTGGTTCATCGCCACACTCAGGCCCGGTGGTAGGGATGACGGTGGAGGAGGCTCCAGGCCCGGTAGAGCTGCTCGGCGAGGACGACCGGCACGAGGGCATGGGGCAGGGTCAGCCTGGACAACGACCAGACGTAATCGGCGCTGTCCATGATCGCGGGGTCCAGGCCATCGGCGCCGCCGACCAGCATCGCCAGATCACGGCCGTCCTGCACCCAGCGTTCGAGCTGAGCCGCCAGCTCAAGCGTGCTCCACTGGCGGCCGCGCTCGTCGAGGGCGATGAGACGCGCCCCGCTTGGAATGGCCGCGCGCAGGCGTTCCGCCTCCCTGCGTCGGGCCGACTCCGCGCTCTGACTGCCGTCGCGCGCGAGCGGCGCGACCTCGGTCAAGGTAAGCGACAGCTGCCGGGGCAGCCGCTTGGCGTATTCCCGGAATCCCGCCCGTATCCACTCGGGCGGTCTTTTTGCCACCGTGGCGAGCACTACGCGCACGAGCCAGGGAGAACAAGCCGCGGGATCACACGGCCGTGGATTGGCGCGCGAGCTCCGGGTCGCCCCAGAGTTTCTCCAGCTGATAGAAGGCCCGGGTAAGCGGATGCATGCAGTGCACCACCACGTCGCCCAGGTCAACCAGCACCCATTCGCCGGCCTCGTACCCCTCCGTCCCCAGCGGCTTGACGCCCAGCTTCGCCGCCTCCTCGATAGCCCTGTCGGCAATGGCGCGCACCTGCCGGTTGGAGCGGCCGCTGCCGATGATCATGTAGTCGCACATGGAGGTGAGCTTGCGAACGTCCATAACCTGTATGTTGTCGGCCTTCAGGTCCTCCAGCGCTGCGACCATGGCCGCGGCGATCTCTTCCGGCGTCGATGTCATTCGGGTCTCGTATACAGGTGGTGACGATGGATGAAGTCGAACACGGCGTCCGGCAGCAGATAGCGCACGTTCAATCCCTGACGCAACCGCTCTCGGATCTGCGTGGAGGAGATATCCAGCTGCTGGATGGTCTGCCGGTAGACGCTGCCGCAGGGACGCCTGCGCAGCATCTCGGGATCGGCGGTTTCCGCGCGTGCGAACTCCGTCGGCAGGTCGGCGGCGGCGAGGCCGGCGCCCGGGCGTGCAGCGATCACGATGTGCGACAGCGTCAGTAATCGCTGCCACTGGTGCCAGGTCCCTATGCGGCGGTAGGCATCCATGCCGAGGATGAGGCATAGCGGTTGATGGGGCAGTTCCTCGCGCAGCGACTGCAACGTTTCCACCGTATACGAAATCCCGCCACGCCGCAATTCGCGATCGTCGGGCACCAGGCGCGGCTCGCCGGCGACCGCAGCGCGCAGCATCGCCAGCCGTTGTTCACCGGTGGCGACCGGCAGCTTGGTGGCGTTGGGCAGGTTGAGCGGGACCAGCCGAACGTGATCGAGGTCGAGGCCCTCCATCACCTCGATGGCCAGCCGCAGATGACCGTCATGAACGGGGTCGAAGGAACCGCCGAGCAGCCCGACCGGTTTCAAACCCGGATGTGACCGTCGCCCAGGACGATCCACTTCCTGGTGGTCAGGCCTTCCAGACCCACCGGGCCGCGGGCGTGGAACTTGTCGGTGCTGATACCGATCTCCGCGCCGAGTCCGTACTCGAAGCCGTCGGCGAATCGCGTCGAGGCGTTGACCATCACCGAACTGGAGTCGACCTCGGCGAGGAAGCGGCGGGCCCGCACGATATCGCCGGTGATGATGCTGTCGGTGTGCGCCGAGCCGTAGCGCCGGATGTGATCCATGGCCTCCTCGATGCCGCCGACCACGCGTATCGACAGGATCGGCGCCAGGTACTCGGTGCGCCAGTCCTCTTCGGTCGCCGGGCGCGCGGACGGCACCAGCTCGCGGGTCTTCTCGCAGCCGCGGATCTCGACCCCCTCCCGCTCGTACAGGGGAATGAGCGCGGAGAAGACGATCTTGGCCACGCGCTCGTGCACCAGCAGCGTTTCCATCGTGTTGCAGGTGCCGTAACGCTGGCACTTGGCGTTGAACGCGACCTTCACCGCCATCTCGAGGTCGGCGCGGTCGTCGATGTATACGTGGCAGATTCCGTCGAGATGCTTCAGGACCGGGATGCGCGCCTCGCGCGAGATGCGCTCGATGAGACCCTTGCCGCCGCGCGGAACGATGAGGTCGACGTACTCGTTCATCGTTACCAGTTCCCCGACCGCCGCACGATCGGTGGTCTCCACCACCTGCACCGCCGCCTTCGGCAGTCCCGCCGCGTCCAGGCCCTCGTGTATGCAGCGCGCGATCGCGGTATTGGATCGGATGGCCTCGGAGCCGCCGCGCAGGATGACGGCGTTGCCGGCCTTCAGGCACAGCGCTGCGGCCTCCTGGGTGACGTTCGGCCGAGACTCGTAGATGATGCCGATGACCCCCAGCGGCACGCGCATCGTGCCCACCTGTATGCCGGATGGACGGTAGCGCAGGTCCGTGATCTCGCCGACCGGATCCGGCAGCTGCGCCACCTGCCGCAGTCCCTCGGCCATCGCCTGCACGCGCTTGGCGTTGAGCTCCAGCCGATCCTTCAGCGCGGGGTCGAGTCCGTCGCCGGCCTCCATGTCCGCGGCATTCGCGCTCAGGATGGCGTCCTGCGCGGCGAGGACCCGCTCCGCGATCGCGAGCAGCGCGCGATTCTTGGCATTGGTGTCGGCACGGGCCATGGCCACCGCGGCGTCGCGCGCCCTGCGGCCGAGCTCCTGCATGTAGTGCTTGATGTTCAGGGTGTCCATGCCGATCCTCCCACGGGCCTGCCGGCCGCGGCCAGGCACAGCGAAACCAGTTCGCCCCAGGCATCGCCCGGCGCGGCGCCCTTGACGATGCGGTCCACGCGGGTGGCGCGGCGCAACAAGCGCCGCAGGGGCCTCAGTCCCAGGCGCTGGCCCGCCGTCCTCAGCGTGGCCTCGCGCGGTCCGAACAGCCGGTAACCCGGGATGCCCTGCTCGGGCCGCTTTCCCGCGCACAGCAGGCTTGCCGCACGCAGCTCACGCGTGAAGGCCCAGCATATCAAAACCGGTTCGGCGCCTTCATCCCGGAGTCCGTTCAGGATGCGCACGCAACGTTCCGCCTCGCCGCTCAACGCGGTGTCGGCGAGCGAGAACAAATCGAAGCGCGCGCTGTCGCCGACGGCCGCGAGCACCGTGTCCGCATCGATGGGCCCCGGGCCCGCGATCAGCGCGAGCTTCTCGATGTCCTGGACGGCGGCGAGCAGATTGCCCTCGACCCGCTCGGCGAGCAGGCGGACTGCCTCCGGCGTCGCCGCAACGCCGCGCGCCTGCAGCCGCTTCGCGACCCAGCCCGGCATCTCCTCGGGCTTGACCGGCCACACCTGCACCACCTCGCCGGCGCGATCGATGGCCTTGTACCATTCCGCAGCCTGGCCGCGGCTGTCGAACTTCGGCGCCGCGATGAGCAGCAGCGTGTCGGCGGCCGGCTCCGCGCAGTAGCCCCGCAGCGCCTCGGCACCCTCCGCCCCCACCTTCGCCTCGTGCAGGCGGATCTCGATGATGCGCCTGCTGGCGAACAGCGATATGCTGGCGGCCTCGAATCGCAGCGCCGACCAGTCGATGCCGGTGCTGGAGTCGAAGACGATCCGATCCTCGAAGCCCTGCGCGCGTGCGGCGGCGCGCACGGCGTCGACACACTCCATGCGCTGCAGGGGCTCGTCCCCGGTCACCAGGTACACCGGCGCGAGCCCGCGCCTCAGGGCGGCGAGCAGCTGTTCCGGACTGCGGCGTATCATTTCGCGGTGGTGGCCTCGGGGTGCAGCGCCTGCAGGCGGCGCACGATGGCGGCAGCGAGGTCGCGGCGCATCTCCCTGTATAGCGTGGCCTCCTGCTCGTACTTGCCCAGCGCGGCGGTCTCGTCGAAGGTGTAATCGCGCTGCAAGGTGATGTCGTCGTCTTCCAGCAGGACCCTGCCGTCGGTGCTGGTCACGAGTATGCTCGTGTCCACGATCAGTTCGTACTCGCGCACCTTGCCGGTGTCCGGATCGACGGAAAGCACCTGGCGGTCCTGCGCGTCGCGGGTAAAGGCCACGATGGTGTCGGCCTGGCCGGCCTGCGACGCGAACTCCACGCCGATGAGGGAAAGCAGCCGGCGCACCTCCGCGCCGGTGGCGCTTCCGCCCTTCATGTAGACGCGTCCCAGCTTCCAGTCCCCGCCGGTGGAGCCGCGCAGGTGGTAGCCGCAGCCGGACAGGCCGATGGCAACGGCGAGTACGACCAGGAAAGCCCTCAGCATCACGTTACTCCTCCCCGATCATCCGGCCACGATATTGACGAGGCGGCCGGGTACGACGACCACCTTCCTGACCTCGGCGCTGGCGACGTACTTTCGGGCAGTCTCGCTGGAGAGCGCCAGCGTCTCCACCTCATCGCGGGAGGCCGCGGTCGGCACGCGTATGTTACCGCGCACCCGGCCATTGACCTGCAGCACCAGCTCGATCTCCTCCAGCACCAAGGCCGCGTCCTCCGGCTCGGGCCACTCGGCGGCCAGAATGTCATCTCCGAAGCCGAGCTCGCGCCAGAGGTGATCGCAGATATGCGGCGTGATGGGCGACAGCAGCCGCAGCAGGATGGAGAGCCCTTCGGCCGCTATCGCCGCCGCCACGGCGCCGTCCCGCGGAGCACGCTCCAGCGCGTTGAGGATCTTCATCGCCGCGGAGGCCACGGTGTTGAACTGGAACCTGGCGATGTCGAAATTCGCCTGCCTGAGGGTGGCGTGAATCTCACGCCGCGCATCGGCCTCGGCAGGCGCCAGCCTGGCGGAGCCCAACACGTCCTGTCCCGGCCGCTTCGGCACCATCTCGCGCGCATAGACACAACCGTAGGCCCACAACCTGCGCAGAAAGCGGTAGGCGCCCTCCACACCGGAATCGCTCCATTCGAGGGTCTGCTCCGGCGGCGAGGCAAACATCATGAACAGGCGTGCGGTGTCGGCGCCGTAGTGCTCGATGAGCGCCTGCGGATCCACGCCGTTGCGCTTGGACTTGGACATCGTGCCGATGCCCTCGTAGGCCACCGGCGCACCGTCGGCCAACGAACGCGCGCCGCAGATACGGCCGCTTTCGTCGTGCTGAACCTCGACCTCATCCGGCGCGTAGTACTGAATCCCGCCCTTCTCCGTGCGCCGCGAAAAGATGTGGTTGAGCACCATGCCCTGGGTCAGCAGCCGCTCGAACGGTTCGTCATAGCTCACGAGCTTCAGATCGCGCATGACCTTGGTCCAGAACCGCGAGTACAGCAGGTGAAGGATGGCGTGCTCGATGCCGCCGATGTACTGGTCCACCGGCATCCAGTACCCGGTGGCGGCATCCACCATCGCCGCCTCGTTGTGCGGGCAAGCATACCGGGCGTAGTACCAGGAGGAATCGACGAAGGTGTCCATCGTATCGGTCTCGCGGCGCGCCGCACCGCCGCACCGAGGACAAAGACAGTGGAGGAAGTCCTCGCGCCTGTTGAGCGGATTGCCCGAGCCGTCGGGAACGCAGTCCTCCGGCAGCACCACCGGAAGCTGCTCGTCCGGAACCGGCACGTCACCGCAGTCCTGGCAGTGAATGATCGGTATGGGGCATCCCCAGTATCGCTGGCGGGAAACGCCCCAGTCCCTCAAGCGCCATTGCACCTTCTTCTCGCCTAGCCCGCGCGCGGCCAGGTCCGCGGCAATGGCGTCGACGGCGGCCTCGTAGCCGAGCCCGTCGTAGGGTCCCGAGTTGATGCATCGGCCGCGGGTCTTCTCCGCGTACCATTCCTGCCAGCGTTCGGTGGTGAAGGATTCACCCTCCGCCGCGATCACCTGCCGGATCGGCAGACCGTACTTCTTCGCGAAGCCGAAATCCCGTTCGTCGTGCGCCGGCACGGCCATGACGGCGCCTTCGCCGTATCCCATGAGCACGTAGTTGCCCACCCAGATCTCCACCTGCTCGCCGGTCAGCGGATGCGAGACGTGGAGTCCCGTCGGCACGCCCTCCTTTTCCATGGTCGCGAGGTCGGCCTCCATAACCGATCCGCGCCGGCACCGCTCGATGAATTCGGCGAGCGCCGGGTTGCCCTTCGCCGCGTGGGCGGCCAGCGGATGCTCCGCCGCGACCGCGCAGAAGGTCACCCCCATGATCGTGTCGGCGCGCGTGGTGAAGACCCACAGCCGGCCATCGCCGATCAGCTGGCCGGACTCGTCACGAATGTCGTGCGGAAACGCGAACCGCACGCCATGGGACTTGCCGATCCAGTTCGCCTGCATGGTCTTCACGCGCTCCGGCCAACCGGGCAACTTGTCGAGGTCGGCGAGCAGCTCCTCGGCGTATCGGGTGATCGCGAGGTAGTACCCGGGGATCTCGCGCCTCTCGACGACGGCGCCGGTGCGCCAGCCGCGACCGTCGATCACCTGCTCGTTGGCAAGTACGGTCTGGTCCACCGGGTCCCAGTTCACGACCTGGGTCTTCTTGTAGGCGATCCCCCTCTCGAGCATGCGCAGGAACAGCCACTGGTTCCATTTGTAGTACTTCGGATCGCAGGTGGCGATCTCCCGGCTCCAGTCGATGGCGAACCCCAGCGACTGGAGCTGCTTGCGCATGTAGGCGATGTTCTCGTAGGTCCACTTCGCCGGCGGCACGCCGTTCTGGATGGCGGCATTCTCCGCCGGCAGCCCGAACGCGTCCCAGCCCATCGGCTGCAGGACATTCCGGCCGCGCATGCGCTGGTAGCGCGTGATCACATCCCCGATCGTGTAGTTGCGCACGTGCCCCATGTGCAACTTGCCGGAGGGGTAGGGGAACATGGACAGGCAGTAGAATTTCTCCCGCCCCGACTCCCGGGCCAGGTCTTCGGTGACGCGAAAGCTCTGGTTGCGTTCCCAGCGGGCCTGAACCTCGGCCTCGATGGCGGCCGGGTGATAGCGTTCTTCCATAGCGGGGCGATGCGTTCTTCGTGGGACGGGCGGTTGGCGCGGGACGGGCGCCGGACAGGCGGGCAAGAATAGCGCAGCCGCCGAGGCGGTCACAACTTCGGTTCGCGCGTGCTACGCCGCCGGACGCCGAACAGGCCGAGGCCCGGCGACGGCGCGCCCCTGGCGGGTCGGCCAGTGCAGCCAGCCCTGCGCCCACGGCGTGCCTGTGCGGACGGGTGCGGCGAGCCGGGCGTGAGACGCGCGACGCGGGGGACGGGCCGCGGGGGCCCGGTCAGCCGTCGCGGCCGACCGGGCGGCCGGGGAGAAATCATGAGGGCGAGACAACGGTCGCGTTGCCTCGCCCTGCCGTGGACTGCGTACGCTTCGGATCGGCTACGGCTTCGCCGTGGCGGAGACCGTGAGCTTGTCCTTGTTGGCGGCCAGCGTCTTCTCGCCAATACCGTCCACCATCGCCAGTTCCTCCACCGACCGGAACGGACCATGCTGCTCGCGGTAGGCGACGATCGCCTGCGCCTTGGCCTCGCCCACGCCGTTCAGTTCCTTGGCGAGGGTGGCCGCATCCGCGGTGTTGATGTCGACGGGTTCGCCGAAGGCCATGGGACTGACGGCGAGAAGAGCAGCGAGAGAGAGGTTCTTGAAGGTAGCCATTTGCGAATCTCCTTTTCATGACAGTTGAACATCGTCCATTGGGTTACGCCGGCAGCGGCCGTCTGCCCGCGTAGCCCGTGCCGATGGTGCGGCGCAATTCATGCGTCGCTCATCGCGCCGTCAATCTATCACCACGGCTGCGCCGTGGAACCGGCGCGTTCGAGAATTGTGAAGCAGTTGGAAGGCGCAGGGGCAAGTGTGGGAAGGGGGTGGCGCCGCCACCCCCTCCTTTAGGTACGCCGGACGGCGCTGATCAGAAGTACGCCTGGGCGCGCAGCAGGAACGCGCCGGGCTCGGCGCCCTGCAGAGGCTCGGTTTCGTCCTCAAAGTCGAGGTCAAGAACCTGGACCCAGTTGGCCATGAACTTGAAGTTCGGGGTCGGGTACCAGTTCAGACCGACGGTCAGGTTGTCCTCACTCCCGCCGTCGACCAATGTCAGACCGTCGCTGTCGCTGAGATCGACCGTGCTGTAGCGCAGAGCGAGCTCCCAGGCGCCGATGCCGCCCTTGCCGACCACGCCGTTCGGCTTGGGATTCTTGAAGATGCCGTCCTCGAAGCTGTACTGGCGCGATTCGCCGGTGATCATCCAGCTGCCGAAGATGTACCAGCCATCGAAGCTGACGTCAGGATCGCCAGCCTCATCGCCACTCAGCGAGGTGTAGAGATACTCGCCCTGCAGCGAGTAGGGGCCGTACACGCCGGCGGCCTCCACACCGAGTCGCGTCACGTGGTCTCCGGCCAGCGTGCCGGTGTCCACGAGACGGTCGGCGCCGACTGCCGCCTCCGGCCGTGCCCGGAAGCGGTAGGCGTTGTCGTCCTCGGGGCTATAGTAGGAGCCAGCCAAGCCGAGGTGCGCCGCCCGCGTCTTGGTGTGGATCGGTGAGATGGTGGCGCGGCCCGTGAAGATGATCGGATCGGAATCGTCGTCGTTGCCGCCGAGATCGTTCTCGCCAGTCCCCAGCTGCCGCCCGAAGACGCCGGCGGACAGCGTCCACATGTCGTGCCCGTAGGTGCTCACGCCGACGCCGAGCCGGCGGCCGTTGGAGGCGTCGAATGCCTGGGCCGCCATCGAGCGCTCCACGAAAGTGATGTCGTTGGAGCTGGTGAGCTCCTCCATCGTGATGTATTCCTTGAAATGGCCCGCCGTGAAGGTCACAGGCAACACGGTGTCCATCGTGTACTTCAGGTAGGCGTCGCGGATGCCCTCGTCGATCTGGTCGCCATTGTCCGCGAAGTCGTACTGCACCTTGAGTTGCCACGCCTTCCACAGGGTGGCGGTCACATCGAGGCGCATGCGGCGCATGTCGGCGCCGCTGGCAAGCGTGGTCGCTTCACCGCCCTCGCCAGTGTCGTTGTCGTAAAATGCGGCGTCGGCGTGCACCCGTCCGCCGATCTTCCACTTGAAGTCGCCATCGGGGGAGGCTATCTCCAGTTTGCCCTTGGTGTCGATCTTGGGCGTTTCCTTCTGTATGCGCTTGACCTCGTCATTGGCGAACTTCACGTGCTCGTCGTCGGCCTTGGCGGCGTTGACCAGCGACTCGTACGTCGCCTCATCGAGCGTGCCCTTGTCCTTGAGGACTTTCAGCAGCTCCATCATGGCGTCGTTGGCGGCCTGCGCGGGCGCCGCCGCGACCGCCGACGCCGCCAGCACCAGCGGCAGTAGCTTCTTGTGGGTCTGAGACATGTCGTCTTCCTCTTCTGAAAAGCTGTTGGGGTATGCTGCGCGACCAAATCCCCTCGTGGGCGCGCAGGCGAATGAGGGGCAAAATCGGATGCTATCCGGCGTTTATGACGAAAGTATGTCAGCGAGGTGACTGCCTGGAGACGGAAACCCCTGGCGGGGTCTTAATCACGGCGCTGTCACAAACCTGTAAGATTATCGACATCTAATGGGCGGCGAAGGTGCGCGTGACCCATGAACAGTCAAATCCTCATCGTCGACGACGAGCCGGCCATCCGGCAGATGCTGCAGTTCACCCTCTCAGCGGAGGGGTTCGACTGCCACGAGGCGGGCAGCGCCGACGAGGCGGCAGGCGCCCTGGCGGCGCAAGTCCCGGACCTGATCCTGCTCGACTGGATGCTCCCCGGCGTCAGCGGGCTCGATTACGCACGCCGCCTGAAGCGCGACCCGCGCACCCAGGGCATCCCGATCATCATGCTCACCGCCAAGGATGCGGAAGCCGACAAGGTCCGGGGCCTGGACAGCGGCGCCGACGACTACGTCACCAAGCCCTTCTCCACCCAGGAACTCCTCGCGAGAGTGCGCGCCGTGCTGAGGCGCTCGACGCCGGCCACCACGGGGGAGACCATGGAGGTCGCCGGCCTGAAGCTGGATCCGGACACCCACCGCGTAACTGCGGGTGGCGCCGCCCTGAACCTGAGCCCCACTGAATTCCGCCTGCTGCACTTTTTCATCAGCCACCCGGAGCGGGTGTTCACCCGCAGCCAGCTGCTGGATCAGGTCTGGGGCGATCACGTCTACATCGAGGAGCGAACGGTGGATGTCCACATCCGCAGGCTGCGAAAGGTGCTCGCCGAGCACGGATTCGATCACCTGATACAGACCGTGCGCAGCGTCGGCTACCGCTTCTCCGCCCAGTAGCCGCGAGGCTGCGTCGTTGGACAGCGCGTGGCGCCGTTCCTACACTTGACGGAGACCGGGCTTCAATGGGTTCATAAAGCCGATGCAGGCCGATCTCTGGCGGGCCACAGGATTCCTCGTACTCGCATTGCTGTTCGGACTGGCAAGCGGCCATCTACTCGCCTGCCTGCTCGTCGCGGCGGTGAGTTACGCGGCATGGTCGCATTGGCGCCTACTGCAGCTGCTGGGCTGGCTGCGCAATCGAAAGGAGCACCCGGCGCCCGACGTGCCCGGCGTGTTCGAGGCGATCTGCTCGGAGATCGATTTCCTGCGCACCCGACATCGCCGGCGCAAGCGCAAGCTCGCCACGCTGCTGAAGCAGTTCGAGGACGCCACCTCGGCCCTGCCCGATGCGACCGTGATACTCGGTCCGGAGGGTGAAATCCGCTGGGCCAACGCCGCAGCCCAGCAGCAGCTGGGTATACGCTGGCCGGATGACAGCCGGCAGCGCCTGACCAATCTCCTGCGGCATCCCGACGTGGCGGCGCTGCTGGAGTCTCAGACCACGGCCGACACCAGTGTCGACATTCCCTCCCCAATCGACCCCGGCGTGCAGCTGAGCCTGCGCGTGGTGCCGTACGCGGAGGACATGCGCCTGTTCGTGGCGCGCGACGTCACCCGCCTGCACCGTCTGAGCCAGATGCGCAGCGACTTCGTCGCCAACGTGTCACATGAACTGCGCACCCCGCTGACGGTGGTCAGCGGCTTTCTGCAGACCCTGCGAGCGCAGGAGCGGCAGTGTCCCGAGGCCTGGAAACCCGTGTTGTCGCAGATGCAGGCGCAGACCGACCGGATGACAAGCGTGATACAGGACCTGCTGCTCATCTCGCGGCTCGAGAGCGAGCGTGCGACGCTGCAGAGCGAGCGGGTCTACGTCCCGGAGATGCTGCGCCGGATTCACAGCGAGGCGCAGACCCTGAGCGGCGATCGCCGGCACCTGTTCGCGCTCGAGGCCGATCCGACGCTGCACCTGCTGGGGTCGGAGAGCGAGCTTTACAGCGCGTTCTCGAACCTGGTCACCAACGCGGTGCAGTACACTCAACCCCGGGGATTCATACGCATCCGCTGGTACGGCGACGAGACGGGAGCGCATTTCGCGGTCGAGGACAACGGCATCGGGATACCGGAACAGCACCTGCCACGGATAACGGAACGCTTCTACCGCGTGGACGCCGGACGCTCACGCGACAGTGGCGGCACGGGCTTGGGCTTGGCGATTGTCAAGCACGTGCTCAACCGCCACGACGCCAGCCTGCATATCGAGAGCACCATCGGGAAGGGCAGCCTTTTCCGCTGCGATTTCCCCCCCGAGCGGGTGGTGAGGGATGAGCAGGTCGAATCCGCCTGAGGACTCGCACATGCCCGATGCCTGAGGCGGTCTGACCTGACCGCTCGGCGCGCCTCGGCGGCGCGCGCCGCATGGACGGAGGAGCACGACGCCGCGGTAGCGAGGGCTATATGGATGTACCGCGCAGCGGCAGCCAGACGCGGCAGGGCAGCCCGCCGGGGGTACGCCGCAGCCGTTTTACGTGAGCCGGCGGCGACTCCGGCGCAGCCCTACTCGTTGTGGATGTTCGATTCAATCTCGTCCAGGTCGACGTGGCGAACGTCCATGCCCTTGACCTGGTAGATGATGCTCTCGCAGATGTTGTTGACGTGATCGCCGATGCGCTCCAGCGCGCGCACCACCCAGACGACGTTGAGGACCGTGCCGATGCTGCGCGGGTCTTCCATCATGTAGGTCACCAGCTGGCGCATGATGGCGTCGTATTCGCGATCGACCGACGGATCCTCGCGGGCGATGCGCAGGGCCGCGTTCGCATCGGCGCGGGCGAAGGCGTCCAGGGCCTCGCGCAGGATGTGGCGAACGTGGTTCGCCATGGCCAGCACGTTGATGTAATAGGCCTTCGGACTCTCGTTCTCGATCAGCCGCAATACCATGCGGCTGATCTTCGCCGCCTCGTCGCCGACGCGTTCCAGGTCGCGGATGATCTTGATGACGGCCAGCACCAGCCGCAGGTCGCTGGCGGCCGGCTGCCGCCGCGCAAGTATCTGCGTGCACTCCTCGTCGATGTTCACTTCCAGCGTGTTGACCTTGAAGTCGTTGGTGCTGACTTCGTCGGCCAGTTCCGAGCGCCGCTGCTGCAGGGCGTCGGTGGCCTTGGCCAGATGCTGCTCGACCAGCCCGCCCATGGTGAGCACCTTGGCGCGGATGTTCTCGAGTTCGAGTTCGAATTCCTGGGAAATATGGGCCGGCATCTGCATGGTACGCGCCTCCGTCTGGCTGATCGGGTCGCCGATCAGCCGTAGCGACCGGTGATGTAGTCCTCGGTCTGCTTCTCCTTGGGATTGGTGAATATCCGCCTCGTCGGACCGAACTCCACAAGGCTGCCGAGGTACATGAACGCGGTGTAATCCGATACGCGCGCCGCCTGCTGCATGTTGTGCGTGACGATGATGATGGTGTAGTTCGATTTCAGCTCGTAGATGAGCTCCTCGATCTTCAGCGTCGAGATGGGATCCAGCGCCGAACACGGCTCGTCGAGCAGCAGAACCTCCGGCTCGATGGCGATCGCGCGCGCGATGACCAGGCGCTGCTGCTGGCCGCCCGACAGTCCGAGC
>Ga0073934_10000808_pt1 | contig 82900 bp, 87 predicted proteins | sample LarsenN4metaG_FD_76834 | JGI IMG/M metagenome (GOLD analysis project Ga0073934, IMG submission 76834) | Hot spring sediment bacterial and archeal communities from British Columbia, Canada, to study Microbial Dark Matter (Phase II) - Larsen... ...
CACCGTAAGCCCTTAGTAGCTTCTCCACGTGATACGGAGAAATTGATACTTTTTCATTCTACATTTGGCCTACAAATGTACTTACTTGCTTTAGGTCAAAAAAACGATGTTATTCAGTTGTCAAGGTTCTGGTTCACCGCTCACGTTGACCGGTGAGTGATGCGCTCAGTTTCCTTAAGAGCATCAGTCACCCTTCAACCACTCTCAAATTTTGACAAAGCGACCCGGCTCACCGCCGGGCCGCAAAAGCGCCTTGCGATGAAAGCCTTTCTCATTTGTTACAACACGTCGCTCGTATTTACCAAACGATATCACCTTTTTTGCATATTTGATGCAGCCCTGTGGAGATGACGGGATTTGAACCCGTGACCTTCGCCTTGCAAAGGCGCTGCTCTCCCGCTGAGCTACATCCCCAAGCCACTTACCGAGTGGGCTTGACAGGATTCGAACCTGTGACCCCTGCGTTATCAGCACAGTGCTCTAACCAACTGAGCTACAAGCCCGTAGTCGCCACCTGAACAACTGAGAAGTGATAAGAAATACCTGCCTTGTCGACCTTCGCGCACCGCGCGCAAAGGATTTTTATGGAGCAGACCCGCGTGAGAGGGTCGCTCAACAAACTAGAAAGGAGGTGATCCAGGCGCACCTTCCGGTACTCCTACCTTGTTACGACTTCGTCCCAGTCACCAGCACCACCTTCGACAGCGCCCTCCTTACGGTTAGGCTACCGGCTTCAGGTGTTACCAGCTCCCATGACGTGACGGGCGGTGTGTACAAGGCCCGAGAACGTATTCAACGCACTATGGCTGACGCGCGTTTACTAGCAACTCCGACTTCACACAGGCGGGTTGCAGCCTGTGATCTGAACTGAGACCGGCTTTGGGGATTGGCTCTACCTCGCGGCTTAGCAACCCGTTGTACCGGCCATTGTAGCGTGTGTGTAGCCCCGGACATAAAGGCCATGCTGACTTGACGTCATCCCCACCTTCCTCCGGCTTGATACCGGCGGTCCTGTATGACACTTGTAACATACAGCGAGGGTTGCGCTCGTTAGCGGACTTAACCGAACATCTCACGACACGAGCTGACGACAGCCATGCAGCACCTGTGAAGGCTCCCTTGCGGGTCGGTCACCTTTCGGATCCCTACCACCAACATGTCAAACCCGGGTAAGGTTCTTCGTGTAGCATCGAATTAAACCACACGCTCCGCTGCTTGTGCGGGCCCCCGTCAATTCCTTTGAGTTTTAACCTTGCGGCCGTAGTCCCCAGGCGGTAGACTTATCGCGTTAGCTTCGACACCGATGGTTTTTAACCCACCGACGCCAAGTCTACATCGTTTACTGCTAGGACTACCGGGGTCTCTAATCCCGTTTGCTACCCTAGCCTTCGCGTCTGAGCGTCAGGAACATCCCAGAAGGTCGCCTTCGCCACTGGTGTTCCTCCCGATATCTACGCATTTCACCACTACACCGGGAATTCCACCTTCCTCTGATGCCCTCAAGTTCGGTAGTATTGAACGACCTCTCCTAGTTAAGCCAGGAGCTTTCACATCCAACTTGCCGAACCGCCTGCACGCGCTTTACGCCCAGTAAATCCGGATAACGCTTGCCTCCTACGTTTTACCGCGGCTGCTGGCACGTAGTTAGCCGAGGCTTATTCCTGGGATACTGTCCTTTCTCATCTCCCAGAAAAGTACTTTACGATCCGAAGACCTTCATCGTACACGCGGCGTTGCTGGGTCAGGCTTTCGCCCATTGCCCAATATTCCCTACTGCTGCCACCCGTAGGTGTATGGACCGTGTTTCAGTTCCATTGTGAGGGGCCACCCTCTCAGGCCCCTTACCCGTCGAAGCCTTGGTAGGCCATTACCCTACCAACTAGCTGATGGGACGCAGGCCCCTCCCAAAGCGGATTACTCCTTTAGAAATCGGTTTCTAATTCCGAAAACCACATGCGGTATTAGCAATCCTTTCGGACTGTTATCCCACACTTTGGGGCAGGTCACCAACGCGTTACTCACCCGTTCGCCACTAAGACACTATTGCTAATGTCTCCGTTCGACTTGCATGTATTAGGCACGCCGCCAGCGTTCATCCTGAGCCAGGATCAAACTCTCCGCAAAAAAAATCACTCTTACGAGTGTAAGTTACGGAAATTTAGAACGACAGGGCTGTCGTATTTCTTATCACTCTTCAGTTGTTAAGGTGCCGTCAACCGGAGCGGGCCATGTTTTACCCGCAGCATGTTGGCCTGTCAAAAGCCACAGAGAGACAAATTTACCGATGTCGCAAACTCTACATCGGCGCGCCAGACTGCAAGACAGCAAACTCGCGTCTCTGACGAGGACGTCTCTCTAGGATGTAAGCGATCTGTCGGGGTTGACGAAATCGTTCTCGATGACTGGCTTGTCTATTATATTCAAGCCGTTTCTTTTGTCAAGGTTTTTGTCAGACCAATTTTGCAACCATTCTGCAAGTTTTTTGTCAGACAACTCTCTTGTTTTTTGCCCCGCTTCAGGGGGCGAGAGCGAATTATATTCATTCACTCAGTTCTGTCAAGGGTTTTGGTCAACCAATTTGCGAATTCGTTCACAATCGCGCTTCGTTTGATTGCCGTCCAGGACAGCGAAGCGGTATTATATGCGCCCCGGCAAAAGAGTCAAGGGAATTCGGGGCAAATTTCAACATTTTAAGGTTAAAGATTCGGAATTCTTAAGAAAACTCTGATTGCCACGCATCCAAATTTGGGAGCGCGGACGAGAACGGATAAAAACGGAGTTTTTATGGATTTCTACGCGTTTATCTGCGCTTGTCCGCGTCCCCGTTCGCAGTTACAGGTTGGGGTTGTTGCCAAGAATTTCGTCAATGCGCTTCATGACATCCGGTGTGAGTTTTTCGACCACGTCCAGGGCTTTCATGTTTTCATGCACTTGCGAAGCGCGGCTGGCACCAGTGATGACAGTGCTGACATTCGGGTTCTTGAGGCACCAGGCAATTGCCATTTGCGCCAATGTTGCGCCAATTTCTTCTGCCAACGGCTGAAGAGCGCGGACTTTGGCAAGTCGCTGCTCATCGGTCAGCGAGTTGCGCAGCCATTCATAGCCAGGCAAACTGCCCCGACTATCAGCAGGGATACCGTTGTTATATTTGCCAGTCAACAAACCAGAAGCCAGCGGCGACCAGGTGGTGGAGCCGTAGCCATAGTCTTTGAACAAACGGGCATACTCCTTCTCAAACTTCTCGCGGACAAACAGGTTGTAGTGCGGCTGTTCCATAACCGGTTTGTGGAGGTGGTGTTTTTCGGCAATTTCAATAGCGGCCACGATTTCTGCCGCGGACCATTCGGAGGTGCCCCAGTAAAGGGCTTTGCCCCATTCGATGATGTTGTGCATCGCCCAAACTGTTTCTTCAATGGGCGTGGTGGGGTCAGGACGGTGACAGAAAATCAGGTCAACGTATTCCAACCCAAAACGCTGAAGCGACCCGTTAATGCCCTCGATGAGCCGCTTGCGGTTGAGCGTGTTTTTTTCGTTGATGCCGTCTTCGATTCCCCAGTAAAATTTGGTAGAAACCAGATAACTGGAACGCCGCCAGCCCAAACGCTTGAGGGCCGCGCCCATTACTTCCTCAGATTTGCCACCCGCATAGACTTCGGCGTTATCAAAAAAGTTGACGCCATAATCGCGCGCGGCGGCCATCAGTTCGACGGCGGCATCGACATCAGCCTGGTTATGGAATGTAACCCAGGAGCCGAGCGAGAGTTCGCTGATTTGCAGGCCGGAACGGCCCAGGTGACGGTAGTTCATAGGGAAGGTCTCCTTGTTGTTGTTAAGATGGGTAAGACGAAATTCATTTCGCCTTACGGTTCGTGAAATTCTTCGACCCGGTAGGTTTCGACCTGCAGGTGTTTTTTGCGCCACAGGTCGGGGGATGCGCCCATTTTCAGACACAGGTGGTTGAGAAAGGCCTCTTTTTGGAGCAATTGCGACCAAACCTGGGGCAGGAAAGTGGCCCGGCGAAAACCGTCGCGCAGGATGAGGCCGTCGAGTCCGGGGTTGAGTTTGGCGAGCAGGTCAGCGGCGTCGGTGTAGGGCAAAGGCTGGGGGCGGGTGAGACGTGAAATTTCGATGCGGATGTGCGGGAGTTCGTCGGACGTGACGGGTGGGAAGCGCGGGTCGTGCAGGGCAGCGGCAACAGCGTGTTCGCGCACATCTTCGGCAAGGGACTGGTAGGGTTCCAGCGCGCCGATGCAGCCGCGCAGTTGACCATGAATGGTCAGAGTGACGAAAGATGCTCCTTCGGACTGCAAGGCAGGAGTCAGCCTGGCAGGGTCGAGAGGGGGAATCTCTTCGCCGCGTACCACTTTTTCAAGGGCCTCGCGCGCCAGGCGCAGTAAAATTCCCTTTTCTTCTTCGGTCAGATGCTCTGCCATTCGTTCCTCATCAGAACGAATACGAATTTACCAGGCAATGCGGCGATATTGGCGATTGTAGTAGATGAGCGGGTCGGCATCGGGCTGTCCCTGGGCAGACAGGACCGCGCCAATGAAAATGGTATGCGTGCCGGAGGTAAAGGTGGCAATGACGCGACAGTCGAAATGGGCCAGGCCGCCCTGAAGCAGGGGAACGCCAGTTTCGAGCGTGAAGGTTTGCAGGCCAGCCAGGCGGTCCTGGTCGTCAGGCATACGTCCGGCGAATCGGTCGGAAATGTCTTGCTGGCCCTGCGCAAGCAGACTGACACCAAAAAATTTCGATTCGCGTACCAGGGCATGGGTGCGCGTATTTTGTGCTAGCGAAATGAGCACCTGCGGCGGGGTGAGTGAGACCGATGTGAAGGAACTGACTGTCATGCCATGCGAAATACCATTATGAGTGGCAGTGACGATTGCAACACCCGTGGCCCATTGGCGCATGGCGCTGCGGAGTTGTTCAGGGTCTGCAGACATGTGTGGCTCCAAAGGTTTCTTTCATCTTACTTCGCGGACGGGAGAGCGTCAAGGCAAAAAATACTTGCTATTTCAAGACTTTTTAAGGTACTATAGGCGCAGGATAATATGGAAACTACTTCACCCCCCCCCGTGCCGCGCCCAACCCCTGAGCCAAAAGCACACCGCAGGAGCCGGTCGCCACACGTTCTGTCACACACGCTGATGGTTGCGTTGATGGTCGCCACCTTGTTCGTCGCTTTCACGCCCGGCGCGCTTTCGGGAGGTTTGAGCGAACAATTGAACCTTTTGCTGACCCCTCAGATGGAGCAGGACTTGTTGCCCGATGGAACGCCGCGCCCGCGCGTCAAAATCGGAATTGTGGCCGGACACTGGGGGAATGATTCGGGGGCAGTTTGCGAGAACGGCACAACCGAGGTGGATGTGAACCTGCGGATTGCTACGCTGGCGCAGCAAAAATTGACGGCGCTGGGGTTCGAGACCGACTTACTGGAGGAGTTCGACCCGCGTTTGAAAAACTATCAGGCGGCAGCGCTGGTTTCCATTCATAACGATTCGTGCGTCTATATCAATGACCAGGCAACTGGCTTCAAGGTGGCGCGTGCCATAAGCGCCCGCGACCAAAACCTGGCCGGGCGGCTGGAAGCCTGTCTGCGCGACCGCTACCAGCGCCGCACCGGGCTTCCCTGGCATAACAGCGTGACCAATGATATGACTCTTTATCACGCTTTTGATGAGATTAACGCTGATACGACTGCGGCCATCATCGAAACCGGCTTCCTGAACCTGGATTATCGCATTCTGACCGAAAATACGGACCAGGTAGCCACTGGCGTGGTGGATGGGATATTGTGTTTCATCAACAACGAGAACATCGCGCCGACTGCCGTGCCATAAAACCCACCACCCATGACTGTCACTCCATTCGCAAAGCGCCGCGTAACCGTCAACTCTCGTCCCCCCAAACCGGGCGAAGAAAAAGCCGCGCGAAAGAAGCGAGACCGACGGGAACAACAGGCGGCATGGTTTATCCTGGCAGCATCTTTCCTGTGCATGGGTATGTGGATAGTGGCTTTTCTTGCAATTTATCCCGCCACTGCGCACATTGGGCTTGTCAATTCTTTTAACACGCCGCAAAAACAAAGCGCAGTGAAAAGCGATGTTGTGGAAGAGTTTAGCGCAACGCCGGGGCTGACGAAAACGCGCACCCCAACACCGACCACCCCACCGCCCACTACGACTACGACGGCGGTCTTGCCTCCATCAGCAACCGTCCCCCTCACGCTGACCGAAACCGCAACGCTGATTCCCACCGAGACGCCCACCGAACAAGATACGCCCACGCCGCTGCCCACCGATACGCCGGAGCCAATTCCACCAACCCGCGCACTCCCGCCCTCCTCAGTGAAAAGCAACGGAGGGGTAAAGTGGATTGAGGTGGACCTTTCTGACCAGATGCTCTACGCCTGGGAAGGGAAAACCCTGGTAGCGTCCTTCGTCGTTTCTACCGGCGCAGCGCCGTATCGCACCATTACCGGCAGTTATCCGATTTATGAAAAACACATCAAAGCCAATATGTGGGGGCCTGGATATTTCTTTCCTGATGTTCCCTACACCATGTACTTTCACAAAGGCTATGGCATTCACGGCACCTACTGGCATAATAATTTTGGAACGCCCATGAGTCATGGCTGTGTCAACATGTCCATTTCCGATGCCGAGTGGCTGTATTCCTGGGCGCTCATTGGGACTTCCGTCAAGGTGCATCAGTGATTTTTATAGACAGTGAAACCTTTCTGTCGGAAAAAACGTCCCTCTTTCAAAAAGTCCATTTTACAGGTGAGCCATGAACCCCAATCAGGCAGCCGCCTACCATTCGCTCCAGAAAGCACAGCAAGCCCTGAAGGCCGGCGATAGAACAACCGCGAATCACTTTGCCGAGCAGGCCGCCCGTTCCGCGCCAGAGTTAGAGGAAGTCTGGTTGATGATGGCGGCGCTGGCCGCGCCACAAGCCAGCGTGACCTATTTGCAGCGCGCGCTGCAAATCCACCCCGGCAGTGAACGGGCCCAAAAAGGAATGGCCTGGGCAATGGAGCGGATAAGACGGGAACGAGAAGGGATACCGAAAGAGCAAGCCGCGCAATCTGGGAGTGCTCCTCCGCCCAGGCCGCTGGAAACCCAGGCTGCTTCCGTTGTGGAGAGAACCCAGCCCACCCGCCCGGTTCCGTCCCCAATCGAAGCGCAGCCTGGGAAAAAACCAGCCAGGCCGCTGCCCGTCTCAAAGCCGAAATCCACACCCGCTGCCAGGCATGGCGCGACCGGCAAACCACCAAAGCACCGGCGGATTCCCCTGTTGCCGTTGCTGGCGTTTATGCTGTGCGCCGTTATCGGCGGGGTTATCTGGTGGAGCGCCACGCCGGTGGCCGCCTTTTTTAGAAGCGAGCCAGGCGGCCCGGCCTGGGCGCAGGCAGAGGTCTCCAAGTCGACCCCAACTCCCTCGCCGGAGCCGACCGCCACGTTCACGGCGACGCCATCTCCAACATCGACTCATACGGCTACAAGCACCTTGACAACTACGCCCAGCATCTCGCCCTCGCCGACCATCACCGAAACGCCGACCGCCAGCCTGACGCCGACGCCTAGCGAGACGCCCTCCATCACCCCCACCGAGGAGGCCACGCCCACCCCGTTGCCTACTGATACGGCCATGCCCACGCGCATCGTCCCAACTCGCGCCCTGCCTCAAGCCCAAAATCCCGGCGCAAGCGGTGGTGAACGCTGGATTGATGTGGACCTTTCGCGCCAAATGCTGTATGCGTATGAAGGCAACACCCTGGTCAACTCCTTCGTGGTATCAACGGGAACCTGGCAATATCCGACCGTGACCGGGCAATACTATGTGTATATTAAGTACCGATACAAAGACATGTCTGGCCCTGGCTATTACCTGAAAAACGTCCCCTATACGATGTTCTTCTACAAAGGCTACGCCATTCACGGCACATACTGGCACAACAACTTTGGCACGCCAATGAGTCACGGCTGCGTAAACCTGACGATTGCCGATGCCGAATGGGTGTACAATTTTGCTTCGGTTGGCACCCTGGTTAACGTTCACTATTGAGTTTAGATGACCGACAAATATCGCTTTTCCCGGCGCGATTTCCTTAAATTCAGCGCCAGCGCCCTGGGCAGCGCGTTCTTTTCGACCCTGAACCTGCCTTCCGTTGCAGCGGCAGACCCTCCCGCCCCACTGCTGGGACGGGTATGCTGGAATAAGGTCACGGTTCATGAATCGCCTGACTATTCCGGGGCTGTGCTAAAGACCTTCAAGTTTGATACCATCCTGGAGATTGAACAATCTGTTCGCAGCCCGGATACATCCGCTTATAACCGGGTATGGTATCAATTGCGGGAGGGAGGTTATGTCTATTCGGGCGGGGTGCAGCCTGTCAAAGAAGTACTGAACGAGCCTGTTGCCGAAATTCCCAAAGAAGTGGGACTGCTGGCCGAACTCACTGTGCCTTTCAGCGATTCGCACTGGAAACCGACCAAAAACTCGCGGCGCGGATACCGCCTGTATTATGGCACAACCTATTGGGTACGGGCCCTCTTTGAGGACGAAAAAGGCAACCCCTGGTACCGCATCTATGATGACCTGATGAAGCTGGTCTTTTTCGTTCGCGCCGAGCACCTGCGCATTGTGCCACCCGGAGAACTGACCCCCCTCTCGCCGAATGTGCCGGAACAGGAAAAAAGAATTGTGGTAAGCCTGCCAGAGCAAAAGATGGCAGCCTTCGAGGGGGAGCGGGCCGTGTTCGTTGCGAAAATTTCCAGCGGGCGGGGCAAAGGCAACATGCACTATGCCAGCACGCCCTCGGGCAGATTTACAACGTTTTTCAAACGACCCGCCGGTCACATGGTGGGTGGCAGCGGAGGGTCTGCTTATGACCTGCCCGGAGTCCCCTGGGCTTCGTACATCAACGACCAGGGGGTCTCATTTCATGGTACCTACTGGCACAATGATTTCGGCGCGCCGCGCAGCGCAGGATGCATCAATCTGCCCAATGAACAGGCGAAATGGATTTATCGCTGGACGACACCTTCCGTACCAGAGCAAAAGAGACACATCTACCAGCCCGGCACCGGAACGCGCGTTTTGATTTACGAAGAGCCAGTTTTTTCACCCAATTCCAGTCCTATCCGCTTTCGGTTGGACGATGACCCTCGATTCGACTCAAAGGAGAGATAATCCATGCACCCCGCTTTTCAATACAACCAGTATCTGCTCAAACGCCAGGTGTTCGCGCTCACCGGCAAATTACGCTTCTACAACGAGCAAGGACAACTGGTCTTGTTCAGCGAACAAAAAATGTTCAAGCTGCGCGAGGATATCCGTCTGTATGCGGATGAGCAAAAATCGCAGGAAGTCCTGTCTATTAAAGCCCGCCAGATTATTGACTTTTCCTCTGCCTATGATGTGGTGGATACCGAAAGCGGCCAAAAAGTGGGCGCGCTGCGCCGCAAAGGGCTGAAATCCATCCTGCGCGATGAGTGGGAAGTGCTGAATGCCAACGACCAGGTTGTTGGAATGCTCTTTGAAGACAATATGACACTGGCTCTGCTGCGCCGCCTGTTTTTGGGCGCCTGGCTGCCACAGGATTACGACCTGACCATTGGCGAACAGCGCGTGGCCGACCTGAAACAGCGCTTCAACCTGTTTCGCTACGAAATGGACATCAACTTCAGCATGGGCAGCGCTGGCCTTTTTGACCGCCGCCTGGGATTGGCCGCCGCAGTCCTGATTGCCATCATCGAAGGACGGCAGGAATAATGCCCCGCCAGGCCCTTTTCCCTGGGCTCGTCTTTGACGAGTACGACCGACCGCTTGAAACCGGATGGATTGGGAACGAACCTGCCTACGTGATTGACGATTCCGGGTTCCGGCGGCATGTCCCCTCGGAGCAAATTGACAATGTGGTGCTGGGCGAGATGAAGAAACTCATCCAGGGCAATGAAGATTTCATCAGCCGGGAAGCAGCCAAAATGGTCGGCGCCGAAGACCTGTTTAGCAAGGCCATCATCGAGAACCAGTTGAAGAACATCGACAAACAATTTGAGATGTTGTTCGAGGTCGGCATTCCCGAAGAAATGCGTGCCTGGCTGGGGATGATTGGCTTCAAGGTGGTGGTCAACTATCGCGGAGAAGTGATTGAAGTTCGCCAGGCGGGGGGCGCAGGCGGCGAAGACGAATAGAAATTAAACCCTGGCAATTAAAACGCTACAACTCAGGCTGTGGCTTTTTAATTGCCAGAATTTCTATTGGACAACCGACTGCTCGACCAGGGCAGGCAACACCACTACAAATTTCGTCCCCACTCCAACACTCGATTCAACCCAAATACGCCCCTGGTGATTTTCCACAATTGAACGCACAATCGCCAACCCCAGCCCGGTGCCTGGCGTTCCCTTGGGGGCGTTACTGGCACGGTAAAACTTTTCAAAAATGTGCGGCTGGTCAGTGGCTGGGATGCCCACTCCGGTATCAGACACTTCAAAAACGACCTGAGAATCTTCCCGCCGAAGGCTGACAGCCACTTTCCCATTTTCCGGCGTATATTTGACCGCGTTCACTAACAGGTTATCCACCATCTGCCGTAAGCGAATGGGGTTACCGCGCAAAACGGGGATATCCGGGTCAATAGAGACGCTGAAATCGAGTTTTTTATCGATAATCTGTCTCCCCAGGTTATCAACCGTAAATTGTAAGATTTGTTCCAGCGAGACTTCATCTTTGCGCGTATCAAAACCAGCCTCGATACGGCCCAGGTCAAGAAGGTCGTTAACCAGCATGGTGATATTCTGAGCACTGTTCTGAACATGCTTGACAAATTGCTTCTGCTGGTCATTGAGCGGGCCAACCCGCTCAAGCAGTTCAATGTAACCCATAATGGCGGTCAACGGTGAGCGCAAATCGTGAGAGATGGTATGGATAAAGTCGCTCTTCAGCCGGTCGAGCATCTTCAGGTGTGAAATGTCCTCCAGCGTAATCACAGAACCAATATCCACAATCGGCGTGTATTGATAGTTGAACACCCGGCCATCCTCAAAGACCACTTCATGGGTTTTGAGCGGATTATCTTGAATGGAATTGAGCAGGGCGGCAAAATCACCGTGGGTAATAACCTCCAGAACAGGTTTGCCGGTAAAATCTCCCAACCCTAAACCGAAGATTCGGCGAACCGCCGGGTTAATCAGGATAATTTTGCTTTCCTTGTCGAGCAAAATGACCCCATCCTGAATGTTGGCGATGGTGGCATCCAATTTATTGCGTTCATTTTCTGACTCGTGATAGAGTTGCGCATTTTGGATAGCAATGGCAGCATATTCGGCCAAAACTGTCATCAACAATTCATGATGTTGGCTAAACGGGCGTTTGGTCTGACGATTGTCAACCCCCAGTACGCCAATCACCCGGTCATTCGAGCGCAGAGGAACATAGATGAGCGAATAGACCAGATAGGCCGTTTTAATTTTGTTGGGAGAATCTTCACTAAAAGAAACTGGCTGCCCAGTGTGAATGACCTGCCCGGCAACAGAGTCTTTGACGGGCAGACGGAAGGTGCGCGCAAAACTCTCTTCAAAGTTGCGCCCGGCGCGCATATAAAGTTCGTTCGTTTCATCATCCAGAAGGAGCAGATGACCTTCTTCGGCACCGGTTAATTCCACCGCAGCGGTTACGACACTGGTCAGAACACTGTCAAGGTCAAGAGTCGAAGTAATCGAACGGCCCAGTTTGACCAGGGTGTCCATCTCGTCCACCCGCTGTTCAAGCGAAGCGGTCGTTCGGCGAATTTCGCGCCGCACCCAGTCTCCCATCTGTTCGGCGCGTTTCTGGCTGCGCTTAATCGAACTGACAATATCGTCAATTTTCAGCGGGGGGTGCAAGTAATCGCTCAGTCCCATCTTGAGGGCCTGTTTAACGAGCGCCGGGTTATCCGCATTCGCAAAGAAAATAACCGGCATGGTGGGGAATCGCTCCAACACCTTGCCGGCCAGGTCGATACCCCTTTTGCTTCCCAGAGTTTCTGTGATGACCATCAGGGTCGGGATGGTCTCAAACAGGACTTTCTCCAGGGCTTCAGGGTCTTTGGCAACCGCCACCGCATAACCGCCAGCCCGCAGGGCGCGCTCTACCAAACCCAACGTAGGCGTCTCCTCCATTGCAAGCAGGATTAAATCCATTGGCGGCATAGATATAATTTTACCTTAAGGTGTCATTTTGGCTGTGTCTTCTGTTGGTTTAATAACAGCGCAAGGTGTTTAACTCCCGCATGGACTGTCTCTAATGCCTGCGCCTGCTGTTCATTCAATGCGCCCATTTTACCAGAGACCAGCAGCTCCATCGGATACCCTATAACCTGGATTGTAGACTGGATTTCCTTCTGCACCTGTGTCAGTTCAGCAGCCTTGCGCTGCTCGCCCGCCCGGGCCAATTCAGCCGTTTGAGAGAGGGCGCGGAACAGGCTGGCGTTAATGAGAGAAATGGAAGCGTAGTCGGCAATGGCTTCTAAAATCGTTTGCTCTCCCTGCGAAAAAGCACGTTCCGATTTACGCACGACGGTCATCAGACCAATGGTTTCGTTCTTCACTTTGATTGGCACCACCATCGCCGCTTTGCCCAACGAGGCGACCTTGAATTTTGCCAGCGGCGCGCCATGAATCTCCAGCGTCTCAGCAGACATGGCAACCAGCGCGCCAATTCCATCATCTAACGGCTGGCCGACCTTTTTCGCCCAGGCATCGGGCAGACCGCGATGGGCTGCCAGGAGGAAGACTTTCGTTTTCTCGTCCTTGAGCGTCAACCAGCCCAGGTCGGCTTCAGCCAACTGCACCACGGCCTCGACAATCTTCTCAAACAAGACGCGCTGGTCGGTAATTGAAATCACCGCCCGCCCCACCGAGAAAATGGTGGTCAATTCGCGCACGCGGCGCTGGAGTTCATGGTTGGCCTGTTTCAACTGCGCATCCAGCTTGGCGCGTTCGCGTGCCTCGCGCGTCTGCGCCAGAGCACGCTCCACCGCCGAAACCACTTCCGCTTCCCGGGCCGGTAGAATCAGATAATCAAATGCACCCAGCCGAAAGGTCTGAATAACGTGCTGTTCCTGCCCTTTTTCAGCCAGCACAATCACCGGCACCGAAAGCCCTTGGGAAGAAAGCGCCACCAAAAAGTCTTTGGCGCCCAGGCCAGGCAAACTCAGGCTTGCCAAAATAACATCCGGCTGGAACTGGACGGCCTGCCGAATGGCACTTGGCCCATCGGCGGCAACTTCTACCCGATAGCCAAGCGGCTGGAGGGCCTGTCGACCAATCAGGTCGCTGACATCGGGGTCGTTTTCAACAACAAGAATTTTTTCATTCGTGGAAGCAGGCATACCCGTTTATGATAGCACGAATCTTAAGATTTGTCCGCTTTGTATTAAAATTCTGTAAGGCCTGGTGTAGCGTGAAATTCATTCCACGCACTATCCTTTTTTCAGGAGCATCTTGATGACCAATGACTTCCTCTGGTGGCGCGATGGCGTCATCTATCAGATTTACCCGCGCTCTTTTGCCGATTCCAACGGCGACGGCATCGGCGACCTGCCCGGAATCACCTCCCGGCTCGACTATCTGGCCGACCTGGGAATTGACGCCATCTGGCTCTCGCCATTCTACCCCTCGCCACAAGCCGATTTTGGCTATGACGTAAGCGACTACAAGAACGTGGACCCGCTCTTCGGCACGCTGGCAGATTTCGACACGCTCGTCGCCGAGGCCCACCGGCGCAGCATCCGGGTGGTGGTAGACCTGGTGCTTAATCACACCTCCGACCAGCACCCCTGGTTCCTCGAATCCCGCTCCAGCCGCGAAAATCCTAAACGCGACTGGTATCTGTGGCGAAAAAAGCCCAACAACTGGCAATCCATCTTCGGCGGGGGCGGCTGGGAATGGGACAAAAAAACCGGCGAGTATTACTTCCACATGTTCCTGAAGCAGCAACCCGATGTTAACTGGCGCAACCCCCATGTGCGCCGCGAAATGCTGGATGTCTTCCGTTTTTGGGCCGGCCGGGGCGTGGATGGCTTTCGGCTGGATGTCTTCAACGCTTACTTCAAAGACGAACGCTTCCGCGACAATCCGCGTAAATTTGGCCTGCGCGGATTCGACCGCATCCACCACATCTACGACATGGACCAGCCCGAAATGCACCCCCTGCTGAACGAAATCCGCGCCCTGCTCGATACTTACCCCGAACGCTATGCCGTCGGCGAAACCTTCATCGCCACGCCCGAAAAAGCCGCCTCCTACTGCGGCCCCGATAAACTACACGCTGCTTTCAACTTCGATTTCCTCTTCCGCAAATTCTCCGCCGCCGATTTCGCGGCAGGAATTGAAAAATGGGAACAAGCGATTGGCAAAAACGGATGGCCGAACTACGTCCTGAGCAATCACGACCAGCCCCGCTCGGCCACCCGCTACGCAAAGGGCGAAGACGACGCCCGCGCCAAAGTGACTCTCGGCATGTTGCTCACCCTGCGAGGCACGCCCTTCCTGTATTACGGCGAAGAAATCGGCATGAGAGACATCTCGCTCAAACGCCACGAAATTCAAGACCCGCCCGGCAAATACTACTGGCCCTTCTACCAGGGCCGCGATGGCTGCCGCTCGCCCATGCAATGGGACGCCTCGCCCTACGCCGGATTCTCAACCGTCAAACCCTGGCTGCCGGTACACCCCAATCACGCCACCCGCAACGCAGCCGCCCAGCAGGCAGACCCGCAATCCCTGCTCAACTTCGTCAAAAAAGTGCTGGCATTGCGCAAGAATTACCCGGCTCTTCAGCGCGGCGATTTCCGCCTGCTCGCCCCCGCCAGGTCTGGCGCGCTGGCCTATGAGCGCGCCCTCGACGGCCAGCGCATCCTGGTTTACCTCAACTTCACCGGCAGCACGAACGCTGCCAGCCTGCCGCGCCCTAACCATGCCGCGCTGCTGCTTTCCACCCATCGCAAGGAATGGAACAGCAATCTCCAACAATTTCCGCTCGCCCCTTACGAAATGACCATTCTGCTGGCTGAGTCCTGACCGGTTGTACTTGCCCCCCGCTTTCGCTATACTAAAGGCATGGATTTCGCTCCGTCCATGCCTTATTTTTCTGGAATAAAACCGGAGGCTTCCGGCCCCCTGGCGCGTTACCTGCCGCCCGCGCCGGAGGGCGTGGCCCGGGCCTTTCTCGCGGAGCAGACTCCGCTGGGGCTTTGGGTGCTGGACCCGTTCGGTTCTTCGCCCCGATTCACCGTCGAACTGGCGCGCGCCGGAGCGCGGGTGTTGGTGACAGCCAGCAATCCCATCAACCGCTTCCTGCTCGACCTGGCCGCTCACCCCCCCGCCTTAAGCGACCTGCAAGCCGCCCTGGCAGACCTGGCCGCCGCCCGCAAAGAAGATGAGCGGCTCGAAACCCACTTCCAATCCCTCTACATCACCCAATGCGCCCATTGTGGCCGTGAACTGCCCGCCGAAGCCTTCCTGTGGGACAGCCGTAGCGGAGCATTGACCGGCAAAATCTACCAGTGCGCCTGCGGCTCTGGCGGCGAACAGCCCGCCACCGCCGATGACCTGGAACGCGCCGCGGCCTGGTCACGCGCCGACCCATTGCACCGCTCACGCGCCCTCGGGCGGATTGCCCCCCTCGACGACCCCGACCGCCCCACCGCCCAGGAAGCCCTCGACATCTACCAACCGCGCGCCGTTTACGCGCTCGGCACGCTCATCAACCGGTTAGACGCCATCCAGACCACTGGTGAGCGCCGCCGCTGCATTCTGGCTCTGCTGTTGTGGGCTTTCGACGCCGCCAATTCGCTCTGGCCGCATCCGGCGGAGCGCCCCCGCCCTCGGCAGTTAACTTTTCCCAACGTCTTCCGCGAAAACAACGTCTGGCTGGCGCTTGAAGCGGCAGTCAAGGCCATCGGGTGCGATGAAAACCCGTCCGTACCGCACGCGCTCTGGCCCGAAGAACCGCCCGAAAACGGCGGATTGTGCATTTACGAAGGCCCACTGCGCGCCCTGGCTGCCGAATTGGGCGAAGTTCCGCTCCAGGCTGTTGCCGGGGTCCTGCCGCGTCCCAACCAGGCCTTCTGGACGCTTTCCGCGCTGTGGGCGGGCTGGCTGTGGGGGCGCGAAGCGATTGGCCCTTTCAAGGGCGTCCTGCGCCGCCGCCGTTATGACTGGAACTGGCACGCCGAGGCCCTCCAGGCGCTGTTTACCAGCCTGGCAGGAAACATCCCGGCGGGAACCCTGTTCTTCGGCCTGCTGACCGAGCCAGAGCCAGGCTTCATCTCCTCGGCCTTGCACGCCGCCCGTTTAGCAGGATTCGACCTCGGCGGGCTGGCCCTGCGCGGCGAACAGGAACCTCTCCAAATCTACTGGAAAAAATCGGAAAAGCCGCGCCCGGCCCGTCTCCCGCTGGATGTGAAGTATGCCCGCAAAACCCTGCGCGAGATTTTGGAAACGCGCGGCGAGCCACTCCCCTACCTGCACCTGCACGCCCTGGCTCTCTCCGCTTTCGTATCAAAAGGCATGACCCCTGCCGAAAACGAGACCCTCGCCGCTTATGATACCGTCATCCATGCCGCGCTCGGCAATCCCGAATTTACCGACCTGGAAAACCGCGCCACCCCCCAAACCGGCACCTGGGCGCTCCGGGAATGGGGACAGCGGGGAATCTTTGAGCAAATGCGCTAATTTGATAAAAAGTGAGGTTTGTCACTGTTTTTGGGCGGGCAGTTGCGCTATACTGACACAAACCTTTCATGTTTGCAAAGGAAAAGCGAGGGAAAACCCATGAAACGTCTGCCGTTGCTTTTTCTGTTGTTTATCGTCTTTTTTATGAATTTGATGGTTGGCTGTGGTCCGTCCCTGGCAACGCCCACGCCCATTCCAGCCGCAACGCCGCTTCCGGCCCTGCAACCTACTTGCATCCCCTCGCCAGGTGATTTTTATTCCAACAACGGAGGCACCAATAAACAAGCCACTGACCTGGCCGATAAAATATATGGTCAGCTATTTATGGGTGCGTTAGGCAGTAATAACGTGGTTGGCATTCGGGATGCTCAGAATCAGGCATTGCAATTTTTCACTTATGAAGTTAAACGTTGGACCGCCGCATCCGATGAAATCTCTTTTGAAGATGGCAGCAAAGCGCGCATTTTCGTCACATTCATCAGCCCACAGTTAGCGCGCGCCGCAGCGTTAACTCATGCCATTATGGTTAGCGAAATCGAAGGACATAACCTGAATGCTTATACAGCAAAAAGCCTGCAAAGACTCGACAAGCGTAATGAATACCTGCTGCTGATAACAGTTCAAGTTCAGGCCAACGCCGCCAGCCAGGAAACGCTCACCTTGCCAGCCGAGTTCTTCGCGCTCAAAGGCACATCTGGCACGCCAATCCGACACATTCGACATGACCACTTTCTGGATAATCCGATTCCGCTTTCAAAAGGCAGTACAGCAGGCTTTGTTTATTTTCCGCTTACCCAATTAACCGGCGAACAATGTCAACGCGTTCTGGATGAAGAAAGAGATTCATATCTCATCTTTTTGATGGGCAATGCGCAGACAAAAAAACAAACCCAAACCCTTCCATTTGAGATTCCATTCATTGCCCCGGCCTTGTTCGATAACGAATTTATTCCTACCCCTCTCCCCAATACCCTGCTTAACCCGGAAGAATTCAAACCTTCCAAACAACTGCCCCCCTTTGACGCCTTTTCTACCTCGCGCGATGAATTCTGGCGAGGATTCACGCGTTTTGTATGGAATAAATTGACCTTTGATGGGCTGGTTTTGGAATAGCGCCACATCACATCTTCTAACCCATTTCCTGCCGCCCCGATAATGCCCGCAGGAGAGTGTTCTGGTCGGCGTATTCCAGGTCGCCGCCAACCGGCAGGCCGCGCGCCAGGCGGGTGACTTGCACGCCAAACGGGGCCAATTGCTGACGCAGGTAGAGCGCCGTTGCGTCGCCTTCCATGCTTGGGTTGGTGGCGAGGATGATTTCTTTGGCCTGTCCCTGGGCAACACGCATCAGCAGCGGCTTGATTTTCAAATCATCGGGGCCAATGCCTTCTATGGGTGACAAGACCCCGTGCAAGACATGGTATTTGCCTTTGTACGCGCCAATCCGTTCCAGGGCCAGTACATCGAGCGGTTCCTCGACCACGCAAATTACGGCTTCGTCGCGGGCGCGGCTCTCGCAAATTTCGCAGCGTTCACGCCCGGCCAGCATGATGTTGAAGCATTCCGGGCAGAAAGCGGTGTTTTGCTTGAGGGCAATCAGCGCGTCAGCGAGCTGCTGTGAGATGTCTTCGGGCGCGCGCAAGAGAAAAAACGCCAGCCGCGAGGCCGATTTGGGCCCCACGCCGGGCAGCCGCTCGAAGGCGGTGATGAGGTTCCGGAGGGGTTCAGGGAGAAGCATAGAGGGTGTCAGGTATCCAGTGTCAGGCATCCGCAAAAAGGTTTTTTCCTGACGCCTGACACTGGAATACTAGAAAGGCAACCCACCCGCCAGGGGGCCCATCATTTTCTCTTGCAGCTCGCGGGATTTGTCGAGCGCCAGGTTGACGGCGGTGAGCAGCATATCTTGCAGCATCTCGGCATCGGCGTCTTTCAGGAATTCGGGGGCAATTTCCACGCCAGTACAGCGCTGGTCGCCGGTCATGGTGATTTTAATGGCCCCGCCGCCCGAGGTGGCGCTGACGGTTTCGACTTTCAGTTTTTCCTGGGCTTCTTCCATCTGGCGCTGGAGCTTTTGCAATTGCTGCAACATACCAGCCTGCCCGCCCATGGCGGGCATTTTGTTAAATCCTTTGGCCATGAATCGTTTCTCCTATGGAATTCAGGTTTAGGGCAAAATTCGTTTTGCCAGGTCTTTAAGTTGCGTTGGACTAACCGGCTTGAGCAAGACAATATCGGCCTGGTCGCTTAATGCATCTGCCTGCAAGGCATCTGCAGTGGCAAGGATGACGCGAGTGCGGGTGAATCTCTCGTCGGCGCGGACGAATTCCAAAACTTTCGCGCCAGAGACGCCAGGCAGGTTCATATCAAGCACAATCAGGGCTGGAGCGCGGCGTTCCAGATGCGCCAATGCCTGGCTACCGTCATAAACCTGAATCAGGTCGAAATCGGCTTTGAGGGTCAGACCAAACAGATGATTGAGTTGCTGGTCGTCTTCGACAATGTACGCCAGGGGTTTGTCCGTCACGGTGCTATCCTTCGATGCGTGAAAGAATTTCCTGCAATCGCATGGGGCTGACTGGTTTAAGTAAAACCTGTTCTCCTTGTTCTTGCATGGTTCGCGCCCGCAGGATATCGGCGGTCATGATGAAGATGGGAACACCCTGGAGATGCTCATCGGCGCGAAATTCTTTAAGCAATTCGCTGCCAGAGGCAAAGGGCAGATGCAAATCGAGCAGAATGGCTTTGGGAAAGCCATGTTCCCGGAAAAATTCAGGATATTGGTTGCCGTTGTTATCGAGCAGGGCGAGAACCCCGGCTTGTTTGGCGGCTTCAATGGCCACCTTCCCTAAAATCGGGTCATCTTCGAGAACAAGAATGTAAGTCTGCATAAGAAGTTGGCCAAATAAAATGAATCTCTTGGTTGACTGTAATCAGGGCAAATTTTGTACTAGGGTACGCGCAAGGGCAAGATAATCGTAAAAATACTGCCACGCCCGACTTCGCTTTCAAGTTTAATGTGCCCGCCCATCAATTCTACCAGTTGTTTGGTGATTGATAAACCCAGCCCCGTGCCGCGATTGTCGCGGGTGATGGCATTATCCACCTGGCGGAAGGGGTCGAAGATGTATCCCTGCGCTTCTTTTGGGATGCCCGCGCCGGTATCTTCCACCTGCATGGCCCATTCCGAAGCATTCTGGCGAAACAAGGAAACTTTGACATGCCCCTGCTGGGTAAATTTGATAGCGTTGCCCGCCAGATTAATAAGCACTTGCTGGAGACGGCGTTCATCGCCAATCAAGGTCGAGGGCAGGGCAGGGTCGAGATTGACGATGAATTGCAGGCCTTTATTGAGCGCAAGGACGGTCATATTGGCCTGCACGCTCTTAAGCAGGATAGCCGGTTCAAACGGCGCGGGGTGAATTTTGACGGCGCGGGCTTCAATTTGAGCCTGGTCAAGCAATTCGTTAATCATCAAATTCAGATAATTCGCGCTGGCAACGATGTTCCCGGCGGCATCCAATTGCTCTGTAGTTAGCTCGCCAAATGCGCCCTGATGCAACAATTCGGCATACCCCAACACGCCTCCAAGCGGAGTGCGCAACTCGTGGCTGACACGCGAAACCAGCTGGCTCTTGAAACGGCTGGCTTCGAGGGCCTGGTCGCGGGCTTCCTCGAGTGCCTGTTGGGTATGCTTGAGTTCAGTAATGTCGCGGGCGACAGCCTGAAACCCGATATTTCCATCCGGCTGATGGATAATTTGGACATTTTGACCCAGCCAAATGAGGCGGCCTTCTCGCGTGAGGGCCTGAAATTCGTAGTAAGTATTGGGTTGCGCCTGAAGCGCCTGCTGTTTATAAAAAGCTTTGGTTCGGCTGCGCCAGGAAGGGGCAACAAATTCGGTAAAGTGCTTGCCCAGCGCTTCGTTCTCATGGGCTATGCCCATCAGCCGCAAGCCTACCGGATTGACATAGGTCATGCGCCCACGGTCATCTATGCGATAGATGATGTCGCTGGCGTTTTCGACAATCTGCCGAAAGCGGGATTCGCTCTCGCGTAACAACTCTTCTATTCGTTTCCGACGAATGATGTTGCTGAGCGTGCCAGCAAAGGCCTGCAAAAATTGAGCTTCGCGTTCGTCATAAACATAACCAGGGGGCAGGTAAATGACAATGCCGCCAAGAACGTCTTCTCCGCTCAGGATGGGGATGTTGTAGTGTCCATGGTCAGGCATGTGGTCATAACGAATTTCGTGCCTTTCGTCCACATGGCTGCTGAACTGCAATTGACGGGTGAGAGCCGCGCGCCCGCAATGGCATTTGCCAAACTCCACCCGCCGGCAAAGTGAACAAATTTCGGGAGAAAGATTGCGGTTGACCGTCAGAATCAGGGCATCTGACTGCGGGTCTTTGAGGAAGAAGCCGCCTTTGGCTTCGATGCCCAGCCACTGGATGTCTAACAGGCTGTCCATCGCGGTCAGCAAGATGTTCTCAAGCGTATCGTCCTTCATGCCAATTTGCAGAATGGAGGCCAGGGCACGCTCTTCTTGTTCCCGGATTTCCAAATCGGACTGAATGCGCTTGCGCTCTTCCAATTCGCGCAGGGCGGCATCGTACAGGTTGGCGTTATCTAACACGAGTGCGGCAATTTGCGCCAGCGATTGTCCAAATTCGATTTGCGAGGCGGTAAACGGCAGGGCTAACTCGGAACGCCCAAGCGCAATCACTCCCAGGGCCTGGTTGCCAGAAATAATTGGAAAATCGGCCACCGCGCGAAGGGTTTGTCCGGCGACCTGGTATGCGCCATATTTTTCGGCGTAGTTCTCTACCACCACCGGGCGGCGCTTCTCAAAGGCCTGCCAGACGAGGGGCATTGTTTCGCGTGAAATAGGCTGACCGTAGAGTTCCTGCCGGTCTTTGGCAACCGCGCGGAAGACCAGTTGGCCGTCTTCCCACAGCGCAATCGCGCCGAGCGAAGCCCCTAACGAATCACGGGCACGCTGGAGGATGTCATCGAGCAGTTCCTGCCGGTCGCGGCGGTCGAGCAGTTCCAGGGTGATGCTTTGCAGAGCAGCCAGGTATTCGTTCTGGCGCGCCAGGGTTTCGCGCAGTTCTTTTTGGGCAGTGATGTCTTCTTTAATGGCAACATAGTGCCTGATACTGCCCGTTTCATCTTTGACGGGGGCAATAGTGGCGTATTCCCAATACAAACTGCCATCTTTGCGTTTGTTACGGAATTCTCCCTGCCAGATTTCTCCACTGGTGATGGTTTTCCACATGCGGCGGTAGAAATCTGGTGATTGATACCCAGAGTTGAGAATGCGCGCATTTTTTCCGATGGCTTCTTGAATGGAGTAGCCGGTTGCTTTCTCGAAGAACGGGTTGACATATTCAATATTGCCCTGCGCATCGGTGATTACAATGCTATTACCGCTCTGTTCGATGGCCTGGTAGTAGGTGCGGAGTTCGTCGCGGCTTTGCAGGGCCAGGTCACGCGCCTCGCGCAGTTCCGCCGTGCGCTCACGAACGCGCTGTTCCAACAGGTTGCGCTCTTGCTGAACCAGGCCAAGCGCCTGGGATTCCCTGCTCCAGGCCTGATTGAGATTGACAACGAACATATTCACAACGGTCATCATGCTCAACGCGCCAAAGAAATAACCAGTAATGTTAATGGCGGCTGAGGCTACATCAGTCGGGAGTACCGCCCTGGCGGTATTTCTCACCTCCCAAGGGACAAAACTACCCGATAATACCGCCCAGGCAAACAAAATCATTGTCGTCACGACCAATGCCAGAATTCCCATTCCTCCGCGCAGGCCCAATAACATGTGGGCTGCCACAACCAGGGCCATGTAATATACAAAAACATCGGCAGAAAAACCATATTTCAACATTTCGGCCAACGCCATTGCATATACAAGAATTAAAAATAACCCTATGCGGAAAGGGAAAGACGCGCGCCGCGCCAAAGCCAAAAAGTATGCGCCAGCCAGAAATAAAACAATTGCAATTGCATAGCCTGGCCTATCATAAAAATTCAAATCTGCCAGGATGGTATAAGCGGTGAGGGTGCCAAAAACAAGAATGAAACGCGCAATGACGGTCACCGCCCGTTCCACCGTCTGCGCCCAAACGGGGTTAACGTCGCGAATGGTTGGGATTTCAATCGGAGCGGGAAAAAAGAAATCGCGAATTGCCTGCCAGACGGGGTGGAGCGTCTCTGCCCGTTCCACAGGAGCGTCAGCCTGGTGAATACGGGGTAAGGGCTGAGTCAACGGTTCGAGCGGGCGGGAGACAAACTGCCTGGTCGATTCACCACTTGATTCTTGAAACGAAATCAGCCGCCCCAATAAAGTGCCACGCTCATCACGCAGCGCGTTGACGCGCACACTTAACTGCCTGACCGCCTCGCCCGAGCCAACCTGAATGACATCGTTGAACTCGAATACATCGCGGAATTGCTCCAGCAAAGCCTGCCAGGGTTTCAAAATTTCAGCAGCTGGCTGGCCGATGATTTGCGCGGGACGCAGGCCAATGAATTGCGCCGCGCTGGCGTTGACATCCACAATACGCCCCTGCATATCCAGCACCATCAGCCCCTCGCGCAATCCATCCACAATCAGGTCGCGGGCAATTGGGACGATGTCGGTCAGGCGGTAGCCGAAAATAGCCCAGACCAGCAGAATGAGCGTGATATTGAACGCGAATGGCGTCAGGTCAAGGCCAATGGGGGTGGTGAAGTAGATGACGTTCGCGACCCAGGGCGGCAGAACGGCAAAAAATAAAGCCCAAATCTGCGCCCGGTAGAGGCCTTTCATGCGGCGCAGGCCGCGCAGGATAATAACCGTGCCGCTCAACAGGAACAGATACGATGCCGCAAAATGCACCCAAAACCAGGCGTTATAGCGCGTTCCCATCACGGTGATGTCGCCTATCGGCTTCAGAAAGGTTTCGCGCCAGATAAGGTGATGCCAGTGATTCGTAAATGCCAGCAGAACCGTGATGAGCGGAAGAAGACCCAACAGGTGAACGAAGAACAAGCGGCGGTTGAAATGCTCCTGGCGGGTGTAAAAGATGGCAAACAACAGCCAGGAAAAGGGCGCAAAGGCAATCCCGATATATTGCATTTGCGCCCACAAGTATTTGCCCGCCAAATCCGGCACGGCAATTTCCAGCCCATAAGCCGCCGACCATTCCGCAATCAGAAGCGCCAGCGCGCCCAGCGCCACCGAGCCAGGCGCGTGGCGGCGAGTAAAAATATAGGCTGCCAGACCAAGCGAAAACGCGGCAGATGTAAGAAGAAGGATAACGGGGAGGGGAAAACTCACGTCGGTCATTGAATATCCACAATTTCACCACCAAGCTGGCTGGCGGCAGCGACCATGCCGTCGGGTTTGACGTGCGGGGGCAGGGCGTTTTTGCCGCCGGTGACGATGCCCTGGATGGGTAAATTTACCCCTAAAATTTCATGGAGAGCATTACGGGTCAGTTACAAACTTTCGGGGCGGTTGAATTTCTCTTGCAGGATGTCGCTGGCGAAGGCGACCAGCAAAATCCCATCGCGGATTTCGAGTGGTTTGCTGCTGTTGAGCAGGGCGGCGACGTTGGTATCTTTGGCTTTGACGAGGTGGGCGACCTGCTTCCAGGCTTTGACGACGCTCTCGAAGGTAATAGCGGATGTTTGGGGTGCGGATTCCGTTGATTTAGCGGGAGTCTGGCTTGTGACCGGCTGAGTGCGCGCGGGAGATTGTTCGGGCTGGGAAGCGGCGGGGGACCTGGCTGGCGGCCTGGGCGCTGTACCCGTTTCGATTTGCGCCACCTGGGGCGTTTCCAGCATCTCAGCGAAGGCTAGTTCCAGCCCCAGCGAGGGCGCCCAGCCGCCGCGCGGGTCGGATGCGGCGGCGTTGAAGGCGCGCATCATGCGCAAGACTTCGGCAGTGGGAAGGGCGCGGGCGTGGGTTATCATCTGCGTGCGGACATCGGCAGTGGCCTCCACCTGTTCGCCGTTGCCGAGTTGGATGAGCAGGAGACCTCGCAGGTATTCGACCACCTGACGGGCCAGAGCGCGGGCATCGGCGCCGCCATCCAGAGCATGGTGGATTTCATGGAGGCCGCTGGCGGGCGATTTTTCCACGATAGCCTGTACAAGACCAATGACAGATTGGCTGGTGGCAGTACCGAGGACGGTTTGGGCGGTTTGGAGGGTAATTTTTCCGCCGGTGGAGGCCAACTGGTCGAGCAGGGAGATGGCATCGCGCATGCCGCCGGAGGATTGGCGGGCGATGAGGGTCAGGGCTTCGGGGTCGGCTTCGATATTTTCGCTTTTGCAGATGTCGTTCAGGCGGCGGGTAATTTCGCCGAGAGGAAAGCGCCGGAACTCGTGCCGTTGACAGCGCGAGAGCACGGTGGCCGGGATTTTGTGAATTTCGGTGGTGGCGAGGATGAAAATGGCGTGCGGGGGCGGTTCTTCCAGCGTTTTGAGCAGGGCGTTGAAGGCCGCCGTGGAGAGCATGTGGACTTCATCGATGATGTAGACTTTGTAGCGGCCCTGGCTGGGGGCAAAGTTGATTTTGTCGCGCAGGTCGCGCACGTCTTCGACCGAGGTGTTGGAGGCGGCGTCGATTTCGATCAAGTCCATGAAGCGGTTTTCGTTGACGGCCACACAGTGGGCGCATTCGTTGCACGGGCGCCTGGACCTGTCATCGGCCAGGCAGTTGACAGCCTTGGCCAGCAGGCGCGCGGCAGTGGTTTTGCCGGTGCCGCGCGGGCCGCTGAACAGATAGGCATGCGCAACGCGGTCACCTGCGACAGCGTTTTTAAGGGTTTGGATGATATGTTCCTGTGAGACGACTTCGTCCCAGGCAAGGGGCCGCCATTTACGGTAGAGGGCTTGGGCCATGAGATTTTTGATTTCAAATTTTGGATTTTCAATGCCTGATATTCGATATTCGAAGCCCGAATATCGAATATCGATTCACGCTTTACAAATCATAGCACGATTTTGGAGTTTTTCACTTCTGGCGCAATTGCAGGATGCTATACACGGCCAAACCCAGGGCAACCGCAGAAGCGGCCCAGGCGCTGTTGGCGACCAAGGGGAAAGCGGCCTGTTTGACGCCAATTCCGGCAAAAGCCCAGACAAGCACAAACAGGTAGGCCGCGTCGCGGCGGGTAAGCGCCATCCACAGGCCAAGCAGAGAGGCAACCAGCAGCATGATGACCGCCCAGGTTGGCGCAGGAATCCCCCAGCCGCTCCAATTTATAAAAGACAGCCAATCGGTGACGTTGGCAACCGTAGCGACGGTAATCCAGCCCAGGTAAATGCTGACGGGAATATCCACGCACCAGCGTTCGAGCGCGGAAACCGCCGCGCGTCCCACCGTCAGCCGCAGATAACTGACCAGCAGCGTACCCAGCAGAGCCAGCATCACCAGTACGCTCCACCCGAACAGGTTGTAATGCCAGCTTAACAGCCAGGCTGAGTTAAAAGCCCCGCTCAGCGCAAACCAATAGCCCAGTTTTTGCAGGCGCGGATTCTCGCGCTGGGCAGGCAGGAACTGGTAGATGGCGAAGGCAATCCATCCGAGATAGATGAGCCCCCAAATGGAGAACACGTATCCAGCCGGAACAAAATAAACCTGAAAGCGATCCGAAATCTCACCGGTGTTCTGCCCGTTGAACGGCAGGGCATTGGCGAGGATGTTCATGACGATGGTCGCGACGACAGAAAACGCGTTCACGAACTGACGAAGAGTATCTTTCAACATACGGTTTTCCGTTCTGAAGTGTGGTCGCCGTTTCAACCGCTTTTCTCGCGGAAGTACAAAATCATGTCTACATCACCGGGCGATTGACCGAAATCGGTCAGCATGGCAGCGGCCTCGGCACGGTGCTGGGTTCCGTGATTGACCACATGCGCCAGGATGTTCCAAACCACGTTCCGGAATGAAACGCCCTGCGTATTTTTATATTCCAGCATCGATTGCAGAAAATCTTCGCTCAAGCCTGCAAGGAAAGCGCGCTGAACCTGCTCATCGGCCTGGCAAAATTCGACCAGCGACTGCGGCGTTGGGAAATCGGCTTCGCGCGGGAATCCGACTGGCTGCGGCTCGCCCTGAATTCGCCGCCGCCAAATTATCTCGGCGAACAGGATATGCGCCAGCGTCCCGCGCAGGCTGCCGTAGGAGGATGTATTTTTGGCAATAAACTGGGCTGGCGTGACCTGCAAAAGCGCCTTCCAGATACGGGCGCTGGCCCAGTAGTTGTAATCAAACAGAGTCAGAATGTCTTGCTTGTTCATGAAATGTGCGGTGATATCTTACCAATCAACTTGTCCTTGGGCTGATAGCCAGTGACGCGCTCGGCCACCTGACCACCTTTAAAGAGCATGATGGTTGGAATGCCGAGCACGCCGTATTTCATCAGTACATTCGGATTCTGGTCGGCATCGCATTTGACGACTTTAACCTTTCCCTGCCATTCGGCGTGTAATTGTTCGATGATGGGCGCAATCATCTTGCACGGTCCACACCAGGCGGCGGTGAAATCTACCAGGACGGGCAGAGGGAAATCGAGAACTTCATTTTGAAAGTTTTGTTCGGTGACGTAAGGAACTTCGGCCATCTATACCTCCAATTCGTTATCATATCATGCCTGAAAGGGATGGAGGATTTTTTTAATGCGTTGTGGGGCAAATCTGAGATTTGCCCCACAACCCGAAAACGAGAACCAGCGCGGCTTTAGCCCGGGCAGAACAGGAGCGGCACATCGGGAACGTTGGCACTGCCGGAGTTACCAGCGCTGTCATTGCCGATGACGGCGATGCCTATCGAACCGCTGCCACCCTGGTAAAAGTTATAGGCCTGCGCGCCGATGTCTATCACGGCGCGATAGTAACCGCCGCCAATCGGGCTCATTTCGGCAAAAATGCCCTCCGCGCCAGCGCCGGTGAAGCCATAAACCAGATAGACTTGCGTAATGCTGGATTGCCCATCCTGTACGAGGGCTTCCACCGTCAGAAGGCCGCTTTGCGCTGAGCAGCCCTGCCCGTAGTAGAGGGTTGCCGGTGTAACCGAGGTGATATAGACCGCCGGAGGGGTGGTATCTTCTGGAATGGGGGTGGCGGTGGGTGGGATAGGCGTGATGGTTGGCGGGACAGGGGTAAATGTAGGCGGGATAAAGGTGGCGGTGGGTGGGATGGGCGTGAAGGTGGGCGGAATGGACGTGAGCGTGGATGGTGGCAAGGGGGTGAAAGTAGGCGCAAGAGCGGTGAGGGCGATGATGGCAGTTTCGGTGGCTTTATCGGGCGGTAGAACATCATTGGCGGGGGCAGCAGGCGCTTCGGGCAGGGTACACCCGCCATTGGGCGAGAGAATCGGCTCTTTGGCCTCCTGCGAAACGCATACCCGCGCCGGGGCGCTTTCGGCAAAGCCGCCGCTCTTATCGTAGGCGCGCGCCGAAAGGTTGTATTCGCCGGGGGAGGAGGCATTCCAGTTCAGTTCGGCATAGGCCAGCGGGGCGGCGGAATCGGTCTCCACCGCGCCGACCGACACGCCGTTGACCAGGAACTCGATGCGGGTGATGCCGCTCCCATCCACATGGCGGGCATGGGCTTTGAGCGGGAACGCGCCAAGGGGAAGAATCGAGCCGTTGACGGGCTGGTCGAGCCAGGCTTGCGCCCCGCTGGCAGAGAGGCTGCCCCCGGCAGCAGAACAGGCGGAGAGCAGCAGAGAAAACAGGGTCAGGAGAATGAATAAGCGTTTCATGGGAAAATCCTTTCTAAATTGTTTGGGACATTTCATCCTGCGGGGCCTCACCCCCAACCCCTCTCCCGGTGGGAGAGGGGAGAAGCGCTGGCAGGGAAAGGGGCTGCTTTCAGCGCGAGGGCAGGCCGCGCGCGCCCTGGACGCGCAGGGTCACAATGCAGCCCGCTTCGCCGTAGTTGCTTGCCAGTTCCACATTCTGATTGATGCGCTCCCATTCGGCCTGAGAACGCGGCGACAGGGTGACGCTGGCAACGCACAGGTTGTCTCTGGACGATTTTTCGGTGTCGTAATCCAGGATATAGACGTTCAGGGTCAGGCCTGCGCCTTCGGAGGGCGCGGCAGCGGAATAGGTTGGGAAGAAAAAACTCACCAGCGCCCGCCTGCTGCGGGGGTCATCCTGACTGTACAGTCCCTGCGTCAGGCACACCGTATTTTGGGGGCAATTGCCGAACAGGATCGTCCCCGCGTCGTGCCTGGGCGGCGCCCAGGAGGTCAGCGCACCGTTGGCGCCAAACCCACCGAAAATTTCCAGGCGCATATCATCACAGAAAATGCAAATATCGCCAATGTCTTTGATGATGTTTGGCTGGCCATCGTCGTAGATAACGTCATCGGTGGCGCTGAGCGGCGAAAGGCGCGGCAGAAGTTGAATGCTTTGCAGCGTGACCTGGACGACCGTAGAACAAGGCGGCTGGCGCACGATGAGCGGCGCGCCAGGCAGGGAATTTCCATCCAGCGTCAGCGCAATCAGCGTCACGCGCAGTTCCACGCCGCACATGAAATCACGCGGCAGGGCCGGGGTGGGCATGTCGCGGCGGCTGGAGGGGAAGGACGGCGAGATTTCCACCACCGAGCTGGTGACGTATTGCCAGGCCGCGCCGCTTTGCGAAAGATTTCTGGCGTGAACGGCCATCACCCAGCCGGTCAGGTCGGCTTCCGAAGTGTTTACATTGCCGTTCCAGTCCCAGGTCAGCCGGGGAGCGATGAGTTCACCGCCGGAGTAGCACAAACCATCTTCTCCGGTCTGCGGACGGACGGCCAGGAAAGGAGGACAGCCAGCCAGCCGCTGAATCTGCAAATTGAAGGGGGCGGGGATGACCGGCGTGCTGCCTTCGAGAGGGTTGAGAATGACCGGGGTGTTGAGATACACCGACCGCAGGGCGCCCGGCGCGAGGGAGATGTTGCTCAAATCGAAGCGCGAAGCGGCGGGCTGAAGGCGGTAACGGGCAAAGGAAGCGCCGCCCGCCCCCAAAGGAATCCCATTGGCCGAAGCCAGTTGTCGCGGCTCGAAAGCCAGCACCTCGCTGGTCAGGTCACGGCCATCCCATTCCGGGCGGGCGTGACTGCCCGAAAACTGCCCGATGCTCAGGCTTTGCGCGCCGCGCCGCCCCCAGCATTCGCCCTCCAGCCGCACCAGCCCATCGGAGGGGACGGTGATGCGGTATAGCCCGCGGCTGGGCAGCTGTAACGGCAGTTCGTAGTAGAGATTGCCCGAAGTCGGGCGTAACAGACCCGGCTCGGCGGGCAGACGCTCATAACGCGAGCCGTTGAACGAGACGTAGCAGTACACGCCATCGTAGCCCTGTTCGGTGGTGAGGCTGAGCAAGAGCAGGTTGAGCGCGGTCGTCTCACCGGTTCCGGCGGGGGAGCATTCCGGGCCGATTTCGACGTTAAGCATGGAGGTCACAATCTCGCCGCCCGGCCGGACGGGCGCGAGGAAGTAGCGATACGTTCCAACGCGGGTAATCGGAGTCGCGTAGGTCAGCGTGTTGGCGGGCAGGGTGGCGAGCAGGCTCATGCGGTCTTCGCCGGGGGCGGTCTGGTACAGCCGATAGGAGGTTTCGTCGTGCGAGTCGGTCCAACGCATGGCAATCTGACTGCACGAATGCGTCTCGCCATCGAAGCGCGAGGCGGGCGGGGCGGCAGGGTCGCTGCCGGGCGCGCCAGGCGCAGGCGGCGGAACAGCCGGAGCGGAAGGGGGAGCGGATGAACCACCCGATGGGGAAGCGGATGGGGCGGAGGGCGGCGGGTTGGGGCGGCGCGGCAGGTTGAGGGGCGTGCCGGGCGGGATGACCGCTTCGGGCGCGGCTGGCAGGCCGGGGTTCAGGCGGGCAATTTCCGCCGGGGTGGCGCCAGCAGCGGCAGCCAGGTCGCCCACGCGGATTTCGGTCACGCCCTCGCCGCGCTGGATAGCGTCCACGTTGGTCTCCATTGGAACGGCGCTCAAATCCGCCGTATCCACAAAGACGACTTGCGAATCGGCGAAGTCATCGGCGGCAAAAAAGGCGCGCGCCACCAGGACGTGACGCCCAGGGGTGGCTGGCGTCCAGGGCTGGACGAGGGTGAGCGCGTTGTTATCGCCATTGGCGGCGGCCACCAGCGCGCCATCGGCATACACTTCCAGGCGCAGCACAGGACGACTGGCTTCAGCATAGACCATCAGCGGCAGGGTCGCGTTGACTTCGGTCAATTCGCCGCTCTGCGGGGCGCGAATCTGGACGAAGGCGCGCGTCCCCTGCGCCTGGCTGGACAGGTACAGCCAGGCCGCCGCTCCGCCGCACAGGAGGAACAGGAGCAGCAAGCCGCCTGTCAGGAAACAACCGGTGCGTTTTTTCATGAAATTCACTCCTTTTTCGGTTTCAACGGTAAATCTTCGGGTTTCATCGTTCCCGGGTCGGTGGGCGCTTCACTCTGGATAAGCAATCGCCACAGTTCGTTGGCTGATTTGAACAGCCGTTCCTGGCGTCCATCCAGCGAGCGCAAAACGCCGCGCCACTCGCCAGGGGGTGAGACTTCGCTCGGTTCCTGCCAGATGCGCAGGATATAGGTGATTTCGCGGCGCGGTTTGGTCATAGTCAGGGCGCAATCGTCACTTCAACAGTTACCATGCAGGCGGCCTCGCCAAAATCGCTGGAAACGGTGAGGGTTTTGCGAAAGTTCCTGTCTATCAGCGGACCGAGTTGCACTTCCGCGTTACCCAGGCACAAGGGGTCGGGGCCATTGTTGATGTCATAGTCCCGCAGAGAGACGATGAAAATGGCCGCGCCCGTATGCGGTACATCTCGCTGGAACAGCCAGGGAATACGGGTGGAAGATTCGCCCAACCAATACGTTCCTTCCTCCAGGCAGGTCGTACTGCCTGGGCAGGTCCCAAACAAGACGTGGCCCCAATCGTGGCCCGCGCTGTCGTGGCGCTCACCGTAGCCGTTCAAATACACTGCCCCAAACACTTCCAGGCGGCGGTCAGCGCAGGCAATGCAGATGTCGCCGTCATCCAGCAGTTCAGCCGTCTGATTGCTGGCAGTCAGTTGAATGGAAGTAATTCGCGCGCGCAGTTTGTCCTGTCTGCACTCCGGCATTCGCAGGAGGAGCGGAGCGCTGGGCGCGGAATTGCCCTGCGTGGTACGCGCCGAGACGGTGGCGTACACGGTCACGCCGCAGCGATACGTCAACGGCAGGGGGGCAAGCGGCAGGAACTGGTTCTGCCCGTCCACGCGGAATTGCGGCCCTGGCATACGGCGGGAGGGACTGTCCGGCTGTTCAAATTCGAGTTTGACATCGAAGCCGGTCAGCATATTGCGGGTGACGGCTGCCGAAGGCAACCACGACCAGGCCAGGCGCGGCACGGAGAGAGCGCAGCGGAAACCGCCTCCATCGTACAGGTACAGGCGCGGGTCGCAGCCGAAGGCCCACTCCACCGCCACGTTGATGGGAACGGGAATGCTGGAAGACGGCGCGGAGAGGCTATCCAGAATGGGCGGGATGTTCAGGTATTGCGGTTCGAGCGCGCCTTCGTAGATACGGGAGATGTCGAGACTGCTGACCGGCCGGTAGATGCGATAATCGAGGTCGAAAATGTAACTCTTGGGCGCGTCGGGATTGGAGATGCGGCTGGTACCAGAAAGCAGGCGGCCATCCCAATCTTCGGCGGGGTGGCGGACTTCGTACACGCCCAGGGAACGGGTGACAGCCCCGTTACGCGCCCAGCACTCCAGCGCCAGTTCCACTGCGCCGTTTTGCGGCACGCTGAGGTCGTATTGCGCGCGGCTGGGCAATTGCAGGGGCAGTTGATAGGTGGTATAGCCCGGCCCAGGACGCAGAATCTCTTCCCCGGCGGGAATGCGCTCATAGCGCGAACCGTTAACCGAGACGTAACAGTAAATTCCATCGAAATTTTTCTGCGTTTCGATTTTCAGCATTGCCAGCCGCAGGTTGGTCATGTCAGCGGCGGGAGCGGGGTCGCATTCCGGGCCAGGCGTGATGCTGACCATGTCGGTCACGCTGCTGCCGGAGGGGCGGCGCGGGGCAAGCAGGTAGCGATACGTTCCGGCGCGCGCGGGGGTCGAATCGGTATAGGTGAGCGCGTTGGCGGGCAGAGTGGCAAGCAGGGTCTGGATGTCTTCGCCGGGGGCAATGCGGTAGAGCAGGTAGGCCGTCTCATCGGGGGAATCGCTCCAGCGCAGAGAAATTTGACCGCAGGAATGCGTCTCGCCCTCGAAGCGGGATGCAGGCGGGGCGGCGGGGTCGCGCCCAGGCGCGCCGGGCGCAGGCGGTGGAACGGCCGGGGGCGTTGAAGCAGGCGGCGGGTTGGAATGACGCGGGAGACTGAGCGGAGTTCCCGGCGGGATAACCGCATCGGGAGCGGCTGGCAGGCCGGGGTTCAGGCGGGCAATTTCCGCCGGGGTGGCGCCAGCCGCGGCGGCCAGGTCGCCCATGCGGATTTCGGTCACACCTGCGCCGCGCGGCAGGTCATCCACGTTGACCAGAACCGGCAGGCCGCTCAAATCGGCGGTATCCACAAAGACGACTTGCGAATCGGCGAAGTCATCGGCGGCGAAGAAGGCGCGCGCCGCCAGGACGTGACGGCCAGGCGTCGAAACCGTCCAGGGTTGAATGAGCGCGAGGGTGTTGCTTTGCCCGTTGGCGGCGGCCACCAGCGCGCCATCGGCATACACTTCCAGGCGCAGGATGGGGCGCGCGGCTTCGGCATAGACTTCCAGCGGCAGGGTTTCGTTCAAGTCGGTCAATTCGCCGCTTTGGGGCGAGCGAATCTGGACGAAGGGCGGCGGCTGGTTTTGGGAGGCGCGCCAGGCCAGCCAGCCCGCCGTCCCACCGCAGAGCAGGAGCAGGCCAAACAGGGCGAAGAGCAGGAAACAACCAGTGCGTTTTTTCATGGGAGGTGAGCCTCGCGGGAGGAATTCAATCTTATGGAATGTTGTAAGCCAGCAGGACAATTTCCGTGCTGCCCATGTTGCTCGTTCCCACCGATTTCACCATTCCCACGCCCGAGGCGTGCCAGGCGGAATCGGAACTGTTGAACGAAAAAGCCAGACTACCGGAAACGTAGATGTCAATCTGGGTAGAGCAATCCACCCGCAAGGCCGAAAACTCTCCGGCAGGAACCTGGACCGTCTCGATGTTTGCGGCCTTGCAGGAGGTCGCCAGCACATTGCGCGATTCGATGGTCGCGCCGCCGGTCGTTTGCTGGCCAAGATAGACAATGTTCTGCGCCCATTCCTGCCCCGGCTGGGGGTTGGCGGGGAAGGAAATGCCGGTGTTCGATTCGATGGTGAAATCGGCCTGCATCTCAGCCGTGGAGACCGCAGCGCCGGAGGAGGGTGTCAGGGTGATGAGAGCGCCGTTCTGACAGGCCCAACTACCCTGGCGCGTGGTGCCTGCGCTGAATACGTCCTGGTCATCGAAGCCATCGGCGCGAACGGCGGTCAGACTGCGGGTAAACGTGCCGCTGGTCGCGCCGCTCAACTGATATTCCCAGGAAGCGCCCTGAACAATCGGATAATAAGGATTCTGGCATTGATTCGGCCCCGCCGGAGCAGGATTTTCCCCCCCGGCGGCGGGCGCGGTCGGTTCGGCGGCCTGCGGGGGATAGGGAATCAGCCGCGTCTCGAACAGGCGCGCCAGGGCAAGGACAGCCTGCCGGTCGAAGCCGCGCGATTCTACGTTGAGATACCAGCCATTGACCACCGACTGGATGGAAATCAGACCCTCCCGCTCCTGAAGCAGAGCGGTCTCGCCGAGCGTCACGGCTTCGGCCCCGGCGGCGGAGTCGAGATACTGCATTCGGCTGTCATAGACCTGTTTGCCAGGCCGGTCGGTGATGACGGTGACGTAAACCGTCTGCCCGCCGCTGAAGTTGTAGTAACAGGCGGTTTTGTTGATTTCGGCTTCGGGAACTTTATCGGCGGGACTCTGGCCGAGCAGGGCGCTGAAGTCGGAATCAGACACCAGACTGCATTCTTCCATCCCGGCGGTGTCGAGGGCGCGCGGGTCGAGCAGGGAGGCGGAGGGAGAAATGGGAGAAGATGGCGCAGCGGGCTGGGCAGTCAATGGCGGAACTTCGGTGGGCGCGGGCGGAGCCACAGGAGCGCCCAAATTGCAGGCCAGCGCCGCCAGCGCGAGCAGGGAGAGGGCAAGGGAAACGGGTTTCATGGTCATCCTTTCATCAATATCGAACCAGGCCGTTCGAGAGCAGTTCAGCCAGCAGCAGCAGGTGCTTGCGGTCGAGACCGGTGCCGTCCAGAACGATGTACCAGCCCTTCAGAACGACTTCCAGCACGACGCGGTTTTCTTCGGCAAAAACTTTGAAGATGGCAATTTCGCCCAGCGAGACCGGTTCAATGACCCCGCCGGTCATGGCGTCGAACTGACGGACATTCTCGAAGGCTTCGCGCCCTGGCAGGCTGGTGAAAATTCCGGCAAAGAGCGTGCCGTTGGCAAGCGTGTACAGACAGGCTTTCTTCTCGATGTCGGAGAGAGTCTGCGCGGAGACGGGAAGCGAGCCAACTGCGTTGGGGAAGTCGGAATCGAGGAAAATGTCGCAGCCAGAGAGGGCGCGCGGGTCAATCGTGCGGGTTTGCGGGAGGAGGGCAGTCGGTTCGGGCGTGAAGGTTGGCGGCGCGGGCGGCTCGGTGGGCTTGACTTCCACCTGCGCGGTGGGGGTGAAGGTGGGAATCTCGATGGGCGGGGCGGCAGGCGGCGGGCTAACCGTCCCCGGCAGGTTGCAGGCCAGCGCCGCCAGCAAGAGGCTGACGAGGGGCAAAACGCGAGGCAATTGAAACATTCTCTTCTCCTTTTCAGGGTTTCTATGGCGCAAAAGGCGGCGGCGCTTCGCAGAAAGCCAGCGTCCGCAGAGATTCCGCCGCGCCCAAGGCCAGGTCGCGGTAGTAATCCGGGTATGGCTCCTGGGCAGTCAAGAGGGCAGGGTCTTTCAGGTAATAGGCCAGCCAGAGTTGCAGCGAGTACGTGACCCCGTAGGCATTCATTTCAGAGAGGGAGGCGTCCAGGTTTCCGCAGGTGTGCGGCCCTTTTTCGATGTGGCGGGCTTCGTGAACGAAGAGTTGTACGTTTCCCTGAACCAGTCCCCAGCCAGAGCGGGGGTCGGCCCAGCGCCAGGTTTCGCGCGGACTGAGGCGAGTGAACGACCCCGAAGGGATGTTGATGACCCGCGCCGGACTGCAACAAGAGCCTTGCGAAATGTCGTCCCGAAAGCGAATGCCTTTGGCGGTGGAAACGAACCAGTCATAGAGCGGGCGGTCGGTCCAGGGCAGGGGGCGAGTAAACGTGAGCATTTTCATCGCCAAAAGAGCCTGATAGGCCGATTTTTGAAAGGCCGTCAGGTCTGCCGAGCCTTCGGAGGCCTTGCAAACCAGTGCGCCGCTGGCGCCGCCCTCGAAGATGAGTTGGATGTCCCTGTCAATCGCGGCAACTTCTTCAGCGGTGGGGCAGCGGGCAATCATCTCATCCAGCGTGCCGGGCTGAGGCGGGTCGGCGGGCAATTGCTCGTAAGCGGCTTCAGTGAGCGGGTTAGAGTCTTCCCCCTGCGGCGCGTTGATTTTGAAGATGAAATCCTCGAACGCGGAAGGTTCGCCCAGGACAATGGCCGTCCCCTGCGAATAGGTATCGCCGCTCAATTTCCAGTTGACCCACAATTTGCTTCCGCGCAGGCGAAGGATATACTCTCCCCCTGGCTGGACTGAAACAGGCTCGCTAAACTCGAAGCGCAGCCAGCCGTCCAGCCCATCCGCGCCCACCGGGGCGGAGGCTTCGGCCAGGACATTGCGGGAAGCGTCCAGGATTGTCAGAGTCAGGGTATCGTCGCCGCCTTTGCCAGCGAAAACGTTGACTTCAACCGACTGAATCGAGTTGGAAACCGCCCGGAAGGTTTGCGCCATGAAATTGGATGGGGCCAGATTGGTCCAGGCGCCATCCCAGGTTGAGGGCGCGTTGCGGGGTTCGGGCGGAATGGGGGTGGGGCTGGGCAGGGAGATATGCGTTTCAGGCAAAAAGGTGGGGGTTGGCTCTATCGGCGGCGTGGAAGTGGGAGCCGCAGTTGGAGCGGCCTGCGTGGCAGGCAGGGACGTTGGAATCGATGAGGCGGGCGCGCAACCAGCCGCCAGAATGAACACCAGGAACGCCCAACAGGACACCGCGCGATTCATGCTTTTTCTCCTCAGCAGAAAAGTCGACAGGGATAAAAATAAGATTTTTTCTCCCTTGTTTCTCCTGATTATAGAGAAAGAGCGTCCTTGAAACGTCCTCAGGCTATACTTGGGAATAGGTCATTGGGGGGAATGGGAAATGAAGAATGAGGAATGGTGAATGAGAAATTACGAATTATGCATTACGCTTTCCCGCAAGGCAGGAGATGGTTCAAACGTGAGCAGGAAGGGCGCAAAGGCGGTTTCGGCCAGGGAGAGCAGTTCGGCGCGAAAGGTTTGGGCTTTGGCAGCCTGCCCGGCGGCCTGATAAAAACCAGACAAGAGCAGGAGCGCTTCACCGGCGAGAATGGCATCGGAGCAGGCGCGCGCCAGCGTGAGAGATTCTTCGGCGGCGGCGAGGGCTTCGGGCAGGCGGTTTTCCGCACGCAGGAGGGCGGCGCGAGTCAGGGTCGCCAGAATCTGCTGCGGGGTTTCTGCCGATTGCGCTGCCTGAAGCGCCAGGGTTTCCAGCAAGGCCTGGTCTACCGCGCCGGTTTGCGCCTGGGTGAAGAGCGCTTCCATCTGCGCGTTTTGGACGAACTGCGGTACGCCGCTGGCCTGGGCAGACTGAATGGCGCGCGCCCCGGCTTCCATCGCCCCGGAAAGGTCTCCCGTCAGCCGCCGCAGACGGGCGCGGAAGAGGGCCGCCAGCATGACCACCGCATGTAAATTGAACGCAGCGGCTTCGTCTTCCAGCGCGGCGAGCGAATCGGCGGGCGCGCGCGCCCCGGCCAGGGCGTTGAAAGCCAGGTAAACCCGCATGAGCAGTTGCCCGTAGCGGCTCTCCACCTTGCGGGCAATTTCCAGACCGCGCTCAAAATCTGATTGAGATTCTGCCAGCCGCCCCAGGCGCAGAAAAGCCGCGCCGCGCCCGGCAAATTTGCCCCACATGCCGGGCAGATACGAATCCCCGGCCACTTCGATGGCCTGCCAGTAGGTTTCGATAGCCTGGAAATAACGCCCGCAATTGAGCGCAATTTGCCCCTGCATGGTCAAGGCGGCAGATTCAAGCCGCCGCAGACCGCCGCGCCGCGCCAGTTCCACCGTTTTGGCAAGCGTTTCACCCGCCCCGGCATAATCTTGCGCGAAGACCAGCGCTGTGCCGAGGTGATTCAGGCTCTGCACAGTCTGCGCCGATGGCTGGGCGAGGCTTTCGTCCAGCGCGAGGGCCTCGCGCAAATCCTGAATGGCCTGGGCGTGCCGCCCCAGCAGGAGCGCGGCCATGCCTCGAATGTTCAGCGCGCGCGCCACTGCTTGTGAATCGGCGAGGATGCGCGCCAGCAGGAGCGATTCATCGGCAGACTGCCAGGCTTCGGCGTAGCGGTCACAGGTGTAAAGCGCGTAGGCCAGGCGGGCGAGGGCATGGGCGCGCAACGGAGGAAAATCATTGCACTGGCGCAAGGCTTTTTCCAGCAAAGGCAAGGCTTCGGAGGCCTGTCCGCGATAGTGAGCAATCACCCCGCGCTGAAGAGCAGCCAGGGCGCGCAATTCGCGGGCTTCGAGCAACGAATCGCCCGCCAGCAGAGATTCGGCGCGTTCGATGGCTTGCAAGGCCAGGTCGAACACTGCCAGGTCGGTGTTTTCGCGGGCATCTTCCAGCCAGAAACGCGCGGCAGGCATGGGCAAACCGGCAGCCTGGTAATGCGCGGCAATCCGCCCGGCGAAACCACTTTCGGCTGCGTGAACCTGCTGAAGGGCCAATGCAACCTGATGATGAAGGGCAACGGCGCGCGCAGGGGGAATCGAATCCAGAATAATTTCATGAATCAATTGATGGGAAAAAGCATACTCCGGCGCGCCGGGCAGAATGGCTTCGGTCAGGAAGCGGTTTGCCAGTAAACTATCGAGCGCAGCGGCGTAGGCAGATTGCGGCCGACCGAGGAGGGCATCCAGCTCGCGGTCGGAAAACGAGAAACCCAGCAGGGCCCCTGCTTCGAGCATTTCGCGCGCCGGGCGGCTCAACCCTTCCAGACGCAGGGCAATCGAATCGCGCAGGGTGGGCAGGACGGGGCGCGTTCCCCGCGCCCGGCGGATGGTTTCGGCGGCTTCGCGCAGCAGGAGCGGCAGGCCCTGCGCGTAGCGGGTCAGTTCTTCGTAGAGCGCGGGCGGAAGGGTCTCTTCGCGCAGCAGAGCTTTCAAGAAAGCGCGCGCTTCATCCAGGCGCAGGGCATGAAGCGGAATTTCCACCAGCGCGCGCCGCTGGCGCAAGGCGCGTTTGAACTGTAAAAGCGGCAAGGGCAGGTCATCGAGACGATGCGTGACCAAAATGAGCAGAGGCAGCAAGGGGGAAGTTTCGGTCAGTTCGCGCAGCGCGTCCAGCGAGGTGTCATCGGCCCAGTGCGCATCTTCGAGAACGAGAATAAGCGGACACGCCAGCGCCAGGGAGTTAAAAGCCTGCCGCAGGGCAGCGCGCAGTTCATCGGCGTTGGGATGGGCAGGCGCCAGCAGCCCAGGTTTGAGCAGGGCCAGGTCGGGGACGAGCGGCAACAGGCGGTTCAACCATTCGGGCGAAATTTTCTCACTGCGCGCCAGGAGCGGCGCAGCGGCGTTAAGAATCTGTGCCCAGGGAGCATAGGGACGGGGCGGGGAATCACTGACCGGCGGTGGGCAGTTGCCCCACAAGACGCGCGGGGCGGTTTCCCCCATCTCTTCGGCCAGGCGGCGCAAGGCTTCCTGCGCGAGCGCAGTCTTGCCCACTCCTGCCGGGCCAGAGACAAAAACGACCCGTCCCTGCCCGTTGACCAGACCCTGGAACAGGCCAGCCATTTGCTCCAACTCGGCCTCGCGGCTGATGAAGAGCGGCGCGGCGGCTTTTGGGAGCGCGGATGCGCGCGCCAGGCGGTTGTGCAGGATGTCGCTGTAGAGCGTCATCGTCTCTGGCATGGGTTGGGCGCTCAGTTCACGCTCCAGCTCGCGCGCCAGAGCCTGATAGGTGGCAAGGGCGGCGGCGCGGTTGCCGCTTTGGGTTTCCAGCCGCATTTTCAGGCGGACGGCTTCTTCATCCCAGGGGTCTTCCAACAGCAGCCGGCGGGTCCAGTTAAGAGCGCGGGACAGGTCGCCGCGTTCCGCATGGCCTTGCGCCAATTTCTTCAAAATCGTCAGGAAACGCTCCCGCAGGGCTTCGCGCCGGGCAATCAGGACTTCATCGCCTTCAATTCCTGCCAGCAGACCATTGCGATACAGCGCAACAGCGCGTTCCATCTCTTCCAGGCTCTCGCCAGCCTGCTCAAAGGCGGCCACATCCACCCACGCGAAAGGGGAGGCCTGCCACGAAACGGTTTGAAAAGAAACCATCAGCAGGTCGCGCGCCGGATGCGGCAGCAGGTTGCGGATGAGATACAGGTGGCGGCGCAAGTTGGCAAGCGCTTCGGGTTCCGGGTCATCGGGCCAGAGCGCGAAGGCCAGTTTTTTGCGGGAAAGCGGCTGGCCGGGCTGCAACACCAGCCGCGCCAGCAGACAGAGCAGACTATCGCGAAGCGGTAAGGAGAAAGTCTCCCCGCCATATTCCAGGCGCGGTTCGCCAAAAAAGAAGAAACGGATGAGTCCGGTCTGCACGCTTGCGATTATAGCGAGTCTCGAAAAATGAACAAAGACTCCTGGATGCCAAACGAACAAAATTGGAAGCCTGACTCAGACTGCCCTTGAAGAGCATGACGGTCGAAGTGCACAGATGACCGTAATATCAGGCCTGCGGTTAGAGACCGAATTTTTTAGAAAATTTAAACATCGGTTGTCACCGCGGAGAATTTAATTTATAGTAGAGAAAACGCCTCTTACAGGGAGCCAACCTCATGCGCTACCAGGTCAAAAATCTCGATACCGGCTCAGAATCTACCGTCACGCTGGAGACCGCCTTCAAGCCATTGACCATCCTGCCCGTCCCCTTTGTTTCGCAGGTCGGAACTGGCGCCGATTCCCGTCAAAACGACAGTGGCGCAGCAGCAGCAGTGATGCTGACGAGCGCCTACCTGCCCAACTCGGCCATAACGCCCGATATTTTCTCAACCCGTTTTGCCCTGCCCCCCGATACACATTTCAACCTGGCTCAGATTCGCGCTGCGCTGGCGAGTTTGGGAATACCCACCGAATTGCGCGCGGGATTGGGAATGCAAGATGTATTCGCCTTTCTGGCAGCCAGCAAGCCTATCCTGGCGCCACTGCGCTACCAAACCCTGGCAGAGGCCGGTTTAATGGAACACGGCCCGGGGGGGCCGCATTTTGTCGTCGTGGTCGGTCTTGATATTCGCCATATCTACATCCATGAACCACGCTGTGCCACGCCAAATGAAGGAGCGGCGCGCGCGCTGCCACTCGATGTTTTCTGGAGAGCCTGGAAGGAGACCGCCAGCGAAACGCAGTCCCCCATCCCCGAACGCTCGGCCCTTATCCCAGGCAACGCGCTCGGATTCCGCCTGGCTCGCCGGGTACGAGTCAACATTCTTTCATTGAACATTCGAAAAGGCCCAGCCTTGAATACTCCCCTGGTCGGGACGCTGCGCAAAGACCAGGTGGTCGACATCACCCGCGAGTTGAACGGCTGGGGCGAAATCCCAAACGTTGGCTGGGTGATGCTCGCTTATACCATCGCAGCCTGACCATCACTGAATGGCGGCTTCCATCATCTGGCCAAAGGTCAATTTGGCGGTTCCAGTAATGAGGGGGTAGATTTTCTTGTAACTGTAGGGGTAGTAGCACGGCAAAGAGAATGGATTAGGGTCATTGAACTGAATGCTTCGGTCTTTGATGCGCGAGTTACCCGCAAAGCCTAGCTGGTAGCCAAACAGCCTTAACAGCGCGCCGGGGTTATTTGGCACGGAGTCGTAAGGAAAGCAGAAGAATGAAATCGGGTGACCCAGTTTGGTTTCAATGATGCGCTTGCTCTCGCGCGCGTCCCAAACGCGGGTAGCGGTGGACGCAGCGCGATAATCAGGATGATACACGCCGTGCGAACCGATTTCTATCAATCCGGTCTGTTCCCATTCGCGCAAGTGACTCCAGCAAACATCGTTGGTCTTACTGGTTTCTTTGATGGAGCAAGTAAGTACAAAAAAGGTGGCATGAAAAGAATACTTCACCAACGCTGGAACAACCACTTCTTGCAAATTTTTGTAAATGGGCATGCCCACATCGAAACGCAAAAAACAGGAACGCCTGGGCGGCTGATATTCACCCCGCACAAAACGAAGAATCTCGTTGTTACTGAGAGCGTGATAGTTATTGTCACTTAACCATTGAAGTTGATACAAAAACCAGGCGGTGGTCATCTGCACCGTCTGCCCGCCTTTGTACTCTGAATCATGATATTCAATGGCAGGAATCCGTCTGGCAAGGCTGGGGTCCTCTGAAATGGACATGACAACCTCCTGCAAGCACCAACCAAAAGAAAGTTTACAAGTTATTTTATCGCATCCTGTACATTTCGGCTCTCCAATGATGCCAACGTTCGAGAGTAAGCGCAAACCAGCAAAACGCCAGCAACGAAATAGGCAGAGCATCGGTGATTCTGCTTATCTCTATCTTTAATTTTTATAATGTTTTTCTAATATATTCAATTTAGACTATGTGTAAGTGCTTTGTAAAGAGGCAAGAAGAAACTTTGAAGATGGAGTGAAACCTATGAAATGGCAATGGAAGATTGGGACCTTTGCAGGGATTGACGTATTTGTTCATGCCACATTTTTGTTGATTGTCGGCTGGTATGCATTTATCTATTGGCAGCAGACTGGCACATTGTTGGGCGCATTAGAGGGCATAGCATTTATCCTGTTGTTGTTCGCCGCTGTAACTCTCCATGAGTACGGACACGCACTGACTGCACGCAAATTCGGCGTCAGGACGCGCGACATCACCCTGTACCCGATTGGCGGCGTGGCGCGCCTGGAACGCATGCCAGATAAACCTATCCAGGAACTATGGGTGGCGCTGGCTGGCCCAGCGGTGAACGTGGTCATTGCGGCAGTTCTGTTCGGATGGCTTATCTTCACTAACAGCCTGATGCCACTGGGCGACTTAACCCTTGCAACCGGCTCGTTTATCGAACGGCTGATGCTGGTCAACGTATTCCTGGTAGTCTTCAACCTGATTCCAGCCTTCCCCATGGACGGCGGGCGCGTATTGCGAGCGGTGCTGGCGATGAATATCGATTATGTCAAAGCAACCCAAATCGCCGCCGCCATCGGTCAAGGCATGGCCTTCTTGTTCGGGTTGGCCGGGCTGTTTGGCAACCCCATGCTGCTGTTCATCGCTTTCTTCGTGTGGATGGGCGCATCGCAGGAATCCAGCATGGTACAGATGAAGAACGCCCTGGGCGGCATTCCCGTCACGCGCGCTATGTTGACCGATTTCGAGACCCTCTCGCCGCGTGATAACCTGTCGCGGGTGGTGCAGTTGGTGCTGGCCGGTTCACAGCGTGATTTCCCGGTAGTAGAAGACGGCAGAGTGTTGGGCATCCTTACCCGCGATGATTTTCTGAAAGCGCTCACCCAGCACGGCGAAGGCTTGCCGGTCTCGCAGGTGATGCACATCAACCTGCCCGTTCTGGATAGTTACGAAATGGTCGAAAACGCGCTGCTACGCTTGCAAGAAAGCGGCATTCCCGTCCTGCCAGTGACGCACGCCGGGCAGCTGGTTGGCATCATCACGCCAGAGAATATCACCGAATACCTGATGATTCGCTCGGCGCTCAAGGCCGGGGCGCGCGTACCGCTGATGTAAATTCTTTCAGGCCGGATTTCCATCCGGCCTGTTTTTTCTCTGCAATCATTCGGTAATCGTCCACCCTGCCAAACAGGGGATAATGAAATTGACCAGAGTATCTATCCCTGGTCAGTTTCGCCGGTTTATTGCCCGCGTTGCTACGGGCAAGGAGGTCCGCATGAATCGCAGGTGGGGTATATTACTCAGCGCGCTCGTTCTTGTGGCGCTATTGCTTCAATTTTCCCCCTTACCAACCACCGAAAATGCCGCAGCAGCCAGCCGCTGTCATTGGGCCGCCTTTGTGGCGGATATTACGGTGCCAGATGGCACCACCTTCAAGCCCGGCGACTCCTTCGTCAAAACCTGGCGGTTGAAAAATATTGGAACCTGCGCATGGTCTAAATACTACAGCCTGGTTTTCACCGGCGGCAGCCAAATGGGCGCGCCCGCTTCGGTATCCATGCCTGTCAGCGTCGCGCCGGGTCAGATGGTAGATGTTAATGTCAACATGATAGCGCCCACCGCCACTGGCAGTTATCGCGGTTATTGGATGCTCAAGAACGCTTCAGGGGTCAAATTCGGCATTGGAACGAATGCCGATAAAGCCTTTTGGGTCGATATCAGAGTCGACAGCCCGTCTACCCCGCCGCCTAACGCCCAAGGACTGGTTTTACAAGGGACGGTGCGCCGCGACAGCAAAACGGTTTCAGGCGTGGACATCTATTACAGCATCGGTTTTGCTTATCCCAACGGCGGGGAACGCATTGCCACCACCGGCGCAGATGGCCGCTACTCCACATTCATCCCACTCTCAGGCAACGCGGAGGGTGTAACGATTTGGGCCAAAGCCAACGGCTACACTTTCGAACCCGCCATCTACTCGTGGTATCACCCCGCCGGCCTTGAAACCCGCACTCTCGACTTTGTGGCCGCGCCCGGCACGCCCGCGCCCTTCCCTGGGCCAGGCGCAAGTTTCGATTTTGGCTATCGCGCCGGTGAAGCAGTTTGGTCGAGCGGCGCCGGGGTTCTGCCCTACCCCGGCGCAGACGGCGATTCGCGCGGCTATGTCCTCCAAAGCCACCAAACCCGGCTGGAGGATGGCCGACTGGACGAAGAACCGAACCTGGTCGTCAGCCCGCAGAATGTTTCCAACGGCTACATTCAAGGCGCGTACCCGGCCTACGCCGTCCGGGCTGGCGACCGATTTCGAGCATCGGTCGGCTGCGTCTATGGCGCGAATTGCAACGTCGTATTTCGCATCGATTACCGCATCGAAAACGGCCCGGTTACGAATTTCTGGGTTTGGGCAGAAAAAAACGAAGGCCAGATTTATTTCATCGATAAAGACCTGGGCGCGCTGGCCGGGAAAAACGTGACTTTCATCCTGACTGTGCTGGCAAACGGCTCAGCCGAGGGCAACCGCGCCGTATGGGGACATCCGCGCATCATCAACACAACCCCTGCCGCCACTGCCACCCCGCCCCCCACAACAGTCCCTCCCATACCGCCTGCCGCCGCAACGGTATTGGACTTCACCGCCGACCCCTGCGCCGCGCGCTGGATGACTGGCGCCAGCCTGAGTCCGCAGTCCTGCCCGTTTGCGGAAGGCGATTCGCGCGGCTTTGCCCTGCGCATCGAGGCTCCGCGCCTTGAAAACGGCGTGACAGATAGCGGCCCAGCCCTGCTGGTCGCGCCGCAAAGCAAGTACAACGGCTACATTCAGGGCTTTTACCCGGAATACACCGTCCAGCCCGGCGACCGATTCCGAGCCTCGGTCGGCTGTGCCTACGGCTATTCGTGCTATGTGACCTACCGTCTTGATTACCAAATCAATAACGGCGGCATTCGAACCCTGTGGAAATGGAATGAAAAGAACGAGGGCAAAATCTATCAATTAGACAAGGATTTGAGCAGCCTGGTTGGGAAAAAAGTGCGCTTTATCCTGACTCTGTTGGCCGCCGGTCCTGCCACCCACGACCGCGCCATTTGGGGCCAGCCGCGCATCATCAACCCCAATGCCGCCGCCACCCCCACGCCAGCCGTCCCACCCACGGCTACCGCCACACCCGAGCCCCCCAGCATGGTGACCGGCGCAACCGTCAACATTAACGTGCCTGCTATAGTCTACTGCGGAGGCCCCAACCCGGTGGATGTCAGCGGGACAATTACCGTCAACGGCCCAACGACCGTTACTTACCACTGGGAAATGCGCGGCGATAAAACCAGCACCACCGCCGACCAGACTGTCACCTACCCCTCGGCCGGCACCTATGCAATTAACGAGGGCCCCTATAAAGTAGATTGTGGCAGTTACACCGCCCAACTGGTCATCACCAGCCCCAACCCTTTCGCATCCGAGGTCTTCTCCTACTCCGTAGGCGGAAAAGTGAGCAATCTCCAAACCCATGCCCAAATTCCCCTTTTTGTCAACTGTGCCGGGGGAATGCGGGTCGGTCTGATAGGGAGTATCAGCACGGATGGCCCCATGCTGGTGACATACCACTGGGAAATTGGCCGAGATGGCGTGATAACAGACATTCTGCCTGACAAAATTGCGCATTTTACATCCAGCAGCACCCTGGACCTGAGCCATGAAGCGCAAGTCAACTGCGGCAACTACTTTGCCCGACTGGTCGTGACACGTCCCAATTCTGTCTCATCTCAGGTCGATTTCGTGCTGACGATTCCCACCCTCCTGCCAATTTATAATTTTGACATCTTCCAAGCCATTGAAGCAATCCCCTGCAACGAACTCGTCAACTACGCATGGATGCCTGAGACCTGCAACGGCGAATCGGGCGGCTGCTGGGTCAGTACCACTCCGCTCTTCGGCCACCATCATGCCGGGTTCCTGCGCCATGATGGAATTACCATTTGCGGCCTGAACCTGCCATAGCACCAGGGAATTCCGCAGCCTGTTCAGCAATCCAAATCCGCTCATGCGAGCGGATTTGGGCTTTAATCCCGGTGATATAATTAATTCCTATCCCCCACAAGGAGTCTCCCGTGAGCGATGCTCGAATTGACCGTTTCGCAAGTATCCTGGTAGATTATTCCACCCGTCTGGGCCCTGGCGACCGGGTACTCATCGAAGGCACCACCGCCGCCGAACCACTCATCCGAGCCCTGTACATCCGGGCGCTGGAAGTTGGGGCGCACCCACACGTTTTAATAGAATTTCCCGACCAGCAGGAAATCTTCTTTGAAAAAGCCGAAGACAGCCAGTTAGATTACCCGCCCACCTTTCAAAAACTGGCCTACGAAACTTTCGAATCGCGCATCCGCATTCACTCTTCCACCAACCCCCGCGCGCTTTCCACCTTTGCCCCTGCCAAATTGGGCCGCCGTCAAAAAGCCCTCGCTCCCATTCTTCAAACCCAAATGCGGCGCGGCGCGGCGGGCGAACTGCGCTGGCTAACTACGCTCTTCCCCACCGAAGGCTACGCCGTGGAGGCCGGCATGGGCTGGAACGCCTACCAGGATTTCGTCTTTCGCGCCTGCCATGCCAACGAATCTGACCCGGTGGCCTATTGGAAAAACGTGGAAGCAGAGCAAGCGAAAATCATTGAGCGGCTCAAAGGTCGCACCCTGGTCACACTGCGCGGGCCCAATGTAGATTTGAGTCTCTCCATCAAAAACCGAACCTTCATGAACTCCTGTGGCACACACAACATGCCCGATGGCGAAATTTACACCGGGCCGGTCGAAGAGTCGGTTAACGGCTGGGTCAAATTCACCTACCCTGCCATCTACAACGGCGTGGCCGTTGAGGGCATCGAGTTAATTTTCTCCAACGGGCGCGTGGACAAAGCCAAAGCTGAGAAAAACGAAAAATTCTTGCTTGAAATGCTCGCCTCCGATACCGGCGCGCGCTACCTGGGCGAATTTGCCATCGGGACGAATTTCGAAATCGACCGTTTCACCGGCAACATCCTGTTCGATGAAAAAATCGGCGGCACTTTCCACATGGCGCTCGGCGCAGGCTACCCGGAAACCGGCTCTAAAAACAAGAGCGCCATCCACTGGGACATGATTTGCGACATGCGCGCCGACGCCGAAATCGCGGTGGATGGCGAGGTCATTTACCGAAACGGCCAATTCGTGTTTTAGTACATCCCCACGGAAGAATTGACCTGCCGGGCATAGGCATCAATCCCCCCCGACAGGCTGAACACGTTCTTCCATCCATTTTGCAGCATCCACGCCGTAACATTTGCCGAGCGCACCCCGTGATGACACATCACCACCATCGGCGCATCCGGGTTGCGCAGCGGCTCAGGAAACGCATCCTTTAACTGGCGCGCCAGCACGCTCATGGGCAACACCAAGACGCGCTCATCGCGGATAGCCGCCAACTCTACCTCCCACGTTTCACGCACATCGAGCAGGGTAAAACGTTCACCCTGCTCGAGTTTTTTTGCCAACTCTTGCACGCTGATTTCAGGAATCACAAAATCTCCAAAAATAGATTACTTCTGTAGTTTCGACTTCACCGTAAACGTCTCATTCGAGGCAAACAACCTGCCAAGCGGTTCGGCTTCTAATCCCATCACCTTACTGTTGACAAAATACTCAAAGTTGAATCCAGTGACATCGCCTGCCTTTTTGCCAGGAACAGGCATCAGCCGGGCCGTCAGCGGTTTATGTAAACGCAACGATAGCACAGCCACATCCAGGAGCAGCGCCGCAATCTGTTCCACCGTTACATCGCCAGGAAGAGGAAGCGTATCCAACCCTGTGCCACACACCGCCGAATACATCAACAGGTCCTTCACAGTCAGCGCGCCGCTCGCCACGCGCCCGGCCAGGGTGGCATCTTCCAGAATGGGCATCATCAACCCACAAAACCCTGCGCGATGAAAATCAGCCCGGTCAAGGGCATCCGTCAAAATTGAAGCCGCCGCCAGCGACCCATGCAGCCCAACTTTTGGCGCGCCCAATCTCTCAAAAGCCGCTCCAAGCGAAGCCGCCTCGTCAGGATATGGCGCATATGAAAAATCAATTCCACCAAAACGCGCATTAAAGCGAAACTTGAGCGGCTCAGCCGCATAGGCCAGTTTACGGCCATGATTTTCAATTTCCTTAACCAGCGCCTGACGGCCTTCTTCCACCGAACGAGCATTCGCAAATGCTTCCACGGCTAAATCTGCCGCTTCTAAGGCCAGCGCAAAGGTTGGCGTTTCGGTATCATAATAAGCCGCAGGAAAGAACGGCCCGCCTGGCGGCACGTTTGCCAGCGCGGCAAAACGCAGGTTTGCAAAACCATCTGGCGAAAGCGTGGCGTTCCGTACAATCACATCGGCGCACGAACGCACCGCCGGCAGGTACACGCCATGTTCAGAATCAGCCATCAGGCCGGAGAAAAAAATATTCTTCGAGGCCGCAATTGCATCCGGAATCATCTCGTAACTTTCCGGCACATCTGGCAGGGCCGGGCCGAGCGAGGCATAATCAATGCCATTTTCGGCAATGGCCTTGCTTAAACGCTGGGCAAAGCGCGTGGTCAGCCCAATCGAATCGGCCCCCAACAAACGTGTAAATGGCACGCTGGCAATCCGCGTGGTCTGAATCTCGTAGCCAGCCTCCTCAAAAGCCTTTTTCGCCGTTGAAAGGAAAATCCCCGCCGATTGAATGCGGTCTTCTTTCATCGGCCAACCAACGTTCATGAAGTATGTAATGGAGCGAATTTTCATGCTGCCTCGTTTCTTTGCCGGACGACCTCAAACATCAACACCGCCCCGGCAACGCCTGCATTGAGTGACTCTATTTTACCCGGCATTGGGATATTCACAAAAACATTCGCCAGTTCACGCGCGGGTTGGCTGGCTCCTTCGGCCTCGCCGCCCACGATTAAGGCAGTTCTGGATTTAAAATCCGCGCCCCAACAGGAAACCTGCCCCTGGGCATCGGCCAGAAAAACGTTGAATCCCGCCAGAAGAGCGCGAATTTCTCCCCACTGATAACCTGCCACCGTTAAGCGAAAGTGCGCCCCCATCCCGGCGCGCACCACCTTTGGCGCCCAGGGGTCGGTCGTTTCGGGCGGAATCAGCACCGCCTCCGCGCCCGCCGCGGCTGCCGTCCGAATCAGCGTCCCCAGGTTGCCAGGGTCACGGATTTGGTCGGGAATCAGGACAAAGGTCAGAGATTCGGGATTCAGAATTCGTCGGTCGGGCAATTTCAAGACCGCAAGCACTCCTTGCGAGCTTTCCGTCTCGCTGGCCGAGCGAAAGACATCCGGCAGCACCTCTTCCACTTCCACGCCTGCCGCGCTCAGGCGCTCGACCAGTTTTTTTCCACGATTAGACGTTTCCGCGCTAAACAAAACATACGCAAACGGCCAATGCGCAGCCCAGGCATCCTCAACCAGCCGAACGCCCTCCGCCAGGAACAGCCCGGCTTCGCGCCGCTCCTTGGGCCGCCCGGCCAGCAAGCGCGCCTGTTTGATTTTGGGGTTGTGAGAGGAGCTAATCATCATTCAAGCGCAAGGGATGAATGTCCCTGTCATCCAGGATTGGCGTCAGACGTATTTTCGCATCGATTGTAACATTATCCATCTTCCCGGCTTTTCACAATCAGAAACGACTTTCACATCAACAGGCTCTCCACCAACCCCGGAATCTGGCGGACAGATTGGGTATTCCAGTACCGATAACGCTGCACCGATTCGCGCGCAGACTGCAACTGCTCCGGCTGACGGACAAGACTCTCCAACAAGGTACGCTGCCCCAGTTTTTCGAGCGCCACCCAGCCCAGCCCATAACGACGAATAAATTCCAGGTTGGGCTGTTCCTGACCGGGAATGTATGAGGTGGCAATGAACGGCTTGCCAAGCGTCACGCTCTCCAGCAGAATGTTCGGCCCGGCCTTGCCCATCACCACATCGGCGGCAGACATTGAGCGGGCAATGTCCCTGGTAAACGGCAGCGCATGCACATTGCGATATCCACGAAACCGTTCATAGAGCGCATGATTCGTGCCTACCGCCAGGATGATTTGCAATCCCTGAATTTGAGACAAGTGCTCCACCACCGCCGCATAACCAGTCGCCCCCTCGCCGCCGCCCTGCATAAAAACGGTAAACAGTCCAGGGTTCAGTCCCATCCGCTCCAGGGTTTCGGCGCGCGCCGGTTGGTCATGATAGAATTGCCCGCGCACTGGCCAGCCGGTAAGGTGTAGCCGCTCTTGCGGAATTTTGGCTTCCAGCGCCTGCTGGAAAGTCTCGCGGGTCGGCGCGAAGACCGCATCCGCGTTGCGTTCCGTCAGCCAGGCCGAATGCACCGGGCCAGGGTCCGAAAGCAGCATGGCAAACGGACGCCGCATGCGCGGCCACAACCTCATGGCCGCCATCACTTCATCCGCCAGGAAGGGGTAGGTCGTCATCACCAGGTCGGGTTTGGTTTGCTCCATTGCGCGGATGATGAGCGGCGCCAGAGATTGCGCCAGAGCATGTACCAGGCGCGCCCGGCGCGGGCCATTGCTCAAGCGATATTCCAGCGACCACAGCCAGAGCGCATGACGGCTGACCGTGCGATAATGCCAGTGAATCATGCGCGGCTGCGGGTCGATTAACTCAATCTGGTGTTTCTCATTGAGAAGGTCGCGCAGCGCTTCGCCCAGGCTGACATGCCCGCCTCCTGTCTTAGATACAAAAATCAGAATTTTCGCCATGTCAAAAATTGCCTCGTTGTCGGTACAAGTGGAAGGACAAGGCCCACCGCTTCTATTGGTCCATGGGTTCGGGATTTCGTTCAACATCTGGCGGAATCTGCGCCCGCGCCTCAGCCCCCATTTTACCCTTGTCATGCCAGAACTGCCCGGAATCGGAGCGTCGGATTTGCCCTCGGCCCGCGCCCACTATCTCCAGGCCGCCGCCCGCGCCCTGCGCAGCCTGCGGCGCGAACTCAAAGTTGCGCAATGGAACGTGCTGGGCTACTCCAGCGGCTCACGGGTGGTGGAACGCTACCTGAACCTGGATACAGGCGGCGTGGAACGCGCTGTGCTGCTCTGCCCATTGAAAACGCCTGTTGCCGTTGCGATGGGATTGCAATTCGGCCTGTGGCTCGATTCGCGTTGGTCCCGAGCTGGAGATTTCATTCTGAGCGGCTCTCGGCTGAATTTTCTCATCCGTTTACTGGCATTTAACCTGCGTCCACATCCACTCTCTGCCGAGTGGATGCGCGAAATCAGCGCCTGCCACCCTGAAACGCTCAAACGCACCCTGAGCAGTTTGCCAAAGGGCGGAAGCCGCCCTTTCCAACTCCCGAATGTCCCTACCCTGATGGTGTGGGGTAAACACGATTGGATATCCGTCCCCCCGCGCCGCCCCGGCCCACGCGACCAGTTGGTCAATGCCAATCATAGCGCCCCCGTCACCGCAGCCGCCGAGGTAGCCAATGCCATTTTGCAGTTTCTGCAATAGCGCCAGATTTCAACCAGATGTTCGGATTCTCTCCAAAAACGCCAGCGCCGCCTGCCAGAATGGGGATTCAGGCCCTTTTTCAATGTCCAAATCATGTCCCATGTCAAAGCGCATAAACTGAAATTCAGGATGCGCCGCCAATACCGGCGGGATTTCGGCATCTTGCAGCAGGCCGCCCATTGCGGGGCTGGCCTGGGTCAGGAGCAGCGGGCAGTGAATGCGGTCGAAATCAACGTCCTGAATATCAGTAAAAAACTCCGCTACCCGGCCCTCGGCATGATAATCCATGACATGCGGGTCGAGCAAAAACATTTCCTCAGCCTGAGCGGGCGACAATCCGCGCCGAATCAACTCCTCCACTGGTCGCCCGGCCAGTTTGCGGCGCAGGCCAAACAGTTTGACCTGGCGGCGGCTGTTCATCATCTCGATGTGCGTGGCGAGGTCGAAGGAAGTATCCCCCGTCACGACGGCGCGGACTTTTTGAGGGAAGTTTTGCGCCAGGTGAAGAGCAATTGAGCCGCCCATTGAATGGCCAAGCAAAACCGCCGGTTCAGACGCGAAATGCTCCAGCACAGCCGTGCCATCCTGGTAAAAGCCTTGCGCCGAATAGCGGGACGCGCGTGCTGATTGGCCGTGTCCACGAAAATCAAACGCAACCACATGCCATTGAGGGATCAGGAAGGGCAAAACAGACGTAAAAACCTGCCATCGGTTGGTAAAACCGTGCAGAAGCAAGAGCAAAGGCCCATTGACAGGGCCTTCGGCGAGGTTCAGAGTCAGGTTGTGGGTCGTTAATTGAAATTCACGCATGAATCTATTTATTCCAAAACCGCCCAATGAGATTTAACAGTACCGTCAGCGCAATCGAAATCAAAATCGAAGTCGCCAGCGGAAAGTAAAACACGCCATTCTGGCCCTCGATGCGGATGTCGCCAGGCAGGCGGCCAAGCGGCAAACCAAATCTTCCAGCCAGAAACAATGCCCCGCCAATCAGGAAGAGCAAGACGCCCGCAAGCATCAGAAAACGGCCCATCGATTCCATAAATTCCCGATAGTAAAGAATGATCAAAGAAGCCTGGGCTGCGCCCCATCTTCGGGATAGGCCACTCCTAAATGGTTATACGCCAGTTTTGTGGCGACCCGTCCCTGCGGAGTGCGGTCAAGGAAGCCCAACTGCAAGAGATACGGTTCAACCACGTCCATGATGGTGTCGGCTTCCTCGCTGATGGCGGCGGCGATGGTGTTGAGGCCCACCGGACCGCCGTTATATTTTTCGATGATGGCTTTCAGCACGCGCCGGTCCACATCGTCCAGTCCAAGCGGGTCAACCTGCATCAGGTCAAGGGCCTGGGAGGCCATTTCGCGGGTGATGTGGCCCTGACCGCGCACCTGGGCATAATCACGTGCGCGGCGCAACAGACGCAAAGCAATGCGGGGCGTGCCGCGCGCCCGGCGGGCAACTTCAGAAACGCCTTGCGGGTCGGCTTCCACTTTCAGCATGGAGGCCGCGCGGCGAACGATGGACTCCATCGCAGGCTGGTCGTAGTAATCGAGCCGATACACCGCCCCAAAACGGGCGCGCAACGGCGCAGTGACCAGCGCCAGCCGGGTGGTGGCCCCAATGACGGTAAAACGCGGCAGTTTGAGCCGGATGGAGCGCGCCGAAGGCCCTTTGCCGATAACAATGTCGAGGGCAAAATCCTCCATTGCCGGGTAAAGGACTTCCTCCACCGCCCTGCCAAGCCGATGAATCTCGTCTATGAACAGAACATCGCCCGCCCGCAGGTTGGTGAGAATGGCGGCCAAATCGCCCGCGCGCTCGATGGCCGGGCCAGAGGTGATTTTGATGTTGACTTCCATCTCATTGGCAAGAACGTGCGCCAGAGTGGTCTTTCCCAGACCAGGCGGCCCGTAAAATAGAACGTGGTCGAGGGCTTCGCCGCGCTGGCGGGCCGCCGCAATCAAAATCGCCAGATTTTCTTTTACCTGGTCCTGGCCGATTAAATCGGCCAGTTTCTGCGGACGCAAAGCGTGGTCAATGCGGTCATCGGGCCTGGCTTCAGGAGTCACAGGACGGTTCTTGGGGTCGGTCATGGAGCGATTATACTTCGAGCAGGAACAATTTGCCGGTTGAAAGATGCGCATCAAAACGGTATACTTTTGAATACAACCGCGCCAAGCGAAACCTGGTTTATAACGATAAAGGGCAAAGACTCATGGTCAGGAAAATTCTTACCGGTATTTTGTACATTTTTCTCTCCATCTGCCTGTTTGCCGGGGCAATTGGCAGCGCCATTTACAACCTCGATTCAGGCAGCCGGTCATCGTCTTCCTCATGGTCGAGCGGTTCGGAAAGTTATTCCGAAAGTTCCGACGATGATTGGAACAGTTCGGATGACAGCGATTGGGGATGGGGAAGCGATTCTGGGAGCGATAGCTGGGGCAGCGACTCGAGCAGTGATAGTTGGGACAGCGGCTCTTCAGATAGCGGCAGTTGGGATAGTTGGGATAGCGGTTCCGACAGCGGCAGTTGGGATAGCGATTGGTAAACAGCCTATGAAATTAACCACTTTGATTAACTACATTGGCGCGAGCATGATTTTGCTGGCCTTGTTTCCCCTTCCCATTGGGCAGTTTGCGTGGGGCGCGGCGGGGGTTTGGGCGCTGGTTCGGGGAATTTCCCTGCTCAATCAAGCCGTAAACGAAACCCAGTCGGCAAACGCGGCAGTCCGCAGTCCTTCCCCCGCTCTAAAACGCCTAATCGCATCCCAACCCCAGGCAGCGGCTCAGCCGTTTCAGTTCAAAATTCCCGAAAACATCCCCTCTGACCTGAAATGCCCTTCGTGCGGCGCAAACATCGGACCCACCACGCGCAAATGCGAATACTGCGGCTCGGTGCTTCAGCCCGTAATAGACCTGCCCGAACCCGTTCACCTGGCTGGTCTGTTGATGGGCAAGGGAATGCGCGTGCGCCTGCCCGATGGCGGCGAACGCGATTTTCGCGTACAAGGCCGGGCGCTCATTGCGGAACTGTGGCAGGCCTCGCGCGGCCCCAACGTTCCCTGGACGTTCACCGGCAACCTGTATGCCGGGTTCGCGCTTTCGGGCGCAAAGCCTGCCTACCTGCTGAACTGGCAAAACCAGTTTTACCTGTTCGAGCAGAGCAAAAAAGTGAACGACCAGCACATTCAGCAACACTTTCTGCCGTATGCGCGCGCCTTTGGGCAAAGCGACCAGATGGGACGGGTGGAATTTGACTATGAAGGCCGCCGATGGCGCATCACCGATATTGGCCGCTCGCAGGTCATCTTCACCGAAGGCGCAGGCCTCCACATTCAGCGCGGCGCTGAGGCGCGCTTCATTTCCGCTGAAAGCGGCAGTCTGCGTCTGCTGGTAGAAGATTACCGCGCCGGCGGTGCGGCGCAAGACATGGTTTGGGTGGGGTACGAAGTAACCGAAAACGATATTCAATATGCGTAATGCGTTGAGGAGATAAAACCTTATGAAAAAGCTTCCGCTTCTCTGGCTGTTCGTCGCGGCGCTCGTCATTGGGCAAGGGCTCTCCTATCTGGCCTCGCCAGAGTCCTGGCAGTCCTTTTTTGCCGCCCTGCCGCGCATTTTGAGCATGATTGCCTTTTGGGGGCCAATTATCGCCCTCATCGCCGGGGCCATGGTGTGGAGCGTGATGCGCCTGATGGGATTTGATTCGCTGGAGGCCATCCGCGCCGAATCGGTGGAGCAGAACAACCCCGCCCCGGCCATCCTGTTCGTGGGAGCGCTGATTGCCAGCCTGCTGTTTCTGATGCTGGTAATCAAACCCTGAAGCCGGCAGACCGCCTGCCCCTGCAACAACGTTGCCAGCCTTTTATGGCTGGCATTTTTCTTAAAAAATCTGTTTTTGCTTGACTCTCCCTTTGAAAGATGCTATTCTGATATTAGATATTATATCTAATATCAAACATCTCATTTTGGAAATCCAAACCACATGCTCACAGACCTGCCCACCCACCGCCAATTGCGCAATCTCGTAGCCGACCAACTGCGCGCCGCCATTCTGGAAGGCCGCTATAAACCGGGCGAATGGCTGCGGCAGGAACGCCTGGCGCAAGAACTGAACGTCAGCCAAATGCCGGTGCGCGAAGCGCTTAAAGAACTGGCCGCCGAAGGGCTGATTGAGCATGTGCCATATCGCGGCGTACGGGTAATTGAATTTTCGGCGGAGGACATAGAAGACCTGTACACGCACCGCGCTTTTTTGGAGGGACGCGCTGCCGCCTGCGCCGCGCACGCCATCAGGCCAGAGGAGGTAGCGGAACTGAAGCGATTGCAAAACGAGATGGAACAAAACCTGGCGCCTGAACATGTAACCCGATACCGCGAACTCAACCGGCGATTTCATCAACTCATCTATAACGCCAGCCGCCGCGAGTATCTCATTCGCACCCTCAGCCAGATGTGGGCGGCCTTCCCTACCATGCTCATTGGCAACTTCGCCGCCACTGCCGACCATCCTCTCCCAGAACGCGACCATTCGGACAGTCTCGAACACCATACCATCATCGAGGCTCTTGAAGAAAAAAACGCGCTGAAAGCCGAAACCGCCATGAAAGAACACATCCTGACCACCGGCCGACAACTGGTTCAATTGCTAAAACGGTGAAGCGATGACCACTCTGATGGCAATTGGCGGCGCAATCCACCCCCAAAGACCAACCGTGTTACAAGAATTTGTCCGGCGGGCAGGCGGGGTTTCGGCACGGATTGTCATCCTGCCGCAGGCTTCGGCGTTGAAAGATACCGGTGAACATTACGAGGAAGTCTTCCGCAGCCTGGGGGCGGCCAATGCGCATGCGTTGAAGTTTCAACAGCGGAGCGAGACCACCCAGCCGGAATTCATCGAACAGTTGCGCCAGGCCAGTGGGATTTTCATCGCCGGGGGCAATCAGATGCGGCTTTCGGCATTGCTGGGCGGCACCCCGCTTGAAGCCGGGCTGCTCAGCGCGTATCGACGCGGATGCGTGGTTGGCGGGACAAGCGCCGGGGCGGCCATTCTCTCCAAAACCATGATTGCATATGGAAAAAACGGCGCTACCCCGCGCGAAGGGATTCTCCAGTTTACTCCCGGATTAGGCTTTACCGAAAAATTCACCTTTGACCAGCATTTTCGCCAGCGCGACCGGCTGGGACGGCTCATTTACGCCGTCGCCACTCATCCGGGCCTCTTGGGAATCGGGGTAGATGAATACACCGCCGCCATTGTGCAAGACGATGAATTCATCACGGTCTGCGGCTCTGGCGCGGTGACCATTGTGGACGGACGGGAAATCACTGCCACCGATGTGGCCGAAATCGAACAGCGCGGCGTGGTAGCGGTTGCCAATCTCAAGGTCCACATTCTGACCGATGGTTGTGTGTATGACGGGAAAACGCGCGCCGCGCGTATCCCGCAAAAAACGCTCCTGGTGGAATAACCAGGAAAAACTGATAAGGAGAAGAAGCATGAAGTCGTTCAAACCCCTGTTCTTTCTCGTCCTGGTTCTGGCACTGATTCTGGCGGCTTGCGGCAGCCCGGCCACCCCAGCCCCGGCCCAGCCAGAGCAACCCCAGCAACCCGCCGAACCAGCAGCAACCGAAGCGCCCAAGCCCACCGAGGCCCCCACCATTGACCCCAACGCCCCGGTAAAAGGCGGCACCGTCATCGTCGGCACGCCGCAGGAACCCGGCACGCTCAACCCTTTGCTCGCCGCCGGCACGATTGATGACGTCATCGGCGCTTTCATCGTCGAAGGGCTGGTCGGCATTGATGCGGATGGCAATTACGTTCCCGTCCTGGCTGAAAGCCTGCCAACGGTTTCGGAAGATGGCCTGGTGTTAACCTACCCCCTCAAGAAGGGCATCAAATGGTCAAATGGCGATGACTTTGTATGCGCCGATGTGCAGTTCACCCTCGATGCCATCCTCTCGGACCTTTCGGGCGCCAGCACTTCAGGGTATAGCGACATCGAGAGTATCGAATGCACCGATGACTACACCGCCGTTGTGACGATGACCGCAGTCTATGCGCCCTATTTGCGCCTCTTCTCATACATCGTGCCACGCGCCGCGGGCGACCTGGCAAAGATGGATACCTGGGAATACAACCGCGCCCCCATCGGCACCGGCCCCTGGGTGGTGAAAGAATGGAAGTCGGGCGACTACATCGAATTGGCCCCCAACCCCAATTATCGCGAAGAAGGCAAGCCCTACCTCGATAAAGTCATCGTTAAAATCCTGCCCAGCCGTGAAGTGGGCATGCAATTGCTCGGCACCGGCGAAATCACCACCCTTTGGGACCTGACCGAAGCCGATTTTACCACCATCGAATCAATGCCAGGCGTTACCTGGGCTGGTACGCTCTACGGCTCAGGCGAAAACGAACTGCTGGTCTTCAACCTCGGCCCAACCGATGGCTCGGCTCCGGCTGACCCATCCAGCAACCCCCATCCCATCCTGAGCGACCTGCGCGTGCGCCAGGCTATTCAATACGCCATCGACAAACAACTTCTGGCCGATACCCTGCTCTTTGGGAACGTTAAAGTAGGCAGCAGCGTGCTGCCCACCGGGCCATTTGCATGCCCGCAGCCTGCCAGCGAATTCAACCCCGACAAAGCCAAAGCCCTGCTGGAGGAAGCCGGATGGACAGTCGGCGCAGACGGCATCCGCGAAAAAGACGGACTGCGTTTGAGCCTGAAAATTGGCACCACCACTGGCAACCAATTGCGCGAGCAGACCGAACAAGTTTTAATTGAAATGATGCGCGAAGTAGGCATCGAGTTCGTCATCGACAACATGCCTTCCGATATGCTGTTTGCCTCCTGGAGCTCAGATGGCGCCCGCAAGAAAGGCCGCTTCGACATCCTGATGTACACCACCGGCCCCGGCATTGACCCCGATAGCCACCTGTTCAGCAACTATCACTCGTTGCGCATCCCCAGCGCCGATAACGATGGCGCGGGCAACAACTTCAGCCGCTACATCAATCCAGATGTAGACCAGTGGATTGACGATGCCGCAGGCACAACCGACATGGCAAAACGCAAAGAACTGTATTGCAAAGTAGCCGAGCAAATCAACAAAGACCTGCCACGCATCTTCCTGTATGAGCGCCTCATCTTAAGCGGATACCGCGAAAACCTGCAAAACTTCCGCGTTTCGCCCGGCTATGCCGATTTCACCATCGATTCGCAAAATTGGTGGTTGAAGAAGTAACCAGGCACACGGGTACACAGTTAACGAAAAAAGCAAACAGGTCGCAGGGGATGGTCATTGTCTGCCGTGACCATCCCCTGTAGTCCAAAGAAGTTGCCCATGACCACCTATATCCTGAGACGCCTGCTTCAATCGGGGCTGACTTTGTTTGTCATCTCTATGCTCCTGTTCGGGCTAATTAGCCTGGTGCCGGGCGGAATGATGACTGCCTACGCCGAAAATCCTGATATGACGCCCGAAGATATTGCCCGCCTGGAAGCCCGCTACGGGCTGAACGACCCCGCGCCTGTGCGATATCTCAAATGGCTGGGCAGTACCTTGCGCGGCGATTGGGGCAATTCCTTTGTCTCCAAACGACCGGCGTTACAGGAAATTGCTGACCGCCTGCCTAACACTATTCTCCTCATGGGCGTCATGCTGATAGTGACTTTGCTGATTGCCGTGCCGCTCGGCATCCTTTCGGCGCTTAAACAATATACCCTCTTTGACCACATCACGACCACCCTGGCTTTTGCCGGGCAATCACTGCCCGTCTTCTGGTTTGGACTTTTGCTCATCATCATTTTTCATGTCACCCTCAAACGGCCTGATGGCACGCCGCTTCTGCCAGGCTCGGGCATGTACTCCCTGGGGCAGGAAAAATCGCTCTGGAACCTGGTAGAGCACATGATTCTGCCCATCGCCATGCTGGCGCTGGTTTCGGCGGCAGGCTACATGCGCTATATGCGCTCTTCCATGCTAGATGTCATCCATGAAGATTACGTCCGCACAGCGCGCGCCAAAGGCTTGCGCGAGAGAATTGTCATCTTCAAGCACGCCATGCGCAACGCACTCATTCCACTGGTCACTCTAATTGGTCTTGACCTGCCCTCGCTGTTCGGCGGCGCGCTTTTTACCGAAACCATTTTTGCCTGGCCCGGCATTGGGCGGCTCTACTTTACCGCCGCGCTCAAAACGGATTATCCAGTGATTATGGCTGTTCTGGTCATCTACTCTGGCCTGATTATCCTCTCCAGCCTGCTTGTAGATGTCTTATATGCCATCCTCGACCCGCGCATCCGATTGAGTTGACCTATGACAGCCACAACTTCCTCCATCCCGCGCAAGAAAACCGTCCGCGAAGAATCCCTGCTTCTGTTCTTCTGGCTGCGTTTCCGCAAACACAAAATGGCTCTGGCAGGCGGGGTGATTATGCTCATCATCACCCTGATGATTGCCTTCGCGCCGCTCATCAGCCCCTATGACCCGCTTAAACAAGACCTGCGCAACCGCTTCAAGCCGCCCTCGGCTCAAAACTGGTTCGGCACCGATGACCTGGGGCGCGATATGTTCACCCGCACGCTCTACGGCGGGCGCATCTCGCTCACAGTCGGACTGCTGGCAATGGCCGTCTCGATTGTGCTGGGTTCGCTGATTGGGCTGGTCTCCGGCTATTACGGAGGCTGGGTCGATAACATCCTGATGAGAATTACGGAAATCTTTCTTTCGATACCACGCCTGTTCGTCCTGATTGCAATGGGCATGTTGCTGCGCACCCTCGACCTGCCCATCCTCAAGGCCGGGTCTTTCCTGCCGATTTCGATAGTCATTGGGGCGCTCTCCTGGATGGGCACCGCCCGCCTGGTGCGCGCTTCCACCCTGGAACTGCGCGAACGCGAATTCGTGCAGGCCAGCCGCGCCCTGGGCGGCTCAGATGCTCGCACGCTCTTCCTGCACATCCTCCCCAACGTCGCCAGCCCCATCATCGTATCAGCCACGCTCGGCCTGGCCGGAGCCATCATCAGCGAGAGCGGTCTTTCCTATCTCGGCTTTGGCGTGCAACTCCCCACCCCCACGTGGGGCAACATGCTCTCCAATACCCAAAACCAGATGCTCACCGCTCCCTGGACCGCGATTTTTCCCGGCCTGGCAATCTTTATCGTCGTGATTGCCATCAACTACCTGGGCGATGGCCTGCGCGATGCGCTCGACCCGCGCCACGCCATTGGTAAGAAATAACCTCCGGCCTGCTACTATGAAGAAGCCCGTCTGTTTGCTCTTTCTTCTCTCGTTGTTTCTCTTTTGGCATCCCGCCCGCGCCCAAACTACTCCCGGCCTGCTCATCCCCATTGGTGGTGGCTATGCCGATATCTACGCCGGATTCTCCCAGGCCGCCGTCGCCAACGCCCGCAACGGACAGGTCAACATCCTCGTCCTGGCCCCCACCTACTCAACGCACCCCAATCAAATTACCGAAGCCGAGCGTCAGACCAACATTAAAGACGCCGAGGAACGCCGCTTTCAAATCGAAGAAGCCTGCAAACGGGCGGCCCCGCCGCAACTGACCTGTAAAGCAATCCTGGCTCCTATATTTACCCGCTCCGATGCATTAGACCCGGCCCACCTCAGCCTGTTTGCCGATGATTTGGCCGCCGTCTTCTTCCTGGGCGGCGACCAGACCGTTGCTATGCAGGTCCTCGCCAACACCCCAGCCGAAGCCCGCCTGACCGAACTGCACCGCGCCGGAACAATCATCGCCGGCACGAGCGCAGGCGGCGGCCTGCAATCGCGCGCCATGCTGGCGGGGTACAACGAAAACTACGCCCGCGAGACCTCGCTCTTCTTTGGCGCATCGGATGTATGGAACACGGATGAAAAGCGCGGTTTGCCATCCGGCCTGCAAACGGCCATCCTCGACCAGCATTTCTATCAACGCGCGCGCTTCGGACGCCTGCTGAACGCCATCCTTCAGCCAGGCGTACCGCATGTAGGGGTTGGCGTGGATGCCTACACCGGCGTCATCGCCGATAACGAAGTGTTGCGTGGCGTCTTTGGGCTATACACCGTCACCGTACTGGATGCCCAAACCTATCACGCCGCCGACTCTGTCCATTACGTTCCGATTGCTGAAGACCGCCCGCCGCTGCTGAGTGCGCGCAACATCCTCACCAATCTGCTCTCGCCAGGCGATTCGGCCTATGACCTGAAAACCCGCGCAGGACAGGTTTCCAACCTGTCTTACCCCGCGCCCCAAAGGCTGGAACGCTCGTTCGAGTCTCTCACCCTGCCGCCAGGCGCGGGCGCGCTCGTCCTGTCTGGCGACATCTCCAGCACTCTGGAGAACAACCCCATCCTGAAGCGCTTCATCGAACTGGCCGGAGGAGAAAAAGCCAACCTGCTGGTGATTGCCGATGGCGGCGCGTCTGATTCCGCCAACGAACGCACCGCCCAACGTTATGCCGATGCCCTGACCCAGCTGGGAGCAACCGCTGCTGTTGGGAAAGCCGCCCTCCCGACCGAATCTGTGACTGGTTTCGTCTTCGTCGGGCGCGATGCCTCGAAAATGACACCACCCGAATGGCTGCGCAAACCCTGGTTGGCGGGCAAGCCCATCCTGGCCGATAACGCCGCCGCCACGCTTCTGGGCGCCTGGTACGCCGCGCACCCGCCTTCCCCTGCCGAAGGAGAAGAAGCCGAAGCCGCCACCCAGCAATCCTTCTGGCAAGGTAAAACAGACATCGCGCCTGGTATGGGCCTGGCAAATATCACCCTTCAACCGCAAACGCTGGATAACAACCGCTTTGGGCGCCTGTTTGCGCTAGCCTACCATCATCCTGACCAGATTGCCATTGGCCTGAACGCGAATACCGCGCTGGAAATCACCGCCAAAGGTGCGCGCGTTCTGGGCGAAAATGGCGTATTCGTCCTGGATTTGCGCTTTGCCCAACTTTCGCCCGGCGCAAACAACGGATTTATCATCTTTAACGGCCTTCTGGATGTCTTCGCCCCCGGCGAAGTCGTTCAGCCCGAACCAGCCGATGTCAACGCAGTCTATCAGCCCCAGCCAACGCCCGTCCTGCCCTCACCGGCCCCCACCCAAACCGAGACCCCTGCGAGCGCGCCACTAGACACCCCCGCCCCCACCGCCCAACCCCAGGCAACCCTTCCCCCCCAACCCCAAATCACCCCCACGCCGCTCATCCAGCCTCCCGCCTCCCTGCTCCCACAGTTTTGGGGTATTCTGCTCGGCCTGATACTCATCATCGGCGCGTGGCTATGGTCGAAACTCGGCAAAAACCAAAAATAACCATGCAACAAGAAGAGAGAAGAAAGAGGAAAGAAACGCAAAGTTTTCTTTCCTCTTTCTTCTTTTCCAATTCTCATTTATCCTTAATGCATGGACCCCAGAATTTCAATCATCACCCTTGGCGTCTCCGACCTCGAGCGGTCGGTTAAATTTTATCGCGATGGCCTGCGCATGCCGACCAATTACAAAGAAGGCGAAGGAATCGCCTTTTTTCAATTAAAGGGAACATGGCTGGCGCTTTATCCATTCGATTCCCTGGCAAAAGATGCCCTGCTGCCCGCTGAGCGTTCCCGCTTCGGAGGATTTACCCTGGCCCATAACGTCGCCAGCAAAGCCGAAGCGGATACCGTTATCACCGAGGCTCTGGCTGCCGGGGCAACCCTGCTCAAACCCGCCGCCGATACCTTTTGGGGCGGCTACAGCGGCTACTTCGCCGACCCTGATGGGCATCCCTGGGAAGTAGCCTGGAATCCATATTTCCCTCTCGAATAGCCATGCCAAACACATTCCCCTGCCCGGGTTGTGGCGCGCCGGTTGAACCCGCGCCCAACCAAACCCACATGCCCTGCCCATTTTGCGGCAGGTCACTCACTATTCCGTCAGAGTTACGCTGGCAGCAAACAGCCGCGCCTGAACCCCCTGCGCCAGAAACGCCGCCCAAGCGATTTGAGCCATTCAAAGCTGCTGAAAATGCCCGCATCAGCGGTGAACAAGCGGAAAAAGCCCAAAGAGAAACCGCGTTCGTCGCCAACGCGCTGCGCCAGACCCAGCCAATAGCCGCCGGAGCGGTCAGCGCGTATGTATTGTGGGTTAGCCTGAAACGCTTTTTGCCCGCTTGCCTGATGGTAATGGTCATCTCCTGCGTCCTGGCCTGCAGCGCAAGCATATTTCTGGCGTTTTTCCTGGGGCAGGGGAATTAAGACGCCGGGCCCAGCCCAAAAACCGCCTGGAAACACTGAACCCCTGCGCCGAATGACCTGCCCTGAATAAAAATCCAATACGCCAGTATTTTCGGTTATATTTCTGAAGTCTATCTTCGTTTGGCCTCGTTCCACAGGTCATCCAGTTCCTGCAGGGTCATCTCTTGCATGGCGCGGCCCATCGCTTGGGCGCGTTTTTCGATGTAGCCAAAACGCTTCTTAAACTTCAGGCTGGTGGCGCGCAGAGCGGCTTCGGCATCAACCTGCTTCCAACGCGCAAGGTTGACCAGCGCAAAGAACAGGTCTCCCAGTTCGGCGGCAAGTTCTTCGGGGTTGGCTGACCGGCGGACTTCTTCAATTTCCTCGCGGATTTTCTCCAGCACGCCCTCAATTTCGGGCCAGTCGAACCCCACCCGGGCGGCGCGCTCCTGGTATTCCTGGGCCTGGCTCAGGGCCGGCAGCGCGGCTGGCACGCCATCCAACAGTGATTTTTCATCCTCGCCATTTTTGCGCCGTTCTTCTTTTTTGATATTTTCCCAATTTGTCAGCACCGCTCGGCTGAGCGCTTGCGGCGAAGCCTGCCCCATCCCATCCACTTGCGCCTGCCCAAAGACGTGCGGGTGACGACGGATGATTTTGTCGTAAATGCCCTTCAGCACTTCGCTCATGGTGAATTCGCCATATTCATACCCAATCTGGGCATTCAGGACGACTTGCAGAAGCAAATCGCCAAATTCTTCGCGCATTTTGGCCGGGTCATTGTCATCCATCGCGGCCAGGGTCTCATAACTCTCTTCCAGCAGGTATTTGCGCAGGGTCTGATGGGTCTGTTCACGGTCCCAGGGACAGCCATCGGGCGCGCGCAGGTGGGCAATGATTTCCTGGAAGGCCTCGAAGGAGTTGCCGGCAGGCAGCGGCGGCAGGTAGAGCGCAAGCCACGCCCCCGGCTGGGGACCCGTCTCAGCCGGAAGCGCGCCCAGAGTGGTTTCAATGACTTGCCCGGCCGGAAGACTCACCATCCGAATCGCATGTTCGGGAGGATAGACGGCGCGCAGGACGCGGGCTGCCTGTTCAAGTTGGGATTCGGTCTCAATGGTGGTGACAAGCGTCGGCGTGTCGGGCGGAAACGGTGGCGCGTGTCGGGTAGAAAATGTCTTTCCGTCCACCATCGAAAGGGATTGAATCGAATCCAGTTCCAAACAGCGCGAGAGCAGGGCAAAGTTTTCGGGGGAGAGCATGTTAACTCCATAAAATCGTAATGCGTAATACGTAATTCGTAAGATTCTTACGAATTACGTATTACGCACGGGAAAAGCAGCCTAAAAAGGGCGTTGACTTAACGTTTGGTGTAGGTGGGAGCCTTGCGGGCGCGCTTGAGACCGGGTTTCTTGCTTTCCTTGATGCGCGCATCGCGGGTGAGCAGGCCAGCCTTGCGCATGGCAGGGTTCCATTCGGCATTCATTTTGACCAGGGCGCGCGCCAGGCCCAGCGTCACTGCGTCAGTTTGGCCGGTCACGCCGCCACCGTTGACGAGAACGGTGATGTCATAGGCGTTGGCTTCTTGCCCAATGGCGGAAAGCGGCGAGAGAATCGCGTGCATATCGCCGGGGCGGGTGAAGAAAGCCGCGGCTTCCTTGTCGTTGACGGTAAACTTGCCCGAGCCAGCCGAAACGCGCACGCGAGCGGTGCTTTCCTTGCGGCGTCCAATTCCTTCAAAATACTGCGCCATAGGTGTCTTACTCCTTACTTGTTGACTTGGGCGGCGTGCGGGTGTTCAGACCCGCCGTACACCTTGAGCCGCTTGATGACCTGGCGGCTGAACTTATTCTTGGGCAACATGCCCCAGACGGCGTCGCGGATGACGCGGTCGGGGTGTTTGTTCAATTGGTCGCGCAGGGAAACCGACTTTAGTCCACCGGGGTATCCGGAATGCTTGTGGTACATTTTTTCGCTTTCCTTGTTCCCGGTATAGGTGATGTGTGAGGCGTTGATGACGACCACATAATCGCCCATCGGGACGCCGGGGGTAAAGGTGGGTTTGTGCTTGCCAAGCAGGAGGGCGGCAATTTTCGCCGTCAGGCGACCCAGATTCTGACCGGCGGCATCCACCAACACCCAATCGTTCTGGATTTCATTGGCTTTTGGGTAATACGATTTGTACACGGTTGTCTCTCCACTTACAGACATTTCGAAAAAGGAACCAGATTATTCGGGATAGATGACTTCGACGAGCGTGAGACCATGCGCGGGAGCAAGTCCCGCCGGGGCGACTCTGGGCCTGCCTTCCAGCAAATCGGCAATGGCCTGAACTGGAAGTTTTCCCTGTCCCACCGCCGCCAGAAGATAGACCATGCGGCGTACCATGCGGTACAGGAAAGCGTCGGCCTGGACTTCAAATATCCATTCGTCGGCCTGTTGCTGCCATTCAGCCTTCATCACGGTACGGATGGTGCTACTTGCGGGCCGGGGCGGGGTGCCGAAAGCGGCAAAGTTGTGTTTGCCGATGAGAAGTTGCGCAGCAGCCTGCAGGGTTTCGGTCTGCGGGGCGGGCCACAATCGCCAGAGGTAGCGCTCCCGCAGGGGGTCGCGCGCGGGCTGGCAATACAGCCGATAACGGTAGCGGCGGGCGAGGGCGTCAAAACGCGGGTGAAAATCGTCTCGGACGATTTTTACCGCGTGAACCGCAACATCGACAGGCAAGTGACCGTTGAGAGCCTTCGCCATTTCATCGAGCGGATGAGTCCACTCCAGGTCAAAGGCGGCCACCTGTCCCGAAGCGTGAACGCCGGTATCGGTGCGCCCAGCCATCAGGACGGAGCGTCCCTGCCAGCCGAGGCGGCGCAGGGCGTTTTCAAGTTCGCCTTGCGCTGTCCGCCGGTTGGCCTGCCGCTGACTGCCCCAAAGTTCAGAGCCGTCGTAGGCAAGAATAATCTGGTAACGTGCCATTGGGAATGCGGAAGTCAGGATGATGAATGAAGAATTTCAGAGAGCCATCATTCATCATTCACCATTCATCATTCATCATCCCAGAATTACTCTTCGACGAGTTCAAGCATCACCATTTCGGCGGCATCGCCCTGGCGCAAGCCAAGTTTTAACATGCGGGTATAGCCGCCGTTGCGAGAGGCAAAGCGAGGGGCAATATCATCGAACAATTTTTTGACGACTGCCTCGTTGCCGCCGCCCAGTTTAGATGCCACCAGGCGACGAGCATGAACTTTCGCCGCGTCTTGCGCCTCCGCCGAGCGGCGCGCAATGGTGATAATGCGTTCTGCTTCGCCACGCACGGCTTCCGCTTTGGCGCGGGTGGTGGTGATGCGTTCGTGCGTGAACAATTGTTTGATTAAGTTGCGCCGCAAGGCAATACGCGCACCCTTGCTGCGCCCAAGTTTATATCCTGCTACCTGATGTCGCATTTTCAATTACTCCGCATGATTCGGTTGGTCTTTCATGAAGCCTTTTTCGACCATCTTCTGGCGCAATTCGTCAAGACTCTTCTCGCCGAAATTACGGATGGACATGACAGCCTGGTCGCCCTTCTCGAGAAGGTCAATGACGTCACCCACGGTTGTAATTCCAGTTCGTTTGAGAGAATTGAATACGCGCACCGAAAGGTCGAGCGCTTCCACCGGTGTTTCAGCCACTTCACTGCTCAGGCGGGCGCTGGAGACTTCCTTTTCCATCGAGATGGTCAGGGTTTCTTCGCTTACGCCAGCGATGAAGCGTAGGTGCTCAATTAATGTTTTTGCTGCGGTACTGAGCGCCCGCTCCGGCGAGACGGTGCCATCGGTCCAGATTTCAAGCGTCAGACGGTCATAGTTGGTGCTTTGGCCAACGCGCGCGTTGCTCACTTCCCAGTTGACGCGCTTAACCGGGCTAAAAATGGCATCGACAGGCAGTTCGCCAATTGGCAAGTGCCCGGTGCGGTCATTGGCGGGGGAATAACCCCGTCCACGCTCAACCGTAAATTCTACATCCAGGCGCGTTCCAGGGCTATTGACCGTAAACAGGTATAGGTCAGGATTGATAATATCCACTTCGGATGGCGCGATGATATCCGCTGCCGTGACCATACCTTCCCCGCACACTTCAAGGTGCATACGGGTCGATTCGACGCCATTCAGTTTCAGGCGCAACTGCTTAATTTGCAACATGACCTGGATAACATCCTCACGGACGCCAGGAATGTCGCTAAATTCATGCAATACATCCGAAATGCGCACCGATGTAACAGCCGCTCCTTCGAGTGAAGAGAGCAGGACGCGCCGCAAGGCGTTGCCAACGGTAACGCCATACCCGCGTTCGAGCGGGCTAATCACAAATTTCCCGTAATTTCGAGCCTCGGCCTCACGCTCGATTTTTGGCATAACCATGTTCGATAAGCCGGTCACGGTTCACCTCTCCCTTGCCTGCGCACAAGCGCAGGCACACGTGTTGAAAAACAGGCACGATAAAGTCCCATGGTCTTGGTGGGGTTGTCCCAGAGACATACCGAAAGCCATTAGCGCGAGTAGAATTCGACGATGAGTTGCTCTTCGAGATTACCGTCGATTTCAGCACGCTCCGGCAATCGTTGAACAGTGCCGGTCAAATTCTTCAAATCACGGTTAAGCCAGGCCGGAAATGTGCGCTTTTCGGCAACGTCTTTCAACTCTTTGAAGTAAGTTCCATCGCGAGAGCCTTCACGCACCTGAATGACATCGCCACTGTCTAACAGCATAGACGGGACATCCGTGCGGCGGCCATTGACGGTGAAGTGACCGTGCGTCACCAGCAAACGCGCCTGGGCGCGGCTGGAAGCAAAACCCAATCGGAAGACGACATTATCGAGACGTGATTCAAGAATCTGGAGCAGATTCAAACCCGTGAGACCGCGCCGCTTCAGCGCGACTTCGTAGTAACGCCGGAACTGTCGTTCCATCATGCCATACAAACGGCGGGCTTTCTGCTTGGCGCGCAACTGACGAGCATAGTCGGATGCGCGGCCAGTGGCGCTGCGCGAACGGCCACTAGACTTACCATGCTGACCAGGGGCAAAACCGCGGCGTTCAAATGCGCACTTCGCCGTGAAACAACGTTCGCCCTTCAAAAACAATTTTTCGCCTTCACGCCGGCAAAGTTTACAAGCCGGACCAAGATATTTCGCCATGTTTACTACCTCTCCAAACTTTACACGCGGCGCTTCTTTGGGGGGCGGCAGCCGTTATGTGGTACGGGGGTCTTATCAGAAATCGAGCGGACCTTAATCCCCATGGACTGAACTGCGCGAATGGCAGATTCACGCCCCGGGCCAGGCCCTTTCACAATCAAATCTGCCTCCTGCAAACCCATCTGCTGAGCAGCCTTAATGGCCTGCTCAGCGGCCAGACGAGCAGCAAAAGGCGTGCTTTTGCGCGAGCCTTTGAACCCGGCTGAGCCAGCGCTGCCCCAGGTGACCGTATTGCCAGCAGAATCGGTCACGGTCACAATGGTATTATTGAAAGATGCAAAAACATGCACCTGGCCCGAAGATAACGAGCGCTTTGCTTTTTTTGCGCCGGTAGAACGGCGCGCCTGGCGTACACTCTGTGCCATAATTTTCTACTTCCTCCAGGATTACTTCTTCGCACCGCGGCGGCGTCCACGCCCGGCGACAGTCTTTTTCGGCCCCTTGCGGGTGCGCGCATTGGTGCGGGTACGCTGTCCATGAACCGGCAGGTTGCGGCGGTGGCGCATACCACGATAGCAGCCGATTTCAATCAGCCGCTTGATGTTCAATTGCTGTTCGCGGCGCAAGTCGCCTTCCACCACGAAATTTTTGGAAATATATTCACGCAGGGCGGAAACTTCTGCTTCCGATAAGTCCTTGATGCGGGTATCAGGGTTGATTTTGGTGTCTGCCAAAATCTGCCGAGAACGGGTTAGCCCAATCCCATACAGGTAGGCCAAACCAATCTCAACGCGTTTATTGCGAGGGAGGTCAATGCCTTCGATACGTGCCATAGTCTTTACCCTTGTCGCTGCTTGTGCTTGGGGTTTTCGCAAATTACAAAGAGCCTGCCGCTGCGCTTAACAATCTTGCACTTTGCGCAACGTTTGCGAATGGATGGTGAAACTTTCATAAGTGCCTTTCTCCTTCAGTGGACACATTGCTGCGCCTAAATAGCCGAAGTTATAATTATACTCGTTTCGATTTATTCCGTCCAGAATGTGGCGTCGCATCCGTCATAGGACAGTCAGGAGGAGGGGTTCCCCTTCGGTGACGGCCACACTGTGTTCAAAGTGCGCCGTCAGCGAACCGTCTGCTGACACCACAGTCCATTTATCCTTCAATACTCGTGTCTTGTGCGTACCAACCAGTACCATTGGTTCCAGCGCGATGACCATTCCAGGGCGCAAAAGTACTCCCGTGCCAGGTTTTCCATAATTTGGAACCTGCGGGCCTTCGTGCATTTGACGCCCAACGCCATGGCCGGTATATTCGCGCACCACATGAAAGCCATGGCTCTCTACATACTGCTGTATCGCCGCCGAAATATCGCCAGTTCGATTCCCTGGTCGCATTTTGGAGATTCCAACATACAAAGCCTGCTCAGTAACTTCGAGGAGTTTCTTGGCCCTGGAAGAAATCTCTCCAATTCCAGCAGAGAATGCTGAATCGGCCACATACCCTTCGAACACCGTGCCACAATCGACGGAGACGATATCTCCCTCTTTGAGCTTACGGCTCGCTGTTGGAATTCCATGCACCAGTTCTTCGTTGATGCTGACGGTGATGGAATTTGGAAAAGGCGGATAGCCGTACCCTTTGAAGGGCGATACAGCGCCGTGTTTATTCAGCACTTCCTCGGCAGCCGCGTCGAGGTCGGCTGTTGAAACACCCGGCTTGAGCATTTCACGGACAGTCGCCAATACCAATGCATTGATATGCCCGGCTTCGCGCATGATTGCGATTTCTGCCGGGGTTTTCAGGTTGATTTGACGAGCCCAGTCCATAAATTCACATATTTCCGAAAAATCACTAATGCTTTAACGCAGCCATCAACTGCGCCGAAACTTCTTCGATAGGCGCAAACCCGTTGATTTGAGCCAGCACGCCACGTTCTTTGTAGTAATCAATGAGCGGCGCGGTCTGGTTCTGATAGACTTCGATGCGATGCACAACAGTCTCGGCCTTGTCATCTTCGCGCTGATACAATTCACCATCGTCCACGTCGCACAGGCCGGTCTTCTTGGGCGGGTTGAAGCGCTCGTGATACACCCGTCCACAGACGCGACAGGTCCAGCGTCCTGCCAGGCGTTCAATCAGCACATCAACCGGCGCAGTAATAAATGGAACGAGATTGACTTTGCCATCAAATTCTTTGAGCATAGCGCAAAGCGCATCAGCCTGGGCCGGAGTACGCGGGAAGCCATCCAAAATGGCGCCGTTGACACAATCAGAGCGCGAAAACCGCTCGCGAATCATGGCAATCGTCACATCATCTGGCACCAGTTCACCTTTACTGATGTACGTTTTCGCTAATTGACCCAATTCGGTATCATTTTTAATGTTCTCGCGGAAAATATCTCCCGACGAAATATGCGGCAGGTCAAATTTTTCTGCCAATACCTTTGCCTGCGTTCCCTTGCCTGCCCCAGGAGGGCCGAGCAGAACGATGTATGTGGGCATCTATTCACCTTTTGGACTGAATTAGCGAACCAAGATGGAATCCTGATAGCCGTGCAATTTCAATTCAGCGTCGATGGTTGCAAAGGTTTCACGAACCACACCAACTACGATAAGCAAGCCCGAAGAGGAGACAAGGAACAAACCTGCGTTCGAAGAGGCTGAGCCAATGTTGAAGGATTGCAAAATCAGGCTCAACAGGAACGGCAAAATCGCAATGATGCCCAGGAAAAGCGCGCCCGGCAGGGTAATGCGGCGCTGCACTTTGGTCAGGTATTTCTGAGTGGGCGCGCCACGGCTGACGCCGGGGATTTGCGCGCCAACCCGCTTGAGATTTTCACCGTAATTCTGCTGTGTAAACAAGACGTCCGTATAGAAAAAGGTAAAAATCACCACCATGAAAAAGTACAAAATCCAGTAGGTGGTTGAATTGCCGCCAAAGGTTTGTTGCACGCTGACCGCAAAGTTATAGTACGAAGCGGTTGGGTCGGTGGCAAAATAACTGGCTACTATGGACGGGAATTGCAAAATGGCGCTGGCAAAGATGAGCGGAATCATGCCTGCCATGTTGACCATCAGCGGCAGAGAGGCCTTGACTGGCATGGACATGCGATTGCCCACCCGGCGGCCTGGGTACATAACCGGCACGTTGCGGCGCCCTTGTTGAACATACACAATGGCGAAAATCGTGGCAACGATAATCACCACCATCAAAATCAGCATAATCCAGCGGTATTGCTCATCCGCCAGGATACCGCCCAGATTGGTGGGCATTTGGGAGACGATACCGGCGAAAATGATGAGCGATAAGCCCTGGCCGCGAATCCCATATTCCGAAATCAACTCACCCAGCCAGATGGCAAACATCGTACCGGCCATCATCGCCAGCAAAGCCGCCGACGAACGCAAGATTTGGCCGCCTGAAAATCCGAAGTCCAGGATGGTGCCAATCTGATATTGCAGGCCAATAGAATTAAAGATGTTAATCTGCCCAATGGCCGAGAGCGCCGCCATTGGAACGGCCAGATAATACGTCCACTTCTGCATCCACTTACGGCCCTCAGCAGGATTCTCCTCCATGCGCTTCTGCAAGGAGGGAATGATAGGAATCAGCAACTGAATAATGATTTGGGCAGTAATGTATGGATAAACACCCATGGACAAGAGTGAAAATCGTGAAACGGTGCCGCCTGAAAGCAGGTCGAGGAAATTGAAGAAATTTCCACCAGACTGACTGAGTTGGGCGCGCAAGGCTTCCAGCGCATCAACATTGATTCCCGGGACCGGGACATTCGACGCAAGACGATAAATGACCAGCAAGAACAGGGTCACTAATAACATGCGGCGAATGTCTTGCGATTTCCACAGGTAACGCCAGGCTGACCAGGTATTTTTCATTGTTTCAGGTCTCCTGAAAAAATCCCACATTCAAAATGGGAGGAATTAGCCTTCGATGAGCTCAACCGAACCGCCAGCGGCTTCAATTTTGCTTTTAGCGCCAGCCGAAATACGATGAACACGCACCTTGAGCGGGATATTAATCTCGCCACGGCCCAACACAACGACAGGGTTGCGCGGATTTCGCAGCAAATTCACGCCCGCCAGTGCTTCAGGGGTCACATCCGCTCCCGCCTTGAAAGCAAGCAACTGGTCAAGGTTGATTTCGTTGTACTCCACCTGGAAAGGCGGGGTAAAACCTTCGCCACGCATGAAGGGCAGACGCCGGAAGAAGGGCAGGTTGCCGCCCTGGCGATAAAGGTTGCCTTCTTCGCCAGAACGCGCGCCCGCGCCTTTGGTACCACGACCGGCGGTTTTACCTTGTCCAGCCGAAATACCGCGCCCCACGCGTTTGCGTTCCTTCTTCGCGCCCGGATTAGGGGTCAAATCGTGGAGTTTCATCATTTCTCCTACTCTTCAATCTTTACAAGATGAATAACCGCGTTGAGCATTCCACGCAGCGCGGGGGTATCATCATGCTCAACCGTCTGATTCATATGACGCAGGCCAAGCGCCTTCACCGTACGTTTCTGCGGTTCAGGAAAACCAATCGGGCTTTTCACCAGCGTCACGCGCAATACTTTTTTCTCGGTTTTTTTAGCCATGCTTCCTCCGTTCCCAGAACGGCATCAGCTCCTCGACAGGTTTGCCCCGGCGGGCTGCTTCCTGAGAGGGCGATTTGAGCGCATCCAACGCCTGGAAGGTTGCCATCACGCCATTTAATACGTTCGCAGACCCCAAAGACTTGGTCAAAATATCGCGAACGCCCGCGGCTTCAAGCACCGCGCGCACGCCACCCGCGGCAATCACACCCGTCCCCGGCGATGCCGGTTTGAGCAAAACTTTAGCACCTCCCACGCGACCAATCACTTCATGAGGAATGGTAGTGCCCATGGTAAAGACCGTGCGCATATCTTTGCGGGCACGCTCGGTGGCCTTGCGCATGGCATCAGGCACGGCATTTGCCTTGCCTACGCCCATTCCAACCTTTCCGTGTCCATCACCAATCACAACGGTGACACGAAATTGGAAGCGGCGACCACCTTTGACAACTTTAGCGACGCGGGCAATCTCAATGACGCGCTCGTCGAGCGATTCCTGGGATTCTAGTTCTTGCAGTTCATATTCCGACATAGCGTTCTCCAATGAGCCTTAGAATTTCAGCCCGCCTTCACGCGCGCCATCGGCCAGGGCCTTGACTCGCCCCATGTAGCGGAAACCACCGCGGTCGAAAACAACCGCTTCAATACCTTTGGCTTTGGCGCGTTCGGCAACGGTCTTGCCAACCAGGGCCGCCTGTTCAGATTTTTTCAGGCCTTCCATTTTGGCACGCAACTCTTTGTCAATGCTGGAGGCAGAAACCAGCGTAGTGCCTTCTACGTCATCGATAACCTGAGCATAGACCTCGCTGACACTGCGGAAAACGCTCAGGCGAGGACATTCGGGCGTGCCAAAAACTTTCTTGCGAACCCGTAAATGGCGTTTTTCGCGGGCAGCAGAACGAGAATTCTTCGCCATAGTTTACTTCTTCCCTTTCCCAGACTTACCGGCTTTGCGGCGGATTTTCTCGCCCAGATAGTGTAAGCCCTTGCCAAGGTACGGTTCCACCGGGCGGACTTCACGAATCTCAGAGGCAGTCTGGCCGACAACTTCTTTATCGTAACCCATCACTTTAATCTGGCGCGTCTTGGCATCTACCTCAAAAGAAATTCCTTTGGGAGGGTCAAATTTTACCGGGTGAGAATAACCCATGTAAAGCATGAGGCTGGGGCCGCTCATTTCTGCGCGGTAGCCAACCCCGTCCCACTCCAGGATGCGCTCGAAGCCTTTGCTCACGCCAACGACCATATTGTTCAGCACGGCGCGGGTCGTCCCATGCAGGGCACGCTCGGCAGGATTGTCGGAACGGCGGGTGATGGAAATCTGGCCGTTTTCCAGGGCAATCTCAACCAGCGGGGAAAAGGTACGCTGCATTTCGCCCTTGGGGCCTTTCACCTTCACCGCATTGCCGTTCAAATCCACCTGCACATTCGCAGGGACGGCAATTGGTAATCGTCCAATACGAGACACGGCAATCCTCCTTACCAAACCTTGCACAAAATCTCGCCGCCAACATTCAGCTGGCGCGCGCGATGCCCGGTCATCACTCCCTTGGGAGTTGACAGAATGGCAACACCCATGCCCGACAAAACCCAGGGAATATCCTGCTTTTTGGTGTAAACACGGCGTCCGGGGCGGCTCACGCGCACAATCCCGCTCAATACAGATTTCCGTTCGCGGCGTTCACCAACATACTTGATTTTTACGCGCAGAACTTTCTGTCCCGGAATTTCACCATCGACCACCTCGAATCCTTCAAGATAGCCTTCTTCTTTCATGATTTTGGCAATCTCCGCTTTGATTTTCGAATGCGGCATTGCCACCAGCGGCTGACCAGTCGCCACGGCATTTCGTATGCGGGTCAGCATATCAGCAATCGGATCTGTAACGCTCATTTAAGCACCTCCACCCGGTTTACCACGATGACTTTACCACACCGGGGATTTTGCCTTCCAGGGCTAGCTCGCGGAAGCAAATCCGGCACAGTCCAAAACGACGAATGTAGCCGCGCGGGCGTCCGCAACGATTGCAGCGGTTTCGCACGCGGGTGGGGTACTTCCGACGTTGTTCACGATAGGTCATGCACTTCTTTGCCATAACTTACGCTTCCTTCCTGAAAGGCATTCCCAGGTAACGAAGCATCTCGCGGGAATGCTCATCGTTCCGGGCCGTTGTCACAATCGTAATTTCCATTCCGCGCAACTTGTCAATCTTGTCGTATTCGATTTCAGGGAAAATCAACTGGTCGCGCAGACCCAGCGTATAGTTGCCGCGCCCATCGAAAGCGTCGGGAGAAACACCGCGAAAGTCGCGCACGCGCGGCAAGGCAATATTCATCAGACGGTCAAGAAAGGCCCACATGCGGTTACCGCGCAGCGTCACTTTTGTACCGATGACAACACCTTCGCGCAGTTTGAAGTTTGCAATGCTTTTGCGAGCTTTGTTCAAAACCGGTTTTTGACCGGTAATGGTTGACAGGTCAGCAACCGCCGCCTCCAGCGCCTTGGGGTTTCCCATCGCCTCGCCAAGACCAATATTGACAACCACTTTTTGAATGCGAGGTACTTCCATGACGTTCCGATAGTTGAATGCCTTTTGCAGGGCCGGAACAACTTCATTCTGATAACGTTCTTGCAGTCTATTCATCATCTTTTGCTCCTGTCCAGGCAATGCTAATCAATTAAAGCCTGGCAGCGTTTGCAAATGCGGTGAGAGACAGATTTCTCACCTTCCAGCGTGCGCTGGACTCCGACGCGGGTGGGCTTGTCGCACTTGGGGCAAACCAACATCACGTTGGATATATCAATCGGGGCTTCGAACTTGATGCGCCCAGGCTGAATGTTGCGACCCTGACGAGTCTGGGCCTGTTTTTGGTGCTTGGTGCGAAGATTGACACCCTGCACAACCACCCGGCGGTCATCCGGCTCCACCCGAATCACCTCGCCGCGTTTGCCCTTATCTTCGAGCCCGCCGCTGATAATTTCAACAGTATCGCCTTTGCGGATTTTTACATTCATGGCTTCACTCCACACGAGCCTAGAGAACTTCCGGGGCCAGCGAAACTATCTTCATGAAGCCTTTTTCACGCAGTTCGCGCGCCACTGGCCCGAAGATACGGCTGCCCTTGGGGTTCTGGCCATCGCTGTCCAGAATCACCGCGGCATTATCATCGAAACGAATATAGGAACCGTCTTCACGACGCCATTCCTTGGCCACGCGCACAATCACCGCTTTCACAATTTCGCTCTTTTTAACGGCGCCTTGTGGGGCGGCAGATTTTACTGTGGCAATTACAATATCACCAATGCCACCATACCGGCGCATGGAACCACCCATGACATGCATGACAAGCAATTCGCGGGCGCCGGAGTTATCAGCAACTTTGACGCGAGTCTCTTGCTGAATCATGATTACACCTCCACCCCGCTGTCGGCGGTTTTGGTTTCACGTTTGAGGATGGATTCGACCACCCAGCGCTTATCGGCAGAAAGCGGGCGGCTTTCCACAATTTGGACAGCATCGCCAATCTGGCAACCGATTTCATCATGGGCTTTCACGCGCATTGAGCGGTGAACCACTTTTTTGTAGACCGGGTGACGATAACTGCGTGAGATTTGCACCACAACGGTCTTCTGCATCTTGTTGCTGGTAACGACACCAGTCATACGACGACGAGTATTCATCTTGGACCTTCCTATTCAGTCGCCTTCTGCGCATCAGCCAGGACAGTCTCCATCCGGGCGATATCGCGCCGGAGCGCGCGCAAACGACTGGTATCAGTCAACTGGCCGGTCACCTGCTGAAAACGAAGTTTCATTAACTCTTCGCGGGTATCAGCAATTTTGACCTTGAGTTCATTGGCAGATAGGGCGCGGATTTCTTTCGCTTTCATTCCTTACTCTCCTGCCCCCGCCACATGGCGGGTCACAATTTTGGTTTTAATGGCAAACTTGTACTGCGCCATTTTGAGCGCGCGCAGGGCTTCCTCGTTGGAAAGGCCGCCAATTTCAATCATCATGCGGCCAGGCTTGACCACTGCAACATAGTACTCAACGCTACCCTTGCCTTTTCCCATGCGGGTTTCAGCAGCCCGATGGGTATATGGCTTGGCCGGGAAGATACGAATCCATACCTTACCACGGCGCTTCATTTCGCGCACAATCGCGCGGCGGGCGGCTTCAATCTGGCGGGCAGTCACCCAGCCCGGTTCAAGGGCTTGCAAGCCCCATTCTCCAAAACTTACTTCTGCGCCGCGCAGGGCTTTACCCTTCATGCGGCCGCGCATCTGCTTGCGCCACTTAACACGTTTCGGCATTAACATAGCAACAACCTCTCTTCCGGTACGGGCGATTTAACCCGCGCGCTTCATCTTTCCATGCGAAGCGCGCTCAGGCCTATTCGCTAACGTACACGCCCTCGGTGGATTCAATTTTCTCTTCCACTTCCTGTTTCATCTCACCCTTATAGACCCATACCTTGATACCGATACGGCCATAAGTGGTCAGTGCTTCAGCGCGGGAGAAATCGATATCTGCGCGCAAGGTTTGAAGCGGGACGCGGCCTTCACGAAGCCAGACACTGCGAGCCATTTCCGCGCCCGCAAGGCGACCTGCCACTTCAATTTTGATACCCTGAGCGCCCTGCCGCATGGCAGATTGCATGGCTTTTTTCATCGCTCGACGATATGCAATGCGCCGTTGGAGTTGGTCAGCAATATTGCGAGCAATTAAGTAGGCGTCCGTATCCGGGGCTGAGAGTTCCTTGATATCAAGGTCTATCTTTTTGCCAACAAGCTCCTGCAGACCTTTGCGAACTTTCTGCGCGCCTTCACCTTTACGGCCAATCAAGATGCCAGGCTTGGCGGTATGGACAGTGACCTTCACCTTGTTAGAATAACGCTCCACTTCCACGCGCGAGACACCCGCTCGGGGCGAAATTTCTTGAACCAGGTCGCGGATGGCAAAATCTTGCTGGAGCTGTTCACGGTACTGCGCACCTTCGGCAAACCAGCGGCCTTGCCAGCCTCGACTGACCGCCAAGCGAAAACCAATTGGATGAACTTTACGACCCATATATTCTCCTTACTCTCAGGCTTCGCGTTCCCGCAAAATAACGGTTACATGCGACGAGCGGCGCAATATCGGCTTGAAACGACCGCGAGCGCCAAAACGACGCCACTTGCGGGTCGGAGCCTCATCCGCAAAGATAGTGGCAACATACAGGTCGTCACGGCTGACGCCAAAGTTTTCTTCCGCGTTTGCCACCGCCGATTTGAGCAGTTTTAACACAGGCTGGGCAGCGCGATTCGGCACAAAGCGAAGCAAGTCGAGCGCATCGTTGGCATCTTTGCCACGCACCAGGTCTACAATCAGGCGCACTTTTTGGGCAGAGATGGGCAGAAAACGCAAATAAGCACGAATGTCGGTCATGGCTTATTTCCTCTTCGTCGACTTCTCCGAGAGATGCCCTCGGAACGTGCGCGTGGGAGCAAATTCGCCCAAGCGATGTCCGACCATGTTCTCGGTGATATAGATGGGTACATGGCGGCGGCCATCATGAACAGCAATGGTATGCCCCACCATTTGTGGAAAGATGACACTGGCGCGGCTCCAGGTTCGGATGACCTTTTTGTCACCGCGCTGGTTCATCGATTCAATTTTCATGAGCAACTTGGGGGCAATGAACGGCCCCTTCTTCAGAGATCTAGACATAGTCTCGTACCTCGTTTACCTGTCACGCCTTAGCGGCTGGTCTTGCTGCGACGGCGAACAATATACTTATCCGTCTGCTTGTTCTTGCGGGTTTTATAACCCAAAGTGGGTTTACCCCATGGGCTGCGCGGACCGGGCTTACCAATCGGTTGGCGGCCTTCACCACCACCATGCGGATGGTCGCGCGGGGTCATGGCAGAACCGCGCACCGTCGGGCGAATACCCAGGTGACGTTTGCGTCCCGCTTTGCCGAGTTTAATGTTGCTGTGGTCGAGATTACCGACTTGCCCAATCGTTGCGAGACACTTCTGGCGGATGAGGCGCACTTCGCCTGAAGGCATGCGAATCTGAGCATAATCGCCTTCTTTCGCCAGCAATTGGGCCGCCGCACCGGCAGAGCGCACCAATTGACCACCTTTGCCTTCTTTTACTTCAATATTGTGAACCAGGGTCCCAACCGGAATACTCGAAATGGGCAAGCAGTTACCAGGACGAATTTCCGCGCCCGTACCCGCATACACAGTATCGCCTACTTTCAAGCCAAGCGGAGCAAGGATGTAACGCTTTTCGCCATCAGCATAATGCAACAAGGCCAGCCGCGCTGTGCGATTGGGGTCATATTCGATAGCAGCCACTTTCGCGGGGATGTCCTGCTTATCACGCTTAAAGTCAACGATGCGCAAATAACGCTTATTGCCGCCGCCCTGATGACGGACCGTCACACGGCCATAAGCATTGCGGCCGCCTTTTTTGCGCAGAGACACAATCAGGGAGCGCTCAGGTTCACTCTTGGTAATCTCCTCGAAAGAGTAACCCGTCATGCCGCGTTGTCCCGGGGTGACCGGTTTGTATTTCTTGACAGCCATTACTGCACCCCTTCAAAAATCTGGAGAGTCTGGCCCGCTTTCAGGGTAACAATTGCCTTTTTGTAGCCGGGCTTGCGAATCAACAAACGACGGCTGCGGGCACGGCGGCCACGCTTGGCCGCAGTATTGATAATATTGACGCGTTCCACTTTTACATCGAACAAAGTTTCAATGGCATCTTTAACCATCACGCGCGTAGCCTCAGAGGCCACTTCAAAGGCATATTGATTGAGTTTGCCAGATTGATAGTTCGACTTCTCGGTAATAAGCGGTCGGCGAAGAACTTCGTAAAGCGTTGTCATTCTCGCCTCCTATGCCAGATTGGAATTCAAAATGTCCAATGCCTGCAAGGGTAATACGACTTTCTCAAATGTGAACAAGTCACGAATGTTGAGATACCCTGCCAGTAAAACTTTGGCGCTTTCGATGTTACTTGCCGAGCGAGCAACCACATCATAAACGGCCGATTTTTCAGGAATAACCACCAGCGCGCTGGATTGGCCAACCAGGCGATTGAGCGCCTGCGCCATCAGGCGGGTTTTCGGCTCTGAAAGCGTCAGGTCATCGACAACGACAATGCCTGCTTCAGCAGCCTTGGCCGAGAGCGCGGAACGCAATGCAGCGCGGCGCATCTTAAGCGGCATACGCTGGGTGTATTTGCGGGGATGGGGCGTAAAAATGCGACCACCACCCACCCACTGAGCGGCACGGGTGGAACCCTGACGGGCGCGGCCAGTGCCTTTCTGCTTCCAGGGTTTTTTGCCACCACCAGATACTTCTCCGCGCAGTTTAGTATCATGCGTCCCCAGGCGAGCATTCGCCATCTGACGGACATACGCCTGGTGCATCAAATCTAGATTAATAGGGGCCTCGAAGATAGCGGCAGGGAGTTCGACCTGCTTTACCTTCTGACCTTCCATATTGAAAACGTCGACTTTCATAGCGTCTTTCTCCATTCCACCGCGCCTTATTGCTTGCGCGCCTCGTTGATGACCACCAGGCCGCCTTTCGGACCTGGAACGGCGCCATGAACGCCTATCAGATTGCGCTCGGCATCTACCAGAACGACCTTCAGGCTTTGCACGGTCACGCGGTCGTCACCCATGTGACCAGGGCGACGCGAACCTCTGTAAACGCGACCGGGCGTCGTCCCCGATGAGTTCGAACCGGGCGCGCGATGCCGGTCGGACTGGCCGTGCGTCTTGGGACCGCCGCCAAAGTGATAACGCTTGACACCACCAGCAAAGCCTTTGCCTTTGCTGGTGCCAATGACGTCCACCCGTTCACCTGTGGCGAATACGTCAACTTTCAGCACGTCACCAACAGAAACGTCCGGAGTCTTTGTGCGGAACTCGCGCAAAACGCGCAGGGGCGGCAGACTCGCAGCTTTCAGGTGGCCCAATTCGCCACCAGTCAATCGCTTGGGGTGCGTCTCGCCAAAACCCAACTGCACGGCGGAGTATCCTTCTTTCTCCGGACGTCGGACCTGGGTAACATAGCAAGGCCCAGCCTCGATAAGAGTAACGGGGTAAGCGACACCGCTCTCATCGAAGATCTGGGTCATGCCGATCTTCTTTCCAATCAGCCCTTTCAACATCCTCGGTTTTCTCCTTTACAAAGTTTTTTTGAGACTGTCAGCCAGGGCTTTGGCTGCATCATCTCACAGCGGGGCAGTCAAGCAACTTGCCGCGGCCATTCTATTTGTTGGCTACGAACAGGGTCGTTCTTGCCCTACCGTATTCAATCTAACTGGTCTGACTAATACTTGCCCGCCAGACCAGTTAGACGTATTGACGAACGAATTAGATTTTGATTTCGATATCGACGCCCGCAGGCAAATTCAAACGCATCAGCATGTCAATCGTTTTGGAGTCGGGGTCCAAAACATCAATCAGGCGGTTGTGCGTGCGAATTTCAAAATGCTCGTGCGAGTCCTTGTCGATGAAAGTGGAGCGTCGTATTGTAAACCGTTCTTTCTTACTTGGCAAGGGTACAGGCCCAACAACACGGGCGCCAGAACGTTCAGCGGTTTCGACAATGCGCTTGGCGGACTGGTCCAAAACGCGATGGTCATAAGCCTTCAGGCGGATACGAATTTTCTGCTTGGTCATTGCTTTACCTATTCAAGAATCTTGGTGATGACGCCCGCGCCAACGGTCAGGCCGCCTTCGCGAATGGCGAACTTCGAGCCTTGCTCCAACGCCACCGGCACAATCAATTCCACCGTCAGGTTCACATTATCACCC